>Ga0194128_10002304_pt1 | contig 31183 bp, 27 predicted proteins | sample TA2KigCa65mmetaG_FD_148650 | JGI IMG/M metagenome (GOLD analysis project Ga0194128, IMG submission 148650) | Freshwater microbial communities from Lake Tanganyika, Tanzania - TA2015037 Kigoma Deep Cast 65m | ecosystem: Environmental > Aquatic > Freshwater > Lake | place: Tanzania: Lake...
AACCTTCTGCACGCGCGCCTCAGCTACGACTTCTGGGACGACCGCGCGCAGGTGGCGCTCTGGGGCAAGAACCTGACCGACTCGGTCTACTTCGACAACCTGTACAACTACGTGCAGACGATCGGGACGATCACGCGCTACTATCAGACTCCGCGCACCTTCGGCGCGGAGCTGAGCGTACGTTTCTAGGAGTACAGCCATGCGTCGTTTCACCAAGGCCCCGCGCCGCCTGAGCGCGGAGGCGGCGATCACGCGCCGCGAAGCTCTCAGAACGATCGGTGCGGGAGCCGGCGCGGCAGCCGCGATGCCGTGGCTCGCGTCCTGCGGCGGCGGTGGCGGAGACGTCGAGCTGCAGCCCGAAGAGCTCGACATCGAGACCGTCGTCTTCGTGATGATGGAGAACCGCTCCTTCGATCACTACCTCGGCTCGCTGGCCCTCGAGGGACGCGGGTTCGACAGGGTCGACGGCCTTCGGCCGGGCCTGTCGAACGCGAGCCCGCGCGGCGTGAACGTCGCGCCGTTCCACCTCGCCGAGCGGTGCATCGCCGACCCGCCGCACAGCTGGACGTCGAGCTTCGAGCAGGTGAACGGCGGCGCGATGGACAACTTCGTCCGCGAGTATCACGAGACGCTCCTCGACGACGGGTTCTCCGGCGAGAGCGACGGCGACGTGATGGGCTACCACACGCGCGATCAGCTCCCGTTCCTGTACGCGCTCGCCGACGAGTTCGCGGTCTGCGATCAGTGGTTCTCCGCGGTGCGCGGCCCGACGTGGCCGAACCGCATGTACATGCACTCGGCGACGTCGAACGGGCGCATGAACAACGCGTTCCCGGCGGACATCGACGTCGGCTTCACGTGGCCGACGATCTACGACCGCGTCCGCGACGGCGGCCTCGAGTGGAAGGCGTATTTCGGCGACCTCTCGTTGCTGCTCCTCTGGGGACACCTCCGGGCGCAGACGAACCGCATCGTCGGCTTCGAGCAGTTCGTCGACGACGCGCGGAGCGGCCGGCTGCCGCACGTGGCGCAGATCGAGCCGACGTTCTTCGGTCCGTCGGCGAACGACGACCATCCGCCGCACGATTTCGAGCGCGGCCAGGCGTTCCTCTCGATGGTCGTCAACGCCGTCGCGCAGGGACCGCAGTGGCAGAAGTCCCTCATCATCGTCACCTACGACGAGCACGGCGGCTTCTACGACCACGTCGCTCCGCCGACGGTGCCGGACGAGCGCTCCGCCGAAGGCTTCGGGCAGCTCGGTGTGCGCGTTCCGTCGATCGTGATCTCGCCGTACACGAATCCGATGGTCTCCTCGGAGGTGCGCGAGCACAGCTCGATCCCCGCGTTCATCGAATGGCTCTACGGCCTGTCGGCACTCACGATCCGTGACCGGAACGCGAACTTCCTCCGCGAGACCCTCGACCGGCGTCGCATCCGGAACGCGAACCCGCGCTCCGCGCCGAACCTGCCGATCATCGACGTCGATCCGGAGCCGACGCCGGAGTGCCTGGCGCTGAACGAGACGCAGGGCGGCGGCGTCGAGCTCGCGGCCCTGGCCGACCAGCTTCAGCTCGAGGGCCGGCTCGATTACCGCCTCGACCGACGCGCCACGAGCGCCGATCGCCTCCGCTGGCTGAATCGGGAGCTGATCCGGATGGGCGTGGCACGCGCTCGGCCGCGCCGTTGAGCAGGGAGCGGTCGAGGCGGGCCCGATGGTCAAGCTGGTCTTCGTGCTTCGCCGCCGTCCGGAGCTGAGAGTCTGTGAATCAATCCCCGGACCGAGCCGGAAGGTCGAGGCGCCCCGCCTGCAAGGCGCGACGACGAGTCATAGTCGTAGACTATGCCGAGGAGGAGCAACGCAGCAGGCGGGGATGCATCGGCCTTCTGGCGACGGGAGGGGATTGATTCACAGATTCTGAGCCGGGAGGAGTTCCAGCGCTACTGGCGCGAGAAGCACGCGCCGCTCGTGCGAAGCCACGCGGCGACGCTCGGCATCCGGCGCTACGTGCAGACGCACACGCTCGATACGCCGGCGAATGCGCTTCTTCGTGCGAGCCGCGGTGGTCCCGCGGAGTACGACGGCGTCGCGGAGCTCTGGTGGGACAGCCTCGAAGCGCTCCAGAGCGCGTCGACGAGCGAAGCCGGAATGGCCGCGGGGCGAGCGCTCCTCGAGGACGAGAAGCGCTTCATCGACCTCGAGCGTTCGCCGTTGTGGCTCGCGGAGGAGCTTCCGCAGATCTGAAGCGCCCCCGCTACGAGCGGGGCTGGTCCGAACCGACGACGCCCGGCACCGTGTCGCCCTTCCAGTGCTTCAGGACCTCCTCGGTCACGCGCGGGCCCTGCTCCTCCACGAGCCAATGGCTGCCGTCGAGACCGCTCGGGAACGGCATGGCGGAGAGCCGCTCTACGACGAGCGCGGACCGATCGGCCGCGCCGTGCAGAGCCTCCTCAACGAGCGGAGCTGAGCGGCGCCGGACGCCCGTCGATCTCGACGAGCATGTCGAGGACGAGCTGCAGCATCACCTCGAGCGACTCGGGCCGCACGTGCTCGAGCGTGTCGAGCCGCGTGTGATAGTTCGGCACGAGGCGCGTCGCGTCCTGGCACAGGAGCGCGACCGAGGGAACGCCAGCGAGCGTGAACGCCGTCGCGTCCGTCGCACCGAGCGGGATCACGTGCTCGCGCGCCTGGCGGCCACGACGTCCGGCACACTCGCGCGCGAGCCGCACCATGCCGGGATCGTGGCGCGCCCCGGTGAAGAGCTCGTGCCGCACGATCGTGAGGTGGCGCTCGTCGTAGACGCCGTCGACGAAGATCCCCGACGTCGGGAGCGCGCGCATCTCGGCAGCGTGCGCCTCGGCGTAGCGCTTCGCGCCACGCAGGCCCGCCTCCTCGGAAGAAGCCGCGAGGAGCACGACCTCGGTCCGGCGAAGCGCGCCTGCGTCGCGCAGCGCCTGCGAGACACCATCGAGCACCGCGATGCCTGCGAGGTCGTCCATCGCTCCGGGCACGACGGAGTACGTGTGGAAGAAGAGGTTCAAGCCGACGATCGGATAGAGCGCGAGTCCGAGGAAGCCGATCCCGTTGAAGAACGCGCTTTCGCTTCCTGCTCCCGCGATCCCCTTCGCGAGGCCGCCGAAGAGGGGCACGAGCACCGCGCCGAATCCCAGCACCATCACCGGGATCGCAGCCGCGCGCAGGAAGTACCAGAGGTTGAACTCGTACGCGGAATCCTGGTGCGCGCTGATCACGACGCGACGTGCGGGAGGCTCGGACGGCGAAAGCACCGCGACGACGTTCTCGCCGCGTGCCTCGGGAAAGAGCGGATCGAGGAGCTCGCGATAGCGAAGCAGCTCGAACCAGAGCGCCGCGAACGAGGCCGCGGCGAGAAGGAAGCACGCAAAGGGCGCGATCCAGTAGACCGCGACCGCGGCGAGATAGAGGAGCGTCGCGAACGGGATGAACCCGAGGAACGCCTTCGGGTGGCAGGTGAACGGCTCCGTCCGCACCGCGAATCCCGCCTGCTGCCAGCGCGAGGCGAGCTCTCGCCCGAGCCGGCGCTCGTTCTCGGTGCACGACTCGCGCGGCCCGATCTCGTTCAGGAGCCGCTCCACGAGAGCGAACATGCCGGTGCGATAGGGAGCAGCGGAGATCTCGGGCATGCGTGCGTTGAACCGATTCGACTCGCACATGACAAGAGGAAGCCGAGCTCATCGACGAACGGCCGGTGCGTGCCGCGATCGCGATAGCGGCCACCGAAGCCGGCACTACTCCGCGGCGAGCTCCTGGCTCACGGGCGCGGACTTGCGCGCGGGATCGAAGTCGTTCAGCCGCGGCGCGATCCCGACGTACCGCTGCAGAGCCACGATCCCGAAGAACGCGGCGAGCCGGAGGCGTGTCGCGAACGTCGGCCGCCAGTTGCCCGCGAGAACGGAGATCACCGCCTTCCGGATGCTCGACTCGCTCGGCTGGAAGAAGATGTCGCGGAACGGCGGATCGTAGAACCCGACCGCGAAGCGCCGGAAGTAGCGGAACCGCTTCCCGATCGCTCGCTCGTACGCGGCGAACCGCCCCCGCGACAGATCGTTCGCGGCGAGCCCCGCGTGCAAGGCGTCGGCCGCGTCGATCCCGCCCTGCATCCCGAGGAGAACGCCAGTCGAGAAGATCGGATCGAGGAACGCTCCCGCGTCGCCGACGATCACCCAGCGGTCGCCTGCATACTGCTTCGACTCGTAGGAGTAGTCCGCATCGAAGCGCACCTCCGACACGCGACGCGCGTTCGCGAGGAGCGCCGCGGCTTGCGGTGTCTCGGCGACGTAGGCGTCGAGGCTCGCATCGAGGGTCTTCGCTCCGGTCGCCGCGTACACGTCCTTCGGCAAGACGACGCCGACGCTCGTCATCGTCTCGGAGATCGGGATCAGCCAGAACCAGCCGCGGTCGGGACGCGTCACCATGCGGATGTCGCCGGCGCGGCGCCCCGTCCGCCGCGGGATCCCCTCGTACCACGCATGCACCGCGACATTCTTGAGAAGAGGATCGTACGTGCGCTCGGCAAAGCGCCGCGCGAGGAAGCCGACGCGCCCCGAAGCGTCGACGATCGCCGCGACGCGCGCGGCTCGCTCGGCGCCTCCCGCGGTGTAGCGCAGCGTCACACCGCTCTCGTCGAACGTGGCTTCGAGAGCCTGCGCATCCTGTTGGACCTCCGCGCCGCACGAGGCCGCGTGCTCGAGGAGGAGCCGATCGAGCTCGTGACGTGGCACCTGGTACGTCTGCGGGCGCGGCGTCTCGAGCGCATCCGCGAAATCGGCGTACTGCTCGATCTCGCCGTCCGCGCTGAAGAACGTCGCGCCCCACTTGTGCACGAATCCGGCGGCCGCGACCTTCGGCTCGACGCCGATCGCGTGGAAGATCTCGTCGCTCCACGGCAGGAGCGACTCGCCGATGTGGAAGCGCGGGAATGTCTCGCGCTCCAGCACGAGCACGCGGCGCCCGTGCCGCGCCAGGCGGGACGCGGTCGAGGACCCCGCGGGCCCTCCTCCCACCACCGCGACGTCGTAGTCGAACGCTGCATTGGCTCGTGCAGGCACGTTCGTTCCTCCTTCCTTCTCGAAGGCGCGCGCGAGCGCGGGGCTACCACAGCCGGACGATCGTGCGGCCGATCGTCTCGCGGTTCGCCATCGCCTCCATCGCGGCCGGAAGCTCCTCGAGCTCGACGACCTTCCCGACGACGGGCTTCACGCGCTGCGCGCGAACGAGATCGACGATCTCCCGCGTGATCCGCTCGCCGAGCGAGCTCGGGACGAAGCTCCATCCCATGCCCTTCTTCAGCATCTTCCCGAGGTCTTCGGGGACGTACGCCAGGAGCACGCCGCAGAGCTTCGCGTTGGAGAGCGCGAGGCGGCGCGGAACGATCAGCTTGTCGTCCGCGACCGTCTTGTCCGAAGCGAAGCCCATCATGAGATAGCGCCCGTTGTAGGCGAGGCAGCCCATCGACTTCTCCATCACCGCCTGGCCGACGCTGTCGAAAACGACGTCGACGCCGCGGTCGCCCGTCGCTGCCATCACGGCGGCGGCGAAGTCGGCCTCGCGGTAGTCGATCGCGAGCTCGGCGCCGAGCTCGCGGCAGAGCCGCAGCTTCTCCTCCGAGCCCGCCGTCGCGAAGACGCGCGCGCCCGCGTCGACCGCGAGCTGCACCGCGGCCGAGCCGGAGCCGCCTGCCGCGGCGTGGACGAGGACCGTCTCCCCGCGCTGCAGACCGGCGCGATCGAAGAGGCCGAGCCACGCGAGGTGGAACGGAAAGTAGAGAGCCGCCGCGCCGGGAAGCGGGATGTCCTCGGGCATCTCGAACGCGGAGACGACGGGACACGCCGCCCATTCCGCGAAGCCGCCGTTCGCGCCGCGTGGCATCGCGACGACGCGCTTTCCCTGCCACGCCTCGAGGCCCTCGCTGCATGCGTCGACGACGCCCATCACCTCCATGCCGGGGCTGTACGGCAGCTCCGGGCGCACCATCATGTTGCCGCCGTTGATGCGCTCGAGGTCGTTCAGGTTGAGCGGGATCGCCTGCACGCGGACGCGGAGCTCGCCCGGCTGCGGCTCGGGGATCGGAACCGTGTCGAGCTGCAAGACTTGGGTCGGACGCGGTCCGTACTCGTGCGTCCGCCACGCGCGCATCGTTCGTTCGGGGTGCCCGGGCTCCGCCATGGTGGTACCTTCCACGGCATGTGCCGGAACATCAAGACGCTGCACAACTTCGAGCCGCCCGCGACGGCGGAGGAGATCCACGCCTCCTCGCTGCAGTTCGTGCGGAAGCTCTCGGGCTCGACGCGCCCATCGAAGGCAAACCAGGAGGCCTTCGATCGCGCGGTCGAGAAGGTGACGGAAGCGGCGCGCGAGCTGATCCACTCGCTCGTGACGACCGCGCCGCCGCGGAACCGGGACGTCGAGGCCGCAAAGGCGCGCGAGCGAAGCGCGACGCGATTCGCCGCGACCTGACCACTCGTCTCCTCCCCGGAAGCCCGCAGGGAAGCACGGAGCGCCCGCCGCGGCGCCCTGCCCGGCCGCCGCCGGATGGTCTCGAGCGCGCCTTGCGGATAGGGCACTCGCTCGAGTTCGACCGGAAGAGCGGCAAGTATCGAATCCATGCGCAGGACATGGCGGACAGCGCGCTCGCGGGCTCGATCTGCCAGCGCGACGCCGGCGCCGGAATCGGGCACACGGTCGTCGTCGTTCCCGGAAGCGGCTGCGACGTCGGCTCGCCATACGAGATCTGGCTCTTCGTGCTCTCGATCCGACACCCGGACGGTCGCGAGATCGCGCGCATCCACGCTTCGACGGCGGCCTTCGACCCGGTCACGGTGATGAATCCGGCGGATCGCTCGCAGCTCGTGCTCACGCGCGACGCGTTCCCGCAGTGGGGCGCGCAGTTCGGCTGCGACCGCGAGGCGTACCACGGGCCCGTGTACTGGTATAACCGCACACGCGCGCCGATCTATCGCACGGACGCGTTCGGAACCGTCGTCGCGACGGGCGGCCTCGAGCAGCGGATCAGCCTCCACGACGCGATCGGGATTCCGATGAGCCCCGACCAGAGCCAGTTCAAGCTGCACGTCCCGACGTGCGGTCCGGGTCTCGGGCTGAAGAACCAAGGGCGCACCGCCCGGAACTTTCGGGAGAAGTGCCTGGACAAGTCTCGGCGGGGCGTGCAAGGCTCCGGCCGGCCATGCACGAAACGCGCGAGAAGCGCCTCCTCCGGCGACTTTCGGCGACGGCGCTCTTCCTTTCCCTGCTCGCGGCCGGCCCCTTCGCGACCTCGCCCGCCGGCGCCGCGATTCCCAACGAGACGTGCGACGCGGCGATCCCGCTCGACACGTTCCCGTCCGAGCACGAGGTGGACCTTTGACTCGCGACGCCGAGCTCCGGGCCCGAGCTCGAGTTCATCTGCAGGTCCGGCCAGAACGCCTGGTTCGCGTACGACGCAGGGCCGGCGGCGCTGCGATTCTTCCCGCTGGCCGAGAGCGGCGCGACGTTCACGGTCTTCGGCGGAACGTGCGACGCTCTCGAGCCGCTCATCTGCAGAGGGCTGTACTTCGACTCGACCGATACCGATCCGGTGGAGCTCCGCATCTGCGACGACGGGGCGCGCTCGTTCCGCATCGCACCCGTCGACGTCTTCGGGTTTCCCGTCGGCATCGTGCGGTTCCGCGTCGAGCGCGAGCCGGGACCGCCCGATCTCGACGAGGACGGGCTCGACGACTGCACGGAGGTCTGCCCGGACGTCTACAACCCCGGCGCGCAGGACGGCGACGAGGACGGCGTCCCCGACGCGTGCGACAACTGCGTCGCGACACCGAACCCGGATCAGCAGAACGCCGACTTCGACGACGTGGGAGACGCGTGCGACGGCTGCCCGGAGGACTTCAACAAGACCGAGCCGGGCATCTGCGGCTGCGGAGAGTTCGACTACGACAAGGACGACGGCGTCATCGACTGCGTCGACAACTGCCCGCGGAACGCGAACCCGGACCAGGCCGATCGGGATGGCGACGAGACCGGCGACGTCTGCGACCCGTGCCCCGACGACGGAGAAAAGACCGACCCCGGCGTCTGCGGCTGCAACGTCCCGGACGACGACCCGGACGGCGACGGATACGCGACCTGCATCGACGAGTGTCCGGAAGACGGCGAGAAGCCGCGTCCGGGGTTCTGCGGCTGCGGCGTGCCCGAGGCGGATCCCGACGGCGACGGCGTCGCTCTCTGCATCGACAACTGTCCGGACGCCGCGAACGCCGATCAGGAGGATCTCGACGGCGACGGCCTCGGCGACCGCTGCGAGTGCGCGAGCGGCGGATGCGTCGTCGGCGGTGCCGCACCCGCCGATTGCAGCACGCAGCTCGTGCCGCCGGTTGCCGTTTCGAGCGACGAGGTCGTTCGCTGTGCGGAAGGAGACCCCTGCGATCGCGACCCCGAGCCGGGACGATGCCGGATCCCGATCGCGCTCTGCTTCGCCGGACGCACGTCGGCGTTGCCATCGTGCACATCCGTCGGACCGCGGACGATCGAGGTGGGGACTTCCGCGGGAGCTTCGCTCGACGCGCTCCTGGCGCTCTCGTCCCTGCCCGGCGCGCGCGCGATCGACCAGCGCCGCGTCCGCGTCGATCCGTGGCCGAGCGGGCTCCAGGTCTGCACCGCACCGTTCGAGCTCACGGTGGCGCGCGGCGAGCTTCGATTGAACCTCTCGACGTTCGGTCCGGGGGGCGGGCCGATCGACGCCGACCACTTCCGCGTGCGCTGCGAGGAGGATCGGTCGTGAGTCCGCGCCGCGCGTCCTTCGTCTTCGCCTCGGCCTTCACACTGCTCGCGTGCGTCGCGACCGAGTCGCGCGCGCAGGATCCGGCACTCCAGTGCCAGAAGGCGATCGAGGACGGCGGGATCCGCTACGCGCAGCGCCTCCTCCGCGAGATCGACCGCTGTGCGACGGCCGGCGCCGCGTCGATGCAGACCTGCCTCGACGCTCCGGCGACGCGCTCGCGACTCGAGCGGAACCTGCCGCGCTGGCGCGAGCGTGTCGCGACGGCGTGCACCGGAGTCGACGTGCACTCGACCCTCGGATACCTCGATCAGTGCGCGCCCCACGATTCGCCTTGCGAGTTCGCGACGGAATCCGTGCTCGCCGAGGGACCGCGCAACGACCTCGTCGATTGCGCCCAGTGTCGCATCGACCGACAGCTCCACGAGGTCACGGATCGGCTCTTCGCCGGCGTCGGTGCCGCGAACGGGTGCCGCGCGAGGATCGCGCGGCCGGGCGTCGATCTGCTCGAGGATCAGCTCCGTGCGCTCACGGCCTGCGTGCGCCGGCCCGACGCCTTGAGCCTCGCCGGCTGCCTCTCCGAGCCCGCTCTGCAGAGCACGCTCACCTCTGCGGCCAGCGCGTGGCGTTCTGCGGCAGCACAGGGCTGTCCGAACGTCGATCCGTTCTCCACTCTCGGCTACGAGCCGCTGTGTACCGGCGTCGAGCCGCCCACGCCGGGCTTCTGCTCGGAGGGATCGCCCCCGTGCACGCTCGTCGCGGCGACGCGTCTCGATACGACGAGCCCGAACGACGATCTCCTCGACTGCCTCCAGTGCCGCGTCGACGAAACGGCGCTGGCGATCGCACGAGACGTGTTCGGAGCGAACCTTTGCTGTGACGAGGAAGGCTGCCGCGCTGTCCGCACGCGGCGCTCGTGTCGCGCCTCGGGTGGAATCCCGATGCACTACCAGCAGTCGCTGCTCCCGGGAATCCCGATCGGCTTCCCGCACGGCATGGCCATCGCGCCGGACGGAACGATCTGGATGCCCGACCGCATCCAGAAGACCGTCTGGGAGTACACGCCGGCCGCGGAGCTGCGTCAGTGGCCCATCTACCCCGAGTCGCCGGACGCGATGACGCTCGACGCGAGCGGGGTTCCGCTCCTCACGTCGCGCGAGAGCAACGTGATCCTCCGGCTGGAAGACGGCGAGTGGTCGGTGATCGCGCTCACCGGCGAGCCGGGACACGCAGGCGACGGCGGCCCGGCGCGCGAAGCACTCGCCGCGGCGCCGGTCGGTCTCGACTTCGATTCGCGCGGCACGTTGTACTTCACGGAGACGGGATTGATCGCGTTCGCCTACCAGAACGCCGGGATCAGCGGCGAGCACGTGCGCGCGATCGATCCGATCGGACGCATCCGAACGGTCGCCGGCGCGGGGCCGGTCGGCACCGCTGGAGGAGGTGGTCCCGCACTGCTCGCCCGGCTCGCGAGCCCGTACGGGCTCGCGGTTCGCTCCGACGCTTCGATCCTGATCGGCGAAGCGTACGGCGAGCGGCTCCTCGACCTCGATCCCGGCGGGCTGCTCGCGCATCGCGCGGGACGCCCGGGAAGCGTCCTCGGCTCGTTCTCGGGCGACGGCGGACCGGCGGTGCTCGCGCGCTTCAACGGGCTCGAGGAGCTCGCGAGCGACCGGGAAGGGAACGTGCTCGTCGCCGACTTCCGGAGCGGTCGCGTCCGACTCGTCGATCGCCTCGGCAGCGTGATCACGATCCTCGGCCGCGACGACGGCGTCGGCGCGTTCGTTCCGCTCGAGGACGGCGTGCCCGCTTCGCTCACGTGGGGCGGCTGTCCGGGAGGGCTCGCCGTCGGCCCAGACGGCCGCGTCTACCTCGGCGAAGGACAGTTCGAGGTGCTGCGCGTCCTCACCCGCGTGCCCTACTGAGCTCCGAGGTCACCGGAGCTTCACCAGGCGCGTCGCGAGCTCCCGCGCGGCAAACGTCGGCGTGGTCGTGAAGGTCTACGTCGCGTCGCAAGGAAACGACGGCGTCTCGATCCTGCAGCCAGAGAGATCGCCCGCGCTCTCCACGGCAGGCGGTTGCGGCGCCCGCGTGCGGCGGGTAGCCGCTTCGCATGCCGATCGATCCCCGCACGCCCGTCCTCGTCGGAGCCGGCGCCGTCCAGCAGAAGCTCGAGGATCCACGCGAGGCGAAAGAGCCGATCGAGCTGATCCTCGAAGCGCTCGAGCGCGCCGCGGAAGACGCGGGGAGCCGGGAGCTGCTCGAGCGCGCGACGACCGTCCGGATGCCGCGCGGCTTCTGGGACTATCCCGACCCGGGACGCTTCGTCGCGGAGCGCTTCGGCGCGCGTCTTCGCAGCGAGGTCGCGGAGCTCGGCATCCTGCAGACGACGCTCTTCGGCCGGAGCGCGGGTGCGATCGCGTCGGGCGAGGAGGACGTCGTCCTGATCGCCGGCGGCGAGGCGAAGTACCGCTCGCTCCGCGCACAGATCCTCGGCATCGAGGCGCCGCTCACGCGTCAAGCGAGCGACGTCGCTCCCGACGAGGTCCTCCGGCCGCACGACGAGATCCTGAGCCAGGCCGAGCTCGCGCACGGGCTCGGCATGCCGGTGGGCCAGTACGCGCTGATGGAGAACGCGCTCCGCTTCGCCGAGAAGAAGTCGATCGACGAGCACGTGCGCGAGGTCGCGGAGACCTGGGCCGGCATGAGCCGCGTCGCCGCGACGAACCCGCTCGCGTGGAATCCCGAGCCCGTCTCCGCCGAGACGATCGCGACGCCGACGGCGAAGAATCGCATGCTCGCGTTCCCGTACACGCGCCTGCACAACTCGCAGTGGAACGTCGATCAAGCGGCGGGCCTGATCCTCTGCTCCGTCCAGACCGCGAAGCAGCTCGGCATCCGCGAGGACCGCTGGCTCTTCCCGCTCGCCGCCGCCGAGTCGAACCACATGGTGCCGCTCTGCGAGCGGGCGGTGCTGCATCGCTCGCCCGGCTTCCGGATCGGGTTCGAGCGCGCACTCGCGCACGCCGGGCTCGGGGCTGCCGAGCTCGATCACGTCGAGCTCTACAGCTGCTTCCCCGTCGCCGTGCGGATCCAGCTCCGCGAGCTCGGCCTCTCACCGACGCGTCCGCTCACGGTCACGGGAGGCATGGCGTTCGGAGGCGGACCGCTCAACAACTTCGCACTGCAGGCGATGGCGCGGATGGCCGACGTCCTCCGCGGCGCGCCGGGCACGACCGGCATGGTGACCGCGGTGAGCGGCATGCTGACGAAGCAGGGCGTGACCCTCTGGTCGACGCGCCCGCCGGAGCGACCCTTCTCGTTCCTCGACGTCACCGCGGACGTCGCGCGGGAGCTCGTGCGCGTGCCGTTCGCGGCCGAGTACGCCGGGCCCGCGACTGTCGCATCTTGCACCGTCCTCCACGGGGCGGCCGAGCCCACGGCGGTGTTCCTTTGCGACACGCCGGAGGGCGGGCGCACTCTCGCTTCGAGCCGCGCGCCGGAGATGCTGCGCTCGGTCGAGGCGACCGAAACGTGCGGGCGGACCATCCAGGTCGCGTGCGGCGCCGTCCAATAACCTCCGCGCGCGTGGCGCGCGGCCGAGCGAAAGCGAGCGGGGTGAGGAGGCGCAGCTCAGGCTTTGCCGCGGGGAGGAGAGGGGCGGCGCCCCTCTCGGTCGACCACACCCAGGTGGCACCGGTCCGACCTTTGCATTAACTTCGCCGGAAAGGCGATGTCGCCATGTCGGGAATCTCCAGCTGCTACGTGGTCACGGGCAACCTCACGCAGGCCGGAAGCGTGGTCTATCTCCGCGCGGACGAGACCTGGGCGACGAGCCTCGCCGAAGCCCATCCTCTTCCGACCGAAGAGGAGGCCGAGGAGCGCCTCGCCCGCGTCCGCGTGCACGAGGAGATCGTGACCGAGCCCTACGTCTTCGAGGCGGAGCTCTCCGACGGGGCCATTCGGCCGAAGTCGGCCCGAGAGATCCTCCGCAGCGCGGGCCCGAGCACGCGCCTCCGCCGTCCCGACCGGGGCGCGGCGACCGCCTGACCCGAGGTAGCCCGAGGTAGATTGACGGATGTACAGGTACGACGAGTACGATCGCACGCTCGTGCGCGAGCGCGCCGCACAGCTTCGCGGGCAGATCGCACGACGGGTCTCGGGCGAGCTGACCGAGGACGAGTTCAAGCCGCTCCGCCTGCAGAACGGCCTGTACCTCCAGCTGCACGCCTACATGCTCCGGATCGCGATCCCGTACGGGATGCTCGCGAGCACGCAGCTCCGGAAGCTCGCGCACATCGCGCGCACCTACGACCGCGGCTACGGACACTTCACGACGCGGCAGAACATCCAGTTCAACTGGCCCGAGCTCGAGGACGTCCCGAACATCCTCGACGAGCTCGCCGACGTCGAGATGCACGCGATCCAGACGAGCGGCAACTGCATCCGCAACATCACGACGGACCACCTCGCGGGCGTCGCGCGCGACGAGCTCGAGGATCCGCGTCCCTTCTGCGAGATCACGCGGCAGTGGTCGACGTTCCATCCCGAGTTCGCGTTCCTGCCGCGGAAGTTCAAGATCGCATTCACCGCCGGACGCGAAGTCGACCGTGCGGCGATGCTCTACCACGACATCGGCGTCCGCATCGTCGAGAACGCCGCCGGCGAGCGCGGCTTCAGCATCTACGCCGGCGGCGGCATGGGCCGCACGCCCGTGATCGCGAAGGAGATCCGCGAGTTCGTCCCGCGGGAGCACCTCCTCTCCTACATGGAAGCGATCCTGCGCGTGTACAACCGGCTCGGACGCCGCGACAACATCTTCAAGGCGCGCATCAAGATCCTCGTCAACGAGACGGGCATCGAGCGCTTCCGCGAGATGGTCGAGGCGGAGTGGCAGGAGACGCGCGAGTCGACTCTCCGGCTCGCGGAGGGCGAGATCCAGGAGATGGCGAAGTTCTTCGCGCCGCCGTCGTACGAGTCGCTTTCCCCGTCGGACGCCCTCCTCGCGGAGCTCCGCCGCTCACCGAACGCGGACTTCGCGCGCTGGGCGCGAAACAACGTCGTCCTGCACAAGCAGCCCGGATACAGCGTCGCAATGCTCTCGCTGAAGGCGTCCGACACGCCGCCGGGAGACTTGAGCGACTCGCAGATGGACGCCGTCGCCGATCTCGCCGACCGCTACAGCTTCGGCGAGCTGCGTGTGACGCACACGCAGAACCTCGTGCTCGCGGACGTGAAGACGACCGAGCTGGAGAAGCTCTGGCACGAGCTCCGCGCTCTCGACCTCGCGACGGCGAACGTCGGGCGCCTGACGGACCAGATCTGCTGCCCCGGCCTCGATTTCTGCAATCTCGCGAACGCGCGCTCGATCCCGATCGCCGAGGAGATCCGCCATCGCTTCGACGATCTCGACTACCTCGACGACCTGGGCGACGTCAGCCTCAAGATCTCCGGCTGCATCAACGCGTGCGGTCACCATCACGTCGGCAACATCGGCATCCTCGGCATCGACAAGCGCGGCATCGAGCACTACCAGCTCCTCGTCGGCGGCTCGTCCGGGTACGACGCCTCGATCGGCAAGATCCTCGGGCACGCGTTCCCGCGCGAGGAGATCGTCGGTGCCGTCGAGAAGGTGCTGAAGCTGTACGTCCGGCTGCGCGAATCCGAGGACGAGCCGTTCCTGGATACCTTCCGTCGCGTCGGCGAGAAGCCGTTCCGCGACACCCTCTACAGCAACGAGCTCTATGCGGATCATCCGCAATCGTAAGATCGTCGAGGACGGCTGGATCCACGTCGCCGACGACGCCGAGGTACCGGCGGACGGCGACGTGATCGTCTCGTGGAAGCGCTGGCGCGAGAGCCGCGAAGCGCTCCTCGCGCGCTCCGGCTCCGGCTCCGCCCGTCTCGGCGTGCGGCTCCCGAACACCCTCGACCCGCACGAGGTCCAGGCGGATCTCCCGCACTTCGCATTGATCGCGGTCGAATTCCCGAAGTACCGCGACGGACGCGGCCTCAGCATCGCGCGGATGGTGCGTCGCGAGGGGTTCCGCGGCGAGCTTCGCGCCGTCGGCAACGTGCTTCGCGACCAGCTCTTCTACATGGAGCGCTGCGGGTTCGACGCGTTCGAGGTCGACAAGAGCAAGAGCATCGAGAACGCGCTCGAGGCCTTCTCGGAGCTGAGCGTCACCTACCAGGACGCGATCCAGCCGCGCTCGGTGCCGCGGCAGCACCGCTGGCGTCGCTCGTAGCCTTCGACCTTCAGCTCGGGAATCTGAGACCTTTTTCTCGGTCGAACTCCCGCGGAATGTCGGCCTCGTAGAAGCCAAAGGCCTCGTAGACGGACCGGATCAGCGGGTAAGCACAGCGATCGGGATTGTCGCTCGTCGCATCGGCCCAATCCGCCACATGCTTGGCGGCGATCACGTCATCCTCGGTGTATTCCCGAACCTTCTCGTCGAACTGCCACGCGACTGTCCCGGCTGAACCTGCCTTCAGCCGCCAGCCCTTCACGGACAACAGCGCCATCCTAGCGAATACGGGACCCGCCTGGGCGACACGCGCTGTGCGGTAGAAGGCTGCGGCGAGCCGCCATATCGAGACGGGAAACTCGATGAGTGCGTATGGCCAAAGGGATCGTTCGGGCCCCTTCCAGTGTAGAAACTCGATGGGCACAGTGAATGTGATGACACCATTGCGGCTGACGATCGTCTGTCGCCCATCGGGAACACCGTGAACGACTCGTCCCGACCGTGGGATCGGCCGCTGATGCGGATCAACGAAAGTCCACCCCGTCAACCGGTTGCCCGTTCGCTCGGTTTCCATGAAATACGGAGCGACTTCCCGGTGGCTCGGAAAGTCTAGCTCGACCTCACCAAGTGGTTGCAGACGGAGCCAGAGCGTCGAGGACTTTGCTTTGAGCATCCCCTCCAGCTCTGCGTCCCATTTCTTCTCGATCGTCGCGATCTGATCGTCGCTACGCTGAATCGACGAGCCGAAGATCTCGTCGTACGAAAGCATTCTCAGCCGGGCACCGACGCGACGTCCGAAATACCTGGCGCCCTTGCGAGTGTAGGAATACACTCGCCTGCCCGGCTCGTTACTCACGCGAATCCTGAGCACACTTTGACTGCCGTCCTCGACGGGCACTGCTTCGATCGCGACCTCTTCCCCGAGTCGCGGCTCGATCGTTTCGATCAAGTGATCCCAGAGACTTCTCTCGGCGCGCTCCACGTCATCGATCGGGTCGATGGCTACCGCGGTTCCGTCGTTCTCCCGCAGTCCGACCCAGACTTCCCCGCCCGCTGCATTCAGCATTCCAACGACCTCCCGCGCGATGCCTTGAGGGTCACGCAGGGAGTCCGCAGCCTTGAATTCGAGCAGTAAATCTTCCGCGCGGCCGAGGGGAATGGGCGGTTCAGCCACGAGATTCTCCCACGATTTCTGGGTGGAGGAGCAAACGCTCGAGTGGGAGTAGGACGACCCCCTCGCGAGCGCTCTGGGTGAACCCGAGATGCACGAGGAACACTTTCGTCGCCTTCAGAGCCTTGGCGGCCTCCCGAACACGGCGAAGCTTCTCATCCCTCACGTTGGAGGCAGACGTCACCTCCACCGCGACGAGCGAGCTCCCCGTGTCCACGACGAAATCCAACTCGCGATCACGATGATCTCGAAAGTAGCTCAGTCGCTCGTCGGCCGGTGTCCAGGCGTTGCGGAGATGAGTGCATACGACGGTTTCGACGATCCGCCCGAGCACAGACGGGTCTTGGGAGGGCGCCGGCGAAGTGGCGAATGCGGATACGAGCCCGTGGTCAGATGGATACAACTTGGGCTTGGCTCGGAGCCTCGCCGCTCCGCGTGCCCGTGGTCGGAGCCTCGAGATGAGCTGCGCTTCCTCAAGTCGAGCCACCCACGCCTTGATGGATCGAATGTCGACTTCGAGATCGCGCGCGCGCTCCTTGGCACTGAAGATCGCTCCTGCGTCGGCGGCGAGATACACAAAGAGGCGGCGAACCGCCTCCACGTCCACACCCGTCGCCCCAAGATCTCGAGCGATGGCTCGGTCCGCGATGTCCGAGCGAATCCGAGTTCGACTGCGCCTTAGCTCCTCTTCGAAGACATGTTCGGGGAAGCCTCCCAAGGCCAGGTATCGAAGGAGCTCCGTGGGGTAGCGTCGGAGAACTTGTTCGATCGACTCTTCGGACCTAGCCCGAAGGCGAAGGTGCTCACCGAACGTAAGTCCGCTCACGCGCAGCTCGTCCCAGCGCCCCTGGCCGGCTTCGACGCCGCCATCAAGAAGCAGCGTCGCCGCCGAATCCGTGGCCACGACGCGGACGGCTGCCGTGTCCACTGCCTGCTTCAGCCATTCTCGCCAGCGGTCGGCACGGCCTACCTCGTCCAACAAGAGCAAGCGCGGCCGGTCGGGCCTCGCCGAGGGTGGAACGAGGTCAGCGACATCGCGCGGAGTCACCCTCTCGGTGATCCGATCATCCGAGAAGTCGCAGTAACTCAAGTTTCCGGCCGGCCACCCCTGCTCCAAGAGGTCGTCGAGGATCTGAAGCAGGGCAGTCGTCTTTCCGACCTGCCTCGGGCCGATCACCAGGATCGCGCGCCGGGATTCGCGGTGGACAAAGTTCAGAAGCGCCCGCTGGAAGTCGCGACGGATGGGGTAGTCGACCGCCGCCCTCGCTGGCGCATTCGCCCACCAGGGGTTCTGCTCCCGGAGGATCTCTTCAAGCATTACAATGCTGTTTAAACGACTATTTTCGACATTGCAATGCTCCACAGCACCCCGGCGAACGACCGGACAAGCGCCGGCATCGAGAGTCACCTACCCAGGCCTAGGCCTAGCCTGCATTTCTCACCAGATCCCTACTGCGGCGGCCGATAGCACCGAATCTTCGCAACCTTCTCCCTCCGGGCTCCTCGACGTACTGTTCAAGCACGCCTGCGTCGCCCTCCGGTCCGAGGCTCGCGAATCTTCCGCACTCTCGACCGCCTCGCGACGTGATCTGGTGAGAAATGCAGGCTAGGCGGATCAGCCAGGGCGAGGGTTGCCGTTCGCCGCGACGATCGATCGCCAGCGGAGCGGCGAGACGATCTGCGCGAGGTAGCCCCTCGGGAAGGCATCGAGCCCCTCGATGCCGATGTCGGCCGGCGCCGCGCGATCGGGCGGCAGGTAGCGCGTCCCGAAGACCACGTCCCAGAAGAGGAAGTTGTTTCCGTAGTTGTGGTTCGCCTCCGCGAGGAGCGGCGAATGGTGCCAGCGGTGGATCTCGCCGACGCTGAAGATCCACGAGAGCGGCCCGAGCCGCGTGTCGACGTTCGCGTGCTGGAAGAGCCCCACGACGATCGTCGTCGCGCCGAAGAGGGCGAGCACGTTCTCGCCCGCGCCGGCGACCGCGAGCGGCACGAAGGAGATCAGGCCGCGGAACAGGACCTCGAGCGGGTGCGAGCGCGTCGCGTTCAGCCAGTAGAGGCGCGGCGCGCTGTGGTGCGTCGCATGGATCCGCCAGAGAAGCGCGCTCTCGTGCAGCACGCGATGACCCCAGTAGTCGAACGCCTCCGCGACGACGCAAGCGAGGACGAGCTGCGCGAGGAGAGGCCACGCAGACGGCCAGAGTGATCCGCCACCGAGCTCCGAGATCCACGCGGCGATCGTCACGCCGACCAGCGTGCCGACCGGCTCGATCGCGGCGTTCAAGCCGACGCTCGTCGGGAGATAGGCCGCGTCGGTCGCGAGGTCGCCGTGCGCGCGGTTCCATTCACGCCGGTACGGAAGCACACGCTCGAGGAGGACGACCGCGAGCACGCTCGCGAGCGACGCCACGCCGAGGACCGCTGGGATGGACGCGCCGCGGTCGAGCGCCCACGCCGCCCCGCCCACGACGATCGTGAGGAGCAGCGGGAACACCGTGGCCGACGCGAGCCGGCGGAGCATGCGCGGATCGTAGGCCGAGCCCCGGAGGTGGGCAACCCGCGCGCTCTCCGGGTGGCCCGGAGCAGCGCCCTCCGCTAACGGCTAGGCTCCGGACCTCGAAAGGAGAACCCACCTTGGGCGAGCACGGATTCTGGAACCACGCGCAGAAGAACCCCGGTCATCTGGGACTCGTCGATCCCGACGGTCGCGAGTGGACGCGCGGCGAGCTGTTCGCGGAGTCCAATCGAATCGTCCACGGGCTGCGCGCGCTCGGGCTCGAGTACGGCGACACCGTCGCGGTCTGCATGCCCAACTGCGCCGAGTTCTACCAGATCTATTTCGCCGTGATGCAGGCCGGCTGGTACATGTCGCCGATCAACTGGCATCTCGCGCCCGCCGAGATCGCCTACATCGTCAAGGACTGCGGTGCGAAGGCGTTCTTCGGCCACGAGCGCGTCGCGGAAGCGTGCACGAAGGCGGTCGCGGAGATCTCCTTTCCAAAGGAGGCGTGCTTCTCCGTCGGGACGGTACCGGGCTTCCGGCCGCTCGCGGAGCTGAAAAAGGGACAGCCGACCACCCTGCCCTCCGACCGCGCGCCGGGACAGGTGATGAACTACACCTCCGGCACGACCGGCCAGCCGAAGGGCGTCAAGCGCGCTCTCGCGCCGAAGGAGGTCGATCCGGATCTGATGGGAGAGCTCCTCGGCGGCTTCCTCGGCCTCTTCGGCGTGCAGCCCGAGAACGACAACGTCCACTGCGTCGGCTCGCCGCTCTATCACACCGCGGTGCTCGTCCACTCGTCTTCGTCGATGAACTGGGGGCACAGCGTCGTCCTGATGGACAAGTGGACGCCCGAGGGCATGCTTCAGCAGATCGACAAGTACCGCGTCACGCTGTCGCACATGGTGCCGACGCAGTTCCATCGCCTGCTGCTCCTGCCGGACGACGTCCGTGCGAAGTACGACTGCTCGTCGACGCGCCACATGATCCACGCCGCGGCGCCCTGCCCTCCCGACATCAAGCGGCGCATGCTCGACTGGTGGGGCGACTCGATCTGGGAGTACTACGCGGCGACCGAGGGCGGCGGCACGATCGTCTCGCCCGCGGAGTGGCGCAAGTACCCCGGCACCGTCGGCAAGGCGTGGCCCGGCGCCGACGTCAAGATCGTCGACGACGAGGGAAAGCCCGTCGCCGTGAACGAGCAGGGGACGGTCTACATGCTCCTGCCCGACACGATGAAGTTCGAGTACAAGGGCGACGCGGCGAAGACGAAGAAAAACCGCCTCGAGATCGACGGCAAGCTCTACTTCACCGTCGGCGACATCGGCTACCTGAACGACGAGGGCTTCCTGTTCCTCTGCGACCGGAAGATCGACATGATCATCTCCGGCGGCGCGAACATCTATCCGGCCGAGATCGAGAACGCGCTCCTCGCGCATCCGAAGGTCGGCGACGTCGCCGTCTTCGGCATCCCGCACGAGGACTGGGGCGAAGAGGTGAAGGCGGTGATCGAGCCCGCGCCGGGCATCGAGGCCTCCGAGGACCTCCGCAAGGAGATCTTCGCCTTCTGCGGCGACCGTCTCGCGAAGTTCAAGACGCCGAAGACGATCGACTTCGTCGCCGAGCTGCCGCGCGATCCGAACGGGAAGCTCTACAAGCGGAAGCTCCGCGACCCGTACTGGGAAGGCCGCGACCGGAACATCTGACGAGTGGAAGCGAGGGGCGCGTTCCGACGGTCTGCTAGCCTGCATTTCTCACCAGATCACGTCGCGAGGCGGTCGAGAGTGCCGAAGATTCGCGAGCCTCGGACCCGGAGGGCGACGCAGGCGTACTTGAACAGTACGTCGAGGAGCCCGGAGGGAGAAGCTCGCGAAGATTCGGTGCTATCGGCCGCCGCAGTAGGGATCTGGTGAGAAATACAGGCTAGGCGTGCGGGATGCCTGCGGAGTCGCACCCGACGCTCCAGGTACTCGCCGTGCCAGCGCTGCGGCTGTATCTCGTCGCGCGCTTCTTCTCGGGGTTCGGGCGAGCGCTCGTGTCGGCGATGCTCGCGTACCACGTGTACGACGCCACGGGCTCGTACGCGGCGCTCGGGATTCTCGGCCTCGTCGAGTTCCTGCCGGTCATCCCGATCTCGCTCCTCGGCGGCGTCGTCGCGGATCGCTTCGACCGGCGCATCCTCATCATCGCCGCGCACCTCGCGTCGCTGAGCGGCGTCGCGGTCCTCGCGTTCTCGAGCCAAGGGGAGCCGGGCGAGCAAGTGCTCGTCTACGGAGCCGCCTTCCTCCTCGCGATCACGGCCGGCTTCGCCAACCCGGCCGCTTCGGCGCTCCTCCCCGGCCTCGTGCCGCGCGAGATCTTCCAGAACGCGACCGTCGTCACCGCGAGCATCTCGCATCTCGCATTCATCGCAGGCCCGATCACGATGGGCCTCTTGATCGGTCCGTTCGGCTTCGGCGCGCCCTACGCGACCGCCGCCGTCTGCTACGCGATCTCGATCTTCGGTCTGTCCTTCCTGCGGATCGTCCGGACCGAGGGCAAGAAGCCCGACGTCTCGCTCGCAGCCGTCCGCGAGGGCATCGCCTTCGTGTGGAGCGAGCGCGCCCTTCTCTCGTCGATGACCCTCGATCTCTTCGCGGTGATCTTCGCGAGCGCGACGGCGCTCCTCCCCGCCTTTGCCGAGGAGATCCTCCGCGTCGGCCCGGTCGGCTACGGCGTGCTGCGCGCTTCGATGGCGATCGGGACGTTCACGATGACGTTGTTCTTGATGGTCGCACGCCCCTTCCCGTTCCCGGGACGCGCGCTTCTCTGGGCGGTCGTCGTGTTCGGGATCGCGCTCTTCACCTTCGGGCTGAGCCGCTGGTTCCCGCTCTCCGTCGGCGCCTTCGTAGTCGCCGGAATGGCGGACCAAGTGAGCATGACGATGCGCTCGGTCATCCTCCAGCTCTCGACACCGGATGCGCTTCGCGGCCGGGTCAGCGCGGTGAGCTGGATCTTCATCGGCGCGTCGAACGAGCTCGGCGACGCCGAGTCGGGCTTCCTCGCCTACTTGACGAGTGCCACCTTCGCGGTGGTCGCCGGGGCCCTCGCCTGCCTCGGCGTCACGGCCACGGTCGCGGTCCGTGTGCCCGAGCTCCGGCGATGGACGCCGGCGGCCACCGCGCTCCTTCGGGAAGGGGACGGGGGTGGCGCGTGAGCGACGCTCGAGCGCCCTCGTGAGCGACAGCGCGCTCGCAACGGTGATCGCGGCGGCGGACGCCGCCAGGGCACGATGTCCGATCGCTGCCGCACGCACTCGGCGCGACCAGCAGCGAGAGGGCGAGCAGAGACTGCCCTAAGGACATGCGCTTCATGGGAACCTCCTTCGGTTTCCTGTTGGGGCGCCATGAATGCAGGGCACGTGCCACCGCCGAAAGCGCGTCGAGCGCCGATTTCCTGCGCTCCGCAGGCGGCGAAGCGGCCGCACTCGAACAGCGATTCGCACGATGCGGAGGGCCGCGTTCGCGCGGTTGCACCGATTACCTCTCGCTCGTAGAGAGACCGCGATGTCGCGGGTTCGCTCCGGCCTCCTCTTCGCCGTGATGTTGCTGGTCGTGGGCGCGATCGTCGCGGCGCTCGCCGTCCGCCAGCGATCGCCTCGTCCCGACGTGCTGCTGGTGATCGTCGACACGCTCCGCGCGGACCGCTTGCCCGCGTACGGATACGCGAGCGCGAAGACGCCGGCGCTCGATCGCCTCGCGCGCGAGGGTGTCGTCTTCGAGCGCGCGATCGCCGCTTCCGGCGCGACTCTTCCCTCGCACGCCTCGATGTTCACGTCGCGCTGGGTGCGCCAGCATTCGATCGGACACAGCAACGGCAGCACGGTGCTCGACCACCGGGACACGCTCGCGGAGCACTTCCGCAGGGGCGGCTACGCGACGGCCGCCTTCGTGAGCAACATCATGCTGAACCGGACGACCGGCATCGGACGCGGGTTCGAGGTCTACGACGACGAGCTGCCCGTGCAGGAGCCGAACCGGCCGGAGTTCTTCGAGCGTCCGGCGCAGGCGACCACGCAGCGCGCGATCCGCTGGCTCTGGCGGAACGCGAGCCGGCCGGTATTCCTGGTCGTCCACTACCAGGACCCGCACGGGCCCTACACGCCGCCGCCGTCGCGCCCCGGAGCGCCTCCGCCGCCCGAGCTGCAGAGCCCCGCGGACGAGCCTCGCCTTTCCGTCAATCCAACGCAGAGCGGCTACGAAGGCATCCCGAACTACCAGGCGCTTCCCGGGCTCGACCGCCCGAGCCAGTACGAGAGCCGCTACGTCGGCGAGATCATGTCGATGGATCAGTGGCTCGGGCGCCTTCTGACGGCCTTCCGCCGCCACCGTCCCGAGGCAGAGCACGTGATCCTCTTCACGTCGGACCACGGCGAGAGCCTCGGCGAGGAGGATCACTGGTTCGAGCACGGCCACACGACGACGCCGGACGTCTCGCACATCCCGTTCATCCTGCAAGCTCCCGGAATCGCGCCCGGACGCATCGATCGGCCCGTGAGCCAGGTCGACGTGATGCCGACACTCCTCGAGCTCGCGGGCCTGCCGGTGCCCGACGGCGTCGCCGGCATCGCTCTCGGCCCGTACCTGCGCGAGGGACGCGCGACGCCGGAGCGAACGCTCTTCTGCGATCTCGGGTTCGAGACGGCCTCGTACCGCGACGGAGAGTTCGTCCGGATCCAGTTCCCGTCCTCCGGATCGGGCGATCGCGCGGCGTTCGGCAAGGCGGACGTCGGCCGCTACGAATGGAAGGAGTCGGGACCCTGGACGCGCAAGGAGGGAAAGCCCGACGTCGACGGCGAAACGCGCTCGTACTTCTCGAAGCTCGCACCGCGGCACGAAGTGGAGTCGAGCACGATCCCCGCGGACCGCCTCCGCGCTCTCGGCTACCTCGATCCCGAAGGCGGCTGAGCCGAAGCTTGCGGCTGCACGCGAGCGAGCGCTTCTCTCGCTTCCTCGAGCGAGGGCTCGAGCTCGAGCGCGCGCCGGTAATGCGACAGGGCGCGCTTCCACGCGCCGCGCTGCTCGTAGACGGCACCGAGACGCATCTGCACCGCGGGATGACCCGGATCGAGACGCTCCGCGGCCCGGTAGTAGGCGAGCGCACCGCGCGCGTCGCCGCGGACTTCGAGCACGATGCCCATGTTGAGCTGCGCTTCGAAGAGCCATGGCCCCGAAGCCGCAGCGCGCTCGTAGAAGGAGACCGCCTCTTCGTCGTCGCCTCGCTCGGAAGCGAGGTTTCCGAGCAGGGTCAGGCTCTCCGCGTCGTACGGATGGATCGCGACCGCTTCCTCCAGGTGCGACTGCGCCTCCTCGACCCGATCGTCGAACAGCAGCACGGTCGCGAGACGGGAGTGCGCGACGTAGTTGTCCTCGGTCACCTCGAGCGCCTGCCGATAGAGCGTCTCGGTGCTCTCCCAGAGGGCCACCTGCTGCGACGTCCGAAGCGCGAGCAGAAAGAGGACGATGCCGGCCCCCGCCGCGAGGACGTTCACCGGAATCGGGCGCGTGCGTGCGAGATCCGCGAAGCCCCAGACGATCGCGAGGAAGAGCCCGACGTGCGGCACGTAGACGTAGCGATCCGCCATCGCCTGGTCGCCGACCTGCACGATCCCGATCACCGGAACGAGCGTGCCGAGGAACCACAGCCAGCCGACGAGGAGATACGGGCGCGCCCGCGCGGCGCGCAGTGCGAGGACCGTGATCGCCGCGACGATCGCCCCCGCGATCGTGACCTTCCACGGCGGAATCCATCCCGGATGCGGGTAGAGCGCCGCGAGCCCGGCGGGCCAGAGGGTCTTCTCGAGGTAGACGACGTACGAGACGAGCGCGTTCCCGATCCGTGCGCCGAGCGGCAACGCCTCGGGCGTGTGCTCGACGCCGGGCTGCTGAGCGGCGAGCGTCGCCAGGCTCGCGCCGATCGACAAGACGAGAAACGGCACCTTCTCGAGGCCGAGCCGGATCCACGTCTCCGTCGGGAGCCAGGCGCGCGACGTGCCGGGAACGCGTTCGCCGCCGCGCAACACCGGCGCGCGGCCGAGCGGCCAGACGTCGAGCAACAGCAAGGCGAACGGGAACGTGACGACCATCGGCTTCGCCAGCACGCCGCAAGCGAAGAGCGCCAGGGAGGAGAGGTAGCGAAGGGGCCCCGGCCGCTCCGCGTAGGCGACCCAGGCCCACGAGGCGAGGATCCAGAAGAGCGTCGAGAGGACGTCCTTTCGCTCCGAGATCCAGGCGACCGATTCGACGTGCATCGGATGCAGCGCGAAGAGCGCCACGACGCAAAGGCTCTCGATCTCGCGGCCGGTCGCGCGCCGGAGCGCGCCGAAGAGGAGCGCCGCGCTGGCGAGGTGGAAGGCGACGTTCACGAGGTGCTGCCGTCCCGGGTCCATCCCGACGAGCTCGACGTCGAGCATGTGCGAGATCCACGTCAGCGGGTGCCAGTTGAAGGCGTCGAGCGCGGTGAACGCCCAGCCGATGCTGGCGAGCGAGAGCCCGTTCGCGACATGCGGATTGAAGACGACGTATTGCGGGTCGTCGACGACGATGAAATCGTGACCGGCGACCTGCGCGTACACGCCGGCGGTGACGGCGAGGATCAGGATCAGGAGGCCGACGGCGCGCACGCGCTCTTCTCCGGTGGTTCCGCCCTCCAGTGCAAGAAGAACGGGGTGCGGAATCGACCCTCGGGCTGCGTGCGGTTGCCCCGAAAGCGCGCCCGCCCTAGGCTCCGCGACAGCGCGGGGAGGCCTTCAATGGACGTCGGACTCGGAATCATCTTCCAGGGAACGGACCATCGGCGGAGCGATCTCGAGGTGTACCAGAACGAGCTCCGATTGGGCTCGATGGCCGAGTCGCTCGGCTTCCAGTCGATCTGGGGCGTCGAGCACCACTTCACGGACTACACCATGTGCCCCGACGTGCTGCAGCTCCTCTCCTACTTCGCAGCGCGGTCGGAGAAGCTCCTGCTCGGCTCGATGGTCGTCGTGCTTCCCTGGCACGATCCCTTGCGCGTCGCCGAGCAGGTCGCGATGCTCGACTGCTTGTCGAGCGGCCGCGTGATCCTCGGTCTCGGCCGCGGTCTCGGGCGCATCGAGTTCGAGGGCTTCGGCATCGACATGAACACGAGCCGCGACCGCTTCCTCGAATCGGCGGAGATGGTCCTCCGCGGGCTCGAGGACGGGTTCGTCGAGTACGACGGAACGCTCGTCCGTCAAGTGCGCCGCGAGATCCGGCCGCGCCCGCACAAGACCTTCCGCGGTCGCACGTATGCGGCCGCGGTATCTCCGGAGTCGTCGCGCATCATGGCGGAGCTCGGCGTCGGCCTGCTCATCATCCCGCAGAAGCCGTGGGAGGTCGTCTCCGCCGAGCTCGAGACCTATCGCGGCGTCTATCGCGAGGTGAACCGCGCCGAGCCGCCGGCGCCGATCGTCGGCGCCTGGACCTTCTGCCACGAGGACGAAGACCACGCGCGCGAGATGGCCGTCCGCTACATCGGCGGCTACTGGCGGACCGTCGTCGAGCATTACGAGCTCGTCGGCGACCATCTCGGACGCACGCGCGGCTACGAGAGCTACGGGCGCTTGCAGGAGATCGCCTCCGCCGACGGCGGAGCCGACGCGATGATCGAGTTCTTCCTCGGCATCCAGGTCTGGGGCACGCCCGACCAGTGCTACGAAAAGATCCTCGAGATTCGCCGGATCACCGGCGCCGGCGCGTACAACGGCATCTTCAGCTACGCGGGCATGCCCTGGGACGACGCGGAGGCGAACATGCGCCTCTTCGCGCGCGAGGTGATGCCGCGCCTGAAGGAGCTCGACGACGTGCCGCTCGGCCTCCCACCGAGCGTTTCGCATAGCGCCGCATGACGCTTCGATCTGCGCGTTGAACGGGCCGGTACCGGCCCGTAAAGGTGGGCGGATGTGCGTACGAGACACCCTCATCGCCGCCGCGGGTCTGCTGCTTTTCGCGAGCACGCTCGCGCTCGCCGCCGAGACCGACGTCCCCATGGGGAAGGACCACGAGTGAACCTTCCAGTCACGCTTCCTCGACGAGGAGATCGTCGTCCTTCCCGACGTGTTCAATCCGATCGAGGCGGAAGGACGGATGCTTCCCTTTCTCGAGGAGAACGCCGAGCTCTTCCGCGGGAAGCGCGTTCTCGAGATCGGCACCGGGTCCGGGATCATCAGCGTCTACGCCGCGGTGCTCGGAGCATCGAAGGTCGTCGCCACCGACATCGATCCGAACGCGATCGAGTCGCTGCGCCGGAACGCCGAGCGCTTCGGCAAGTCGGACGTGGTCGAGGGTCGGCTCGTGCCCGAGAGCGACATCTCCGCGTACTCCGTCATCCAGCCGGGCGAGCAGTTCGACATCATCGTCTCGAATCCGCCCTACTCGCTCGACCTCGACGCGACGGAGAACTCGCCCGTGATCGACACCGGCGACCTCGGCTTCTCGATCGTGCGCGGGCTCGACGAGCACCTCGCGCCGGGCGGGACGGCGATGCTCTTCTACGCTTCGCTCTTCTATCACTTGACGATGGTCAAGTACGCGGAGCACGAGGGCTGGGACGTCGCGAATCATCGGCCCTGGATGCTCTTCGCGTGGGAGGTGGAGCCGCTGTTCAACACCTACCTGCGCCGCCTTCTCGCACGCGAGGGCGTGAAGGCGGACGACATGAAGTTCGACAACCTGGAGCCGCACACGATCCAGCATCTCCGGGTCGATCCGATGGGGCGTGAGAAGCGGAAGCCGCTTCTTCCCGGGAACAGCGACAAGGACTACCCGGGGATGATGGTCCTCCGGCGCGGCGCGGGTGGCGCGGACGCCGCGAAGCCTACGCCGGCGGCCGAGCCGGCGAGCTGAGTCCTCACCAGGGAAGGAGCGCCGAAACGATCCTCGATGCGCGCGCCCAGCGCGGAACGTAGAGACAGATCTCGCGTCCACCCGCGTCGAGAGCGGAGCACGGGTGACACGAGACGCGCTCGTACCGCTCCTTCCAACCGGGAGCGCTCTCGCCCTCGGCGAACGCCAGGTGAAGCTCCACGTGTCCCGGCACGTCCTGCATCCAGCGCGATTGCAGGCCCTGAAGCTCGGGAACCTCCACGCCGTTTTGGACGTTCGCGACGGTCGCGCGGCGCCCGCGGTGGTCGAGCTCGACGAGGACCGGGAGTCCCCAGATCCACGCAAGATCGTGCAGGACGAGGCGCGCGGGGATGTCCGGCCCTCGCCCGACGAGCTCGCGACCCACGTCGTCCGCGAGCCGCTTCGCGACCGTGTCTCCGAGATGCGGGATCGCGGGCGGCCGCAGCACGACCGCGAGCGCGAGTGCCACGGCGGAGACGATCGAGAGCCGCTCGCGCGACCAAGCGGGAACGAGCCCCGGTCGAAGGCGCGCGAGCGCTTCGCCGGCGACGTGGAGCGTCGTTCCGGCGGCGAGAAGCCAACCGACCGCAGCGACGCCCGAGAGCCAGAGGAAGAGGTAGGGATAGAGCGCACCGTCGAGACTCCTCGCCGCGCTCGCCGCTCCCGCCAGCGAGAGCAGGCAGAGCGCACCCGTGGCCGCGGAGAACCTCCAGCGTCGCCGCACGGCGAACGCGACCGAGAGCCCGACGAGGACGAGCCACGCGGCCGCGCCACGCTCCGACCACGCGAGCGCCGCGCCTGCGAGCGGGTACGGGCGATTGCCGCGAACGTCCTCGAAGAGACCGGCGACCATCCCGCCGAGGTGACGCGCGAAGCTCTCGCGGAGGTCGACGGCGCTCGCGCCGCGCTCGGGCGAAGGGGCGGCGTAGTGCGAGATGATCTGCTCGAGGTTGCTCGGCGAGCCCGTGATCGCGTCGATCAGCGGCCGGCTCCAGAAGAGAGCGAGGACCGCCGCCGTCGCGAGGACGGTCGCTCCACCGAGCCGGTCCGACGGCCGCCTCCGCCGAGCCTGCACCGCCCGCCCGAGATCGAAGAGCGCCGCCGCGCCGCACACGAGCACGACCGCGGGCAGCGTCGAGCCGTACCCCTGGACGACGAAGCTCGAGAGGGCGAGGAGAAGCGGCCAGCAGCGTCGACGACCCGCGACGATCGCCGCCGCGACGAGCACGAGCCACGCGGCCGGAAGCACGATCGAGAACTGGCACCACGGATTGAAGAGCGTGCCGGGCTCGTAGAAGCGCGCGTACGCCGCGGCGACGAACGGCAGCGCCACGAGCGTCGCACGCGATTCGAACCACCAGACGGCCGCCCACGCGATGCCGAGGAGCGCCGCCCACCCGATCAGGAGCGTCGTCAGCGAGAGCGCCCAGCTCGCGCGCCCCGACAGCACGTAGAGCGGGACCTGGAGCCAGAAGTGCCCGGGGCCGACCTGATGGAAGCCGAAGCGCGCGGGTTGACCGATGAGCCGCTCGCCGCGCGTGCTCTCGAGGACGCCGATCTCGAAGCTCGCGAGGTCCCCGACGGCCGACTCGTTCGCAAGCTCGGCCGGCACGCGCGCCGCAAGGACGGCGAGCGGGATCAGCGCCAGGGCGAGCGCGAGCCACGCCCCTCTTCCGGAACGAGACCGCTCCCCCTCGCCGCGCATCGCGCCAAACGCGTGCGCCAATCGACGGCCGCTGTCCAGCAGCGGCGGCTCGTGCGGCTACTCGATCTCGCAGCCGGCGACGAGCTCGGCGTTCGGACAGACGTCCTTGCCCTCGCCGCCGTCGACGTCGTCGCGGTCGGAGCCGCCGTCGATGACGTCGTCGCCGCCGTCCCCGAAGATCACGTCGTCGCCAGCCGTTCCCTGCACGAGGTCCGAACCTTCGCCACCGAAGACGGTGTCGTCGCCGCCGCCTGCGCGGATCCGGTCGCTGTCGTCGCCGCCGGAGATCAGGTCGTCGCCCTTCCCGGCGAGAAAGAGGTCGTTCCCTTCCTCACCGTAGAGCGAGTCCTTGCCACCGCCGGAAGCGAGCTTGTCGTTTCCGGGGCCGCCGACGAGCATGTCGTCGCCCGACTCGCCGACGAGCTGGTCCCTGTCGCCGAGCCCCCACGCGGCGTCGTTGCCGGAGCCTCCGTCGAGACGATCGCGGCCCGGGCCGCCGATCATCACGTCGTCGCCCGCGTCGAGCTTGACGTCGTTCCGGCCCGAGCCCGCATCGGCGCGGTCGTCGCCCTGATTGGGGGGGTTCGCGAGCGAGAAGCCGCCTTGAGGGCATACTGGATCCGCACCGACTGGTCGATGCGAAAAATCCGGGCTACTGCAGCAGCTCGCAGTCCGAGACGACCTCGCCCTTCTTGCAGACGTCGTTCCCGTCGCCACCGTCGAGGTCGTCGATCCCGGAGCTCCCGTCCAGCACGTCGTCCTCGCCTTGACCGCGGACCACGTCGTCATCCCCCTGCGCCTTCAGGAAATCCGGGCCTGCACCGCCGAAGATCGTGTCGTTACCGCCACCGCCGTTGACGTTGTCGGCGTCGTCGCCGCCATGGATCTCGTCGTCGCCCTCTCCACCGTCGATCCGATCGAAGCCTTCTTCGCCGTAGAGGACGTCGTCGTCGCCGCCGCCGGCGATCTTGTCGTTCCCGGGTCCGCCGACGAGCGTCTCGTCGCCCGCTTCGCCCACGAGGTTGTCGTCGCCGCCGAGGCCCCACGCGCCGTCGCTTCCGGAGCCGCCGTCGAGACGATCCCGATCCGGGCCGCCGACCATGACGTCGTCGTGCGCGTCGGTCTTGACGTCGTTCCGGCCCGGGCCGGCGTCGACGCGGTCTTCGCCGTCGCCGCCGCGGATCTTGTCGTTGCCCTCGCCGCCGCACATCACGTCGTTGCCGGCGTGGCCGCCGATGGAGTCGTTCCCGCCGAGACCGACGATCAGGTCGTCACCGTCGGTCCCGTTGAGCTTCTCCCCTTCCTCGGTGCCGACGATGATGTCGCCCGAAAGGGCCGTCAAACCAGGCGCCGGGCAACCCGGCTCGCCGATCTCGCAGTAGCTCGCCGGATCGCAATCGATCGCCGGAACGGGCGGCGGCTCCTGTGCCGCCGCGGTCGCGACGAGAAGGAAGACCGTCGTGATCGTGCTTGCTGCTTCGAACCGCCGGATGCCGTCTCGTCGCATCACGTCCTCCTCGATCGTTCAGATGCCGCCCATCAGGGAATACTTGACGTCGAGGTACTCGTCGATGCCATATCGAGAGCCCTCTCGACCGAGCCCCGACTGCTTGACGCCCCCGAACGGGGCGACCGCGGTCGAGATGATTCCCTCGTTGAGGCCGATGATCCCGTACTCGAGAGCACGGGTCAGGCGCCAAGCGCGGCCGAGGTCGCGCGTATAGGCGTAGGCCGCGAGCCCGTAGATCGTGTCGTTCGCGAGCCGGATCCCCTCCTCCTCGGTCTCGAACCGCTGCAGCGGGGCGACCGGGCCGAAGATCTCCTCGCGCGTCAGCTCCATCGCTCCCGTGACGCC
>Ga0194128_10002305_pt1 | contig 31169 bp, 30 predicted proteins | sample TA2KigCa65mmetaG_FD_148650 | JGI IMG/M metagenome (GOLD analysis project Ga0194128, IMG submission 148650) | Freshwater microbial communities from Lake Tanganyika, Tanzania - TA2015037 Kigoma Deep Cast 65m | ecosystem: Environmental > Aquatic > Freshwater > Lake | place: Tanzania: Lake...
GCGGAGGGCTGGCATCAACAATACGGCGGCCCCCATGCCGAACCTAATGCCCTTGCGGCTTTACCTGCAGGTATTCCCTTGCATGAATGTACGGTGTATGTAAACCTGGAGCCATGCTCGCATTATGGCAAAACCCCGCCCTGTGCAGGTTTACTGGCGGAAAAGGGCATCGGTAGAGTGGTGGTAGGCAGCAGTGATCCCAATCCGTTGGTAAACGGCCGTGGAATTCAGATGCTAAAGGATGTCGGAATTGTTGTAGAATCCGGAGTTTTGCAGTCAGCATGCGACGATTTTAACCGCCGTTTTATGGTTTTTCACCGTGAGAGGTGTCCGTATGTGATTTTGAAATGGGCATGTAGCCAAGATGGTTTCATGGCGCCCGAAAACCGCGAAAGACTTCAAATTAGCGGAGAAGAGGCCCGGGTGATGCTACACCGCTGGCGAGGACAGGAAGATGCAGTATTGATTGGTGCGAATACTGCAATAATGGATAATCCCATGCTGGACAGGCGTTTGTCTCCCGGTAAAAATCCGCTGCGTGTGGTGTTGGACCCACATCTCCGGGCACCGCAATTGCAGGGTGATTTCCCTACACTGGTGCTGAATTCACTTCAAGACAAAAAAGAAGGAAACTGCGAATGGCTGAAAATGCCGCAGAACTTCGGTGTGGCGGATATTCTGGAGAAATTGTACAATAAACAAATAGCTTCCGTGCTGGTGGAAGGTGGCCCTGAAACCCTGAAACGATTTCTCGACAGCGGTTTCGCAGATGAGGTAAGGATTATTCGCAGCAAAAAAATGCATATAGAAAATGGTTTAAAGGCACCGGATATTCATTGGAATATGGATCATTCCGAAGAAACCGAAACCGACATCATTGAATTTTACAGAAAGGGGAAAGCACCATGTGGTTGATATTCAGCATACTCAGCAGTGCGGCGCTGATGGTGATTCTTAAGTTTTTTGCACGCTTTGAAATCCGGGTTTTTCCCCCCATTGTTGTTAACTATGTAACCTGTTTTGTTTTGGGGAACCTTTTGCTGGGAGATAAAAATATTGTTTCGGTATCGGTTTGTACACAGCACTGGTTCCCTTATGTGTTGGGAATGGGATTGTTATTTATATCCGCATTTTATCTGGTGGGACTGGGAACAGGGCTGGTTGGAGCCGGTGCCACTTCGGTAGCGTCCAAAATGAGCGTAGTGATTCCTGCGTCGGTGAGTATGCTGCTGCTGCATGAAAAACCCGGTATTTTTATTCTGATTGGAATGGTATTATCAATATTCAGCGTGTATCTCATGCGGCCGGAAAACAACGACGGAAAAGGGAATCGCGGGCTTTGGGTATTGCTGCTGGTGTTTTTAGGATCGGGGATGGTAGATACGGGTTTGAACCTCGTAAAGCATCATTTTGGAAATTCAGTGGATGATTACACTATGAGTACGGTTGTATTTGGGGGCGCAGGTCTTATCGGGTTATTGCTGATGTTGTTTCAGAAAGGCCAGTTGCCGGGGTGGAAAGAGGTATTGGGTGGCGTGGTGCTGGGTTGCACCAATTATGCATCGCTGATAGCCATGTTTGGCGCCATTGGTAATTATAAAGGCGAAACCGCCTGGTTTTTTGCTGTAAATAATATTGGTGTGGTGTGGGTGAGTACACTCATTTCCATGCTGTTTTTCAAAGAAAAAATCTGCAAAACGGGCTATGCAGGATTGTTGCTGGCTGCGGTGGCCGTTCTGCTTATGAATATACATGCTTTTTTCGGATGAATATACCGAGCCGGCCGGCACTGGCGAATCGACCCTGCGCGAGCGGGAGAGCCGTTTTCTGGGTTATGCCTTTCCGGTGCATACTGAAGCGGAGATGAAGCAGTATTTACAACAGATTAAACAGAAATTTCCCGATGCAACGCACTATTGCTATGCTGTGGTTATGCACCCCGATCAGTCGTATCAGCTTAGCACGGCTGATGGAGAGCCTTCAAACACTGCAGGCAGAACTATTCTACGCGCCATTTTGTCGGCCGGACTAACCAATGTGCTGTTAATTGTGGTGCGCTATTACGGTGGCACCCAGCTGGGCATTCCGGGATTGATAAAAGCGTATGGAGAAACTGCACAGGCAGCATTGCAGGTTGCTGGTAAGGTGGTTAGGTTTGTGGAAGATGGATTGTTGCTGTCTGCAGATTTTGAACACGAACAGGACATTTACCAAATAACCGAAAAATTCAGCGGCCGAATAGGCAACAGAAAATATGAAAACAATGTAAAGCTTGCGGTTTCCATTCGTCGAAGCGAGGTGGCGAAATTCAAAAATATGCTTGCCGATTTTCCGAGAATATCTCTGGCAAAAGGATAATTTTTAACAGGCAATAAACCTTAATTGGGACTATATTTGCGGCACGTTATGAATAAGATAAACGTCGTAAACCCCGTTGTGGAGCTTGATGGTGATGAAATGACCCGTGTTATCTGGCATTTTATTAAAGACAAACTCATCTTACCCCACCTACATATCGATATTAAGTATTACGATTTGGGTATGGAAAACCGAGATGCAACCAATGATAAGGTGACAATGGAAGCGGCAGAGGCTATTAAACAATATAACGTTGGTATTAAATGTGCCACCATTACACCGGATGAGGCTCGTGTAAAGGAATTTAACCTGAAACAAATGTGGAAGAGTCCGAACGGCACTATCCGGAATATTCTGGACGGAACTGTTTTTCGTGAGCCTATTGTGTGCAGCAATGTACCCCGTCTGATTCCTAACTGGACAGCCCCCATCTGCATTGGCCGTCACGCTTTCGGCGATCAGTACCGTGCCACCGATTTTGTAACCAAAGGCAAGGGGAAACTCATTGTAAAATTTGAAGGTGAAGACGGAACCGTGCAGGAATTTGAGGTGCATAATTTCAAAGGAGATGGTGTGGCATTGGCTATGTACAACACCGATGAGAGTATAGTCGGTTTTGCCCGTAGTTGCTTCAACATGGCCAAGGCCAAAGGCTGGCCCCTGTATTTAAGTACCAAAAACACCATCCTGAAAAAATACGATGGTCGTTTCAAGGATATCTTTGAAAATATCTACCAAACTGAATTCAAAGCAACCATGGATGCCAAAGGTATCACTTACGAGCACCGTCTAATTGATGACATGGTAGCCAGCGCCCTAAAGTGGAATGGTAATTTTGTGTGGGCCTGTAAAAACTATGATGGCGACGTGCAAAGCGATACCGTTGCACAGGGTTTTGGCTCACTGGGTCTGATGACCAGCGTTTTGATTACACCGGATGGCAAAACCATGGAGGCAGAAGCTGCGCACGGAACCGTTACGCGCCATTACCGCATGCACCAGCAAGGCAAAAAGACCAGCACCAATCCGATAGCCAGCATTTTTGCATGGACACGTGGTCTTGAGCACAGGGGCAAACTGGATGGAAATCAGGCCCTGATTGATTTCTGCCAGACCTTAGAAAAGGTTTGTGTAGAAACAGTGGAAAGCGGAAAAATGACCAAAGATCTGGCGGTATGCATTTATGGTGATAAAGTGACCGACGGGCAGTATCTGCATACAGAGGAATTTCTTGAAGCCATTGATACCGGCCTAAAGGCCAGTCTTCAGCGTTAACTTAGTTATACTATTTTTATACCGCTATCGATGTATGGTGAATATCTCTACAGGAACATCGTAAACCTGCAATTGTTGAGCATCAGTTAAGCTATACTCTGTCCACTTTACACTAAAAATGTCGACTGTCAACTAGAACATATCCTTCACTCGGTCAAAAAAGGATTTGTCTTTTTCTTCGGGCTTGAAGTTCTTGCTATCCTGCAGTTTCAGCAGTTGATTTTTTTCTTCGGAACTGAGATTGGTAGGCACATACACCTGCACATGAATCAATTGGTCGCCGGAGCCGTAGCCGTTCAGGTCAGGGAAGCCCTTACCTTTTAAACGCAGCACTTTTCCGGGCTGTGTTCCACTCTCAATCTTGATTTTAGCAGCCCCGTCCAGGGTAGGAACCTCAACCGATGCGCCCAGCGCGGCTTCGGGGAATGATAGCCATAATGTATAAATGACGTGGTTGCCATCGCGCTGCAGTTCTTCGTGTTCAATTTGTTCAATTAAAACAATAAGATCACCGGAAGGTCCGCCGCCGGGACCGGAATTACCTTGTCCGTTTACGCTAAGCTGCATACCTTCGGCTACACCACATGGAATTTTAATGGTAGTTTCAAACTCTTGCGCCACCAATCCCTGTTCATTGGCTTCACGGGGTTTGGATGTGATTGTTCTACCCATGCCCTGGCATACTTGGCAAGGTGCAGTGGTGGCCATTTGTCCCAGGAAGGTATTCGTGGTTTTACGCACACTGCCGGTGCCACCGCAATTTTTGCAATCGCTGTACAACACGCCTTCCGGCTCAATCATGCGGCGGTATTTTACCTTTTTTTCCACACCATGGCGCATTTCGGCCAGGGTGAGTTTGATTCGTATGCGGATGTTGCTGCCGGGTTTTCTTCTGGGGCCGCCACCACGTCTTCCGCCTTGTCCGCCAAAGAAAGAACCAAAGAAATCAGTATCGCCGAAAATATCTCCAAACTGGCTGAAGATATCGTCCATATTGAAACCGCCACCACCGGCTCCGCCCATTCCTGCGTGGCCAAACTGGTCGTAGCGCTGCTTTTTCTCGGGGTTGCTCAGAGCGTCATAGGCTTCGGCAGCCTCCTTGAACTTTTCTTCGGCATCCTTATCATCCGGATTTTTGTCGGGGTGATATTTAATGGCAAGTTTGCGGTACGCTTTTTTAATCTCATCCTCATTTGCATTGCGTGAAACGCCTAGGATATCGTAGTAATCGCGTTTTGCCATGGTGTTATTCTCCTACAACCACTTTGGCAAATCTAAGCACATGCCCGTTTAATAAATAGCCTTTTTCCACTTCGTCTATTACCACGCCCTTGTCGGCCTCGGTGGGAGCGGGAAATCGGGTGATGGCTTCATGAAACTCAACATCAAATGGCTTGCCCTTGCAATCCATGGGTTTTACTCCGCGAGCTTCAAGCTGTAAAATAAGTTTTTTGCAAATAAGTTCAAAGCCTTCCAGCCTTGTTTTGACGGTGTTGTCAGCATTTTCCAGAATTTTCAAAGCACGCTCAAAATCATCTACAATTTCGAGCATCGACAAAATAACATCCCTTCCGGCGGTCTGCAAAAGTTCAAAACGCTCTTTGTTGGTGCGACGGCGATAGTTGTCAAACTCGCTGTACAGACGCAGATACTTGTTCTTTTCCTCTGCCAGCAACTGTTCGGGTGTCTGAGGCTCAGCGGTTTTGAATTCTGCAGCTTCGTTTTCCGCAGGATTTTCGGTTGTCTGGGGCTCTTCTACCGGCTTTTCTGGTTCGGTGTTCAGCGTTTCGTCAATCATTTGCTGTCTTACTCTCAAACGTTTTGCCAAACAGGGGAATGTGTCAATGTGTCAGTTATTTCAGATATTTGTACGTCCTTTGCAGTCATGTTTACCGGTATCATCGAAGGGTTGGGAAAGGTTTTGCAGGTTGAAAAAGAAGGTAGCAACCTTCATTTTTGGCTGGAAAGTCCATTCACGGCAGAATTGAAAGTGGATCAAAGTGTGAGCCACGATGGTGTTTGCCTTACGGTAACAAATTTGGATGCGGGGCAATACCGTGTAACAGCCGTGGAAGAAACATTGAGCCGCACAAATCTGTCGGGCTGGAAACCTGGAACAATGGTGAATCTGGAAAGATGTATGCCGGCAAACGGCAGGTTCGATGGACATATTGTACAGGGACATGTGGATGCAAAAGCGGAATTAATCAATGTGGAGGACCGCGACGGCTCATGGAAACTAACTTTCAGACACGACCCCAATGCAGGAATAACTGTAGAGAAGAGCAGTATCTGTTTGAATGGCGTTAGCCTCACCATAGTGGACACTGCCGCGGATTTTTTTTCGGTAGTTATTATTCCATATACCTGGGAGCATACCAATTTGCATAAAATGAAGCCCGGTGATGCTGTTAATATTGAGTTTGATATTCTGGGTAAATACCTGCAGAAATACCTTTCGGGCGCTTCCCTTAGTAAGGATTAATTTGTGTAAGCTTTATCGAAAAAAACATACTCCATTTCAGGGTTTGTGGGTAAATGGGCAATAATGCTTGTATGCTATTTACTAAATTTGCAATCGAAAACAACAAGCTTACACAAGCATGAAATTATTTTCTTTTCTATTCACATCCACCATTGGCCGCAAATGGCTGATGGGGCTGACAGGGTTGTTTCTCATTTCGTTTTTACTGGTGCACTGTAGCGTAAATGCCTGCATTTTTTTCAATGATGAAGGAGAAACCTTCAACATGGCCGCCGAATTTATGGGCACCAACTGGATTATCCGCAGCATGGAATTTGTGCTTTTTGGCGGTTTGCTGCTGCATATTTTTCAGGGGTTGTATCTCTGGAAATTCAATGCTGACGCAAGAAAGAAGCGTTACAGCGTAAATGCCGCAAGTGCCAACAGTACCTGGTATTCGCGCAGTATGGGCATTCTGGGAACACTACTTTTGCTGTTTCTGGTGGTTCACCTCAAGGATTTCTGGGTAACCAGCCGCTTTACCGATGTAATTACCTCGGGTGAGAAGACCTTGTTTCAGGAAATGAAAGAAGTATTTGCCAATCCTTTGCCAGTGGTTATTTACGTACTGGGTTGCATTTCCCTCTGCTATCATCTTCTGCACGGTTTCCAGAGCGCGTTTCAGACCCTGGGCATCAACCATAAATCGTATACGCCTATCATACAGTCTACAGGCAGGCTCTTTTCTATCGTGGTATCACTTTTGTTTGCGGCCATGCCAGTAGCCATGCATTTGGATTGGATTCAATAATTTGAGAGAGACATGAGCAAGAATATCAAACTCGACTCCAAAATTCCCGCAGGAGAATTATCGCAGAAGTGGACGCAATACCGCAGTTCTGTGCCTCTGGTAAATCCCGCCAACAAACGCAATCTTGAAATTATAGTGGTAGGAACGGGCCTTGCCGGCTCCAGCGCTGCTGCTACCCTTGCCGAAATGGGCTACAAGGTAAAAGCTTTCTGTTTTCAGGATACTCCGCGCAGGGCTCATTCCATTGCTGCTCAGGGTGGCATCAATGCAGCAAAAAACTATCAGAATGACGGTGACAGTGTGTACCGTTTGTTTTACGATACCATCAAAGGCGGTGACTACCGCGCCCGTGAAGCCAATGTGCACCGCCTGGCCGAGGTTTCAACCTCCATTATTGACCAGTGTGTGGCGCAGGGTGTTCCTTTTGCCCGTGAATACGGCGGAACTCTAAGCAACCGCTCATTTGGCGGAACTCAGGTGCAACGCACGTTCTACGCCGCCGGACAAACCGGTCAGCAGTTGTTATTGGGTGCCTATCAGGCACTGGAAAGACAGGTAGGACTGGGCAACGTGAAAATGTACAGCCGCCACGAAATGCTCGATGTGGTTGTGATTGACGGCAAAGCCCGCGGTCTTATTGCCCGCAACCTGATTACCGGTGAACTGGAAAGGCATTTCGGACATGCCGTGCTGTTGTGTACCGGTGGTTACGGAAACGTATTTTACCTGAGTACCAACGCCATGGGAAGCAACGTTACGGCTGGCTGGAAAGCCCACAAGGCCGGTGCATTGTTTGGCAATCCCTGCTTTACACAGATTCACCCGACCTGCATTCCTGTGAGCGGTCATTATCAAAGTAAACTGACGCTGATGAGCGAATCGCTGAGGAATGACGGACGTATCTGGGTTCCCAAAAACAAAGACGACAACCGCAACCCTAACGATATTCCCGAGGAAGACCGCGATTACTACCTGGAGCGCCGCTATCCGGCCTTTGGTAATCTGGTTCCACGTGATGTGGCCAGCCGTGCCGCCAAAGAGCGCTGCGATGCCGGTTATGGTGTAGGTGTCAGCAAAATGGCGGTTTATCTGGATTTTCGCTACAACATGATCAACAAATACGGCCGTGTGGAAGCCAGCCGTTTGAATATTGAAAATCCTGACGAGGCTACCCTGCTACAACTGGGTAAGGAAGTGGCTAAAGAGAAGTACGGCAACCTGTTTAATATGTATAAGCAGATTACCGATGAGGATCCATACGAAGTTCCTATGCGCATTTATCCTGCCGTGCATTATACCATGGGTGGTTTGTGGGTAAATTATGAGCTGATGACCAATATCCCCGGTCTTTATGCTTTAGGAGAAGCCAACTTCTCGGATCACGGTGCCAACCGTCTGGGTGCATCAGCACTGATGCAGGGCTTGGCCGATGGCTACTTTGTAATTCCCTACACCATTGGTTCTTATCTCAGCAATGAAATCCGCACCAAGAGCATGTCTACGGACAGTGATGAGTTTGTGGCAGCAGAGAAAAAAGTACGAGAGCAACTGGAGTGTTTGTTGTCTATTAATGGCAAGCAGACTGTGGAAAGCTTCCACCGTCGCTTAGGCCTTATAATGTGGGATAAATGTGGTATGTCGCGCAGTGCTGAAGGATTAAAACAGGCTATTGCCGAAATCAGAGCACTCCGCGCAGAATTCTGGAAAGATGTGCGTGTGCCCGGAACTATGGATTCGTTCAACCCAGAACTGGAGAAAGCCGGGCGGGTTGCCGATTTTCTGGAGCTGGGCGAACTGATGTGTCTTGATGCACTGGAACGCAACGAAAGTTGCGGCGGTCATTTCCGCGAGGAATATCAGACAGAAGAAGGCGAAGCCAAGCGTGATGATGAAAACTACATGTTTGTTTCCGCCTGGGAATGCAAGGAAGGCAATGCCTGGGAATTGCACAAAGAACCCCTGGAGTATGAAAACATTAAAATTGCACAGCGCAGCTATAAATAGGGGAAAACGAGTATGTCAAACAGCAATATGAATTTAAAACTCAAGGTTTGGAGGCAACAGAATGCTAATGATACCGGACACTTCGAGGATTACAGGGTTCAGGCAAGCCCGGATATGTCATTTCTGGAGATGTTCGATGTGCTGAACGAGCAACTGATAACCGAAGGTAAAGATCCCGTGGCATTTGATCATGACTGTCGTGAAGGAATTTGCGGTATGTGCAGCATGGTTATCAACGGCAGGCCCCACGGGCCCAAGCATGGTGTTACTACCTGTCAGTTGCACATGCGCAGTTTCAGCGATGGCGATACCATTGTGGTGGAACCCTGGAGATCCAATGCATTTCCCGTAATCCGAGATTTGAGCGTAAACCGTTCGTCTTTCGACCGCATCATCGCTGCCGGCGGATATGTTTCGGTAAATACGGGTAATGCCGTGGATGCCAACGCTACGCTGATTCCCAAAGAAATTGCCGATGAGGCTTTCGAAGCAGCAACCTGTATTGGCTGCGGAGCCTGTGTGAGCGCATGCAAGAACGCCAGCGCCATGTTGTTTGTGGGTGCCAAGGTTACCCAGCTGGCTTTATTGCCGCAGGGTCGGGCTGAGGCTTCCAAGCGTGTTGTGGCGATGGTGAACCAGATGGATGCAGAGGGTTTTGGTGCGTGTACCAACACTGGTGCATGCTCGGCTGAGTGTCCCAAGCAGATTCCATTAAGCGTAATTGCTACCCTGAACAGGGAATACATTAAAGCTAAACTTAAAGGTTATTAATTTTACTAAAATCGGTAATCGTCGAATTGCTATTTAATTATTCAGAAGGGGGTCTTTAGCCCCTTTTTATTTTGTCCGGGTTATTGGCAATAAACTGTTTCCAGCCACCTCCGGAATTATTTTTCACACCAAATTGTTTGGGGTTTAACTGAAAGAAATGACAGACGGCTGCTGCTACCGCATCTGATGCGTCGCTGGTTTCGGGTTGTTCGGTGAAAGAGAGCAGGGTTTTCAGCATGGCACTTACCTGTTCTTTGCTGGCATTGCCATTGCCGGTTATGCTTTTTTTGATTTTACGGGGTTCGTATTCGTAAACCTTTAATCCCTTGCTGATGGCGGCGGCAATGGAAACGCCCTGTGCACGGCCCAGCTTCAGCATACTTTGAACGTTTTTACCGAAAAAGGGTGCTTCAATAGCTACTTCAGTGGCCTGGTAGCCGTCGATTAGACCGGCAATGCGTTCGAAAATATGGTGTAGTTTTTCCCCGTGATCGGCCAGTTTGGAAAGCCTTACTACACCCACAGAAAGCAGCTCCATCTCTTTGCCTTCAGTGCGAATGATGCCATACCCCAGCAAATTGGTACCCGGATCGATTCCCAGAATGATGCGTGGGTCAGACATGTGGCAAATGTATTTATAAAAAAACGCCCTTCGGGGCGTTTTTTATGCGTTAGGTGTGGATTATTATTGTTTAATCAGTTTGGTAACCCTTTTCTCTCCACTATCATTGTCTGTTACGCTAACCAGGTATATACCGTTGGAGAGGTTGCGCAGATCCATTTTGTAAGCACCCGCGCCCTGTTGCAGCTCAACCGAGGTGATTAAATTTCCGGTGAGGTCATGCAGGCTGTGCTGGTATTGTATGTTCCGCTCAACGGATCGCCAAAATTCCAGGCAAAAGAACCTGTTCCTCCCGATGAGGCATTATAAAATGTTGCCGTAAATGGTGCACAACCCGACCATTGTGCTGCACTGAAATTAGCAGATGGTGGAGTAGGATTCGCTATGGCAAGGTTTGCGGTGCTGCCGTAAATGCAAAATAGCAGGGTAATGAGTTTTTTCATAGGCGATTGGGTTTTGTGTCTAACAAATCCTTTTTGCAATATTACAATTATAAAATGTAACCTTTAATTCAAATAGGGCTTATTGCAAATTTGTGACAAATATTCACAAAACTATTCACTGTAATTCGCCTGATTTCCTGATTTTGATAGTTGGGATTTCCATAAAAAGCCGAAATTTGTACCCAAATTCAAAACCATGTTATTTGACCTTGACCTCATCGCCAAAGTGTATGAAAGAATGCCCGAAAAGGCGAATGCAGCTCGCAATATGCTAGGCAAGCCCCTAACCTTGACAGAGAAAATTCTGTATACCCATCTTTGGTCGGGTGATGTGAGCGAGAACTTTGAGCGCGGCAAGAGTTACGTGGATTTTGCGCCTGATCGTGTTTCCATGCAGGATGCAACGGCCCAAATGGCGCTGTTGCAGTTTATGCAGGCCGGCAGGCCCATGGTAGCTGTGCCTTCTACTGTGCACTGTGATCACCTGATCAATGCCAAAATGGGGGCAGATAAAGACCTGGATTTCGCTAATCACGAAAGTAAAGAGGTTTTTGATTTTTTAAGTTCGGTGTCCAATAAATACGGAATCGGTTTCTGGAAGCCAGGCGCCGGTATTATTCACCAGGTTTTACTTGAAAACTATGCATTTCCCGGAGGCATGATGATTGGTACCGACAGCCATACGGTGAATGCCGGAGGTCTGGGTATGGTTGCTATAGGTGTGGGCGGTGCTGATGCCTGTGATGTAATGGCCGGACTGCCATGGGAATTGAAGTTTCCCAAGCTGATTGGTGTGAAGCTGACGGGAAAACTAAGCGGTTGGACTGCTCCTAAAGATGTGATTTTGAAAGTTGCCGGAATTCTCACCGTAAAAGGCGGAACCGGTTGTATTGTTGAATATTTCGGTGAAGGTGCAGAGGCTATGAGTTGTACCGGTAAAGGCACCATCTGTAATATGGGTGCTGAAATTGGAGCAACCACATCAACATTTGGATACGATGCCAGCATGGAGCGCTACTTGCGTGCCACCGGCCGCGCAGAGGTTGCCGATCTGGCCAATGGTGTGAAAGAACACCTGACGGCGGATGCTGAATGTTATGCTAACCCTGAGGCCTATTTTGACCAGGTTATTGAGATTAATCTCTCAAATCTTGAACCCCATATCAACGGACCTTTCACCCCCGATTTAGCCACGCCTATCAGCAAGATGAAAGAAGTGGCCGCCGCCAACGGCTGGCCTGTCAACGTAGAGGTTGGTTTGATTGGAAGCTGCACCAACAGTAGTTATGAAGATATTTCACGTGCAGCCAGCTTGGCCAAACAGGTTGCTGCCAAGAACCTGAAAACTAAAGCTGAATTTACCATTACACCCGGAAGTGAGCAGGTTCGCTATACCATAGACAGAGACGGATTTATTGACACTTTCCATGAGATTGGAGCAACCGTGTTTGCAAATGCCTGTGGTCCATGCATAGGTATGTGGACGCGCATGGGTGCCGAGAAAAAAGAGAAAAACGCTATCATTCACTCTTTTAACAGAAACTTTGCCGCCCGTCAGGACGGAAACCCAAATACGCACGCTTTCGTGGCCAGCCCTGAAATAACTACGGCCATTGCCATTGCGGGCCGACTGGATTTCAACCCGCTGACCGATACCCTGATTAATGAGGCAGGCGAGCAGGTGAAACTGGATGAACCAACCGGTATGGAATTGCCTCCCAGCGGTTTTGCGGTTGAAGACGCAGGATATCAAGCCCCAGCTGCAGACGGAAGTGTTGTGGTGGTGAATGTTTCGCCTACATCCAGCCGTTTGCAATTGCTGGAACCTTTTGCTGCCTGGGAAGGACAGGATTTGAAAGGTCTAAAACTTTTGATTAAAGCCAAAGGAAAGTGTACTACAGATCACATATCAATGGCAGGTCCATGGCTGAAATTCCGCGGTCACCTGGATAATATCTCAAACAACATGCTGATTGGAGCGATTAACTACTTTAATGACAAAGCCAACAGCGTGCTGAACCAGATAACCGGCGGATATGATGAAGTTCCAAAGGTTCAGCGCATGTACAAAGCTGCCGGCGAATTTAGCATTGTGGTGGGTGAAGAAAACTACGGTGAAGGTTCTTCCCGCGAGCACGCTGCCATGGAGCCAAGGCATCTGGGCGTAAGAGCGGTTTTGGTTAAGTCTTTTGCGCGTATTCACGAAACCAACCTGAAAAAACAGGGAATGCTGGCACTGACTTTTGCCAATAAAGAAGATTACGAAAAGATTCAGGAGAAGGACAGCATTGATATTTTCGGATTAATAGATTTTACATCGGGCAAACCGCTGGAACTGGTTTTGAATCATGCAGATGGAACCTCAGACAGCATCTTGGCCAACCATACTTACAACGAGCAACAGATAGAGTGGTTCAAGGCTGGCGGTGCGTTGAACATTATTCGCAAGCGTATTAAGTAATTTCTTGTTTAGAGGTACCTGGTACGTAAGTTTGCCGGAGTAAGAACTATTTTTTACCCCAAGATGGAAGACCCCGTATCATCCGTAAATCCAAAGTACTTTTACCGATTTACGCTATGTCTATTTTTGGTTTATAAAGCCGTTTGTATTGTTGCGCTGGGGTTTCAATTTACCGACAGTGACCAGACTGTCATGTGGCAGGCCGCCATGGATATGGCGCGTGGCGATTTCCATAATTTGTTTTGGTACGGACAAACATACAGCAGTAACCTCGAGTCTTTGCTTGCGGTACCCTTGCTATGGCTAAAGGTGCCGGCATATATGGCCCTTCCCATAGTAAGCGGTCTGTTGTCGTTGTTGCCGGTGGTTTTGTTTGCTGATATAGCAGTAAGAAACGGGCGCTATGCCGGCGCTGTACTGGTTTTGTTGTTTTCGCTGGCATTTCCGGTAGAGTACTGGCAAACAACCATGCTAAGCCGCGGATTTATTCAGGGAATTGCCTGCGTGTCGCTGGGGATTTACATTTTGCACCGTACGCGCATGAGTATCATGTTTTCGCTTTCCGGTTTGCTCATTGCCGGTGGGATATGGCAAAATCCGAATGCGGTTTTTTTGCTTTGTATCCTACCGCTGATGGCACATCGTTTCCGGCCGTTAAGCAGAATTAGCATAGCTCTGAGTGGTGCTCTGGCTGCTACACTTATGTGGTTTGCCTTGCGCGCACTGGCTGTCAGACACATGGAATATGTAATACACCCTGAACCTTCCATGGACTGGGAGCTGCAATATTTTCTTCAACATGCGGGGAATTTGAAATCAATGCTCTCTCATACATTTTATACAGGTATTTACGGAATTATTTTTCTTGCATTTTTTATATGGTTAATACCCAAAAAAAAATATTCATTTTTTTCTCTGTCACTGCTTCTTATGCTTTTTTTAGTGGTTATAGGATTTAATAAAACAGGCGATTATTCAGACAATATATTTTATAGCCCGGGACGTTTTTTTCTTGCTGTACCTTACGCTTTATTATTTTTACTATCATTTAACGAAAAAAATATACATAAAATAAGCAGTAAGATTTTGATAACATGGTTTTTTGGTATTGCAGGATACATGTTTGTTCTCCATACCAATATAGGATTTATGTGCAGGGAGTATGCACCGGTTTTTGTTGAGAAAATTAAAGAACTAAAGAAAAATTGCCATGAAATCAAAAAGGCTGCGTCTGATAATAATATTCAGCTGGTTTTAATGGGCGATCACTATATGCAGGAAACCATTACCTGCGGATGTGCAGGGTTTGATGATGATTTCCCGGTTGCACTGCGGCTCAAATATGAACGTCGGGGCTGGTTATGGTCCGAGTATGGAAAACAGATACCCGGAAAAGTTATTTTTTTGGACAGTCACCTTCCTGAAGACTCCATCCGCAATACATTTTCTTTGGAAAAAGTGAATGTTAGGGGAAATGGTTATGTATTAAAGACCGGAAACCTAAACAACAGGGAAATTATGCAGCGATTATTTCCTGCCGACCATTTTCACTGATTCTTCTACATACAATTTTATGCATTCGGGTGTGGGCAGTTCCCCCCTTTGCTGGCCTGCACCGGTGCGTACGATGATAAGCTTTTGTGATGGAACTACCGCAATGTACTGGCCTTGAAAACCGTGCATAAAGAAAAATGGATCTTTGGTTTTATCCGCAATCCAGAATGAATGACCGTAATGATCTGCCTTGTAGGGTTTTCGAGCTTGAATCATGAAGTTGCTGTCAATAATACCCATACCATTGTGTTCAATCAATATACCCAGTCTAGCAAAATCGCGGCTTATGGAATTGAAACAGCAATAGCAAAGTTCGGTGCCGTTTTCCTTATCCAAATGCCAGTATGCGGGTGCTTCCATGCCAATTTTCTTCCATAGTTTATCCGACGCTAATTCGGCGGGCGATTTGCCGGTAGCTTTTCTCAAGGCCATGGAAAGCAATTGGGTGCTGCCACTTTGGTATTTGAATGTTTCACCGGGCTTGTCTACCACAGGTGTACTTTGCATCAGCGCGTCCAGATCATCGCTGTAGTAGGCTTTCGCCATAATGCTGAAAGGGTCTTTGTATTTTTCGGTCCATTCAATTCCTGCTGTCATAGTGCTGAGGTGGCGCAGGGTTAATTCTTTGGCGTATGGGCCGGTAAGCCAGGGCAGGTAAGTAACAGCTTTTTCATCCCAGCTTTTTATTTTACCATCTTGTATGGCAATCTGTACCAGCATGGTGATGATACTTTTGGCCATGCTGAAAGAGTTGGATGCGGTTGTGTCGCTGTGGTCATTGAAATAATGTTCGGCGATGATGCTGTCATCCCTAAGCACAATGTACGAACCCGCATTGGTTTTGGTCAGCATTTCCTTTAGTTCGTTTGTCAGCTCTACTTTATTGTAATATACCGATTTGGGAAGTAGTAAAGTATCAGTGCCTTTTTCAACTTTTCTCAAATAAAAATCTTCTTTGTCATAGAAGTTTGCTGAGGTTTTGCCTTTCAGGTAGGTGAGGCTTATACCTTTTATTAAATAGCGGTAAGGAGAAATATACAATATGACTGTGAGTACTATGAAGGTGATAGCAGTGTAAAGAAGACCTTTAGTGAGTTTTTTCATTAGAATATTCAATCTTACCTATAATAAACAAATAAAAAAAATAATGTTTGCCCAATCTTTTAATTTGGGTTTACAGACGAAACAAACCCGCCTAAATATGATAACTTTGCCGCTTAATAGTATGTCGGATCCGCTGGAGACAGAACTTAAGGCACTGCAAGAAGAATTGACAGAATTCAGTGGTCAATTACTCGATTTAACGCGTGAGCTGCTCAAGGAGCGGGTTACGGAATTTCCCATATTTATTGCACATCAGGTGGATGTTTTTTTGGGCAAAGTGATTGTGGATATGAAAGAATATGAGGTGCTGTTTTCACTCAGTGTAAGCACAGTTGAAGAATTTGTAGAGACCGGTTTAATTCAAAAAGAAAAACTATCTGGTTTCAGAGAGGCATTTGGAAATCCTGTAAACAATATGTGTGTTTTTTGGATTCATGGGGATAACGCCCGTTACATACTTTTCCCCTTTGCAGGCCGCAATACCGATAAAGGTTTATGAGCATCGCTATAGATATTGTTATTCTGAATTACAATACGCATGATTTGCTTGCATCGTTATTGCCTAAGGTTATTGAAAACAGCAAAGGTGACAACATTAATATAGTAGTAGCGGATAACAACAGCAGCGATGGCAGTGCTGAATTTATACGTGAGAATTTTTCAGAAATAGAATTGATCTGTATACCTGAAAATCTTGGATATGCAGGTGGTTATAATTATTGTTTAAAAAACAGGAAGGCAGATTATTTTGTATTGTTAAACAGCGATGCTGAACCGGCCCCCGGCTGGATAGATGCACTGGTTGCCATGGCCGAAAAAAATTCGAAACTTGGTGCAGCACAGCCACATATTCTGGATTTCAAAAACCGCGATAAATTTGAGTATGCGGGAGCTGCGGGCGGTTTTATGGATAAATATGGATACCCATTCTGTCGAGGAAGGATATTTGGGAACATAGAATTGAATACAGGTCAGTATGATGATGAAAAACCCTTGTTTTGGGCAACAGGATCAGCGTTTTTTATAAAAAGAGCGGCGTGGGAAGAGGCAGAAGGACTGGATGAAGCCTTTTTCGCACACATGGAAGAAATTGATTTGTGCTGGCGTTTGCAAAGTATGGGTTATGAAATATGGTCATGTCCCAAAAGTAAGGTGTATCATATCGGGGGTGCCACGTTGAGTAATCAAAGTCCCAGAAAAACATACCTGAATTTTCGCAATAATTTGTTGATGCTGTACAAGAATTTACAAATAGAGGAGAGGGATTCGGTGATTTTTAGAAGAAAAATATTAGACGGACTAGCAGCTTGTTTTTTTATTTTACAGGGGAAAATAAATCATATTCCACAGATTCTGAAAGCCCACAGTGATTTTGAGAAAATGAAATCAAAACTAAAGTTAGGAGAGAACAATAGAAGGCTTGAAACCTTTTGCGGAGTAATGCATGCTGGGCTTGTGTATTCTTATTTTTTAAAAGCAAAAAAAACCTGGGATAAACTGGGTTTTTAGTAGAATTGAATTTCTTAAATTATTGACTTCTGGGATGGAATTTGTGAATGGTATCAGCCAGGTAGCTTCTATCCAGGTGGGTGTAAATTTCTGTTGTGGTGATGCTTTCATGCCCTAGCATTTCCTGCACTGCCCTAAGGTCAGCACCGGCCTCTAACAAGTGGGTTGCAAATGAATGCCGGAAGGTATGCGGACTGATATTTTTGGAAATGCCTGTTTTTCCTGCCAGTGATTTAATGAGCAGAAATACGGATTGTCTGCTGAGCTTGCTGCCACGGCGGTTTAGGAAAACAATGTCTCTACTGCCGGGTTGAATATTCATATGGCGCCGCACCGCATCGCGGTATAGGTTTATATGTTTCAGAGCCCGCCCGCCAATGGGAACCAGCCTTTCTTTGTTGCCTTTTCCAATCACACGCAGGTATGAGTCTTCGGCGAAGATGTCGGTAGTTTTAAGGCCAACGAGTTCACTTACGCGCAAGCCACAGCTGTAGAGGCTTTCCAGCATGGCTACATCGCGCTCGCCTTCAGGTTTGCTGCGGTCTATGGCCGCAATCATGCTATCTATTTCCTGCGGACTGAGTACCACGGGCAGTTTGCGGCCGGTTTTGGGCGGCTCCAGAAAATCGGCAGGACTTTCAGCAAGTTCATTTTGCAGCACCAAAAAACGATAAAAACCACGGATGCCGCTAAGGATGCGTGCCTGTGAGGTAGCACTAAAGCCGATTTCGGCGAGCCATGCCGAAAAGGCCATTAAGTCCTGCAGATTAAATGTTTCGGGATTTCTGTTCATACCCCGCAGTTCGCTCCATTTGCGTAGGGCCTCCACATCATGAAGATAAGCTTGTATACTGGGTTCTGCCAGCGATTTTTCAAGCAGGAGGTATTGTCGGAATTGTTTTAAATGGCTGGTCCAGTGGCTGCTCATGGTTTGAGTTTAACCTCGGCAGATTGTAAAATTTCTTTGGTGGCTGCATCAACAATCCATACGACTGCATTTAGGTTGTCTGGTTTCCAATTGTAGCGTGATTTTATGTAATAATGCTTTTCGAACACCTTGCCTGCGGCAGGCGTTTCACGTAATGTGTCACCGGTAACGGGGGTGATGAGTTTGCGCAAAACATTTGTAAACACATACTTATAGGCATAACCACCTGCAGAGTCCTTGTGAGCTTGTTTTCCAACGATATTGTCTTCTGTGATGCCAATGTACATGAGGTTTTTAGATCCAGCACCCAGGTTTTGATGGTACTGCGCCTTTATTTCAAGACGTGCTTTGTTGTCTACTGTAATCCATTTGGATGATAGTCCGATATTGGCAGGTGATGCCTGTGAAAGCCTTGTGGAAACGGTTCCAGCCCATGACGATGGGGCAATGAAAGGGTTACCACTAATTTTTATTTGATCGATTATGCCGGTAGGCAAACCCACAATACTGCCAAGATTGGTTACCAGGCCTTCAGCGTCTGCATTGGAGAGTGTGTCGTATCCAACGTAAGGATTGGTAAGCGGATGGTTTGAGAATATAATAGGGTAAACAGCCAGAACATTCACACGACCGGGATTGCTGCTTTCTATATTTTTTGCCAATACCGCGGCATCAGGGCAGTTGCTGCAGCCTACACCTGTGACATCCATTAGCAGGATGGCTTTTGGATCCGGGGCCGGTGCAATGCCGTTATAAATTGTATCCAGCAAGGGTTTTTCAGGGTCGGTGAAACGCACTGGTGGTGGTTCTTCATCACAGGATACCCAGATAAAGGATGCCAAAAAAGGAATTAGCGACAGTTTTCTCATGCGTAACCACGAAGATACGTGAAGTGCAGCTGCTTAAACAATGCAAGATTATCTTTGTTGCTTTATCATGATAAAAAAAGCATTCCGTTTTTTTCTTTTCGGCGGACTTTTGTTCGCTATACAGGGCTGTTTCTTTGCCAAAACCAAAACAGTGGATCAGAACACGATTAAACCTGCACCCATTTCTATTTATACATTGAAGCTAAAATCACTAAACGGCAAAGAGGAATGGTCATTTGAAACATTCAAAGGCAAAAAGATTCTCATTGTAAATACCGCCAGCGAATGCGGATACACACCTCAGTATGAAGGTTTGCAAAAGCTGCACGAAAAATACGGCGATAAGATTGTAATTATTGGTTGTCCCTGTAATCAGTTTGGAGGTCAGGAACCGGGTGATGCCTCCAAAATAGGTGCGTTCTGCCAGAAGAATTACGGAGTTACTTTCAGAATCAGTGAGAAGCTTGATGTGCGCGGTGATGCCCAGCATCCTTTGTACAATTGGCTTTGTAATAAAACCCAGAATGGGGCTTTGGATGTATCAGTAACCTGGAATTTTAATAAATTTTTGATAGATGAATCGGGAAATCTGTTGGGCTTTTATCCAAGCCGTGTAAGTCCTGAGGATGCGGAGCTTACCGCTGCAATTGAAAAATAACAAGGCAATTCGCCCCTTTCACCGTATTTTCGCGGAACTTTTCACAGCATGAGTGTATTGGTTAATAAACATTCCCGCGTAATAGTGCAGGGATTTACCGGAAACGAAGGAACGTTTCATGCAATGCAGATGATAGAATACGGCACCCAGCTTGTGGGTGGCGTTACGCCGGGTAAAGGTGGAAGTACGCACCTTGACAGACCAGTTTTTAACACCGTTGAACAGGCAGTGAAAGATGCAGGAGCCGATGTTAGTATCATTTTTGTACCGCCCGCATTCGCTGCCGATGCTATCATGGAATCTGCAGATGCTGGTATCAAGGTAATTGTGGCTATAACGGAGGGAATTCCCACCCGCGATATGGTTAAGGTAAAACGTTACCTGGAAGGTAAAAAAGCTATCCTGATTGGTCCTAACTGTCCTGGTATCATTACCCCCGAAGAAGCCAAGATCGGAATTATGCCTGGTTTTATCTTTAAGAAAGGCAATATTGGAGTGGTTTCCAAAAGCGGAACACTCACATATGAGGCGGTAGACCAACTTACCAAGTTGGGATTGGGTCAGAGCACAGCCATTGGTATCGGTGGAGATCCGATTATTGGTACTACAACCAAAGAAGCGGTAGAGCTTTTTATGAATGACCCCGAAACTGCAGGTATCGTTATGATTGGAGAAATTGGCGGTGGTATGGAAGCGGAAGCGGCCCGCTCGATTCAGGCTAATGGCACCAAGCCGGTTGTTGGGTTTATCGCAGGACAGACGGCGCCTCCCGGCCGAAGAATGGGCCATGCCGGTGCCATTGTAGGCGGTAAAGATGACACTGCTGCTGCTAAGATGGCAATCATGGCAGAGTGTGGTATTCACGTTGTGGCCAGTCCAGCTGAGATTGGGCAGCGCATGAAAGAGGTTCTTTAAAAATTTAGTTATCAATAAAAAAAAGAAAAGGCTGCAAATAGCAGCCTTTTCTTTTTGCTTGATCAGTAATTATCTCTTGGTAAGATCAACCTCCAATACTCCTGGGTGTGCTGATGAGTTCCATTCAAAAAAATAGTCTGTCAGGATTGTATTTGTTGTAAACTGACCAATTGTGTATGTGATTTCAGTTCCATTTTTATAGTGCTGTATCATCCGCTGTATTTTGTTGGTGAACTTGTCAATTTCCAGTTTTATATAGCTATAGTTTACTTTCTTTTTGGAAACCAGTTTAATCACTTCGTAATTTTTACCATCGCGAACCGTCGGGCCTTCGTATGCATTTTTAAAATCGCGGTTGTAAATGGTGAAAATTTCGTTGGGGGTGATGGAATTGTCTTTTACCTTATAATTTTCTTTGGTGACTTCATTGTCTTCGCTGTTGAAAGTCCAGATGAATTTGCCGTTGCAATAAATTTCCTGACCCGCATAGTCCAGCCTGTATTTGGTGCCTTTAATCCATACAGTGCCATTGCTGCTGGTGCTTTTATTCTGGGCAGATGTGGTAGTTATGGTGAATGTGCTTTTAATAACTGTATAGCTTTTATACAGCGTACTTACTTTATTAAGTATGGCTGTTGCTTTGGCATCGCTTTGCGCATTGGCAGCAAGCAATGGCATCATAGAAAAACCAATGAGTAGGGTGTGTTTATTCATAAAACTACAAATCTACTACAGGGTATTCAAAAATTGTTCCAAGCTAATTTCATCCGGAATGCGAACTTCTCTGGCTTTGCTTCCGAGGTTTGGTCCAACTACACCGGCATCTTCCAGCTGGTCCATAAGTCTGCCTGCCCGGCTGTAGCCGATTTTCAGGCGGCGCTGAATGAGGCTGGTGCTTCCTATCTGGTTTTGAACCACCACGCGGGCGGCATCTTCAAATAGAGCATCCCTTTCGTTTGGGTCGAAACTTTCACCGCCTCGGCCTTCGCCAGATTCATCTTTTACATCGGGTAATATAAATGCGGTTGAATAGGCGCGCTGTTCACTAATGTATTCAACTATACGCTCTACTTCGGGTGTGTCTACAAACGGGCATTGCAGTCGAATCATTTCGTTACCACCGCTATAAAGCATGTCACCTTTACCTATAAGCTGATCGGCGCCATTTGCATCCAGAATGGTGCGGCTATCGATTTTGCTGGTTACACGGAAGGCAATACGGGCAGGGAAGTTGGCCTTAATAATACCGGTGATTACGTTCACACTGGGGCGCTGTGTGGCCAGAATGAGGTGAATACCGATGGCCCTTGCCAGTTGTGCGATACGCGCAACGGGTGTTTCAATTTCCTTGCCGCTGGTCATCATCAAATCAGCCACTTCATCAATTACCACCACGATGTATGGTAGGAATTTATGTCCGTTTTGCGGATTCAGTTTTCGTTCCAGAAACCGAGCATTGTATTCCACTATGTTACGCACCATGGCATCCTGCAGCAGTTTGTAGCGGTTATCCATCTCCACGCAAAGGCTGTTGAGCGTATTTATAACCTTGGTGTTGTCGGTAATAATGGCTTCGCCGTCACCGGGCAATTTGGCAAGGAAGTGCCGCTCAATTTTTTTGTAAAGCGGAAGCTCCACTTTTTTAGGGTCAACCAGCACAAACTTGATATAGGCAGGATGTTTTTTATAGAGCAGCGAAACCAGAATGGCATTTAATCCCACAGACTTACCCTGTCCGGTTGCACCTGCCATAAGCAAGTGAGGCATTTTAGCCAGGTCCGTAACAAATATTTCATTGCTTATGGTTTTACCAAGGGCAACAGGCAACTGCATATCGGCCTCTTGAAACTTTTTGCTGGCCAGAACACCTTTCATGGGCACCATTTCCGGGTTTTTATTCGGAACCTCAATACCTATAGTGCCTTTGCCCGGTATGGGAGCAATGATGCGAATACCCAATGCAGCAAGGCTCAGGGCAATATCGTCTTCCAGGTTTTTAATTTTTGAGATTTTGACACCCGGAGCAGGAATGATTTCATAAAGCGTAACCGTTGGACCTACACTGGCCATGATTTTAGCAATGTCGATGTTGTAATTCTTCAACGTATCTAAAATCATCGTTTTGCTGCTCTCAATCTCGTTCATATCGATTTCCTGCTTCTTACTTCCATAATCATTCAGCAAATCAAGGGTCGGATGGCGATAATCTCTTAGTTCAAGCGTAGGGTCTAAGGAGGTATCTATGCCATAGTGTGCGGCCGTGGTTTCTCCCTGGTTTTCTTCCACAAATTCGTCAGGGTCATCGGTTTTTACTTTTATCAGGAAGTTGTCATCGCCTTCGAGTTCAATAACATGTGTTTGTTTTTCCAGCTCCGCAATAGGTTCCAGTTGTTGATCAACTATTGGTTGTTCTTCTTTTATTTTCGGTCCGATAGGTGGTAACGCAGCTACATCCATCGGCTGATAATCCAATTCATCTTCCTCATCCACAAATACAAAATCAGGGTCTTTTTCAGGTTCGTGTGTCATAACATCATCGGGGTCATCTTCAATGATCTGTGCTCCTGGAATTTTGTCTTCCTTTACAGCAGCCTCCATTTCAGGTGATTTGGAAGGCATTTTTATACGGTCAAATGGATTAAGATTAAGGAACAGCATGACATAGACCACGGCATAAGAGACCAGAAAAATGAGAGAGCCCGTCCATCCTATAATTTGATTTAGTTTGCTTATGCCAAAATAGCCGAAAGTTCCGCCCATTAGGGGGAACCAGGGATGAAAGATAAATCCAAGGTTGAGGCTGAACCATGCGGTAAAAAGGATAGTGTGGATGGCAATTCTCAGCAGGGAAAAAGGTCTGTAGCCAAAAAGAAGAAATAAGCCGGAAAGTGCCAGGTATGGAAGCAGGGCAAAAGCAGCAAGGCCAAATCCGTTGTGGATGAAATAATAGCCAAGCCGCGCACCCAAGAGTCCCATGGCATTTTCAACCTTGCCATAATTTTTTTTAAATAGTTTCCAGTCACCACCGGCCAGAAAATCCTGATCGGATTTCCAGGAGAAGAAGAAAGAGATAAAGCTGATGAGAAGCACAGCGGTGAGAACCAGCAGCAAAAACCCAAACACTCTCCGTGCCTGCTCGTTTTTGAGGGTTGCAATGTTAGCAACCTGTTTGCGGTCTATAGGTGCAATTTGGGCGCCCTTATCAGAACGGTCGAAATCTTCGAGCTTTTGTTTTTCCTGTTTTTTTGCCGACATGGGTTGATTGCGAAGATAAAACAGTGCCTTAAGGCATGGCCTGCAGAGTTATTAACGCAGTAAACGGGTGTTTATTATAGTGGAAGCATTCAAACAGTTACTGTCAATCCTTCATGTGCAAGCATCGCATCTGAAAATTGCTCTTGTGCTTCAGAAAGCAAATCTTCTGTTTGGTGGTAGCGGCCACTGAAATGCCCAATCAGCAGTTTTCCTACACCGGCCTTGGCCGCTATTTGTCCAGCCTGTTTGGATGTGGTGTGGTGGGTTTCGGTGGCACGCTCCAGCATGTTGTGCAGGAAAGTTGCCTCGTGATAGAGCAGGTTGCATCCCTGTATGTGTGGCACTATGCTTTCATCATAGATGGTGTCTGAAATGTAGGCATAGCTGCGGTTGGGGTTTCCCGGAAGGGTTAATAAAGTATTGGAGACGGTTGTGCCGTCTCCCTTATGCCAGTCATCGCCCCATTTCAGGGCTTCATAGCATTCCACAGGAACACCCATTTGTTCGCAAGCAGCAGGGTTCAGGCGCAGTTCAGGACCTTGTTCACGAAGTATATAGCCTGTGCAGGGAATGCGGTGCTTCAGTGGCACGGTGCTTAAACTCCATTTGCGGTTGGCCAGCACGGTTTCGGCTTTTCCGGGATTGGTTTTGATGTATTCAACCTCAAATGTCAAACGTGATTCTGTAGTGCAGATAATTACATCCAACAGGTCTTTCAGGGCCTCCGGCCCAACGATGGTCAACTTCTCTGTTCTGCCAAAAAGCGCCATGCTGCTGATAAGTCCAGGCAAACCATATACATGGTCTCCGTGCAGGTGGGTGACGAGAATATAGCGGATGCGCTGCATGCGCAAACCCAGTCGTACCAGCTGATGTTGGGTGCCTTCGCCGCAGTCAATGAGGAAATAATCCCCTTCCAGCCGCACCAGCTGACCGCTGGGAAAGCGGGTTTTAGTGGGAGAGGCGGACGATGTGCCCAGAACGGTAACCTCAAAGGAGCGGTGCATACGTACTCAAATTTACAACAAATCTGTGTATTACCCCCAAAACCAAATGCATGATTTTCACGCATTATTTTTATTTCAACATTTTTAAGGGTTATTCAAAACTTTTGCCAGCGTCTGCTTTGCTTCCTCTGCAGTAATGCGCGAAATGCATGGATTTTCAGGGTGTATGCAGTGCACCTGATCGCAGGGATTGCAGGGCAGGATAGTATGTAAAATACAGGCTTGGGGATGCTGCGGATAAAACACATTTTTCACCCCCGGACCGAAGAATGATAAAGAGGGAATGTTCATTGCGTCTGCTATTTGCAATGGACCACTTTCATTGCCCACAAAGGCGCGGGCTTTGGAAATGAGTGCGGCCAGTTCTGTGATGCTCAGGTTGTCCGCCGCGGTAATCGCGGGTGTTTCCATTAAATCTGTAATGGCTTGAATTTGCAACAGTTCGTCCGGTGTACCTACAAAAATGCTGTGAAGATGGAACTGTTTGTATACATAATCTGCGAGTGCGGCAAAATGGGCCGAAGGCCAGCGCCTGAGTGCTTTTAGGGCGCCTGTGTGGTAAACAATAAAGTTGTCTGACCCAATGTTTTGCAGGTGCTTTTCTGCATTTTCTTCATCAGCTGCCGAAAGGGTAATATAGGGTTTGTGTATGGGCATATCACCCAGCACCGGCGCCACAATGCGGTAGTTGGTAATGGTTTCGTGTGGTTGGTTTCCGCGTTGCAGAAAACGTGCCCAACCCCTGTCTAGGCGATAGCCTGGCAGATAGCGAAAGGTTCTGAAAAGTGATTTCCAGGTACCGCGAAGCTCTATGTGCAGATCATATCGTCCTTTCCAGCTGATAATGTCGGTGAAAACGTTGTTGATGTTTTTATCATTCTGCAACAGCGAGAAATTAACCGGCTTGGTTATCAAATCAATTTGTGCCTGCGGAAAACGTTCGCGGAGCATGGAAAATACAGGGGTAGCTGTAACCACATCTCCCAGTTCATCCCATTTGATGATGAGTATTTTTTGAGGGTTGACGGCAGTAGGACGTTTGCCTGCATTCACCATTCGCGAAAGCAGCATGTTGAAGAAGTATAGCCATTTTTCGCTGTTCGCCGTCAAGGTCTCAAAGGCGTTAAGGGATAAACAATGGGTCTAGATGGCGAGGCATCCGATTCAATCGGAGCAAACTGCAGGTTGAGCAGATATAAACCATCTTGAACTTCTTCGGGCACCACAATCAACTCGGTAATGGATGCGTACATTCGCGGATTTTGAGGATACTGCCACCACACGTGGTGTGATGCCAGTGCACCCCCGTCTTCCTCACGATCAATACTGGGTAAGTCAGTCAGTATGTGCTCGTAGCCGGCATCAACAAGCAACTGGATGGCTGCGGGCTCGGTATAGCAGGGGTTGGTACCGCTCCAGTTTTTGCCACGGATGCCGGAAATGTTGTTTGTGCGGATGATGATGGACGGAGTTCTTTGCAGATGGCATTTTTTGAGGTTTTCTGCAGTTAGAACCCAGTCATCTCCTTGTTTTTCGGGGGTTGCGCTGATCAGGCAGGTGGCCATCATTCCGGGTTGAATGAGCTTGTTTACGCTGTGTCTATCGCGGGTGATGTGTCCGATGCACTCTGTGTGCGTACAGTTGCCGTGCGCACAGAATTTTACGACTTCGCAATTGGCGCCGCTGCCGGCTGCCACGCTGCCAAAAAAATTTCCAACACGAATGGGTTCAATTTCTGCCGGTGTGATTTGGAATGCAAGGGCATTGTCGCCATTAGGTCCAAATCCCTGGCTGAGATCAATGCCTTGGCTCAGATTGGCCGTGTAGCTATCTCCATCAATGCTGCAGTGCAGATGCATAAGGCAAAGGTAAGCAAGGTTTCGGGATCTGCGAACCCGCAGTTGTAGTGACAGGTCGTGACCTGTCACTACAACTGCGTTGCCTGTTTCAATAACAGCTTATAGGTGGTATGCGAAATTTCATACGCCCCGAATTGTTTAATGTGCGGATTTAAATACTGCGTATCCAGCAGTAAAAATTCTTTTTCACGTAGAAATTCCACCAGATACATCAGAGCCAGTTTGCTGGTATCGGTTTGGGTGTGAAACATGCTTTCGCCGAAAAAGGCTTTGCCAATGCATATGCCGTATAAACCACCCACCAATTCGTCATTTAACCGAGTTTCAAAACTGTGGGCAAAGCCTGTCTTGTGTAAACCTATATAGGCCTCTATGATTTCTTCAGAAATCCAAGTGTCATCCGCACGGAGACTGGCGCATTGACGAATAACCTCCTCAAAATTTCGGTTGACGGTGAAGGTGAATTTACCGCTGCGGTATAATCTTCTCAGCTTTTTGGATACGGTGAAACGGTCATCCAAGGGGATTATACCCCGGCGTTTTGGGGTGTGCCAGTAAATTTCGTTGTTGTCTTCAGGGTGCGCCATGGGGAATGAACCCGACATATAGGCGGCCATTAATATCTCTGGCGACAAAAACATACTGCGAATTTCGCAAGATTACGGCAGTTCTGTGCTTTTTTTGCAACCCATGAGCAAAGGGAAACTGCAGAAGTTTGTAGAATTTGATGCGTTTGAAAATACGCTTGATTTTAATAACGATACGAAAGGCAGATGGCAAGAGATATTTGGGAATGTAAATCCCATTGTGCTTGAACTCGCCTGTGGTAAAGGAGATTACACGGTAGGATTGGCCAAACGCAATCCCAATATCAATTATGTGGGTGTAGATATTAAGGGAAATCGCCTGTGGCGCGGTGCCAAAACCTCTGTGGTTGAGGGGTTGGACAATGTTCGATTTCTGCGCATCCAAATAGATTTTATTGAAAAACATTTCGAAAAAAATGAGGTTTCCGGCATTTGGATTACGTTTCCCGATCCACAGCCTTCCAAGGCTAGGAAGCGTTTGACTTCTTCAAGATTTCTGGCGCATTACCGAAATATTTGCAAAACGGATGCACAAATAAACCTGAAAACCGACAGTGATCTTTTTTATGAAAGCACCTTGGAAACTTTAGCAGAAGAGGGGTTGACCCTCCTTGAAAATATTGAAAACGTGTATTCACAGCCCTGTGCCGCGGAGCTTAAGGAAATTCAAACCTTTTACGAAAATATATGGCTGGCAGAAGGCCGGACAATTAAATATCTGCGGTTTTTTTTGAACCGTTCGTGATCTAGGGTGTAAAACAATACAAGAAGGTCATAATTGCGGATAACAAGCCTGATTTTTTTCAACCGCAAATGTGCGTATGATTGTAGAGAACAACCAACGAATTACCATCGCTCTCGGAGACGGCATTGGGCCCGAAATTACGGATGCTACCATGCGTATTTTGAAAGCCGCAAATGCTCGGCTGGATTACGATGTGATTGAGGTGGGCGAGAAACAATACCTCCCGGTAATAACAGCGGCATCAGTGATGAGGCATGGTCTGCATTGAAAGCCAACAAGGTGCTGCTTAAATCGCCCATCATCACGCCCCAAGGCGGTGGGGAGCTTTGACAACTTACCAAAACTTGTCAAAGCCGAGCAGTTTATGGAAACTTTGGATATTTCTGGAAATCGGGTTTCCGTTTTTCCAAGAACGCATGCTTGCCTTCCTGCGCCTCTTCGGTGAGGTAATACAGCAGGGTGGCATCACCCGCAAGTTCCATCAGTCCGGCTTGTCCGTCAAGTTCTGCGTTAAACGCTCGTTTTAGCATGCGTATAGCCATGGGGCTTCGCTCCAGTATGGTGTTGCACCATTCAATGGTTTCATCTTCCAGTTTCGCCAGCGGCACTACTTTGTTTACCAGACCCATTTTCTCGCATTCTTCGGCCGTGTACTGACGGCATAAAAACCAGATTTCTCGGGCCTTTTTTTGTCCAACGTGGCGGGCCAGATAGCTGCTGCCAAAGCCACCGTCAAAACTGCCCACCTTGGGACCGGTCTGGCCAAATTTGGCATGATCCGCGGCAACGGTCAGGTCGCACACAACATGCAATACGTGACCGCCACCGATGGCATAACCATTCACCATGGCAATCACAGGTTTGGGCAGGGAACGGATTTTTTTGTGTAGGTCTAACACATTCAGGCGGGGTACACCATCTTCGCCCACATAACCACCCATGCCTTTCACATTTTGGTCGCCGCCGCTGCAAAATGCTTTATCACCCACCCCGGTAAGGATTACCACGCCAATGTCTTGCCGCTCGCGGCAAATGTCGAAGGCGTCGAGCATATCCATCACGGTTTGCGGCCTGAAGGCGTTGTAAACCTGAGGGCGGTTGATGCTTACTTTGGCGATGCCGTTGTATTGTTCAAACAGGATGTCGGAATATTCTTTAATCGATGTCCAGGTGTGGGTGTTTGTCATTTCACTGCAAAGTTACCGCCAAATTGGAAATTCTATTGAAAAACCAGTCCGAATTGCATGCCCGTGTATTTGGGCCCCTGATTGTCATTAAATAGAATGCTGGTGTTGTAACGGAAATAAATGCCAATATCGTTATAGCTTGCCTGCACAAAGGGAGTAATCAGAAAATCGTTCATGTTAAAATCATCAAAATCTTTGGTGGTTTTATCGTTATCGAGTTTCACCTTGGTATGGGTTCTTACCCTGTAACCGGCCACAATTCCAGCCCGTACACTGAAACCTTCGTCTGCATCTTTCGCTTTAGACTGGTAACCAAAGGAAAGGGGAATGCCTATATAATTTACCACCACTTTACTCTTTTCGGAATTGTTTCCCGAATCCAGCGCGGTGTTAAATACCGGCTGATTAGGCAACAGGCGAACATCGCTGTTTGAAAAGCGGTAATTTAAAATATCATACTGAATTCCGGTCCACAGCCGCCATTTGCCCGAAAATGTTTTAATGCCCCACTGGTTATTAAATCCAATGTGCATGGAACTGCTGTTGTTTAATTCGGGAAATTCGGCGCTGATTCCCGTAACATTATCCCTTTGCAGGGCAGCGAATCCGAGTTGCCCCCCCCCTTCAGTTATGACTGTCGGTGATTTTTTGTTTTTCTTTTTTGGGGAAGTAATTAAGGTGTCCTTTTCTATGATTACAATGCTTCTTTTGGGCCATATACTGATGATGGATTGAATAGTATCTTTTTGAAAATCAAAATCCAGTGAATTATTTAACCCTTCTAAATCACTTTCTTTATCAGAAAGTTCTAATTCTAAATCATCAATCTCCATGCGCAAACTATCAATACTTAAGCGTTTTATGGTTTTTATTTCTGTTATTTTTCCGGCACTGTCTTTTTTGGTTTTAACTACTTTTTCAAAAATGAGTCGGCCTTTTTTAGGGTTGTCCTGACCATAAATGGTGTTTGCAGGAAGACTGACGAAAATGAGTAATAATGTGGTTAGTAACGTTGTGTTAATTTTCATTGTATTTGGCATAATTGGCAGGTGTGTTTATTTGAATATTGATATTGGGCAAACGGTTTTTTGATTTTTGCGTATTAATTTTCACTTCCGGCAGTTGCAGGTTAGCCAGCATGGTTCTACCTGTTCTGAAAAGCTGATAATATAGAGTTCTTTTTTTTCGGCTTCCGGTGGGTACTGTTTCTTGCGGATAGAATGTGATTCTAAATGCAATTTCTTCGGTGGTTGTATCTGTGAGTTTCTCTTCGCTCAGTGCCGTAGCTGTAGGCAAAAGTATCTTGTTATCTGGTTTTTGTAAAAAAGTCATAATTACAGTATCGGGTTTTGCAGAAGGTGTATTTTGTATCATTTTTTCGCAATCCATCATTATTACTGATGTGTTGACAGGGGCTTTAATAAATTTATTTTTCTCTGCCGCCGGCGGTTTTATCGGTGTTGAAATACCTGTAATCCTGCTGTTAATTGTTGTTTGGTTATAGAAACGGAAATAGTAAAACCCAATGCCTGAGATAATAAGAAACACTGCAGCGACTGCAATGGGTTTAAAAAACAGGTAAAAGCGATTAGTTTTCTCCGTAATGATGTATAAAGTTTCTTTATGAGGGAAATACACATCATCTTCTTTCTGAATGAATGTCTTTTTTAGCAGTTCGTATTCTTTTTTCAAATTTGCATCGGAGTGGATAAGCGCCAGTGCGGAAGCTTTTTCTTCTTCAGACAGATTACCTTCCAGCAAATCAAAGATGAGCATACTTTGC
>Ga0194128_10002308_pt1 | contig 31150 bp, 33 predicted proteins | sample TA2KigCa65mmetaG_FD_148650 | JGI IMG/M metagenome (GOLD analysis project Ga0194128, IMG submission 148650) | Freshwater microbial communities from Lake Tanganyika, Tanzania - TA2015037 Kigoma Deep Cast 65m | ecosystem: Environmental > Aquatic > Freshwater > Lake | place: Tanzania: Lake...
GCACGGAGATCGTCGAGCACGCGGCCCGTCACGAGGAGCGTCGAGATGCCGGCAACACGGGCCGAGGCGAGCGCAGCGCTCACCTCGGGCGCGAGGCGTCCTCCGCTCGCTCCGGTACCGTCGAAGTCGCACGCCAGCGCGCGGCAATACATGCGAGCTCGGTTCTCCCAGCGGATCCGCTCAGGCGGCGGAGACGAGATCGCCCATTCCGCGCGGCTCGGAGACGGCAGCGAGGGTGGCACCGATCTGCTCGTCGGTCACGGATTTCCGCGAGCGAGCGTGCTCATGGTGCGCTTCCCGCGCCAGGTCGGCCAGGCTGACGATCCCGACGAGGTGGTCGTGCGTGTCCACGACGGGGAGGCGGTGAAGCTGGTGCGCGCGCAGGATCCCCATCGCGACGTCGGTCGAGTCCTCGCTTCGACACGAGTAGACCCGAGCCGCCATCGCGCTCGATACCGGGATGGAGTCGAGCGGCATCCCTTGCGTGTACGCGGCCATGCAGACGTCGCGATCCGTCACCATCCCGACGACCCGGTCGCCGTCGTCTTCGACTCGAACGACGGGCACGCACCCGCAGTCGCGGTCCCACATGATCTGGGCCGCCTTCGCGAGTGAGTCCTCGGGGCAGCAGGTTCGTACCCCACGCGTCATGATCTGCTCGATCTTCATTGCGTTCCTCCTAGAGCGGCCATGGCCGGCCGCCAGCCGCGGATCTGCCCTTCGTGGGATCGAGAAGCCCTCGGGCGGCTTCTCGCCGTCGTTGCGAATCGCGCGAGCTCGCCACGGTCGTCGGCTCTCGCGAGCTCGACCCGTGGGAGAAGGTTCCGCCGAACGACTTCGGGCCAGGCAAATCGCTCGGCCGTCTGTCGCGCCGCAGCTCGAACCGACTCGAGATGATCCGGATCGCTCTCGAGCCGCGCATAGAGGCCAATGAACTCGGCAGGCTCCGCGGTTTGCAGGACGAGCGCGTTCTGACCGGGAACGGCGTAGTCCTCGCCGGTACACCCGGTGCAGGCGAGGCCGCCGACCGCCATCGTCTCGAGCCCGACGAGCCCGAACGGCTCGTGCTCGCTGTTCGCGAGCACGACGTCCCCTGCACGGAGGAGAACGCGCCGCGCTTCGGGACCGACGTGGCTTCTCAAGCTCACGACGTCGACTCGGTCCACGTCGGAAAGCACTTCGACGAGCTCGGAGACGCTTTGTCCCCGAGCGAATCGGTCCACCACGTGGAGTCCAGCCTCGCGCATCGCCTGCAGAACCTCGGCTCCATGCGGCTCGGACCCGCCGCGCGCGATCCACAGCGGCTTGAAGCCGCGCCGCTTGAGCTCGGCGACGAGCCGTACGGATGCGAGCCAACGCTTGTCGGGGTCCCACCTCGCCATCTTCACCACGGCCATGCGATCGCGGAGCCCTCGCCGGAGCCGCTCGAGCGCGACCGGATCGGGTGGAAGAAACGCATCCGCATCGAGGCCGTTCGGAATGGCAAGGGCGTCGACACCCCAGACGAGCTGCATCCGGTGCCGCATGTAGCGGCTCACCGTGGTGATGGTCGCGGCGGCGGCGAGACGGCGCCAGTCGATTCCCTCGAACCCGAACGTGTTGTTCGCGTTCCACAAGAGGCTCACCCGGTCGCGAACGCCCGCTCGCCGGAGGAGCGTGTCGAGGGAGAGAACGGCGCCGACCGTGTGCCACTCCTCGGCCAGCACCACGGCTCGCCCGCCCGAGAGGAGATGGGGCAGGAGGTGGCGTCCCAGCACGTAGGGAGGCAGGGACGCGCCGTACTCTTCGACCTTCGCCGGCTCGTCGTCGTAGAGGTTGCCCGGCCGGGCGCGGCTCAACCACTGGCACCAGCGATGGTAATGCACGCCGTCGCGCTTCTCGTGCCCCGGCGAGTCGGGATCCCCGACGAACCAGAGGTGAGTCTCGTCGGCGTGTGCCTGAAGAGCTCGTGCGAGACCCTCGACGCGCGTCGCGAGACCGCCGACCCTCGCATGCGAATCGGGTCCTTCGAAAGACAGGATGTGGAAGTGCATCGACTCTCCAAGCCGGCTCGCGGATGGCGGCCGTCCAGCAGAGAATCCTGCAGCAAGGGGTGAGCCAGCCCGGATGGCTGATACGTCGTTGGAGCCTTCACCAGGATTGCGAACCCCGAGCGCGCCCGATTTGCAGCCTTCGGAAACCGGTCGCCGACGCGCGCGGATGCAAGGAGCGATCGCGGTGGCAGTCAGCTTGCTGAGGAGCCGTCCCATGCGCGTTCGAGAACTGATGCAGAAGAGGGTCGTGACGCTCGCGGTCGACGCGACGCTCGACCTCGCCGAGGGGTTGATGCGCGTCGATCGGATCCGGCACATCCCGGTCTTGTCGGGCGATCGGCTCGTCGGGATCGTCTCGCAGAGAGACTTGCTCCGCGGCGTGGTGTCGAGCGTGCTCGATCATCCTCCCAGCGCCGAGACGCCCTGGCTCGCCCGCGTCGCCGTTCGCGACGTGATGGTGTCGGAGGTCTTCACCGTTCACCCGGACGCCTCCGTCGCGAGCGCCGTCGAGATGCTGCTGATGCAGCGGATCGGCTGCCTCCCCGTGGTCGAGGAGGGGCGCCTCGTCGGAATCCTCACGGAGACGGACTGCCTCCGCTACCTGAACCGGATCCTCGCGAACGAGGACGCCCGCCGCGCGCTCGAGTGAGCACACCCGCGCGCGAGCGTCCGCCTTGTCGGGGCTGGCGTTCCTCGCGGTGGGCATCGCGCTGGTCGGAACCGCGATCGCCCTCGGCGGGTGATCCTTGATCCCGACGTGTCCCATTCCGCTCGACCGCTATCCGATCGTGACCCTGGCGCACGGCGACGGCGGCCGACTCACGCACCAGCTCGTCCAGGGGATGTTCCAGCGCGTCTTCACGGATCGCGAGCTCCTTCGCGCGCACGACGGCGCCGTGCTCGAGACGCCCTGGTCGCGGATCGCCTTCACGACCGACTCGTTCGTCGTCCGCCCGCTCTTCTTTCCGGGCGGCGACATCGGTCGCCTCGCGATCCATGGCACGGTGAACGACCTCGCGATGTGCGGTGCGCGGCCGCGACACCTGAGCGTCGGCTTCATCCTCGAGGAGGGTCTCGCGATGGAGACCCTGTGGCGCATCGTTTGCTCGATGGGCGAGGCCGCCGAGGAGGCCGGCGTCGCGATCGTCACCGGCGACACGAAGGTCGTCGAGAGGGGCAAGGGCGACGGCGTGTACGTCAACACGACGGGCATCGGCTCGCTCGAGCACGAGCTGGAGATCCATCCGGCCACGGTGCAGCGCGACGACGTCGTGCTCCTGAGCGGCGATCCCGGGCGGCACGGCATCGCGGTGCTCGCGGCACGCGAGGGGCTCGCGTTCGAGAACGAGATCGAGAGCGACGTTGCGCCGCTTGCCGCGCCGGTGCTCGGGCTCCTCGACGCGGGCATCGACGTGCACTGTCTCCGCGACGTCACCCGTGGCGGAGTCGCGACGGCGCTCGTCGAGATCGCCGAGACCGCGAAGCTCGCGATCGCGATCTCGGAAGTGGCCATCTCGAGCGACCCGGCCGTCGCCGGAGCCGCGGAGGTTCTCGGCCTCGACCCCCTCTACCTCGCGAGCGAAGGCCGTTTTCTCGCGTTCATCCCGGCGGCCCAGGTGGGGGACGCTCTCGCCGTGCTCGCACGCCACGACGTTTCCCGAGGAGCCCGCACGATCGGCCGGGTCGCCGCGACGCCGGCTGGCGAGGTCTCGCTGGACACGACGCTCGGGACGACCCGGGTGCTCGACCGGCTCGCGGGCGCGACGCTGCCGCGAATCTGCTGAGCCATGCCGAAGGAGCGTCGTGACGGGCGTCGCTCGCGCTGCTAAGCGGGAATGAGGGAGTTCCCGTGTCTTTCCCGAACGCAGCGACAGCCATCGAGCTCGATGCCGCGCGCTGGCGTGCGGTGCTCACGACCGCCCGAGACGCGATCATCGCGATCGACCCCGAGGGCATCGTCACGATCTTCAACCGCGCCGCCGAGGAGATCTTCGGATTCCTGGCGGAGGACGTGCTCGGGCGGAACGTCTCGATGCTGATGCCTTCCCCCTACCGGGAGGAGCACGACGGCTACCTGCGCGCCTACCGCGAGACCGGGCAGGCGCGCGCGATCGGTCGGATTCGCGAAGTCCAGGGCCGGCGCAAGAGCGGCGAGGTCTTCCCGATCGAGCTTTCCGTCTCGGAGGCGCGGGTCGGCGACGAGGTGCTCTACACCGCGGTCGTCCGTGATGTCAGCGAGCGAGCGCGGCTGCAGCTCAACCTGGATTCTCGGCTGCGCCAGCAGCAAGCGGTGAGCGAGCTCGGCGTCGTCGCGGCACGCGAGGACGTACCGGTCCTCCTCCAGGAGGTCGCCCGCGTGGTCGCCGAGACGCTCGACGTGGAGCTGTGCGGCGTCCAGGAGCTGCTCCCCGTTCGAGCGGAGCTGATCCTTCGGGCCGGCATCGGCTGGAGCACCGGGACGGTCGGAACCGCGCTGGTCCCCGCTTCGGAAGACTCGCTCGCCGGCTACACGCTGTCCGCGGGGGAGCCGGTCGTCATCTACGACCTGGCGCGCGAGCCTCGCATGCGGGACCCCCAGCTCCTCGAGCGGCACGGTGTCGTTTCGGTGAGCAGCGTCGTGCTCCGCTGTGCCGGACGGGCCTGGGGCGTGCTCGGCGCCTATGCTCGACGACCTCGTCGATTCGATGGGGACGACGTCAACTTTCTTCAATCCGTCGCGAATCTCGTCGGCGCAGCCATCTCCAGACGCAAGATCGAGGAGGAGCTGGCCGTCGAGCGGGACTACGCGGAGGGGCTCGTCGACACGGCCCACGCGATCGTGCTGGTGCTCGACGCAACGACGCGCATCGTGCGCTTCAACCGGTACACCGCGGAGCTGACCGGCTATTCCGAGGATCAGGTCGCGGGCCAGAGCTGGATCGACAAGTTCGTGCCTCCGCGGGAGCAGGAGAGGGTCCGAGCCAGAATCGGCGATGCGATGCGCGGGGACCGCCTTCGCGGCATCGTCTATCCGATTCTCACGAAGGATGCTCGGGAGATCGAGATCGAGTGGTACGACGCCCCCTATCGCGACCCGTCCGGGGGGTTCGTCGGCCTGCTCGCGGTCGGCCACGACGTCACATCGCGTCGCGAGGCGGAGAGAGAGCTCCTCCGTCTGCGCCAGCTCTCGCAGCAGCGCCAGCGCATGGCGGACGTCGGGGCTCTGACCACGAAGATCGTCCACGACCTCGCGAATCCCCTCGCGGCTCTCTCGATGGTGAGTCAGGGAATCCTCAAACGGATCGATCGTTCGCCGGACGAGCCGGCGGCCAACAGCCGACCGCAGGCCGAGCGCCTCGTCTCGACGGTCAAGCGACTCGACGCGCTTCTCGGCGAGTTCAAGGATTTCGTCCGGGAGCAGCGGCTCGCGCTGCAGGACATCGAGGTGGGAGCCTTCCTCGGCTCGCTCGAGCAGCTCTGGCGCGACGAGGCGGAGAGCCGCAATGCCGCGCTCGAGATCCGATCCCCGTCTCAGCCCCTGTCGATTCGAGCCGATCCCGAGAAGCTGCACCGCGTCTTCGACAATCTCGTGAAGAATGCCCTGGAGGCGATCGACTCCGAGTCGGGACGCGTCGAGATCGAGGTCGAGCCGCGCTGTGATTCGAGCGTTCGCATCTCCGTCCGCGACACGGGACCCGGGATTCCGGCAGGCCTGGACATCTTCGCGCTCTTCGAAACGACGAAGGCGGACGGCACCGGCCTGGGACTTCCGATCTGCCGCGAGATCGTCCTCGCGCACGGCGGAGCGATCACCCATGACCGCAACGACCCGCACGGCGCCGTCTTCCACGTGGATCTTCCGCTGCGCGGTCCTAGCCTCGCTTAGTTTCCGGCGCTTCGGACCGTGGTTTCCTGCGGGATTCCCAAAACTGGGAATCGCGCGAAGAAGGGGGCGCGGTCCTGACGCATGGTCGGTTGAAGTCATTGCTGGCAGGGCAGTTGCACATGGCCTTCGTCGATGGAGGAGCCCATGGATGATCGACGGCACATCGGAACGGTCCTGGTCGCGACGGACTTCTCGGAAGGCTCCGAGCGCGCGATCGAATGGGCAACCGAGGTGGCACGCGCTCACGGTGCGAGGATCGTCCTCGCGCACGGTCTCTTGCCGATCGGCCCCATGGTCGCCGCTCCCGAGGCGATCCCCGTCCCACCCGAGATCTACGAAGAGGACCGCAAGCGCTGCGCAGCGGAGCTCGTGAAGCGCGCGGAGAGCCTTCGGGCTGGTGGTGCGAGGGTCGAGACCCACCTCGGGGAAGGCATGCCGAGCCGGGTGATCGTCGACGCGGCCGACAAGCTCGGCGCGGATCTCGTCGTGGCCGGCACGCGGGGGCAAACCGGATGGAGGCGAGTCTTTCTCGGCAGCACGGCTGCCGAGATCGTGCGTGGAGCGCGTTGTCCCGTTCTGACGGTCCATCCGGAGCACGTGCGCTCCAATCAGCCCATTCAACACATCCTCGTCCCGACCGACTACTCCGAGGACGCGATGCAAGCTCTTCGAGCCGCCGTGGGCATTCTCGCGCCTGCCGCTGCGGGCGCTCGCGTGACGCTGCTGCATGCCTTTCGTCTGCAAGCCGGGGCCGTCTATCCGTGGGCGGCGTCGACGTTGGCGTATCGAGCGAACGAGCTGGCGCGCGAATCCGTCGAGCGTCTCGAGCAGATCGCGGAGCCGATCCGCCGTCTCGGGTTCGACGTCCAGACGACGGCCCGGGAAGGATATCCGCCTCAAGTGATCGACGAGGAGGCGTCGCGCCTCCGTGTCGACCTGATCGCGATGGGAACACACGGCAGATCCGGATTGAAGCGCCTGGTCCTCGGCAGCGTTGCGGAGCGCATCCTGCCGAACGCCCCGTGCCCGGTGGTGACGGTGCACACGGAGGAGAAGAGATGACCGTCCAGGGAAAGCGCCGCTCGTTACAGCGGCCCATCGTCCGCGAGGTGAAGTATCGCCATACGGTCGCGGATTTGATGACGCGCAAGGTGGCGGTGCTCCGCCGAGACGACGCCCTCTCCATCGCCGATGAAGTGATGAAGCAGAAGCGCGTCCGTCACATGCCGGTCGTGGACGAGAAGGACCGGCTCGTCGGCATCGTCAGCCAGCGGGATCTCTTCCGCGGTGCTCTCGTCGAGGCGCTCGCCTTCGCCGCGTCTCCGCCCGGGGAGCCGATGAAGACGCTCCTCGTGAAGGAGGTGATGCAAGCCGACGTGGAGACGACGCGGCCCGATGCCTCACTCGGCGAGGCGGCACGCCTGATGGTGAGAAAGAAGATCGGCTGCCTTCCGGTGGTGAAGGACGGCAAGGTCATGGCCATCCTGACGGAGTCCGACTTCGTCGGTTGGGCAGCGCGGCGCAACGATTGCTGAGAATGGGCCGGAAGAGCAGGACACCGCGAGGCTCGCGGCATCCGAGTAGGAGGCGTACATGTCCCGAACGATGGAGCAGGTCCGAAAGCTGGTAGAGGAGCTGAAGACGCAGCGTGACGAGCTTCGCGTCAAGTTGAATCTCGCGCGCGCCGACGCTCGCGACGAATGGGACGAGCTCGAGCGCAAATGGGAGCACGTGCGCTCGCGTGTGGAGTCGGCGGGGCACGAGGCCGGCGAGGCGGCACACGAGGTCGGCGAAGCCCTCGGGCTCGTTGTCGACGAGATCAAGAAGGGATACGAGCGCGTACGGCGCGCCCTCTAGCTCCAGGAAGCATGAGCTCGCGCCGCGGGCCCGGGCGATGAACGACGAGGTGATCGGGCTCTGCGTCGCGACGCTGGGTGGCGCCGCAATCGGGATCGAGCGGCAATGGTCGGGACATGCCTCGGGACCGGATGCTCGCTTCGGAGGAGTTCGTACCTTCACGCTCCTCGGTGGTGTCTCGGGGTTCGCGGGAATCGCCGCGATGCGTGGGTTTGCGGTTTTCTCCGCAATCCTCGCGGCGAGCGCCGCGGCGCTGGTCCTCCTGAGCTACGCGAACGCGAGCCGTCGCGATCTCGACGCCACCACGGAGATCGCCGGCCTGGTCGTGATCGCCGCGGGCCTCGTCGCGAGCATCGGGCACGTCGCGCTTGCGAGCGCCGCGATCGCGGTGACGGTGCTCCTACTGGTCGAGAAATCGCGCCTGCACGCGTGGGCGAGGGGGCTCGACGACGCAGAGATGCGGGCGGCGGCGCGCTTCGCCGTGATGGCCGTGGTGATCCTGCCGCTGCTCCCGCCCGGGCCGTACGGACCGCTCGGGGGCATCCACCCGCGCGAGCTCTGGATGCTCGTGCTGCTCGTATCGGGCCTCAGCTTCGTCGCGTACGTCGCGCGCCGTGTCGTCGGCGAACGGCGCGGGTACGTGGTGGCCGGACTGCTCGGCGGAATGATCTCTTCGACGTCGGTGACGTTGAGCTTTGCGCGCGTCAGCCGAGATCGCTCCTCCGACGACCGCGCCCTGGCTCTGGGGGTCGTCGCCGCGTGCAGCGTGATGTTCGCGAGGCTCCTTCTCCTCGTGGTGCTTCTCGATCCCGCTCTCGCGGGTGCCGCTGCGAGGTATCTCGTGGCGCCCTGTGCCCTGGGTGCGCTGCTCACGCTGGGGGGATTGTGGTTTTCCCCGTCCTCGCAGGGCAGAGCGCCGGCCGCACCGGGCAATCCACTGCAGCTCGGCGCGGCGATCCAGCTCGCAGTGCTGCTTCAAGCGGTCCTCTTCGCCGTGCACGTGCTGCGAGAGCGCTGGGCGGACGCAGGTGTTCTCGTCTCGGGGGCCGTCGGGGGCCTCGTCGATACCGATGCCGTGGCGCTTTCGATGATTCGCTCGAGTGGCGTCGGTAGCTCGTCGGGCGTTCTCGCGGCAGGGATCGCGATCGGCGCACTCTCCAACACCGTCTTCAAGCTCGCCCTCGGTGCGACGCTCGGTGGGCCTCGGTTCCGTCGCGCGCTTCTCCTCGCGCTGAGCCCGATCGCGCTCGCCGCGGCAGCGGCACTCCTGCTCATCCCGCTCGATCGCTGAAGCCGTCAGGCGCCGTCGCCTTCGAGAAGCCGGCGCGCGTGGAGGACGCTCGCGATGCGAGAGCGGGTGATCAGGCCGAGGAGGCGTCCGTTCTCGATCACGAGGAGCCGACTGCAGTCGGCCTCGCTCATCCGCCGGAGAGCCGTCGCGATCGCGTCGGCGGGCGAGACGATCACCGACGCCTCCGTGGCACGCATGATCTCACGCACGCGTCGCTGCGGCCGCTCGTGTCGCGGGCAGGCGCGCACCTCGCGAAGCGAGAGGATCCCGATGGGACGCCCGTCGTCCATGACGGGAAAGCCTCCGAACCCATGATGCAGGAACTGGCGTTCGACTGCTCCGGCGACGCTTTCCTCGGCTTCCACCACCTGCGGCGCACTCACCATGAGATCGGCAACCGTCAGGCCTTGCAGCGAACGATCGACGAGCGCTTCCCGACGGCTGGCTTCGGCGGCCGTGCGCAGGAACGACCCGATCAAGACGAACCAGAGACCGCCGATCAGGTTTCCGAGGAGCGCGTCGAGAGCGCCAAAGCCCATCAGCCCTCCGGCGACGACCTTTCCCCATTCTGCAGCGCGGATCGTCGCTCCGCGGAAGTCGCGTGATCGTCGCCAGAAGATGCTGCGCGCGATGCGGCCTCCGTCCAGCGGCAAGCCGGGAAGCGAGTTGAACAGCGCGACCGCGACGTTCGCGTACGCGAGGTAGCGAGCACCGGCACTCGCGGCCTCGAGCGAGCCCGCCTCGCCGAGACCCCACGCTGCCGCTCCGAAGACGAGTCCGAGACCCAAGCTCGTGAGCGGCCCCGCGATCGCGATCTCGAGCTCCGTACGGGGATCGGCGGGTTCCGCCGAGAGCTGAGCCGCTCCGCCGAAGATGAAGAGGGTGATGCGCTTCACCTCGACGCCGAAACGGTTCGACACCCAGGCGTGCGCGAGCTCATGGAGAAGAATCGACACGAAGAAGAGCAGGGCGACGACCACCGAGATCAGCCAGTACGAAGCCGCCGCCCGACCGGGATCGACCGTCGGGAAGTAGCCGAGCGCGAGGCCCCCCACGACGAGTGCGAAGATCACCAGCCACGAGCCGTCGATCGCGACGTCGACTCCACCAACGGAGAAGAGGCCCTTACGGGTGTGATTCACGTTCGGAATCTCCACGATGTGGCTCCTCACGCTCCTCGAGTAGACGCGGAGGCGCGGCCGGTCGGCGGGCCGACGGGGATGCCGTAGTGGGCGGCGCACTCGTCTTCGCGGCCGCGAACGATGCGCTTTCCGGCGAGAGGGCCGTACATCGAGGTGATCACGGTGAACTGCCTCTCGCGACGGCCGCCGTCGGCGTAGAGGACGACCCAGTCGTGCGTCTTGCCCAGGTCGTGTGCCCGCGGCGTGTTCGAGAACAGGGCCGTGTAGTGGCGTCCTCCTCGATGCGTATGAAGAATGGGCAGCCAGGCGCTTCGCTGCGGGTTGAAGCGACGTGGACTGATCGTCGGGAGCGTTCCCATGGAGGCGCGCTTTCGATACTCGGCGTCGACGTCGCCATCTGATGGATCGATCGAGCGAGTCCGGTTCCGATCCCGGGCAGCGCTTCGAGCCCCGCCAACCCACCTTCACGCGCGACTTCCACGATGGACTTCGCGAGTCCGCGGACGACCGTTGCGGCCCGTCGATACGCACGCACGCGGAACGCGTTGGCGCCTTGCACTTCGAGAATCTGCGCCAGCTCGTCGAGGCGGCTCGCGACGGCGAGGTTCTCGGGCGGAGTCGAGCCGTGGAAGCCGGTCGACGGCACGGCACCCGTCGTTCTCATGGCGGGCAAGGGCGCAGGAACCGGCTCACACCGGGCTACGGACCGTGAGCACCGGGCAGGGCGCCGCCGACAGCACTTTCGAGGCGGTGCTCCCCAGGAACAATCGATCCAGACCGGATCGCCCGTGCGTTCCCATCGCGATGAGGTCCGCCCCGAGCTGCTCGGCGTGATCGAGGATCACCCTGGCAGGCGTTCCTTCGTCGATTCGGGTCTCGACGTGGACGCCCTGACGCTCGAATCGGGCGGCGAGCGCGGCGATCTCGCGGCGTGCCGAATGGATCACCTCCTCGATCTTCGCTGCGAGAACCGGCGGTGCGGACTGCGTGAAGATCACGGGATAGTGGTAGACGTGCAGCAGGACGAGGCGGCGGTCGGGGCCACCTTCGCCGACGAGGCGCGAGGCCGCCGACGCGGCCAGCGCCGCGTCCTCCGAGAAGTCGGTCGCGATCAGGATCGTTCGCACGGGCCGATGCTTCTTTGCGTCGGCCGCGTGGACCGTCACGACGGGGCAACGCGCCTCGCGGACGATTCGCGCGGCGACGCTCCCGAGGACGACGCGCTTCCATCCGGTCAAGCCGCGCGTTCCGGCCACGATCACGTCGGCACCGCGCTTCTGCGCGACCGACAGGACGCTCGAGACGGCCGGCTCGACGCTCAGCTCGGTTTCCACCGTCAAGCCGTCCTCGCGGACCTTCACGGCGAGCTCCTCGAGTCGGCTTCGGGCGATGTCGTAGAGCTGGGTGTAGAAGGACCCATCGAGTGGCACGAACTCCGGCGCGACCGGGGTCGTCACCATCGCCGCGTGCGTCAGGATGATCTTGGCGCCGCTCTCGCGCGCGACCGCGGCTGCCCAGTCGAGCGCCGCACCCGCGTCTTCGGAGAAGTCCGTCGCGACGAGGATCGTCTTCACGGTCGGATGCGTGGCCATGGCTGCCTACTTTGGACCAGGCTGCATCTTCCCCATGTGCCGGCAGCCGTCCGGATTCATCATGCAGCAGTTCTCGTGCATCGCCTGCCAGTGTTCGTCCATGCGCGCCATGTGCTGATGCATCGAATCGCGGGTCGAGCTCGGCACGTCCTTGGCCGCGAGCTCCTTCCGCATGGCGTCCATCTCCTTCTGCATCGCCGCAAGCTGGCCTTGCAGCTGCTCGACCTGCTCGTCATTGGTGCCTGCCAGGGACGTGCTGCCCTGCGCTCCGAGCGTCAGGGTCGCCAGGCACGCGAGAACCGCGACTCGCTTCCGCATCTCTCTTTCTCCTTTGCCGACGGCTCCTCGGCTTCATGCTCCCGAGCCCGTTCGATGCTCGAGCAAGACGGCTGCCACACATGGTACGAGCGATCTCGAGCCTTCCATTCTCAAATCTGGGGATACTCCGCCGAGGGATTTCCGATCGACTGGATCCGGAGCCGTCGAGGGCCGCTCCCACCGGGGAATCTCGCGAGGCGACGCCGAAGGGCAGGGCAGCAAAGGTGGCACGGCGCGTGCGTTGCGTCCGAGCGGAGCGGAGCGGTGGTGCTCCGAAGAGGCTCGGTGAGGTGCGACGATGAGAAGCAGGTCCTGTCCGGGAGCCACCCCGTGAACGTGGCCGATCTCATGTCGTCGAAGGTCGTCGAGGCACGAGTCACGGATACTCTGCGCGACGGGATCTGGTTCATGGAGCAGCACGGCGTGCGACACCTCCTGGTCCGCGACGAGGATGGTGCGCTCGCCGGAATCGTGAGCGACCGCGACTTGCGCCTCATACAGGCCTCGCCGGTGCTGCAAGGAGCCGCTCAGATCGCGCGGGCCCTCGATTCTCTGCTGCTCGGCCAGGCGATGACCGGCAGCAGCTCCCTCGTCTCCGTCTCCCCCAACGACGACGTCACGCGAGCTGCGGGACTGCTGCTCGACAACTGGATCAGCGCGTTGCCGGTGACGAACGCCGGGGAGGTCGTCGGGATTCTTTCGACGACGGACGTGCTGCGCATGGTCGCCGGCCGGTGCGATCCGGCGATGTGACCTGATGAGAGCGCTTTTCTTTTGGGTCGGTTCCGCTCTCCTCTTGTGGTGTACGTTGGGTGTCGTCTACTCGGTGACCGTGCGGAACACGCAGACCGTCACGCCGATGCAGCGAGGAGCGGCGCTCGCCTCCGCGGCGGCGCTCGCCGGCGCCTTCGTCGCAGGTCGGCGCGGAGTTCTCCATCCGGGCCGTCCGTCGTCCTGAGGGGGGAGCCGCCTTCGACCACCTCCCGGCGGTTCAGCTCCTCCCTCCCTCCTGCACGCGCACGCCGTCGCCGACGCGGTCGCCGGGATAGACGATCACGCGCTCCTTTGCAGAGAGGCCACGCGTGACGATCGCGGTGCGATCGCCGCGTGGCCCGATCTCGACCGGGCGTCGCCACGCCCGCCCGTCCTCGACGACGTAGACCGTCCAGTGGGCCTTCACGGAAGAGCGCTCCGGCGGGGACCTCGAGCGCGTCGGCGTCTTCGTCGCCGTCTTGGTGCGGTGGAGTATCCACGGGGGGATGCCGAGAAGGCGCAACGCTCGTGCCCTCGGCAATGGGAGCCGATGCCGCGGCTCCGTCGTGCATCGCCGGAACGCGCCGCAACGCTCTTCCCACCGGCCGGAACGGTGCCGTGGCTTCCGTTCTCTCCGGGAGGAAAGCGGGCACGAATCGCCGCCGTGGCCGCTCGTCTTCCGCTTGGCCGGAAGGTTGCAATGGCGACCCCGTAGGGACTGCGGACATCCGCAGAGAAAGGGAGAAGGACGATGGCAACGGCAGCGACGACTCAGGCGAAGAAGGAAGAGACGGGATCGGCGAGGGACGTGCCGGCGACGCGGGGCACGCTCCCGTCCACGCTCGCACGTTGGGAGCGAGACCTCGAGAGCGTCTTCGAAGACCTTTTCGAGGACTTCGGACGAACGCGGCCCTGGACGAGGCTGCTCGAGCCGAGGCGCCTCCGGTCCCTGATGAAGCCGATTCCTTCGATGGACGTCCTCGAGCAGGGCGACGAGATCGTGGTTCGCGCCGAGCTCCCCGGCATGCAGAAGGAGGACATCGACGTGCGCCTGACCGACTCGACGCTCACGGTGAAGGGCGAGAAGAAGCGCGAGGAGGAGGTGAAGGAGGAGGACTATCACCGGAGCGAGCGCACCTTCGGCTCCATCCTCCGCACGGTGTCGCTTCCCGCCGAGGTGAAGGCGGACGCCGCGAAGGCGACGTTCAAGCACGGCGTCCTCGAGGTGCGGCTTCCGAAGACGGAGGAAGCCAAGAACGAGCCGTTCAAGGTCCCGGTCCAGTAGCGCCGTTCTCGCTCTTTTCGGTGCCCGACGGGCGCGGGTCGGAGAAGGTCATGGAGCTTCCTCTGCAGATCACGTTTCGCAATCTGCCCCATTCACCGGCGATCGAGGCCGCCATCCGCGAAAGGGCTTCCCGCCTCGAGCGGTTCTACGGTCACATCACCCGTTGTCGCGTGGTGGTCGAGGCGCCGCATCAGCATCATCGCCGGGGCAACGCGTTCCATGTCCGGATCGAGGTCACCGTGCCGGGCGACGAGATCGTCGTGCGGCGCGATCCGCCGCAGCATCAGGACCACGACGACATGAACGTTCTGGTCCGCGATGCCTTCGACGCCGCCCGTCGTCAGCTCGAGGATTGGGTTCGCCGCTCCCGAGGCGGGAAGGCGTCTCACGAGGAGCTGCCGCGAGGCAAGGTCACGAAGCTCTTCCCGGACGTCGGATATGGATTCCTGGAAACTACGGACGGCCGCGAGGTGTACTTTCACGAGAACAGCGTGCTCGGGGGCCGATTCGAAAGCCTCGAGGTCGGCGACCACGTGCGCTTCTTCGAGGAGCTCGGCGAGAAGGGCCCGCAAGCGAGCACGGTGCACGTCGGCGGATCCGGCGCGGCCGGGTAGGGCGAAAAGGCGAGATGTCCGTCGGTCGAATCTGCATTCGCGAAGTGAGCCTCGCCGAGGGGAGCGAGACGGTCGAGCATGCCGCGCGCCGCATGTCGGAGCACCGGGTCGGGAGCCTCGTGGTACGCTCCAGCGACGGCAGGCCGATCGGAATCGTGACCGACCGCGATCTCGTCCGTCGGGTCCTGGCTCGTGGCCTCGATCCGACGATCACCCGGGTCGCCGGCATTATGACGAGGCCTCCTTGCACCATCTCCGAGGACTCGGCCGTCGAGGCGGCCCTCGGGACCATGCGGGCGCAGCGGATCCGTCGGCTGATCGTCGTCGATGCGGAGGGACTGCTGTCCGCTCGCTCGATTCATCGTGGCTCGATCGGCGTCCGCTTCGCTTCCGCGAGATCGAGAAGTGCCGCCGCGAGCGCTCCTCCAACGGCGAGCGCCATGTCCTTCTGCGCATCCCACGGGTCGCCCTGCGTTCCGAGGAAGGCGGTCCCCGCGGCGGGATCGACGACCGCCGCAGTCGCCCATTCGAGGAGCTCGTACCCGACGCTCAGGGCGGCGACGCTCGCGATGCTCAGCACGCAGATCGCGACGGCACCGGCACCGGGCGTGCTCCGCCGGATGAGCTCGCCCACCGGGCGGACGAACAGGAAGCCGAAGGCGAGGTGGACGAACCGATCATAGTGGTTGCGTGAGAGACCGAGGCCTTCCTGCAACCATCCACCCATCGGCACCTCGGAGTACGTGTAGTGGCTGCCGATCGTGTGCAACAGCAGAAAGATCGTCATCCGAACGTACGAGCGATCCGAGAAGCGGAAGCGGCGATGGGTCCAGACGAGAGCCGGGACGAAAACGAAGGTCGGCAGGTTCTCGAGGAGCCAGTCCTCGCGGTAGCGAGGCGCGATCGCGAGAGCGAGCCACACCACCGCGAAGATGACGAGGCACGCGAGCGGGCTCACGGAAGCGTTCCTAGTCATCGGATCGAAGTGCGCGAGCGAGGGCGGCGTCGTGGCCGTAGATGTCTTCGGCGAAGCGGATCGTGCCGTCGCTCGCCGCAACGACGGTGGTGTAGAACAGCACGACCGTGATCGGCTCCGGTAGCCGGACTCCGAGCGGCGGGCCGGAGCCGTGCATCGCCGCGTCGACGCGCTCCCGCGGCCAGCTCCCGAGCGGCTCGAGGACCCACGAGGCCAGGCTCGCCGGATCCTCGGCGCGGATGCAGCCGTGGCTGAAGTCGCGCCGCGGACGCGCGAAGAGCTGATGCGCGGGCGTGCCGTGCAGATACACGTCGCTGGCGTTCGGGAAGTCGAACTTCACGAGGCCCAGCGAGTTCGCCGGCCCCTGACGCTGTCGCAGTCGCAGCTCGCCGCGCCGGAGCTCCGCCAGATGGGCCGCGGTCGCCGCCACCACGGGAGCGTCGACGCCGGGCCCTCGCACGAGCTCCAAGCGCTCACGTTCGAGATAGCCGGGATCACGGGCCAGCTTCGGCAGGATCTCGCTGCGCGTGATCGACGCGGGCACGTTCCAGAACGGGCGGAAGATCACGCGCTCGAGGGATGCCGTGAAAACCGGGGTGCGGGTCTGCAGTGCTCGTCCAACGATGACCTTCATCTCGATGGCCGGGACCGGATCGGATGCGCCGGAGGACCAGCCCCAGAGGTGGAACATCGGGATGTTGATCACGAGAAGGCGGCCTTCGAGATCGGGAAGCCAGCGAAGCCTCTCGAGCGCGAGCTCGATCTGTCGGACGCGATCGGCCGGGGGAACGTTCAGCGCGCCGAGCGTCGCGGGACCGACGATCCCGTCCGCCGCGAGCCCATGCCTCCGCTGAAATCGCCGGACGCCTCCGGCGACGTCGGCGTCGTACGTCTCCGGAGCCGGTGCGCCCGGCCGGCGCGGGGCGAGATCGGCCAGGATCGTCAAGCGATGCACGAGCGCGCCGAGGCCGGTGTAGCGGTCGCCCGGTCGAACGACGGCATCGGGCAGCGGCGCATCCAAGGATCGATCGCTCGCAAGCCGGCGGTAGAGCGCCAGCGCGGCGCGCAGGCGAGCATACTGCGCGAGCGGCGGTCGCAGTTTCGCCGCCGCGTCGGCCAGCGTCTGGTGTGCGACCGCGCCGCGGATCAGGACGGCGATGTCGTGGCCTTCTCTGGCTGGCGCCAGCCGCAAGCCGAGGGAACGAGGTTCCACGCGTCCGAAGTGCAGGTGATGGAACAGCGCGACGACGGCCGTGGACAGGGCCACCTCGACCGAGGCGACCTGCGCCGGAGCCGGCTCGGACGTCGTCGTCAGAGCGTCGAGCGCCGCGGAGAGCGACGCGAGACCATACTCGTCCGGATCGAGGCCGTCGTCGCCGGCAAGGGCAATGATCTGGAGCGCCGACCGCGCCTCGGCGCTCGGGTGACCGCCCTCGTCGGTCCAGAGCGTGCGAGCCGACCGATCTCCATGCAGCGCTTCGACGTCCTGCCGGACGTGCGGGTCGAGCCCGGTGACGGCGGCCCGGCGGACGAGCTCGGCTTCGATCGCCGCGCCGAATGCGGCCGGCTCGCCGCAAGCCGCCCTTGGAGCTGCGGTCACCCCGGCAACGCACACTCCCAGCACGACGATCAGCCACGCGAATGCGCGACGGAGCGCGGTCGGCGACACGCGTCGCGCCAAGCGCATGCCCGAGCCCATCCCGGCGAGGGAGAACGCCAGAAACCCGAGAGCGACGCTCCAATCGAGCCCTCCGTGCCGAAGCTGACCGAGCAATCCTGCAACGGAATTGAAGGCGATCACGGCGAGCGAAGTTCCGATCGCGACCCGTGTCTCGATCGCCGCGAGGAGCACGAGCGCGGGAACGATCAGGAAGCCTCCGCCGACGCCGAGGAAGCCGGTCAGCAGGCCCACGATGGTGCCGATTGCGAGGCATGGAGTGGTCCGGCACTGCGTCGCCGGATCCCGAGCGGGGGGCTCGCGCAGCATCGCCAAGCCCACGATCGTCATCAACGCCGCAAAGAGGAGCAGGAGGACCCGTTCGGAGACCGCTCCCGTGAGCGAGGAGCCGACGTAGGAGGCGACCATTCCGGTCGTCGAGAAGAGAATGGCCGCCTTGGGGTGGAAGTCTCCGCGCCGAAGATGTGCGACGAAGCCCGCGATGCTGGTGGCCCCGACGACGACGAGAGAGATCGCGACGGCCTCGCGGACGCCCATCCCGGTGACGTAGACGAGGATGGGCACGGTGAGGACCGCTCCTCCGCCTCCGAGCGCTCCGAGCGAAAGACCGACGCCCATCGCCAGCACCCAAGCCGTGAGTGTCGTCGCGCTCATGTCGAAATGGCTCTGGCGAAATCGGGGTGAGAGGAATGGCTGCGGCGGGATCTAGCCGTCTGGATTCGACGCCGCCGCGGAGCTGAGCAAGCGCGTTGCCAGCGCGCGCCGAGCAGAACTTCAGGAGGCGTGCACTGGGTCGATTTCCATTCGCCGGGAGAGGCGTGCCTCGGTTCTTCGCACCGGCGGGAACGGCTTCCCGATCTCGCGAGAGACCGAGGCGCCCCGCCGTGGCATGGCGGCTGCTCCGGAGGCGCGCCATGAGCTCGCTCGTCATCCCGTTTCGCGAGGCGTCGCTCGACCTGCTTCACGTGGTCGGCGGCAAGAACGCTTCCCTGGGCGAGATGACGCGCGCCCTCTCGGAGGCAGGCGTGCGCGTGCCGGGAGGCTTCGCCACCACGGCCGAGGGCTTTCGTCTCCACCTGCGCGAGGCCGGGATCGAGGACGCGATCCACCGCGCGCTCGACCGCCTCGACGTGAAGGACGTCGCCGCGCTCGAAGCGGCCGGCCGGGAGGCGCGCGGCCTGATCCGCTCTGCACCCTTGCCGAACGCGGTATCCACCGCGGTGCTCGAGGCGTACGCCACCCTCTCGCGCGACCACGGCGAGGACGAAACCGACGTCGCGGTGCGCTCGAGCGCAACCGCCGAAGATCTCCCTTCGGCGTCCTTCGCCGGCCAGCAGGAGACCTTTCTCAACGTGCGCGGTCGCGAGGCTCTCCTCGCCGCCGTGCGCGACTGCATGGCCTCGCTCTTCACCGATCGCGCGATCGTGTATCGCGCCGAGCGCGGCTTCGCGCATCGCGACGTCGCTCTGTCCGTCGGCGTGCAGAAGATGGTGCGTAGCGATCTCGCTTCGGCCGGCGTGATCTTCACGCTCGACACGGAGACGGGATTCCGCGACGTCGTCCTGATCACCGGTGCCTGGGGCCTGGGAGAAAGCCTCGTGCAGGGACGGGTCGATCCCGACGAGCTCTGGGTCCACAAGCCGACGGCGCGCGCGGGCTTTCGCTCGATCCTGCGCCGCGAAGTGGGGGAGAAGGCGACGAAGCTCGTGTATGCCGACGGTGCGCGCGCTGCGGTTTCCGAGGTTCGCGTCTCCGCCGACGATCGCCGCCGTCTCGTCCTCTCGGACGACGAGGTGATGGAGCTCACGCGCTGGGCGATCGCGGTCGAGGATCACTACAGCCGCCGCCACGGGCGTCCGACGCCGATGGACCTGGAATGGGCGAAGGATGGACGGACGGGGGAGCTCTTCATCGTCCAGGCCCGACCCGAGACGGTGCACTCGCAGAAGGGCGAGCCGACGATGGAGATCTACAAGCTCCGCGGTTCGGGCGAGGTCCTGCTGCGCGGCAAGAGCGTCGGCGGCAAGATCGCCGCGGGTCCGGTCCGCATCGTGCGCTCGTCCGCCGACCTCGCGGCGTTCCGGCCCGGCGAGGTCCTCGTCGCGCCGATGACCGATCCCGATTGGGAGCCGGTCCTGCGCAAGGCCGCCGCCGTGGTGACGGATCACGGCGGGCGCACCTGCCATGCGGCGATCGTCGCACGCGAGATCGGCATCGCGTGCGTCGTCGGTGCCGGCGACGCGACGGGGGTGCTCGAAGGCGGCCGGGAGGTCACCGTGTCCGCGTCGGACGGCGGCGAGGGGCGCGTCTATGCGGGGCGAATCGCATTCGATCGCGAGGAGCTTCGCCCGAGCGAGCTGCCTGCCTCACCCGTGCCGCTGATGCTGAATCTCGCGAACCCCGATCTCGCGTTCTCGCTGTCGGCTCTGCCGAATGCGGGCGTCGGTCTCCTGCGCGTCGAGTTCCTCGTCTCGAAGCGGATCGGCGTGCATCCGATGGCGCTCGTCCACTCCGAGCGCGTCGCCGATGCCGGCGAGCGAGCCGAGATCCTGCGCCGAGCTGCGGGCTCGTCGTCGCCGGCGGAGTTCTTCGTCGAGCAGATGGCGTCGGGCGTGGCGATCATCACGGCGGCGTTCCACCCGAACCCCGTGATCGTCCGTCTCTCGGACTTCAAGACGAACGAGTACGCCGGGCTTCTCGGCGGCCGCGCCTTCGAGCCGGTCGAAGCGAACCCGATGATCGGCTTTCGCGGTGCCTCGCGATACTACGACGACCGCTACCGCGAGGGATTCGCGCTCGAATGCGAGGCGCTGCGCCGCGTGCGCGAGGACATGGGTCTCCGAAATCTGAAGGTGATGGTCCCCTTCTGCCGGACGCTCGAGGAGGGCCGCAAGGTGATCGCCGAGATGGCGCGCCACGGCCTCGTCCGCGGGAAGAACGGCCTCGAGGTCTACGTGATGTGCGAGATCCCGAACAACGTCGTTCTGGCGAAGGAGTTCAGCGAGATCTTCGACGGGTTCTCGATCGGATCGAACGACCTGACGCAGCTCACGCTCGGCGTCGACCGCGACTCGGAGCTCCTCGCGCACGTCTTCGACGAGCAGGATCCGGGCGTCAAGCGCATGATCTCGATGGTCGTCGCGGAAGCGCATCGCGCCGGCCGCAAGGTCGGGATCTGCGGCCAGGCGCCGAGCGACTATCCCGAGTTTGCGGAGTTCCTGATGTCGATCGGAATCGACAGCATCTCTCTCACGCCGGACGCGCTTCCCGGCGTGGCGCGGCGTCTCGCCGCCGCCACGGTGGCTTCGAAGGGCGCCGCTCGGGCTTCGTGATCGGAAGGCCAGGGATGCTCTCGTCACTACCGGTCCTCGAGAAGTGCGCCGAGGACGTCGCTCGCGCGAATCTCCGTGCCTACGACGCGGCGCGCGCTTCCTTCTCGTGGGAGGCCGCCCGACGAGACCTCGACGGCCTTCCGTCCGGCGGTTTGAACATCGCCCACGAGGCCGTCGACCGGCATGCGGCGGGACCGAGAGGGAGTCGGGTCGCGATCCGCTGGCTCGGGCGCTCGGGGACGACGCGAGACCTCACCTACGCCGACCTCTCGCGGCAGACGAGTCGATTCGCGAACGCCCTGCGAGGCCTCGGCGTCGGCCCGGGCGAGCGCGTGTACACGCTTCTCGGCCGGGTCCCCGAGCTCTACGTCGCGGTGCTCGGCACGCTGAAGAGCGGCAACGTCGTCTGTCCGCTCTTCTCCGCCTTCGGCCCCGAGCCGATCCGCACGCGGCTCGCGATCGGCGGCGCCCGCGTGCTCGTGACCACCGAAGCTCTCTACGAGCGAAAGGTCGCGGCGCTGCGCGCTTCGCTGCCGGAGCTCGAGCACGTGCTCGTCGTCGGGCCGAAGGGCGCTCCACCGGAGGGAACGCTCGCCTTCGACGCTCTCCTCGACCGCAGCGCGGACGCGTTCACCATCCCGGCGACCGATCCGGAGGCGCCGGCGCTCCTGCACTTCACCAGCGGGACGACGGGGAAGCCCAAGGGCGTGCTCCACGTGCACCAGGCCGTCGTCGCGCATCACGCGACCGGGCGTCTCGCACTCGATCTCCATCCCGAAGACGTCTTCTGGTGCACGGCCGATCCCGGCTGGGTGACGGGTACGTCGTACGGAATCATCGCGCCCCTGACGCACGGCGTGACGAGCATCGTCGACGAGGCCGATTTCGACGTCGAGCGTTGGTACCGGATCCTCGCGGAGCAACGCGTGAACGTCTGGTACTCCGCACCCACGGCGATCCGCATGCTGATGCGCGCGGGCATCGAGCCCGTGCGCCGCCACGACCTCGGCGCCCTGCGCTTCCTCGCGAGCGTCGGCGAGCCGCTCAACCCCGAGGCCGTCCTCTGGAGCCAAGAGGCGTTCGGCCGTCCCTTCCACGACAACTGGTGGCAGACCGAGACGGGCGGCATCATGATCGCGAACTTCGCTTCGATGCCGGTTCGTCCGGGATCGATGGGGCGCCCGCTTCCGGGCATCGAAGCCGCCGTCGTCCGGCCGACGGAAGACGGCGTGGAGGAGATCCGAGAGCCCGGTCTCGAGGGCGAGCTCGCTCTGCGCCCCGGCTGGCCTTCGATGTTCCGGGCGTACTGGAACGAGCCCGAGCGCTACGCGAAGTGCTTCCGCGACGGCTGGTACTTGACGGGAGATCTCGCTCACGGGGACGACGACGGCTACTTCTGGTTCGTCGGCCGCGGCGACGACGTGATCAAGACCTCCGGCCACCTGATCGGCCCCTTCGAGGTCGAGAGCGTGCTGATGGAGCATCCCGGCGTCGCCGAAGCGGGCGTGATCGGGAAGCCCGATCCGGTCGCGCACGAAGTCGTGAAGGCTTTCGTCTCGCTCAAGCCGGGCTTCGTGCCGGGCGAGGCGCTGCGGCGCGAGCTTCTCGCGCTCGCTCGGAAGCGGCTCGGCGCCGTCGTCGCTCCGAAGGAGATCGACTTCGCGGATTCGCTTCCGCGGACCCGCAGCGGCAAGATCATGCGCCGCCTGCTACGCGCCCGCGAGCTCGGGCTGCCCGAGGGCGACGTGTCGACGCTGGAGGACGCGCCGTGAGCGGCACCGGCGATCCCGGGCGCGACCTTTCGCTTCTTCGGGTGATGGTCCTGATCCGCCGCTTCGAGGAGCAGGCGGCGGAGCTCTACACGCAGGGAAAGATCCGCGGCTTCCTGCATCTCTACATCGGGGAGGAGGCGATCGCCGCCGGTGTGCTGTCGGTCCTCGGCCCGGAAGACGCCGTCGTGTCGACGTACCGCGAGCACGGACACGCGCTCGCGCGTGGCGTCTCGGCGGCGAGCATCATGGCCGAGATGTACGGCAAGGCAACGGGATGCAGCGGCGGCCGCGGCGGCTCGATGCATCTCTTCGACGTCGCCCGGCGGTTCTACGGCGGGAACGCCATCGTCGCGGGCGGGATCCCGATCGCGGTCGGGCTGGCGCTCGCCGACCGGCAGCTCGCCCGCAAGCGGGTCACGGCCTGCTTCTTCGGCGAGGGAGCCGTCGCCGAGGGCGAGTTCCACGAGTCGATGAACCTGGCCGCGCTGTGGCAGCTTCCGGTGCTCTTTCTCTGCGAGAACAACTTCTACGCGATGGGAACGGCCCTGCAGCGGTCACAAGCCGTGACGGACATCGCGTCGCGGGCGGCGTCGTACGGCATGCCGAGCGAGCCCGTCGACGGGATGGACGTGCTCGCCGTCGCGCAGGCGGCGCAGCGTGCGGTCGAGGCGATCCGCGCGTCGCCGGGGCCGCGATTCCTCGAGCTGCGTACCTATCGGTTCCGCGCGCACTCGATGTACGATCCCGAGCTCTATCGCTCGAAGGAAGAGGTGGAGCGCTGGAAGAAGCGAGACCCGATCCCGGCATGGGAAGCACGGCTTCGCGAGGCGGGCGCCCTCGACGACGCGGGACGGGCGCGCATCGAGTCCGAGGTGGCCGCGGAGATCGAGGCGGCGGTCGTCTTCGCTGAAAGGAGCCCGTGGGAGCCGACCGAGGATCTCCTGAAGGACGTCCACACCGAGGAAGGCATCGTCGCATGAGGGTGCGATCGACGTATCGCGAGGCACTCCGGGTCGCGTTGCGCGAGGCGCTCCGCGACGATCCGCGCGTGCTGCTCCTGGGCGAAGACGTCGCCTTCTATGGAGGTGCCTTCGCCGTCAGCCACGGCCTGCACGAGGAGTTCGGCACGGAGCGCGTGCGCGACACGCCGCTTTCCGAATCGGCTTTCCTCGGGGCGGGCATCGGTGCGGCACTCGGCGGTCTGCATCCGATCGTGGAGGTCATGACCGTCAACTTCAGCCTGCTCGCGCTCGATCAGATCGTGAACAGCGCGGCCACGCTGCGGCACATGTCGGGCGGACAGATGAGCGTTCCGATGGTGGTGCGCATGGCGACGGGCGGCGGGCGACAGCTCGCCGCACAGCATTCGCACAGCCTGGAGGGGTGGTACGCACACGTTCCCGGTATCAAGGTGCTGGCGCCCGGGACCGTCGACGACGCGCGCTGGATGCTGCCGGCCGCGCTCCGCGAGCCGGACCCGGTCTTCCTCTTCGAGAACGCGAGGCTCTACCCGATGGAAGGCACGTACGACGACGCGGGAAGCCCGGCCGAGATCGGACGCGCCGCGGTGCGCCGGCCCGGACGCGACGTGACGCTGATCGCGTTCGGCGGCGGACTTCCGAAGACGCTCGAGGCGGCGGAGACGCTCACGGCGCACTCGGTCGACGCCGAGGTCGTCGATCTCCGCACGCTCCGTCCGCTCGACGCCGAGACGATCCTCGGCTCCGTGCGCCGTACGCGTCGCGCGGTGATCGTCGACGAAGCGTGGCGCACGGGCAGCTTTGCCGCCGAAGTGGCGGCTCGGATCGCGGAAGAGGGCTTCTACGATCTCGAAGCCCCGATCCTGCGCATCTGCGGCGCGGAGGTGCCGATGCCCTACGCGAAGCACCTCGAGGACGCCGCCCTGCCGCAGCCCCACTCGATCGTGCAAGCCGTGCTCCGGACCATGGGTCGCGCATGACCGACTTCGTGATGCCGATCCTCGGCGCCGACATGGAGGAGGGCACCCTCGTCGAATGGAGGAAGGCGGTCGGCGACGAGATCCGGCGGGGAGACGTCATTGCCGAGGTCGAGACCGACAAGGGTCTCACCGAGGTCGAGGCCTTCGTCGACGGGATGCTCGAGGAGATCGTCGTCGGCCCGGGGACGACCGTGCCCGTCGGCACCGTCCTGGCGCGCATTCGCACCATTCGCTCCACCGGTGAAACCACCGCGACCGTGACCGCGTCCGAGCCGCGGTCGGCGGACGGCGAAGCTCACGTCCGCGCCTCACCCGCGGCGCGGCGGCTCGCGGCGCAGCTCGGCGTGGAGCTTTCGAGCCTGCGCGGGACCGGTCCGGAAGGGGCCATCCAGAGCGCGGACGTGGAGCGCGCGGCAGCCGAGGCCAGCGCGAAGCCGAAGGAAGCGGCCGTCTCTCCGAGTGCCGAACAGCGGAAGCAGCGGATGCGTCAGACGATCGCCGCAGCGATGTCGCGCTCGAAGCGCGAGATCCCGCACTACTATCTCGCGACCACGGCGGACGCGCATCCGGCGACGACGTGGATCGCGGCCCAGAACGCCGCGCGTGCGCCCGGCGAGCGGCTTCTCGCCGCCGTCCTCTTCGTGAAGGCCGTCGCACTCGCCTTGCGCGAGGTGCCGGAGCTCAACTCCGTCTGGGAGGAAGGACGAGGCGTTCCGCGCGATCGCATAAACGTCGGTGTCGCGATCGCGCTTCGCGGCGGGGGCCTCGTCGCGCCGGCCATCCATGACACCGACACCCTCGCGGTCGACGAGCTCATGCGGCGGTTTCGCGATCTCGTCTTGCGAGCACGCTCCGGCGCCCTGCGCAGCTCCGAGTACTCGGACCCGACGATCACGGTGACGAGCCTCGGCGACCAGGGCGTCGAATCGCTGTTCGGCGTGATCTATCCGCCCCAGGTGGCGATCGTCGGCTTCGGGCGAGTCGTGGAGCGGCCGTGGTCCGTCGGTGGTGCGGTCGTCTCCCGGCCGGTCGTCACGATCACCCTCTCCGCCGATCATCGCGTGAGCGACGGTCACCGGGGCGCGCTTTTCCTCGCGGCCGTGGACCGGCTACTGCAGACTCCGGAGGCCTTGTGAAGAAAGAGCAATGGAAGGGGCGGGTGGTCGGCATCCTCTCCGGGATCGCTCCCGACGTCGAGCCGGAGCGTCTCGGCGACGAGACCGATCTGCGTCAGGACCTCGACCTCGATTCGATGGATCTGTTGAACCTCGTCGAGGCCATCCACGAGCAGTTCGGCGTCGCGATCCCCGATGCGGATGCGTCGGCCATCCGGACGCTCGGCGAGCTCGTCGGCTATCTCGACGAGCTCGCGCCGTGAGGGCGCGAATCGATGCCCGTCGACCGTCGACTGATCTTCGCCTGCCTCGGACTTCTCGCGATCACCGTCTTCGGGACGCTCGGCTACGTCCTCGTCGAGGGGTGGCCCTGGTTCGACGCCCTGTTCATGACGGTGACGACCGTCTCGACGGTCGGGTTCGGGGAAACGCACCCGCTTTCCCCGGGCGGTCGGCTGTTCACGATTCTCCTGATCGGGAGCGGGGTCGGCGCCGTGTTCTATCTCCTCTCCGTGCTTGCGGAGGGGCTCCTCGAGGGTCATCTGCGGCGACTGCTTGCGAGGACTGCGATGCAGAGAGCGATCGACAAGTTGAAGGGTCACGTGATCGTCTGCGGCTGGGGCCGCTTCGGTCGCGTCGTCGTCGAGGAGGTTCGCCGCGGCGGAGCGGAGGTCGTGATCATCGACCAGGACCCGGACCTGGAAGCGGAGCTCTCCGCGACCGGCCTCGGTTTCGTCATCGGCTCGGCGTCCTCGGACGAGGTGCTCGAGCGAGCCCACGTGGGCACAGCCACGGCGATCGTGGTGGCGACCGCCTCCGAGGCCGAGAGCGTGTTCATCACCCTCGCGGCGCGTGAGCTCAATCCAAAGATCCGGGTCTACGCGCGGGGAGAATCCGAGGCCGGCGTTCGCCGGCTGATCCGCGCTGGGGCGCACCAGGTCGCGTCTCCCTTCCTGATGGGCGGGTTGCGCGTCGCCGCGGCGGTCCGGCGGCCGGCCGTCGTCGACTTCCTCGAGCTCTCGTCGTCGAGGCGCGAGGAATCGATCGACCTCGAGGAGGTCCTCATCTCTCCCGGATCGGCGCTGGCGGGACGGCGTCTTTCCGAGATCGAGGTCGAGGTCGGCCGACTGCGGATCGTGGCGGTCAAGCGGAGCGAGTCGTTGCGGCTCGTGCCGACGCTCGATACACAGATCGCCGCCGGGGATCATATCGTCGTGGCGGGCCAGCACGAGGGACTCGACCGACTCGCGGCCCTCGCCTTGCCTCCCGGAGAGCGTTGAGCGGTGGAGCGCGCGTTCTTTCGCAACCGTGCGTCGCATGGTCCTGGCTTTGCTTGATCTCCCCGTCGAGATGCAGTTCGCTGAAGGCACCTGTTCCGGCATCGACATTCTTCTCGTGGATGACGATGAGACCTTCCGCGAGGCTCTGGCGGAGAACTTCCGCGTGGACGGGCACGTGGTCCAGGAGTGTGGCGCGCCGCCGGAGGCCCTCGCGGTGATGCGAAGCCGCGAGTTCAAGGTCCTGGTGACCGATTACACGATGCCCGGCGGAACCGGCCTCGAGCTCGCGGACCGATTCTACGAGCTCGGGGGAAAGAGCGTCGTCCTCGTCACGGCTTACCAGAACCCGATCGTGCAGACTCGGCTGGCCACGCGGAGGTACGTGTATCTCCTGCGAAAGCCGGTCGACTACGTCGAGGTGCACTGCCTGGTGCACCGCCTATAGGATGCCGCATGAGCCTCGTTCCGGAATCGTCGAATCCGAAGGTGCGAGGACTCCCGCGGATGGGAACCCGCAGCATCGGGGCAATGGCAGCCTTCGCGGTGCTCGCCGGGGTCGTCTCGACCGAAGCGTCGGGCAAGGTGCGTACGGAGCCGAGCGGCCAGGAGCTCTACCGGTCGGAATGCGCTCGCTGCCACGGGTGGGATGGGCGCGGCGACGGGCCCGATTCCGTCTTCTTCTCGCCACGGCCGCGCGACCTCACGACGGGGTTCCTGGAGAAGTACGACAGCAAGGAGCTCGTCGCCCGGGTCAAGGACGGCACGCCACTCGTGATCGAGATCGACCCGGAGGCGGTGCGCAAGCGGCTTCGCAACGTGGAGGAGATCCTCGCGCACGTGAAGCGCCTGCCGTCGATCGACTGGAAGAAGGTCGACGAGGGCGGTCGGATCTACGCGGCACGCTGCGAGCCGTGCCACGGCGCCTTCGGGGAGCCGTGGCCGGACATCGTGCTTCCGCGCGGAGTGCAGAAGCCGCCGCGCGACCTGCGCGATCCCCTCTTCCAGAAGAAGACGTCCGACGCCCAGCTCGTCTCGATCTTCGAGCACGGCCACCAGAGCATGCCCGCTGCCGCGCCGCAGCTCACTCCTGCCCAGGCGGCGGATCTCGTCGCGTTCGTGCGACTCCTCTCGCCGGGGTTCGAGACCTTCACGTACTACTGCGCACCGTGTCACGGCGACGACGGGCGCGGTCGCGGAATCCTCGCTTTCGGGGAGAACCGGCCGAAAGTCGTGCTCGACGCCGCGTATTTCAAGGACAAGGACGACGAAGAGCTGAGCGTCCGCATCTGGCACATGCTCGAGGGGAGCGGCACCATGCCGCACTTCCAGGACACGCTGGACGACGCGCAGCTCGAGGCGATTTTCGAGTACCTCCGTCGGCAGCCGAAGTGAGTCGAGGAGACGGCCGAGCGTGACGTATGCCTTCGCCTTCGCGGGCGGTCTCGCCGGCTCTCTCCACTGCGTGGCGATGTGCGGCGCCTTTCCGCTGGCGCTCGCGCGCGGGCGAACGCAGGGTCGTTTCGGCAGACAGCTCCTCTACAACCTCGGTCGCCTCAACACGCTGGTGTTCGTGGGTGCGCTCTCCGGTGCCTTCGGGGCGGTGGTGGTGGAGTGGGGACCGCTCGAGGCGGCCAAGCGGGTCCTCGCGTTGGCGGCGGGAGCCGTGCTCATTCTCGTCGGCCTCGAGATGCTGGGGCTCGTGCGAGGCCTGACCGTCCGCGTCGCGGCGGCCGTGCAGGGCACCCTGGGCCGGTCGCTGCGCGGCGTGATCACCTCCTCCTCACCCGCCGCCCCGATCGCTCTCGGCGTGATGAACGCGTTTCTTCCCTGCCATCTGATCTACGCGTTCGCGGCCCGCGCCGTGTCGCTCGCTTCTCCGATCGAAGGCGCGCTGACCATGCTCGCCTTCGGAGCCGGCACGGTTCCCGCGATGCTCGGAGTGGCGCTCGTCGGCGAGCGCCTGCCGGCGCGCCTGCGGCTAGGAGCGGATCGCGTCGTCGCGCTCTTGATGGTCCTCTACGGAATCGTGGTCGCCCTGCAGGGATTCGGCACGACGGCCGGGCACGTCCACTAGGAGATCGTCGGCTCGATCAGTACTTCGCAGGAGACGGAGTTCGCGATGAAGCAGCCGCGGTGGGCAGACTCGACGAGTCTCTGAGCCTCCTCGTTGCTCATGGCGGGCTCGATCGCGATGTGGGGCCGCAGCGTCACCGATCGGATGCGCATGCGGCCGTCGACCAGGGCGAGCGTCGCCGTCGCTTCGTCGTGGTAGGTCCGCACGGAGACGCCCTTGCGCGAGGCGAGGGAGAGGAACGTCAGCATCTGGCACGACGCGATCGCGACGAGGAACAGCTCTTCCGGGTTGAGCCGCGACGGGTCGCCGCGGTAGGCCGGAGCCGCCGACACCTCGAAGGACGGCCGCCCGTCGAGCTGGACGACGTGATTCCCCCAGGCCACGCCTTCGCCGCCTTGCTGCCAATCGAGTCGGGCCGTGAACTCATGTGAAGTCGCCATCTTCTTCCTCCTTCGCTTTCCGGCCGAAGCCGTCCCCAGTGCACCGCCGTCGAGATAGCGTCAACATCTTGCCGCCCCTCGACGCCCCTCGCGGCGTCACACCTCCTCGAAATATGCCAGATATTCCTTCGTCGGCGTTCCTTGCGAGGGACGCCGATGAACGGCAATCTGCTTGACGCTATCTCAACGGCGGTGCACTAGCGGGCGATCAGGTCGAGAAGCAACGCAAAGCCGGCGGTCAGCAGGAGCTTCGAGACCGCGATCACGCCGCTCGCGGCGAGAAGCGCCGCCCAGGAGAGATGCCCTTCTCGGCGCAAAGCGATCGCCGCGCCGAGCGGGATCACCGCGTAGCTGACGACGATTCGCGCGAACTCGGACTCGCCGACGTCCGACCACACCGCGCCGCCCCAGAAGAGGTAGACGAGGCAAGCCGCGGCGAGGATCGCAAAGAACGGTCCGCGGCTCAGGCCGAGCGCCGTCCACGGGCCACGAGTGGGGAGGGGCGCGAAGAAGGGAGTTCGCTCCGTTTCGCTCGACCGGGACATCGCCGCGGGAGGCATGCAGATCCGAGGCCACGAGCGGCGCACCGGACCGATCGAGCGGCGAGGCGCGCTGTCGTTTCTGCGCGTGCGAATCCAGCCTGCGATTTTCGCGCGGATGGGAACGCCGCGGCGATTCCTCGCGTTCCCGCCGAGGCGTCGTAGTGGCACGTCGATTGCCATCCTCGCTCGCATGGCCGACGCCCGGGAGGACCTGCTCGCCGAGATCCGCAAGCATCGCGAGGCACTCGCGCGTCTCGAGCTCCGGCTGAGGGAGGTCGAAGCGTCCGGCGCGGACGAGACCGCAGCGCTGCCGTGGCCTCCGAAGGGGTTCTATCTCACCTACTACGTCGTCGCCGGGCTGATGATCGGCGTTCTCGGAAGCCTCGCGAGCTTCGCGATGAACGTCGTCGGCTCGATCCTGGTCGCGCAGGATCCGCTTCTCTTCCTCCGCGTGTACGGCACCGTCTTTCTCGGCGTCGATGCGCTCCGGACGCAGGACCTGAGCTTCTTCATGCTGGTCGCCGTCGTGCACTTCTCGGTCGGAGCGGTCGCCGGCGCTCTGTTCCACGTGCTGGTCAACTTCTTCTGTCCCGACCGCACGGGCCTGCACGTCGCACTCGGCGCCGCCTACGGCCTGCTTCTCTGGCTCCTCAACTTCTACGTGGTGATCGATTGGCTACAGACGTCCCTGTACGGCGACGCGTACGTGCTCCAGCTGATGCCGGCGTGGGTCGCCGCCCTGACGCACCTGGTCTACGGCGTGACACTCGGCTTGGCGCAGCCGATCGGACGATTCGTTCCGTATCGGCCCGCGGTGGCGGCATGAGAGCCGTCTCCGCGCTGGCGGCAGCTCTCGCCATGCTCGCGATCTCGCGAGCGTCGGAAGCGCAGACGCACACGGAGATGCGCGCGCTCGGCGAAGAGGTCTACGGCACCTACTGCGTGGGCTGCCACGGCGAAGCCGGCGACGGCGCCGGGCCCGCCGCGCGCATGCTCCTGGTCAAGCCGCGCGACTTCACGAGCGGCATCTTCAAGTTCCGCTCGACGCCGAACGGCACGCTGCCGACGGACGAAGACCTGCTCCGGATCGTGACGAACGGAGTCAACCGCACGGCGATGCCGCCGTTCACGCTCGTTCCCGACGTCGAGCGCCGCGCCGTCGTCGAGTACTTGAGGGGATTCTATCCGAAGTGGGACGAGGTCGGCGCGGGTACGCCGATCTTGCTTCCGC
>Ga0194128_10002311_pt1 | contig 31126 bp, 33 predicted proteins | sample TA2KigCa65mmetaG_FD_148650 | JGI IMG/M metagenome (GOLD analysis project Ga0194128, IMG submission 148650) | Freshwater microbial communities from Lake Tanganyika, Tanzania - TA2015037 Kigoma Deep Cast 65m | ecosystem: Environmental > Aquatic > Freshwater > Lake | place: Tanzania: Lake...
CGGCAAACAGCAGCTCCCGCCACGCTTCGCGCATGTGCCACTCGACGTAGTAGGCGAGCATGCAGAGGAAGATGTGGCTCCGCACCCGATCGGCGAGCCGATGGTGGATCGGGCGGACCTTGGGGTCCGCTGAGGGGGTCCGGTTCGATAGGGCGCAACTGCACCCAGGCTGCGTGGGTGAGCCTGGGTCCGGTTGCGCCCTATCGAACCGGACCCCCTTTCCGCGGTAAGGCGGTGCAGGAGGGCGCCCATGGACATTCGATTCGACGAGCCGGCTTCGGGGCCGCTTCGCGGCATCCGGGTGATCGATCTTTCGGCGGTCGTCTCCGGACCACTCTGCGGGCAGATCCTCGGCGATCTCGGGGCGGACGTGATCAAGATCGAGTCGCGCACGGGCGACCTCTCGCGCCGGCTCGGACCTCCGTTCCGCGACGGGCTCACGCCGCTCTTCGCGCACTGCAATCGCAACAAGCGCGGCATCGCCGTCGATCTCAAGAACGAGCGCGGCCTCGAGATCGTCCGGAAGCTCGCCCGCACGAGCGACGTCGTTCTGGAGAACTACCGTCCGGGCGTCGCCGACCGGCTCGGGTTCGGCTACGCGCAGCTGCGCCGCGAGAACCCCTCTCTGATCTACGTGTCGGTGAACGGCTTCGGACCCGACGGTCCGTATCGAGACCTGCCCGCGTACGACACCGTGATCCAGGGCCTCGTCGGCTTCATGCGGAAGCAGGGCCGGAGCGGCCCGCCGACGCTCGTCCGAAGCATCGTCGCCGACAAGTCGGCCGCGATGACGGCGAGCTACGCGATCCTCGCGGCGCTGTTTGCGCGCGAGCGCGGGGACGGAACGGGCCAGAAGATCGACGTGCCGATGCTCGACGCCTTCGCGGCGTTCATGCTCCCGGACATCCTCGCGGGTGACACCTTCGTCCCGAAGGAGGAGGTGCCCTTCGGCGATCTCGACATCCACCGCGCGTGGGAGACGAGCGACGGGCACGTCGTGATGATGATCCTCGAGGACCACCAGTTTCAGGGAATCTGCCGAGCCGCCGGTCTCGACGAGATGATCGAGGACCCGCGCTGCGTGAACCTGATCCAGCGCGTCCTGAACGCTCCGGAGCTGTTCGAGATCCTCGAGGCGGCGTGCAAGCGCTGGACGACCGCCGAGCTCGTGGAGCGCGCCCGCGAGTTCGGCGCGCCGCTGGCGCCGGCGAACGACGTCGCCGACTTCCTCTGCGACCCGCAGGTCGCGAGCAATCGCACCGTCTTCGAGACCGAAGATCCCGGTGCGGGACGGATGCGGATGATCCGCAATCCGGTTCGGTTCGCCGACACACCCACTTCGCTGCGGCGGCGGCCACCGCGCCTGGGCGAGCACACCGACGAGGTCCTCCGCGAGATCGGTTACACGGCGGAAGAGATCGGTGCGCTCCGCGCCGAAGGCGCAGTCTAGGGAGTTCTTCCCTCAGGGCTTGGAGGCGCCGTCCGGATCGGCCTCCCCTTCTTCGTCGGCGGCGTCCTCGTCTTCCGCTGCCATCGCCCGCTGCTTCGCGAGAGCTGCCTGCACGGCAGCCGCCGGCAGCTTGTCGAGGTCGTGGAAATCGAGACCCTCCTCCTGGAGGTCGTCGGGCAGGGCGCCCTCCTCACCCTCCTTGTGCCGGGCCTCGGACAGCCTTTCGGCCTTGGCCTTCTTCTTCGCCTGGCGTGCGAGCTCTTTCTGCCTCTTCAGGAATCCCTGACGTGATTTCTTCAAAACACCTCCCAGACTCCGGCCCTGGCGCCCTCCGGCCGGTCCGCGAGGCACCGTACCACGTCAGGGGCTCGAACGCCTCCCATGTTCGGGAAGGGAGGCCGAAGCCAGGAGCCGCGCTCGCAGCTCGGAGTCGGTGAGCGAAGCCGCCGCCCGCTGGGCGAGCTCGGCGGCGCGTGCACGATGGCGCTCCTCGTCGGCGCGGCGCCCGAGCCGGCTTGCAATCTCGCCGAGCTCTCCGTGCGCGAGCTCGTACGCGCGCTTGCAGAGATCGTCGGCGGTGTCGAGATCGGCTTCGAGGATTGCGCCGTACTGCCCGCGCAGCGAAGTCGTGATCGCCTCGACGGCGCGGTTCTCTTTTCGCACGGCGAGCTCGTGCGCGGCGTCGTTCGTGCGCGCGCACTCGGCGTACGGATGCGCCCAGAGGTGGCTCTGCGCTGCGGAGCCGAGCTGGAACGCGCGCGTGCCGGGATCCTCGGCCGCTTCCGCCGCGCGCTCGAACGCCGCGGCCGAAGCGGAGAACTCGCTCAGGTACCCGTCGCCGCCCCCCATTACCGGCTCCGCCGCGGTCGGCAGGAGCCGGTCCTCAGGACTCGGTTGACCTGACGGGAAGCTTCGGGGCAGGCATGCGGGATGAGCCGAACGCATCTCCGCACCTGTCCGTTGTGCGAGGCCATGTGCGGCCTCGAGATCACCGTCGAAGGCGACCGCGTCACCGGTATCCGGCCGGACGACGACGACGTCTGGAGCCGCGGCTACGTCTGCCCGAAGGGCGCCGTCCTCGGCGATCTGCACCACGATCCCGACCGGCTGCGCGCACCGCTCGTCCGCGACGGCGACACGTGGCGGCAAGTTTCGTGGGCCGAAGCGTTCGCGGAGGTCGCGAAGCGCCTCCATCCGGTGATCCAGCAGCACGGGATGGAGTCGGTGACCGCGTACATCGGCAATCCGACGGCGCACAACTTCTCGCTGTCGCGCTACGTCGGCGCGTTCATGGGGATGTCGACGATCCCCTCGATCTACTCCGCTGGCACCGTCGATCAGTGGCCGAAGAACCTCGTCGGTGCGCTCGTGTACGGCGGCATGTGGACGATCCCCGTGCCGGACCTCGATCGCACGGACTACCTGCTCGTCCTCGGCGCGAACCCGAGCGCTTCGCAGGGGAGCCTTCTCGCGGCGGCGGACGTCCTCGGGCGTCTCGACGCGATCCGCGCTCGTGGCGGCAAGGTGGTCGTCGTCGATCCGCGACGCACCGGCACCGTCGCGCATGCGGACGAGTGGCTCCCGATCCGTCCCGGGACGGACGCGGCATTCCTCGCGGCGATCGTGCAGGTGCTGTTCGAAGAGAAGCGAGCGGACCTCGGCCGGCTCGCCGGGATCGTCGCCGGCATCGAGCGCGTCGAGGAGCTCTGCCCTCCGTTCACGCCGGAAGCGGTCGCGGAGACGTGCGCGATTCCCGCGGAGACGATCCGGCGGCTCGCGCGCGAGCTCGCGGAGGCACCGACCGCCGCCGTCTACGGACGCATCGGTACGTGCAACCAGGAGTTCGGAACCCTCGCCTCGTGGCTCGTCGAGGTCGTGAACGTCATCTCGGGGAACCTCGACCGTCCCGGCGGATCGATGTTCTCGAACCCGATCGCGTGGTCGATGACGACGCTCCATCCGCCCGATCAGCCGCCGGGCTTCGAGATGCACCGCTGGCGAAGCCGCGTGCGCGGAGCACCCGAGGTCCTCGGGCAGGTGCCGCTCTCGTGCCTCGCGGAGGAGATCGCGACGCCCGGGAAGGGCCAGATCCGCGCGCTGATCGCGATCGCGGGAAATCCGGTGATCAGCGCGCCCGACGCGAGCCGGCTCGAGGAAGCGCTGCCGCTCCTCGACTGCATGATCAGCGTCGACAACTACCTGAACGAGACGAGCCGGCACGCCGACGTGATCTTGCCGGGCCTATCCGCGCTCGAGCAGCCGCACTACGACGAGCTGATCTGGGCCTGGTCGGTGCGAAACGCCGGCAAGTTCTCCGAGGCGATCTTCCCGCCGCCGGCGGACCGGCCGGCGGAGTGGGAGATCCTGCTGCAGCTCGCGGCGATCGTCGCGGGCGCGAAGTACGGCGACGTCGACACGGCGACCCTCGACGACCTGTACTTCGGCGGCATCGTCGGCGTCTACCTCGCGGATCCGCGCTCGTCGCTGCACGGGCGCGACGCGGGCGAGATCGTCGCCGCGACCGAAGGACGCGGCCCCGAGCGGCTCCTCGACTTCGCGATCCGCTGCGGTCCGTGGGGCGATCTCTACGGGAAGCGACCCGGTGGCCTCACGCTCGCGCGCCTCCGAGAACAGCCGCACGGCGTCGACATGGGGCCTCTCGAGCCGCGCGTCGAGGAGATGGTACGCACGCCGTCGGGCAAGATCGAGCTCGCGCCGGAGTACATCACGGCCGATCTCGTGCGACTTCGCGAGCGCCTCTCGCGCAAGGACGAAGGGCTCGTCCTCGTCAGCCGTCGCCATCTCCGCTCGAACAACTCGTGGATGCACAACGTGGAGAAGCTCGTGCGCGGCCGCGAGCGCTGCACGCTCCTCATCCATCCCGAGGACGCGAGCCGCTGCCGCATCGAGGACGGAGCGCGAGCGCTCATCCGCTCGCCCGCCGGCACCGTCGAGGCCCCCGTGCAGGTGAGCGACGAGATGATGCCCGGAGTCGTCTCGCTCCCGCACGGCTGGGGACACGACCTCGCCGGGACACGTCTCGGCGTCGCGCAACGCTACGCGGGAGTGAACAACAACATCCTTGCCCCGGGATACCTCGTCGACGTGCCCTCGGGGAACGCCGTGGTGAACGGCATCCCCGTCGAGGTCACACCCGTTTAGCGCACTTCGCGTCCGGCGAGCTCGGCGAGCGTGCTGGTCAGCTCGTCCGCGACGATCGGCTTCCCGAGGTGCGTCTGGAAGCCGCTCGCGAGCGCGCGCTTGCGGTCCTCCTCGCGCACGTACGCGGAGAGTGCCGCCGCGGGCGCCGTGGCTGCGTTCGAGAACGTGCGCAGGCGCTTCAGCAAGTCGTATCCGTCCATGTCCGGCATCGCGATGTCGCTCACGACGACGTCGATCGGCGTCTCCGCGACGATTCCGATCGCCCGGTCGTCCGACGAAGCGGTCAGAACGCGCGCTCCGCTTCGCTCGAGGGGCGTCCGCCATGCGCGACTCGCTGAGGTCGCGCAGGATGCGAAGCGCTTCGACTCAGGCAGCGCGATCGCGGCGCGCGAGCGTTGCGTCGAGAAGCTCGCGGAAGGAAACGTCGACGTGGTCCGCGATGCGCCCGAGATCCGGGATCGCATCCGCGCAGGCGTAGAGCGCCACGTTCAGGTTGCCCGCGTAGCTCCAGGCCGTGAAGTTCAGACCCGCGCCGTACTTCATGTGCCCGACGGAGACGAAGTCGTCGATCGGCCCCGCCGGCGTTTGCAACTTCTCCTTCGGGCCGACGACGCCCGAGACGGTGATGCCCGCGGAAGCGCCCGTGAGACGCACGGCCGTCGTCATCAGGGGCTTCAAACCCTTCACGAGGAAAGGCGGCAGTCGATCGATCCAGTCTTCCTTGTTGGCGCCGCGCGAGACCTCGACGAGGAACCACACCTCCCAGAGGGGACGTGTCGGATCGAGCGGCGTGCTCGCGATCTCCGAGATCGCGGCGCAGAGCTCGCGGCGTCCGCCCGGCGACGGAATCGTCGCGCGACGCACGTGGTGCGCGAGATCGACCGGTCGGTCCTCGATCCACAACGGATGGTGCAGATCGAACGGGACGCGGAGGACCCGCCGGCGAAACGGCGGAAGGACCGCGAGCCGCTCGCCGAGCGCGCGCTTCGCGCGCTCGAACGAGTACGCGCGCGAAGCCTTGCGGCCGAGGATCGCGATCTTCAGCGTGTGCTGCGGCTCGTTCGGCGACTCGTCGTAGACGAAGAGAGCGTCGAAGCCGCTCATCCGCTCCATGAGATCTCCAGCTGCTCAGGCGGCGACGCTCGCCCGAGCGTCGCCGGCGTCGAGGTCCGGAGCGAGCTCGCGGCGGACGAAGCTCCAGCCCGTGTGCTGCTCCGCCGCCTCGAGAAGCTCTTCGAGCGCCGGTGCGATTCCCTCGGCGAGGCTCCAGGCGTCGGGGACGAGGTCCGGGTCGACCGTGAAGCCGAAGTCGACGCGATCCATGAAGCTGAAGACCGTCACGTTGAGGCCCTGGCTGCTCGCGAGGATCGAGAACGGATAGATCCCCTCGATCCGCGCTCCCGCGAGGTACAGCGGGACCGGCGGACCCGGCACGTTCGAGACGAGAGCGTGGGTCGGGAGCGGCGTCCATTCCGCGAGGGCGAGGAGCGTCCGGAAGCCGAGGTTCACGAGCGACGGCGGCAGCACCTCGCCGAGCGACGCGATCGGCGTCGAGCGGATCTTCGCGGTCATCTCCTTCGCGCGGTTCGCGTTCTCGTGGATCTTGCGGACGCGCTCCACCGGATCGGCGACGTCGCCGGCGCACGAGACGACCATCGTCGCGAGACGGTTCGCGGTGGTGTCGCCTTCACTCCGCGTCGAGACGGCGCACGCGACCGCGAGGGACTCTCCCGACGGCTCACCACGCTTCTCGAGATAGCGGCGCATCGCGGCAGCGGAGAGCTCGACGAAGACGTCGTTCAGCTTGACGCCGAGCGCGTCCTTCAGAGCGCGGACGTCCGCCATCGGGACGGAAGCGCAAGCGAACCCGCGACGCGGACCGATCTCGCCGTTGAAGGAGAGGCGCGGCAGGGCGGCCCCGATCGGCGAGGCGTCCGCTCCGAGGAGGTACGGAGCCATACGCACGCCGCGCAGCAGCGCCTGCACCGAGTAGCTCGCGATGCGCGCCGGCGTGAGGGCGGCGTTCAGGATTCCCTCCACAGCGAGGCCGAGCGTGCCGCGAGAGTCGGCCGGGTTCGCGCGCGGTCGCGGCTCCGGTGCGGGCCGCGGTGCCGGGTGCGGCTCGAGGTCGCAGAGGACCGCCGAGAGGTCGGCGCCCTTCACGCCGTCCATCAGCGAATGGTGCGTCTTCGAGAACAGAGCGGCGCGCCCACCCTCGACGCCTTCGATGTACCAGAGCTCCCAGAGCGGCCGGCGGCGATCGAGCTTCTGGCTGAAGAGGAAGCCGCAGAGATCGACGAGCTCGCGCATGCCGCCGGGCGAAGGCACCGCGATCCGGCGGAGGTGATACCCGACGTCGAAATCGGGATCGGCCTCCCAGTACGGCCGCGCGAGGCCGAGCGGGACTTCGCGGAGGCGACAGGCGAACTCCGCCCCCGCCCCTTCCAGATCCAGATGCGCGAAGCGCGGAACTGGGGCCTGATCCCGAGCGGCGAGGGCAAGAAGGAGTGGCGGCACGGCCACCGCCTCCAGGCCGAGCTCGTCCGCGAGGGCATCGCAGCGGGCGTCTTCTACGACGGCGATCCGGAGCTCATGGCGGCGACGGCGATCGCCGTGATGCAGGTGCAGCTCGCAGGGCTCCTCGAGCGTCCGGGCGATCCCGACCCCGAAGTGATCACGACGGAGCTCGTGCAGCAGATCCTACGCTGCCTCGGTCGCTTCGACCTGCCCGACTACGGGACCGGCGCCGAAGCGGCCTCGCAGACGAAGTAGCCGGCGCGCGCGCTCCACGATCCGCCGACGCGGACGTGCGCGACGATCGCGCGCTCGAGCGCACTCCGCTGCGGAAGCGCGTCGAGGTCCGCGGTGCTCGGCGTCTGGTTCGGCTCGTGGAAGACGAACTTGAAGACGTTGCCCGGCATCTCTTGCGCGAGCGGGACGAGCGTGAAGCGGCGCTGGAAGCGGACGATGTTCGAGCGCGCATCGAGCGACTCGGCGAGACGCGGCTCGAGCAGCCACGACAGGATCGTCATCCCGCGGTAGCGGAACTCCGGGAAGTGGCGCGCGAAGAACGGCCCCGCTCGCGCGATCGAGTCGTCGCACGCCTCGGGCGAGAGCGGACCGCTCTCGGGCACGTGGAGATCGAGCACCGGCTCCCACGGCGCGAGCGCCGGCGGTGGAGTGGAAGCGTTCGGATCGAGAGGGAACCAGAACCGGCTCAGGAGAAACTGCAGACGGCCGAGCTGGAACAGCCGGCCGAGGAAGTGCCACGAGAGCCAGTTCATCTCGTCGAAGCCCGGCCGTCGATGGAGCGCACGGTAGCGCTGCACGTTTCGACCGACGTCCGCCAGCGTGTCGCGCGAGATGTCCTCCGGAATCCCGAGCCGCGCGTGCTCGGCGCGGACGTGCGGCAGCGCCGAGACGAGGACGAGCAGGTAGAACATGCGACTCGACGCTCCGAGAGCATCGGGAAGCATCGGCCAGACGATCTCGAACGGGAAGCGGCGACTGCCGAAGAGAAGCCAGAGCGCGTGCCGGTGGAGGCGCTGCAGGGACGGCGAGCGCTCCATCTCGCGCGCCGCCTCGACCGCGACGGCGGCCGCCTCTGCGTCGACGCCGAGGTGTTCGCACGCGCGCGCAGTTTCATCCGAGCTCGGCGTTTTCTCGGGTTCCGACCAGTCCTCGGACGACGCGAGCTCGCCGCGCCAGTGCTGGTGCCGCTCGCCGAGAGCGAGCTCGCGAGCGATCGCGTCGAACTCGATCGCTCCCGCAGCGGTGTCAACTGCCATATTCGGCGAGAGTCTTTTCGAGCCGACCGACGCTCTCGGCGAGACCGCCCGGACGGCTCCGCTCGAGCCAGCAGGCGCGCTGCTCCTCGATCGCCTCGGCGAGATCGCGCCGCAGGTCCGCGTCGGACGGTGAAGCGAAGCCGACCTGTCGCGCCGTCCGCCAGGCGCCGTGGCGCGCAAGACGGATCGCCTGCAGGAGCTCACGGCGCACGATCGCGGCGTCCTCGCACGCGGGAGTCGCGGCGCGAATCTCCTCAGCCGTCTCGCCGAGCGTCTCGACGACGCCGGCGATCCCGCGCTCGTCCGGCGATCCCATCAGGCGCGCGAGGAACGAGAGCCCTCCGCCGATGAGCTGGTACAGGAGCGGGCTCCCGTTGAACGGCCGGAGCCCCGTACGCGCGTAGACGCTGCCTGCCTTCTCCAGCGCCGCGGCGAGCCGACCTGAGGAATCCGCGAACACCTCGCCGTCGAGGAACGCGCTCGTGTCGACCGCGTGGTTCGTCGCACGGCACCAGCTCACCGCGGCGCCGTACGCGAGCGGCGCGAAGCTCACCGACGGTGGCTGCAAGTGACCGTTGTCGCCCCAGTCGGTGATGAGGTAGCCGCGCGCGCCGTGGACGAGGCCCTGCTCGGCCGCGTCGAGGAGGTTGCCTCGCGCGTTCGCCGCGCGGCCGAGAAGCGAGTTCCAGCTCGAGGTCCCGGGGCAGACCCAGAACGGGAACCCGGCCTTCGCGAACGGCGGCACCTGCCCCACGAAGCCGCGCAGCGATTCGCGCGTGATGCCGAAGTCGCCGAGGAGATCGAACACGGCGGCGGGTATCGTGTCCGTGTCCATCGGGGCCTCGTAGTGCCAGGCGAGCGCCGTCGTCCGCTCGCGCGGCAGCTCCGGCACGAGCTCGGGATGATCGCGGACGATGTCGCCCCAGAAGAGCACGTCGTGCCCGTCCTCGTGCAAGCCGGCGAGGATGCGCTTCAGAAAGTCCACGTAGACGCGGCCTCGACCGCGCGCCGCGACGTCCGCCTGCGAGCGCCCCTTGCCGAGCTCGAACGTCTCGTCGCAATTGACGTTCACCCGTCGGCTGCGGAAGTACGGAACCAGCTCGCGCAGAAGGGACTGCACGAAGGCGAGGCTCTCGTCCGTCGGCGCGAGGACGCCCGGCGGCATCGGCGTGTCCCACTTCGTCTTCCAGCCGTCCGCTGCCTCGGCGAGGTGGCGGTAGCGAGGGTGCTCGAGCCAGCGCGCCATGTGCCCGAAGACGTTCTGGTTCGCGACGAGCTCGATGCCTTCCGAAGCGCAGAGCTCGTCGAGCCAGCGCACGTCCTCGGGCGTGATCGGCGAAGCGTTCCGCCACACGTCCTCGTGATCGCGGTAGGCGAACGTGTGCTCGGTGTAGAGCTCGAAGTGGTTGATGCGCAGGCGGCCCATCAGCCGGACGAGCCGCTCGAGCGTCGCGCGCGTCGGCACACGGTCCCGGCTCACGTCGAGCATGTAGCCGCGCACCGGGAAGTCGGGACCGTCGCGGACGATCACGCCCGGGAGCTCACGGCCCGCCCGGCGGAGCTGCGCCAGGGTCTGCTGCGCGTAGCGAAGGCCGTTCTCGTCGGCGTGGCGGATCTCGATGCCGCGCGGCGAGATCTCGAGCTCGTAGCTCTCGGGTGCGAGCCGCGCTTCGACGCGGACGTCGGGCGGGTCGTCGCCGATGGCGTGGCTTCCGGCGGTGCGCTCGAGCGTGCGCGGCGCCGGAAAGAGCGCGGGGACGGGTTGGCTCACACGCTCAGCCGGTCTGGCGGATCTCGCCGTGCGACGCACGCGCGCGGATCGCCTCGACGAACGTCGTCACCGACTGCACGGCCTGCAGGCACCGCTCGGAGTGGAAGATCTCGAACGCGTGCTGTGCGCCGGGGATCTCCGCGTAGAGGACGGGTTTCCGCGAAACGCTGCTCAGAGCCTGAACGAAGTGACGCGCCTCTTCGACGAACGCGAGCGAGTCGTGGCTTCCGTGGATCACGAAGAACGGCGGCGCATCTGCGTGCACGCGCGCGATCGGAGAAGCTTCGTCCCAGCGCTCGCGCTCACTCGAAGGCGAGCACTTCATGACGATCCGCTCGAGGAAGACGCGCATCGAAGCGCGGCCGCGCGCTCCGTGACGGTCGAGGAAGTCGTAGACGCCGTAGAACGGCACGCAAGCGGCGACCGAGGTGTCGACGTCCTCGAAACCCGGCTGGTAGCGCGGATCGTTCGCCGTCAGCGCGACGAGCGAGGCGAGGTGGCCGCCGGCGGAGCCGCCCGTCACGACGACGAAGTCGGGATCGCCGCCGTACTCGCGGATGTGCTCCCGCACCCAGGCGAGCGCGCGCTTGACGTCGACCAGATGGTCCGGGAACGTCGCGCGCGGGCTCAAGCGGTAGTTCGGCGCGACGCAAACCCAGCCGCGCGAGGCGAGGTGGTTCATCAGCGGCAGACCCTGCTGATCCTTCCGCCCGACCGTCCACGCGCCGCCGTGGATCTGCAGGAGGACGGGGCAACCCTGTGCCGGCGTCTTCGGGCGATACACGTCGAGGAGGTTGCGGAAGCCCGCTTCGCCGTACGCGAGATTGCGAATCCGCTCGACCTCGGCGTGACGCATGCGGAAAGGACGCGCGATGCGACCGAGCGGGAACGGCGGCGCCACCATGCCGAAGTCCTCGCCGAGCCCCTCGTGCAGCGCGCGAGAGAACGCGGGGCCCGAGAGCCGGGCACCACGCTGCAGCGAGAGGAGCCCCGCCCAGGAGACCAGAGTGATCGCGAGCCCGAGCCAGCCGGGCCAGGCGGCGAGCGCGCCGAACGCGATGAAAACGACCGTCGCGATCGCCTGCCACGCCATGTGCAGGAGAGCGAGCTCGCTGGTGAGCCAGCCGGCGAAGAAGTAGGGGACGAGCGTCGGCCCGAAGCGCCAGCCGCGGAAGCACGCGGTCGCGGTGAAGCCGGCGCCGATCAGGCTCACGAGTAGAAAGAGCCAGGAAGCCACGCCGCGAGTATGGTCATCGCGGCGAGCCTTTTCCAGGCGGTCCGACGCTCAGGAACGGCTCGGCGGGCCCGCGGGCTCGGTGTCGCGGCGGCGGCGCTCGCGATCGATCTTCTTCTGCAGCTTCGCCTTCAGGAGAGCGAGCCGCGCCTTCTGCTCCGTGTCGAGGCGGCTCTGCAGCGACTGGAAGAGCTTGTCCGGCATCAGCGCCAGCTCGCGGTCGATGCGCAGGAGATCGTCCGTCAAGCGCGCGAGCTCTCCTTGGCTCGGAGGCTGCCGCGCGAGAGCGGCTTCCAGCTCGACCTCGGTGACGGACTTCTCGCCGAGAAGCTCCCGGCGGCGCGCGTCGAACTTCCGGTACTCGGAAGCGAGGTGGATCGTCTCCTCCTCGTCGAGGTCGAGCTCCTCGGCGATGCGCAGCACGACGACCATGCGCGTGCGGCGACCCTCGTCACCGGAGCCCGCTTCGCGAGCCGGCTCGGCGGCACGCGCTCCGAGAGCGCCGAGTCCGAGGTGCCCGAGCAGGGCCACCAGGGCGAGACTCGATTTCGTTCGGCGCCTCACGATCGCTTGCCGCTCCGCGGTGCGCCGATCACGTCTTCCAGCACATCGAGCTCGTCGTCCGTGAGATCCTCGAGACCGACGTCGCCGGCGAGCTCCAGCTCGAGCGAATCGTAGCGCGCGACGAGCCAGGCGTCCTCGGAGGCCGCGAGCTCGTCGGCGTCGACTCCGTCGACGGACACGACCTCGACGCGCGCCTCGCTCTCGTCGCCCGCCGTCGAGGCGAGCTCGTGCGTCCGGGAGCCGCGCCCGAGAAGCCCGATGGCGCCGAGTGCCAGGAGCGCCCCCGCTGCGATCGTCCCGACGACGGCGGCGCGCCGTGAAGGCTCGCCCGCGACGCGGCCAGCCGGTCCGCGCAGCGAAGAGACGCGCTTCTCCGCGACGGCGTCCATCGTCGCGGCGAGGCGTGCCGCGAAGAACGCCTCGTCGGGCAGCGGCTCGGCGAGATCGCGCAGGCCCTCGCGCAGGACGCCCCCCGCGCCGGCATCGAGCGCACCGCACGCCGAGCACGATTCGAGGTGCGCGGCGAGCGCGACGATCTCGGCTTCGGCGAGCGCGCCCGTCTCGTATCGCTCGAGGAGCTCTGCGGCGAGATCGCAGTCGAGGTCGCTCACGACGCGGATCCCTCCGTCTCCGCTTCCGGGACGATCCAGCCGCGCAGCTTCTTCACGGCGTGGAAATAGTTCACCTTCGCCGCGACCTCGGAGCAGTCGATCAGCTCGCCGATCTCGCGAAAGGGCAGGTCGTCACAGACGCGGAGGATCAAGGCCGCGCGCTGCTTCTCGGGGAGACGCGCGACGAGCTTCCGCAGGACCATCCGGTCGAGGGCGTGCACGCCAACCGACGGTGCGACCGGATCCGGCGCCGCTTCCAGCGCGACGAGGCGAGCGGAGCGGCGGTGCAGCAAGCGGCACTCGTTCAAGGCGATTCCGTAGAGCCACGTCTTGAACGACGCTTCGCCGCGGAAGGCGTGGATCTGCCGGTACGCGTTCAGGAAGCAGGTCTGCAGGACGTCGTCCGCCTCGGCAGAGCTTCCCGTCATCCGATGCGCCAGAGCAAACACCATCTTCTGATATCTCGTCACGAGGAGGCCGAACGCGTCTCGATCGCCCGTGCGGGCTCGAGCCACCAGCTCGCGATCATCGAGATTTCCCCCGGGTTTCGCGGAGTCCATCCCCGGGCCATTCTTCGTCAGCCGGGCGTTCGCGCGAAGGCGATCGCCTCAGCCGCTCGCTTCGGGCCCCGGTCGGATTCTCCTGGCCTCCCTTCGATCCGGACGCCGCGCGCGCCGCTGACCCGCCGCGAACGGCGAAAGCCCCCCGTCGGCACGGCACGCCGCCTCGGATCGTTGCTCGTCGTTTCTCTGGACCATCGGATTCGGACCGGCCGGCCGGCGGGTCCGCCCTCTCCTTGGATGGCCGACCGGAGCGGAACGGTAAAGCCCTGTCCGCGCACCGATCATTCTCCCTCGTCCGGGGTTCCGTCGCCCGTCCGGCTCGCGCGGGCGATCGGCGCGGCCGAGCAGAAGCGGCGGCCCTCGGCGAGAAACGCCAGGAGCTCGGCGACGTCCGCGGTCGGACCTCCCTCGGCGGCGAGCGTGCTCGCGAAGCTCTCTCGCGCCCGTCCCAGATTCGGTCGTCCGAAGAAGAGCGTCCGGTACGCCCGGCGCACGGCGGCGATCCGCGTCCGGTCGAACCCCGCACGGCGAAGGCCGACGAGGTTGACGCCGCGGACGGTGTTGATCCCCGCGCCGATGAGGAACGGCGGCAGGTCCGAGCTGATCGCCGCCACGCCCTGCAGGATCGCGAGCCGACCCACTCGCGTGTGCTGATGCACGACCGCGTTCCCCGAGAGGAACGCGCGCTCGCCGACGTGGACGTACCCGCCGAGGAGCGCTCCGGAGGCCATCACGACGCCGTCGGCGACGTCGCAATTGTGGGCCACGTGCGTGTTCGACATGAAGAAGCAGTCGCTGCCGATCTTCGTCGTCGATCCTTCCGCGGTGCCGCGGTGCACGGTGCAGCCTTCGCGGAAGACGTTCCGGTCCCCGACCACGAGTCCGGTCGGAGCGCCCCGATAGGAGAGGTCCTGCGGCTCGTTGCCGAGCGCGACGCCCATGTGGACCACGTTTTCGCGGCCGAGCACCGTTCCGCGACAGAGGTACGACTGCGCGCCGATGCGCGAGCCGGCGCCGACGGCGACGCCGGCCTCGATCACGGTGAACGGGCCGACCTCGACGTCCTCCGCCAGCGCCGCCTCGGGATGGACGAGCGCGCGCGGATCGATCCGCGGCGCGCCGCTCACGGCTTCTCCTCGTCGTCCGTGCGCGTCGGATCCGGCGCGGCCTCGCCGGGGACGAGATAGCGCTCGCCCAGCCACGCGCCGAGATCGATCAAGCGACACCGCTCGGAGCAGAACGGGCGAGACGGCGACTCCTCCCAGACGAGCTCGGCGTCGCACTGGGGACATCGGACCTTTCGCATCCGCCTCCGAGTGTATCCGTTCACGAACGCCCGCGCCCGGGGTCGCAATTGCCTCGTGCCGAATGCGAACGTAGGCTCGCCTCGTGGAACGGGAACTGGACGTCGGACGGCTCGAGGGGCTCTCGGTGGTGGCCTTCGAGAGCCGTCGCGCCGCGGAGACCGAGCACCTGCTCGCGCGACACGGCGCACGCGTCGTCTCCGCTCCCGCGCTCCGCGAGGTGCCGATCGAGGACAACCCGGCGGCGCTGCGCTTCCTCGAAGAGCTCGAGAAGGGGCGGATCGACGCGCTCATCCTCCTGACCGGCGTCGGCACGCGGGCTCTCGTCGAGGCCGTCGCGAAGCGCTGTCCGCGTGGGCGCTTCGCGGAGCTGTTGGGAGGCATCCCGCTCGTCGCGCGCGGACCGAAGCCCGTCGCGGCGCTGCGCGAGCTCGGCTTGACGCCGCGCGTGCGCGCGCCCGAGCCGAACACCTGGCGCGAGCTCCTCGAAGCGCTCGACCGCGAGCTTCCCGTTCGGTCGCTGCGCGTCGCGATGCAGGAATACGGACGCACCAACCCCGATCTCCTCGCGGGGCTGCAAGAGCGCGGCGCGCGCGTCCTGCAGGTCCCCGTCTATCGCTGGGCTCTTCCGCACGATCTCCGTCCGCTCGAAGGTGCGATCGAGCGCATCCTCGACCACGATGCGGACGTCGTCGTGTTCACGACCGCGGTCCAGGTCGACCACCTGCTCGAGGTCGCGGGCGACGCGGCGAACGACGTCGTGCAGGCGCTCGACGAGGGAGCGGTCGTCGCGTCGATCGGTCCGTCGGCGAGCGAAGCGTTGCGCGAGCACGGCATCCGGCCCGAGATCGAGCCCGAGCACCCGAAGCTCGGCTACCTCGTCGGCGCGATCGCCGAGCAGGCGCCCGTCCTTCTCGCCCGGAAAAGAGCGAAACACTAGGATGCCGGCGATGAGCTCCGCCTTCCTGCGCGCGTGCCGCCGAGAGGCCACGCCGTTCACGCCGGTCTGGCTGATGCGTCAAGCAGGACGGTATCTCCCCGAGTACCGCGCCGTGCGCGAGCGCTTCTCGTTTCTCGAGCTTTGCAAGAACTCCGAAGCGGCCGCGGAGGTGACGGTACAGCCGATCGATCGCCTCGGCGTCGACGCGGCGATCCTCTTCGCGGACATCCTGCTGCCGCTCGAGCCGCTGCAGCTCGGGCTCTCGTTCGCCGCCGGAGACGGGCCGACGCTCGAGCGGCCGATCCGCGCGCCGGAGCAGGTCGCAGAGCTCCCCAAGGTCGACGTGGCGGACGCGCTCTCGTACGTCTTCGAGACCGTCAAGCGCGTGCGGGCGGCGCTCGACGGGCGCGTTCCGCTGATCGGATTCGCCGGCGCGCCGTTCACGCTCGCCTCGTACGCGATCGAGGGCGGGGGCTCGCGCAGCTATCTCGGGACGAAGCGCTTTCTCCTCGAGCACCCGGACGCGTGGGACGACCTGATGGAGAAGCTCGTCGACGTGACGGCGGACTACCTTCGCGGGCAGGCCGAGGCCGGCGCGCAGGCGCTGCAGATCTTCGACAGCTGGGTCGGACACCTCGCTCCCGACGACTATCGAAGCGCGGTTCTGCCGCACATGCGCACGCTCTTCTCGCGGCTCCCGACGGGCGTGCCGGTGATCCACTTCGGGACGGGCACCTCCGGCCTGCTCGAGAGCATGGCCGACGCCGGAGGCGACGTGATCGGGCTCGACTGGCGGATCTCCCTCGACGAAGGATGGCGTCGCATCGGCTTCGACCGCGGCGTCCAGGGGAACCTCGATCCCGCGATCCTGTTCGCGCCGTTTCCGGTGATCCGGGAGAAAGTCCGCGCCCTCCTGGCGAGCGCGAAGCGCCGGCCGGGCCACGTCGCGAACCTCGGACACGGCATCCTGCCCGGCACGCCGGTCGACGGCGTTCGCTGCCTCGTCGACGCCGTACACGAGCTCAGCACCTCGGGTTCGACATGAGTCTGCGCGACCGGCCGCGGATCCTGGTGGTCGGCGCGGGGATCAGCGGCCTCGCCGCGGCACACCGGGTGGTCGAGCTCGCGCCGGAGGTCGAGGTCTCGGTGCTCGAAGCGAGCGATCGCGTCGGCGGCGTGATCTTGACGGAGAACGTGGACGGCTTCGTCCTCGACGTCGGGCCAGACTCCTTCATCACGGAGAAGCCGGAGGCGCTCGCGCTGTGCAAGCGACTCGGCCTCGAAGCGCGCCTCCAGCCGACGCGGGCGCAGTTCCGCCGGACCCTGATCGTGCGCGACGGGAAGCTCCACTCGATGCCCGAAGCGTTCCAGCTCCTGGCGCCCGGTCGCCTCGGTCCGTTTCTGCGCTCGTCCGTGCTTTCGTGGAGCGGACGACTCGCGGCCCTGAAGGACCTCGTTCTGCCGCGCGGCGGACCGCCGGAGAGCGGCGACGAGAGCCTCGCCTCCTTCGTCCGGCGCCGGCTCGGCCAGGAGACGCTCGAGCGCATCGCGCAGCCGATGGTCGGCGGGATCTACACGGCGGATCCGGAGACGCTGTCCCTTCGCTCGACGATGCCGCGCTTCCTCGACATGGAACGCGAGCACCGGAGCGTGATCCTCGCCCTCCTGCGCAAGCGCACGCAGACGGCCGGAGACGATGCGAGCGGCGCACGCTTCGGGCTCTTCCTCTCGCTGCGCGGCGGCATCGGGGAGCTCGCGGCGACGCTCGCGTCGAAGCTGCCGGCGGGCGCCGTACGACGGAACGCCGCCGTCACGCGCGTCGATCGGTGTGGGGACGACGGCTGGACCGTCGAGCTCGCGAGCGGTGCCGTGGAGACGGCCGAAGCGGTGATCCTCGCGACGCCCGCGCCGCGGACAGCAAAGATCCTCTCCGCGCTCGATCCGACGCTCTCGGCCCGCCTCGCGGAGATTGACTACGCCTCGACGGCGATCGTCTCGCTCGCCTTCCGGCTCGAGGACGTGCCGTCGCCTCCGAAGGCCTTCGGCGTCGTCGTCCCGTTCGTCGAGGGGCGAAGCATCATCGCGGCGTCGTTCTCGAGCGTCAAGTATGAGGGACGCGCGCCGGAGAATCGACTCCTCGTCCGCACGTTCGTCGGCGGAGCGCTCCAGCCGGAGCTCCTCGAGCGCGACGACGCGAATCTCCTGCGCCTGGTACGCTCCGAGCTCCGCGATCTCCTCGGCATCCGCGGCGAGCCCGTGTTCGAGCGTGTCCACCGATGGCCCGCTTCGATGCCGCAGTATCGGGTCGGACACGGAGCGCGTGTCACGCAGATCGAGAAGCTCGCCCTGCTCCACCCGGGGCTTGCGCTCGCGGGCAACGCTTACCATGGTGTGGGTCTCGCGGACTGCGTCCGGAGCGGCGAAAGCGCGGGGGAGCGAGCGCTCGCTCACGTGCGCTCGAGTCACGAGACGGCCCTGCGCGCGAGTCACACCGGAACATGAAGGGCTTCATCACGATCGAGGGCGTCGAGGGCGCGGGGAAGACCACCCAGGCCGCTCGCCTCGCCGACGCGCTGCGCCGCGACGGGCACGACGTCGTCCTGACGCGGGAGCCGGGCGGGACGGAGCTCGGCCGGAGCCTGCGGCAGCTCCTTCTCGACGAAGCGTCGCCGGCGCCGACGCCGCAGACGGAGCTGCTCCTCTATCTCGCCGACCGGGCGGAGCACGTCGAGCGGCTGATCCGTCCGGCGCTCGAGCGCGGTGCCGTCGTGATCGCCGACCGCTTCTCCGATTCGATGATCGCCTACCAGGGACACGGCCGCGGGGTGCCGATCGAGACCGTCCGGAGCCTCGACGCGTTCGCTCGTGCCGGCATCGCCCCGTCGCTGACGTTTCTTCTCGACCTCTCGCCGGAGGAGGGTCTCGAGCGCGTGCGCGCGAGTCGCACCGCAGATCGCCTCGAGAGCGAGGACCTCGACTTCCATCGGCGCGTGCGCGCCGGGTTTCGCGCGATCGCGAAGAAGGACACGGATCGCGTCGTCCTCCTGGACGCGAGCGAGGACGTAACCTCTCTCGCACATCGGATCGTCGAGGTCGCGCGCCGCCATCTCGGGGCGCCGCGGTGAGCTTCGCCGCGATCCGAGGGCAGACCCGCGCCGTCGATGCACTGCGCCGTGCCCTCGCTCGCGGTCGCCTGCCCCACGCGCTGATCTTCGCCGGACCGGCCGGAGTCGGGAAGCGCGCGACGGCCTACGCGCTCGCCGCGGCGGCGCTTTGCACGGAGCAGCCCGGCGTCGGCTGTGGACGCTGCGAGGACTGCCGTCTCGTCGCGGCCGGGACGCATCCCGATCTCGTCGTCGAGGACCTCGAGCGCGCCCGCGCGGAGCGGCCGACCGCGATGCTGCTCTCGATCGAGCAGGCACGCCGCGTGCGCTCGCACCTCGCGATGCGCGCGGTACGCGGCGGGCGGAAGATCGCGATCATCGATCAAGCCGAGCGCCTCACCGTCGACGCGCAGAACGCCCTCCTGAAGACGCTCGAGGAGCCGCCGGGTCGTGCGACTCTCGTGCTGATCGCGACGAACGCGGACGCCCTCCTCGCGACGATCCGGTCACGCTGCCAGCGGCTTCTCTTCGCGCCGCTCGAGCCGGACCTCCTCCGCGAGCTCCTCGAAGCGGAGGGCATCGATCCGGAGCTCGCCGGACGCGCCGTCGCCCTCGCCGAGGGCAGCCTCGATCGAGCGCGCACGCTCGCCGACGAGGAAGGGCTCGCGCAGGCGGACGAGCTTCGCGCGAAGCTCGATCGCCTCCGGAAGATGCGCCTCGTCGACGTGCTCGATCTCGCCGGGGAGCTCGCCGGGCCCCGGGGCGAGAAGGGCCGCGCGCAGCAGGAGGTGAACGTCGCGACCGTCCTTTCCTGGTGCCGCGCGGAGCTCGCGCGCGCCGCCGCAGACGCGGCGGCCGCCACGGACCCGGACGACGTCCACGAGCGTCTCGAAGCCGTGCGTGCCGCGCTTCGGCGGGCGGAGCGCTCGTATGCTACGAGCCGGGAGCTCGAGAGGAATGCGAACGTCCATCTCGCCTGGGACCGACTTCTCCTCGAGCTTCGCGAATGAGCTCGACGAAGGCTGCTTGATCCGCGCGTGAACATGGACCCGACGCTGCCCGAAAGTCCCGCCGCAGAAAGCGCTCCTCGCGTCGTGGAGGCGCCGCGCGACGTCGTCGACGTCCGCTTCCGCGTTCCCGGTCGGGCGCGCTCGTACGACGCACGCGGAGTCGACGTCTCCGCACGGGACCTCGTCGTCGTGGAGACGGATCGAGGGCCCGAGCTCGGAGAGGTCATGGCCGCGCCGCGGGCGCGCTGGCCCGACGAGGAGAAGTCGAAGCTTCCACGCGTCCTGCGCCGCGCGGACGCGAACGATCTTCGCCGCGCCGACCACAACCGCCGTCAGGAGGATTCCGCACGGCGTATCTTCCTGGAGCGCAGCAAGGAGCTCGGCGCCGGCACGAAGCTGATCCGCGTCGACTTCCGCTTCGACGGCGGCAAAGCGGTTTTCTACTTCATCGGACCCGAGCGCTTCGACGCGAGAGGGCTCGCGCGCGACCTCTCGCAGAAGATGCACACGCGCGTCGAGATGCGCCAGCTCGGCCCGCGCGACGAGACGCGCGTGATCGGCGGGATCGGACCGTGCGGCCGCGAGCTCTGCTGCTCGAGCTGGCTTCGCGAGTTCGGGCCGGTGTCGATCAAGATGGCGAAGGCGCAGGACCTCTCGCTCAACCCATCGAAGCTCGCGGGGATGTGCGGGCGTCTGAAGTGCTGCCTGCGGTACGAGTACGACACGTACCTCGCGCTGCGTCGCGCGCTGCCGCGCGTCGGGAAGCGCGTGCAGACGATCAAGGGGAACGGGGTCGTCGTGCAGCAGATCCTGCTGAAGCAGATCGTGCGCGTCGAGCGCGAGGAGGACGGCGAGGTCGTCGAGTGCACGCTCGAGGATCTCGTCGAGAAACGCGCCGAGGACGTGCAGACCGCCGAGGACGTGCAGACCGCCGAGGAAGCGCAGACCGCCGAGGAAGCGCAGACCGCCGAGGAAGCGCCCGACGCGGAGCGTCCCGACGACACCTCCGACGGCGAGGCCGAGTGAGTACCTCCGGATGCCGACCCGCGCCTACATCACCACGCCGCTCTACTACGTGAACGCCGAACCCCACGTCGGATCGACGTACACGAACGTCGTCGCGGACACGGTCGCGCGCTTCTACCGCCAGCGCGGCGTCCCGACGATGTTGCAAACCGGCACCGACGAGCACGGCGAGAAGATCGCGCAGGCCGCGGAAGCCGCCGGGATGACGCCGAAGGCGTTCGTCGACCAGGTGAGCGCGAAGTTCCAGGGGACGTGGGACTCGGTCGGGATCCGCTACGACCACTTCCTCCGCACGTCCGACCCCGACCACGTCCGCTTCGTGCAGGAAGTCCTCGCGCGCCTGTACGAGCAGGGCGACATCTACTTCGGCTCGTACGAGGGCCTCTACTGCGTCGGCTGCGAGCGCTTGTACACGGAGAAGGAGCTCGAGAGCGGGCTTTGCCCGCTGCACCAGACGCCGCCGACGAAAATCTCCGAGGCGAACTACTTCTTCCGGATGGCGAAGTACCAGGAGCAGACGCGCCGCCACATCGAGACGACGCCGGGCTTCATCCACCCCGAAGGGTACCGCAACGAGGCGCTCGCGATGCTGCGCGAGGACCTCGGCGACCTCTGCATCTCGCGTCCGAAGGAGCGCCTGCAGTGGGGCATCGAGCTGCCGTTCGACGCCGGCTACGTCACGTACGTCTGGTTCGACGCGCTCCTGAACTACGTCAGCGGCCCGAAGGCGCTCGGCCGTCTCGACGAGCTCTGGCCCGCGACGCTGCACCTGATCGGCAAGGACATCCTGAAGCCGCACGCGGTCTTCTGGCCGACGATGCTGATCGCCGCCGGATATCCGCTCTACGAGCGGCTCGGCGTGCACGGCTACTGGTCGAGCGGTGGGCACAAGATGTCGAAGAGCCTCGGCAACGTCGTGCAGCCGCTCGCGATCCGCGACGCGTACGGCATGGACGCGCTCCGCTACTTCCTCTTGCGCGAGATGGTGTTCGGGCACGATGCGGACTTCACGGAGCAGGCGCTCGTGACGCGATTGAACGCCGACCTCGCGAACGGTCTCGGCAACCTCGTGAGCCGGACGCTCGCGATGAACGAGAAGTACTTCGAGTCGCGCGTGCAGGCGCCGAGGCCCGCGGATCCGGCGGACGAAGCGCTCGCCGCGGCGTTCGCGCGCGCGCGGCGCGAGCTCGACGAGCACGTCGGCGAGCTCGCCTTCCATCGCGGGCTCGAGGCGGTCTGGCGCGCGATCGACGCGGCGAACAAGTACGTGGCGGACCAGGCGCCGTTCAAGCTCGTCAAGGACGAAGCCCAGCGTCCGCGCGTCGGTGCGATCCTGCACAACTGCCTCGAAGCGCTCCGCTCCGCGGCGCAGCTCCTCGCGCCGTTCCTGCCCGACTCGGCGGAGCGGATCCGCGAAGCGCTCGGGCTTTCGCCGGAGCGGTTCGCCGACCTCGACCTTGCCTGGGGCGAGGCGTTTCCGGAGGGTCACGCGATCTCCAGTGCGATCAACCTGTTCCCGCGCGTGGAAACGGCCGCCGGAGCGAAGCAGGCACCTCGCTAGCCTGCATTTCTCACCAGATCCCTACTGCGGCGGCCGATAGCACCGAATCTTCGCGAGCTTCTCCCTCCGGGCTCCTCGACGTACTGTTCAAGTACGCCTGCGTCGCCCTCCGGTCCGAGGCTCGCGAATCTTCGGCACTCTCGACCGCCTCGCGACGTGATCTGGTGAGAAATGCAGGCTAGGAGAGCGGCTCGAACGCGACGACTCGGTCGAAGCCGGGCGTTCGCGACTCCCGTCCGCCCTCCTCGACGACGAGGGCCTCCACGCGCGGGATCGTCGCGAGAAGGGCCAATCCCTTCTCAACCCCGAGCACGAGAAGCGCCTTGCTGAGCGCCTCGGCCTGCGTCGCTTCGGGCGAGACGACGAAAACGAGAGCCTCGCGCTCGAGAGGACGGCCGCTCCGTGGATCGACGACGTGGCCAAGGCGACGACCTTCGATCTGGAAGCTGCTGCCGAAGGTGGCCGACACCGAAGCAGCATGATCGCGGAGCGAAGCAACGCCGACGACGGGGCCGTCCGGTCGACGGAGGAGGACCCGCCAGCCGTCGCCCTCCGGAGCGGATCCCATCGCGAGGAGGCTGCTCCGCCCGAAGTCGATCAGCGCGCTCCGAACGCCCGCGCGCCTGAGGCGTTCCGCCATCCGATCGACCGCGAAGCCCTTGCCGATCCCGCCGAGGTCGAGCGCCATGCCCGCACGCGCGAGACGAACCGCACCGTGCTCGCCGAATTCGATCTTGTCGCTGCCGACGAGCGCGAGGGCCTCGCGCAGCTCCGCGGAATCCGGCTCGCGTCCGGCGCTTCCGGTCTCCCGCCAGAGCGTCATGAGCGGACCGACGCTCACGTCGAAGGCACCGCCGGTGCGACGCCACCAGACGACCGACTCATCGAGGACGCGGTGGAGATCCGGAGGGATCTCGCGCGCGGGCCCGCCGGCGGATCGATTCAGTCGGATCAGTGGGCCGTCCGCCGCCCAGGTCGTCAGCTCGGCGTCGAGAGCGGTTGCGATCGCGTAGACCTCGCGAGCGCGGTCCGCCGCACTCGGGGCGCAGATCGTCGTCTCGAGGACCGTCCCCATGACGTAGCGCCCGTCGCGACGGCATGCAGGTTCGGCGGCGACCTCCGGCGCGCGAGCGAGGCAAAGGAGAACGAGAACCGCCGCGCGAGGCGCGAGCGAAGCGCGTCTACTCGTCGTCCTCTTCATCGCCGTCGTCCGAAAAGCCGGCGTAGGCCGCATTCGAACCGCGGAAGACCGCCCAGAGGCACGTGACGACGAGCGCCGCGAGCGAGATCTCCAGCAGGAGGAAGCCCGCGACCTTGACGATGGCGAATGCCGGGCTGACGAAACGCACGAGCCAGCCGGCTCCCTCGTCGAGAAGCGCCGCGAAGAACGGGACGATCACGAAAATCGCCTTGACGTTCCAGGAGAGCGGCACGAACAGCATCAGGTGCGTCAGGGTCATCAAGAGGAGACCCATCGCGAAGAGGTGGAAGTGGGAGATCTCCACCATCCCCTGGAAGCTCCGCGGCTGCAGGAAGCGCTCTTCGGATCCGAGGTAGTAATCGACGACCGAGGACGGCGAGAGGCCCATCTTCTGGAAGTAGAGGACGGCGTTCGTCACCCAGAGGAGCGCGACGTACACCACGAAGAGCACGACGATCACCTGCAAGAGGCGGTTTCGGGTGAACTCTCCGGAGACGACGAAGCGCACGCTACTCCTCGGACTTCGGCGCTTCTTTCACGAGGACCTCCCAGAGCGCCAGCGACCGGCGGACCGCGGAGGTCACCGCGTGCGACGTCAAGGTCGAGCCGGCGATCCCCTGGATGTCGCGATTGATCCGTAGGCCGGGCTCGAGCTTCCGGCCGTCGAACTGCTCGAGCCAGCGCCTCGGCGCCTCGTACTCGGGAGGCTCGTAGAAAGCGGCGATCAGGATGCGCTCCACCTCGCCGCTCGGCGACACGACGATCACGAGCGTCTCGGGAAGAGTGCGGACCTCGTGTGTATCGAGGAAGACGTAGCCGAGGAGCTGATCGCCTTTCCGTGCGACGTGGATCGTGACCAGTGCGGAGTCGAGGGGCGCGCCCCCGCGGTCCTCGATCTGCTTCTTCTGCTCGTCGGTCAGGTAGAATCGCTTCGCCTCGATCTCCGCGTCCGGGAACGCTTCGCGAAGAGCCTCGGCCTTGCCGTAGTAGACCGCGGCTCCGGCGCTACTGGCGAGGAAGACGAAGAAGGCGAGAAGCAGAGCGACAGCCGAGAACCACGCACGCCCGAAGCGCGAAACGAATCGACCTACGCGCTCAGAAGACGAAGCCCAGGCCAAAGTCCACCGTGTCGGCTTTTTCGCCGGTGACCGGATTCCAATCACGGTAGTCGGCCTTCAACACGACCTGCGGAATGGGTTTGTAGTTGACACCGATCGTCCAGATCCGGTCTTCGAAGAAGTCGTTCGGCTGGAAGTCCTCGCCCGACGGCGTGCGGAGCTGCGTGTTGTTGTACTCGTAGCGGAAGAACGGCAGGAACTGCTGCTCCGTGTCTTCCAGAACCCACTGCAGGACGTCGTAGCCGACCTCGACGTACATGCCGAGCATCTCGCTGGCAATCGTATCGGAGCTGCCGATCTCGCCGAGCTCGCGCAGAGCTTCGGTGAGTTGTTTCGAGTCGCCGAGCCAGGCCATTGCGACCTCGCCGCGCGCTTCGAGACCGCGCCAGCGGTATTGCCCGTGCGCTTCCCAGATCGTCGTCAGCGTTCCCGGGATCGCGACGCCCTCGCCCGACTCGCTCTCGATGGTCTGCCCCTGTCCCGAGTTGCCCGAGTACACCGACGTGCCGACGAGCAGCCCCTCCGTCGGCTCGTAGTCGGCGCGGCCGATGAAGGCCCAGTCGTTCGCGAGCGCGCGGCTGCCCTTCTGCCGCCCACCACGAAGTCCGGCGGGGCGGAAGCCGACCGCGTTGAAACCGTCGTAGGCGTAGAGCCGGTACTCGAAGCCGGGGAACGGCTCGCCGAAGAGACCGCCGCCGACTTCGCGCCAGGTCGACGGAATGATCGTCTGGTCGACCAGTGGGCGGTCGACGCCGAAGAACGCGACCGGCTCGTGCACCTCGTTGATGATGCCCATCGGCGCCAGGACGAGGCCGCTGCGTACGTTGACGTAGTCGCGCAGGAAGAAGTCGATGTAGGCGAACTCGACCTCGACCTCGCCGCCGCTTCCCTGCGTGATCGTCGGATCGGTCGCGCCATGCTCGAACTCGAGCTCGGAGTTGAAGACGATCCAGTCGTTGAACTTGTAGCCCGTGTAGAGAATGAGGCGCTGCATGTCGGTGCGCGCCTGGTCCACCGTCACCCCACCGGCCGTCTGAACCTTCTCGCTCGTCGGAACGCGGAAGACGACCTCCCCGTAGCCGCCGATCGAGAGACCGCGTTCGCGGCCGTACACCTTCGCCGCGGCTGGCGCGAGCCCGTACTTGCCCTCGAGCTTCATCTCCTCAGGGATCGTCAGGCTCGACTTCAGCGTGTCGATCGCCTCGGCGACGACGTCGGTCTTCCGCTCCTGCTCCTGCTGCGCCTTCTTGGTGGCTTCCTGTGCGCGCTTCGCTTCCTCGCGCTCGCGGTCCGCCTCCTTGCGCAGGTTCTGAAGCTCCTGCTGCATCTGCTGGAGCTGGGTTTCGAGAAGGCGGATTCGTTCCTCGGTGCCGGCAGCGCCGGCCGGCGCGGTCACCGAAACGATCCCGAAGAGCGCGAGGCTCGCAGCCAGCAGAAAACGCACCCTTAGAATGCTCCTTTTCGGCGCACCGCCGGCGAGCTCCGGCCCGCGGGGACCGAGCTCATTCCCGCCGGCGGGATTCCGCCGGAGAACCGAGGCCGCGCCGCCGGGCTCGTTGCCAGTGTGGGGATGCCGGACGGCTCGATTTCGCGCCAGCTCCGATCCGCCGGCCACGGCAGGAGGACGCCCCGCTCGCACCGGCGGCACTTCAGCTCGACGCCGTCGTCACACAGCCGCGCCAGCAGGCTGCCGCAGGGGCAGCGCGCCTCGCCGGCGTCGGGGGACGGTGCGCCCGCTTGGGCTTCGGCAGTTCGCGAAGGGCTCATCGGCTTCTCGAGGTCGGGTGAAATTGAAAATCATTTTCAGATGGAGGTGTCAAGGCCGGACACGGCCCATTCGATCCGTCGGCGCAGGCGCGCCGCGGCCTTCGCGACATTCGCGGCAGATGCCGTAGAGCTCGAGGCGGTGATGCGCCAGAACGAAGCCGAGGCGCGCGGCGATCTCCTCCTGGAGCTGCTCGAGCGAGTCGTCCGAGAACTCGACGATCCGACCGCAACGGTCGCAGATCACGTGGTCGTGATGCTCTTCCTCACGGTCCGCGTTCTCGTAACGGGTTTGACCGTCCGCGAAGTGCTGCTCGTCGGCGAGCTCGCACTCTTTCAGCAGCTTGATCGTCCGGTACACGGTCGCGTACCCGACGCGCGGATTGACCTTCCGCACCTCTCGATAGAGGTCGTCGATGCTCATGTGCCGATGCGAAGCGAAGAAGGCCCGCGCGATGTCGTCGCGCTGCGCGGTCGATTTGAGACCCTTCTCCTTGAGCGCCCGGCGGAAAACGGCGAATCGCTCCGCGCGAGTCTGCATTCTTGCCGGTTAAAGGCGGCGGCAGCGCTTGTCAACGCGCGGCGCTGACCCTCACCCGGTCTGCCCGGGTCGGAGGAGGCGCGTGACCTCGTCCGAAAGCGGCACGGCCGCCAGGTCCCGCTTCGACAGGGCGGCGACGAGGAGGTCGATCTGGACGTCGGCCGACAGGCCCGACTCCAGGAGGAGGATCTCCTGCTCCTGGAAACGGCAAAGCCCGCTGTGCACTTGATAGCCGACGTCGCGAAGAAGCCGCTCGCGCCGTACGCGGATCCCGACCACTTCCGCCGCGGTACGAAGCTCCTCGATCACGCCCTCGAGCTTCTCGTCACGCGCCGAGGGTCGCTTGCGGCGCGGCGACGCTGGAGCCGGCGGACGTTTGCGCAGGCTGCTCCTTGTGGCTCTCGCCATGACGTCGGGGTACTATTGCGAGGGACGAGCGCCTTGTAAAGAGCCGAGAAACGCGACAAGAGCGGGCCGGCGAACTTCGTTCGCGACGGACGGTCCTCCTTCCGGATTCCGCGCTGCACTCGAGAGCGGAGGTCACCATGATCAAGAGAATCATCGTGGGCGTCGACGGGTCCGAGCATTCCCGGAGCGCGCTCCGTTACGCGATCTGGCTCTCTCGGAACCTCGGCGCGACCCTCACGGGGCTCCACGTCGTCGACATCGTCTCGATCGAGGGATCGTTCTTCCACGACATCTCCGGCTCGCTCGGCTTCGAGCCGTACCTCGACTTCACCTCGAAGATGCGCGAGGCGCTCCAGGAGCGGGGCGCATCCCTCCTCGAGGAGTTCACGTCGACCTGTCGGGCGGAGGGTGTCCAGTCGGAGACGGCTCTGCAGATCGGCATCGTCCCGAGCGAGATCTGCGAGCGCGCGCGCGAAGCCGACCTCGTCGTCCTCGGCAACCGCGGCGTCAACCAACGATTCACCACGGGCCTGCTCGGCGGTGTGACGGAGAGCGTGACACGCCAGTGCCCGAAGCCGGTGCTCGTGACGCCACTCGAGTTCCAGTCGCCGCGGCGCCCGGTTCTCGCCTACGACGGGAGCCAGCGCGCGAGCGCCGCGATGCACGTCGCGGCGGAAGTCTGCACGGAGCTGAAGCTTCCGCTCGCCGTTCTCACGGTCTGCCGGGATCGGGACCAGGGCGAGCGCACGCTGGATCAGGCGCGTCGCTATCTCGCGTCCTACTCCCTGGAGACGACGACTTCCGTCGCCGAGGGACACGCGTACGAGACGATCCCGGCGTGGATCCGCGACAAGGGCTACGACCTCGTGTTCATGGGCTCGCACGGGCACGGCCGCATGATCGAGCTCGTCCTCGGCAGCACGACCGAGTACGTGCTCCGGAACGTGCCCTGCCCCGTCTTCCTCAGCCGTTGACCGAGGGAAGTTGCCGCTCAGCGGCCCTCTTGGGAGGAGCGACCCGGCGGTTCGGATTCGGCGGAGTTCCCGCGATTCGGTCGCGCGTCGCCGCGGTCGGCTCGGGCGAGGAGGTTCCGCAGGCGACCCTCGATCTCCTTCAAGCCGGTCTCGAGACGCTCGACCTCGGGTCCGATGCCCGGGACGCTGCGCAGCTTGTTGACCGAGTCCTTCAGACCACGGTCGACCCGCTTCTGCAGGTCGTCGATCCGGCGGCGCGAGTTCTCGATCATGTCGTCGATGATCGCCGCCGGCGAGCCGCCTTCCTTCCGTCCTCCGCGCGCGCCCGGAACGAGCTCCGACACGCGACGCTCTGCCTTCTCCCGGATCTCGCCGAACGCCTCGATGCCGCGGTGGGTCACGTCGGCGAGGGCGTCGCCGCCGTAGCGAACGAGCTCCTGCAGGACCGGCAAGGACAGAAAGCTCTTCTTCTTGCGCTCGTCCTCGAGGATGATCTGGGCGAACGTGACGGCGGTCAGGTCTTCACTGGTCTCGTTGTCGGTGACCTCGACCTCGTCGCCCCGCCGAACGAAGGCAGCGACGTCGTCGAGTGCGACGTAACGGCTGCTCGTGGTGTCGTACAGCTTGCGGTTTGCGTACCGCTTCACGACGCGTCGCATTGCTCCGGTGGGTAACACCCCCTCCAGAAGCGAGCAAGCGAGTTCTTTCGCCGGGCTGACCGCTCGACGGACAGATCGGCGCGAGTGCCGGCTTCCGAGCGTACCGTACGAAATTGTTCACTGACGCGAGGGCCAGCTCGCGCGAAAGAGCGGCGCGAACTCTGCGCTTTCCGGCCCGGGCGTCGAGACGGGACACGATCCCGACCCCGCGACTTACGGCTTTGAACATCGCTGTACAAAGACCGTCAGGAAAATGTCGCTCCCGGTCGGGCCGGAAGCCGCGTCGGTGAGCGCCCTCCCCACCCTCTCTACCCGTGAAAGCCCTGATTTCGCGCGGCTTCGTCGTCGTCGCGGACCGCGAGACGGCCTTCTCGCGGAGCCCTGGCGACATCCTTGCTTGAACCGAGACGGTTCGCCGCGTCATCCCCGATCCCGAATGCATCAGAGAGCAGACACGAGAGGAGGCCCACCCGTGACTCGGACGGTCCGCGACATTCCAACGAAGAGCTCGTACTCCGCGTCCCCCGGCTACATGGGGCTGGTCGGCGCGCACGAATCCATGCGCAGCGTCTTCGAGCTCATCAAGCGCGTCGGGCCGGCTCACACCGCCGTCCTGGTCACCGGCGAGAGCGGCACTGGCAAGGAGCTGGTCGCGCGAGCGCTGCACGACCTGTCGCGGCGGAAGTCGCGCGCGTTCGTCCCGGTCCACTGCGGCGCGATCCCCGAGGATCTCCTCGAGAGCGAGCTCTTCGGGCACGTGAAGGGTGCCTTCACCGGCGCCCTCGCACAGCGCACCGGGCGGTTCCAGCTCGCCAACGGCGGCAGCATTTTCCTCGACGAGATCGGGGAGATGAGCCCCCGGTTCCAGGTGAAGCTCCTCCGCGTGCTGGAAGACGGCTCCTTCGAGCCGGTCGGCTCGACGGCGACGCTGCACACCGACGTCCGGGTGATCGCCGCGACGCACCGGAACCTCCGGGCGATGGCCCGCGAGGGCGACTTCCGGGAAGACCTCCTCTACCGCCTCGACGTCGTCGAGATCGCCCTGCCCGCCCTCCGCGACCGGCGCGAGGACATCCCGATCATCGCCGAGTCCTTCCTCGCTCGCCTGCACGAGTCGCGCGGGCTGCCGCACTGCACGCTGTCGGAGGAGACCCGGCGGATCCTGATGGCCTACGACTGGCCGGGAAACGTGCGGGAGCTGCGGAACGTCCTCGAGCGGGCGGCGGTTCTCGCCGCGGTGCCGGGAGTCCTGACGCCCGACGACCTCCCGAGCTCTCTCGGAGGCGGCAAGGCGGCGGTCGCGCGTCCCGTCGTGTCGGCGATCGCCGCGGAATCCGGCAGGCCCTGGGACTTCGGCCCCGAGGGCGCCGACTTCTACGGCGAGCTCGAGAGCTTCGAGCGCCGCATGATCAATCGGGCGCTGCAGCTCGCGGGCGGGAGCAAGCGCGAGGCGGCTCGCCTCCTCCAGGTGAACCGCACGACCCTGCTCGAGAAGCTGAAGCGCCGCGGCTGGGAGCTCCGTGGCGGGTCGCTCGAGCCACATCTTCCGGTGACCCCCAGCGCCTGGGCGGGGCTGCGACCCGGTCCGGTGGGCATGGCGCCCGGCGGAGAGATGGTCGAGCAGCGGCGCACCGCCTACGCGGCCGGGGGCAGGTGAGCCTGCCCACGCCCGATTCGTGGGGCCTCCGCTGTAAGAATCCGTCCGGGCGGGCCGTCCTTCGGCAGAGCCATGGGCTCGCCGTCGCCGAGACGGGAGGCGCTTGGGCCCGGAAACGGGCTCGGAGAGGGGCGTTTTTCGCGCTGGGCGTAGGGCGATCCGGTTGTAATGAGCTGGTGGAGTTGCTAGGACACAGCGGTCTTGTCGAGGGGAGAGCGGGCGGACTCGACCCAGGGGGTACCGAGGGGGGACGTGCTCCAGCACGCTCCTGCTGGGGTACGAATTCGCAAGCAGGACAATTTCTTCTGCCTAACCAAAAATGAGGAAATCTCTTGGGTGGCGTTCCCGAGGGACCCCGAAGGGGATCCCTGTCGGGAAGAAAGGAGCTGAGAACGTGAAGCGAGAGAGGAGTCGGTTGGTCGCGCTGGCCACGCTGGCCGTGAGCGGCGCGATGGTTCTGGGGCTGAGCGGGACGGCCTCCGCCATCTTCGATAACGAGGACGGCTATTCGTACACGCAGCCGGGCGCAGAGCTCGTGATGCCGTACGACACGACGGACAACGATCTGATCCCGCCGGGCCCGGCGCGGGTCTCCTTCCTGACGGCCAGCAACATCAGCGACCGCGACGTCACGACTCACTGGATCTTCTGGAACGATTCCTGTGACGAGGAAGTCAACTTCTCGATCTGCTTGACGGAGAACGACACGGTCGTCG
>Ga0194128_10002314_pt1 | contig 31104 bp, 43 predicted proteins | sample TA2KigCa65mmetaG_FD_148650 | JGI IMG/M metagenome (GOLD analysis project Ga0194128, IMG submission 148650) | Freshwater microbial communities from Lake Tanganyika, Tanzania - TA2015037 Kigoma Deep Cast 65m | ecosystem: Environmental > Aquatic > Freshwater > Lake | place: Tanzania: Lake...
AAGCAAGCGGCGGCGGCGGCGGCTCTGAGATAAGTTTTGGGCAGGTGCTTTCCGTCGAGCCAAACAGTTTAACGGTGGAGCTTTACAGCGGCGAAGTCGTTTCAGTGGAGAAACCGCCCGATCTTAATGTGTCCGGCTATCACGAATACGACGCCGCAATCATTTCAGCTTACAGCACTGGGCAGGGCACACCGCATGATCCGGCTTGGCTGTATTGGTTCACGCAAGATTATTTGATGCGAACCACCACCTATCCTGATTTTAGAAGCGTGGACGGATTTGCTGGTGGGATGCAAAGCCGTTTCCGACTGATCTACGCGCCTGCAAGAGATGTTTATTTGACCACTGAATCTATGACTGGTTTGCCGCGAGAAACGCCCTTGAATCAAACGCCATTGTTGGAAGTTGTCTGGCCTCCTTACATCGTGTCTGCGGTAAATTTGGGCGGCGGTTGGGACTCGTTTAATCCTTCGACGATCTGTGTTGCTCTGCTGGAAAACGTAGGCGATGGCGGAACCTATATCGACTTAAACATTGACGCTCGCAAGTGGGTTTCTGAAGCACAAGTCAACGGTTGGGAAACCGTGCTAGAAGACGAAGCAGGAATCCATCGCGCCTCTGGCTTTTCCTATCCAAGATTTTAATTCTTTAACATTATGGCCTCACGCGACCTTTACATCAATCTTCGCCCCTCCACTCAGACCGGGGCTTTTGTTCAGTCAGAGAAAAACCTATCGTCCTACCAACTGCCGAAGGGATTTAGGGAATCGAAGTTGTCGCTAAGAATTTTCTTTCTCTCGCCCACGCCTAACGGCGGGTTGGGATCGCCAGCGGAGATTGAGGAGCTAGAAGGCTACTCTTGTCGCGTCGGCATTGGCGATCCCGGCGGGGATATTTTGGCCGCGCAATCGCTGACTTGGAATAGCGACGACTACTGCTTTGAAGGAGTTCTTAACATCTTCACCGAGCAAATGGTGGCTGCGCTTGATGCCGCCACGGGCGACGAAATCAGCCAGACCTTTGAGGTTGAGTTAATCCAAGGCGCAGGCGAGGAGCAGTTCACTTTCCAAGCTCCAATTACCATCAGCAACGAGGTTTTGACCACGGAAGCCAGCTTGCCCGAAGATGTTGACGAAAGCCTGCTTCTCGGTCTATTGGCGACCAAGCAACCGCTCGACGCAGAATTGACCTCGCTGGCAGGACTAAGTTTGACAGGCGCAAGCGGCAAGCTTTTGGCCGTGAAAGCCGACGAGAGTGGTTACGAACACGTTGACGCAGCGGGCGATGGGGAGGTAATTGATTTATCGTGGACAGCCCGCGACAGCAACCGGAACTGGGTGGCGGTTGCATCTTCGTCTGACGGCACGAAACTTGTTGCCGCAGTACAAAACGGCCAGATTTACACTTCGACAGATTCGGGCGTAACTTGGACAGCGCGAGAACAAAACCGCGTTTGGAAGGAAATTGCTTCGTCTTCGGACGGTTCAAAAATAGTTGCATTGACTTATGGGGAGCAAATCCACACCTCAACAGACTCGGGCGTGACGTGGACGGCGAGAGAAAGCAACCGCCAGTGGAGTGCCGTTGCTTCGTCAGCGGACGGCTCGAAGCTTTGCGCGGTGGTGTATGCAGGCCAAATTTACACCTCGACAGATTCGGGGGTGACTTGGACGGAAAGAGAAAGCTCACGGCTTTGGATAGGTGTCGCCTCGTCGTCAGACGGCTCACGGCTTGTGGCAGTGGTGGGTGACGGCAAGATTTACACTTCGACGGATTCAGGCGTGACCTGGACAGCACGAATAACAGATGCTGATCGACCATGGATTTCTGTTGCCTCATCTGCTGACGGAACCAAGCTTATAGCGGCTACTGCGGGACAAGACGAGGGAGTTTTGGGCCAGATTTACACTTCGACAGATTCGGGGGTAACCTGGACGGCGCGAGTGCCAAATCAAATTCCGATTGGCTCTCGCGTCACAGTTGCATCGTCGGCAAACGGAACAAGACTGTGCGCTGCATTATTTGGTGGCGCAATCTATACTTCGACAAATTCGGGAGCGACTTGGACGGAGCAGATAAGCGCGGGCATTCGCAACTGGTTTCACATCGCCTCGTCTTCCAGCGGAAACAAACTCATTGCGGTAGACGGTTTAGGGCAAATTTACATTGCAAATACTTGTTGTTCTGCCGACCACGCCGCGCACGCTGCTTCGCACGCCAGCGGCGGCAGTGATCCGCTGACTTTGGCCCAGTCGCAAATCACCAACCTCACCAGTGATTTAGCCGCCAAGCAGCCGCTCGACTCAGAATTGACCGCGCTGGCAGGGCTAACCAGTGCAGCCAACAAAGGCATTGAGTTTACCGGCAGCGGCACGGCGGCAACTTTTGATCTAACCGCCGCAGGCAAAGCTTTACTTGACGATGCTGACGCCGCCGCGCAACGAACCACGCTTGGCCTTGGCACGGCAGCAACTCGCGCTGATGCGTATTTTCTCCAAGCGGCAAACAACCTCTCCGATCTGGCAAACGCAGCGACAGCGCGTGACAACCTTGGGCTGCAAAGCACCAGCATTCGGCTGGTTGCCAACACCACCGACGCAACGCAAACGGAGATGCTTACCAGCGCGGGCGGGCGAGCGACCTTGCCAAACCAAAGCGCGTGGACGTTTGCTGGCCGGTTGGTAGCGCGATCAGACGGAGTGGGAACGTGGACAGCGCGAGAAAGCAACCGTCAATGGCAAGGCGTTGCCTCGTCGTCAGACGGCACGAAACTTGTGGCAGTGGTGTTATCCGGCCAGATTTACACCTCGACGGATTCTGGCGTGACTTGGACGGCGCGAGACAGCAACCGAAATTGGACTAGTGCGGCTTCGTCTTCGGACGGCACAAAAATGGTGGCAACAGATTGGGGTGGTCAAATCTACACCTCGACGGATTCTGGCGTGACTTGGACGCCGCGAGAAAGCAACCGCGCTTGGCGTTCCGTCGCCTCGTCGTCGGATGGTACAAAGCTTGTGGCGGTGGCGGAAAACGACCAAATCTACACCTCGACGGATTCTGGCGTGACTTGGACGGCGCGAGAAAGCAACCGCATTTGGTATCGTGTCGCTTCGTCAGCGGACGGCACAAAGATTGTCGCGGTGGTGCCAAACGGCCAAATCTACACCTCGACGGATTCTGGCGTGACTTGGACGCCGCGAGAAAGCAACCAAAACTGGCTTGGCGTTGCTTCGTCGGCGGACGGAACGAAACTGGTGGCTGTTGTGTATGCGGGGCAAATTTACACCTCGACAGATTCGGGGGTAAACTGGACAGCGCGATCAATAACTAACACTTGGCACGGCGTTGCTTCGTCGGAAGACGGAACCAAACTTGTAGCGGTGGGGCATAATGGCGGGATTTTGACCTCGACAGATTCTGGGGTGACTTGGAGCTTTACGACGGCTGCAAGCAACACCTGGATAGGTGTTGCCTCTTCGTCGAGCGGAACCAAACTTGTAGCGGTGACGCTTGGTGGGCAAATTTATACAGCAAATTTAGCCGCACAAAACCAAGCCCTGCATTTTGTCGGCAAAGCTGAGCGTGGCGCGTCGGCTGCAACCATCACCGTCTCGTCCGGCGACGAATTGCAGATCAACCCAATTCCCACTTTTGATTGGGGCTTCGCCCTCGACGCTGACACAACCAACGGAGCTGTTCGCGCCCGTGTAACCGGCGAGGCGGCAACCAACATCGCGTGGGCCTTAACCTTGGATTATACCGAAGTCACCAACTAAAAAACCATGAAACCATTACTGCTCATAGCCGCGCTGCTGGCCATTAACGCTTACGCGCAAACTTTCCCGATGCTGTCAACCACGACCAACCGGACGGTCACGGGCGGCGTCACGAACCTGGCGTTACTGAACGGCACTAATGCCTTCACTCCCTCGGCGTTCTTTCCCGCAAACAAAATCGGGACGCGAGTTCTTTTCGCCACCAACCTTTACGTTGACAGCATTTCAACGGTTTCCAGTGATTTAACCAACAACGGCGACCATGCCAGCGGGACAACCCTGTTCACTTTCACGTCGCCCGCGCTGCTGGGTCGCCACTCCGCGATTTATGTTGATTCAAACGTGACCCGGTCAAACGCAAACGCTGTGGCGGGTCGCTACAGCGTGTTTGTCGGATCAAATACCAACTTTTGCAGTGACTTTGCAGTATTCGGCACTGCCGCAGCGCGGCATTCTCTGCCCTTAAAAATTTTCGAAAACTGGGGAAGCTACACCAACCAGTTGCAGGGCAACTCGTCAACTCCTATTCTGTCGCCAACAAACTTTGTGGACACCTCGTCGCCGTTCACCGTTTACGTGGCGGCATGGGTAAAAACAACCGTATACACCAACGCATTTGTCCACTTGATATTTTACGAGATCCCTGCCGACTGATGAACCGCTTCGCCCTCATCCTCGACCTCCGCGCTCAGTGCTACTTCTGGATCGCTACTGGCACGGCTTTTTTGGCGCAGACCGAAAACGTCACCCAACTCAGCGATTGGTCAACGATGCAATGGGCGAGAACCGGCATTGCCAGCGCGATTGCAGGGATCACAGCGGTTCGGGCTTACATTGACCAATCAATCTCCAATCGTTCGCAACCTTTAAGCCAACCACCATCATGAGCCGTCTCTTGCTTACCTTGCTGGCCAGCGTCCTCGCGTTGTGCGGATGCCTACACACGCAACCCGGCGAAACGTCCGCCGTAATTCGTGCCGAGCAAATCCTGTCGGTTGGCTTGGGCTCGGTTGATTCGTTCCTCGCGTTTGAGCTTCGACGCCGCGCTGATTTGCCCAAAGAAGTGCGCCACGTTGCGGCACAGATGCGAGCCAAAGCCCTGGCAGCGTTTGAGACGGCCAACCGCCTGCGCCTCGCTTACAAGGTAAACCGCACGGCAGAGAACCGCGCCAGCCTGATGACCGCCCTAGCCGTGGCCGAGGCATTGGTGGCCGAGATTCGCGTGTGGGCTCCCGCCTCAACCGCAGGCTCGGGCAAGGCTTCAGCCGTTGACGCTCTGGTGGCCGAGGCTAACGCGAGCCAAACGCAGTCCACCGGGTCGTGGGTGGCCGTGGTTCCAGTTGTGATTGATCTAGCCCGCGAGGTTTGGGTCACGGTAAGCCGAGTGCGCGAAGCCGCCAAGCAGACCGCCGAATGGAACGTGATTCAGGAGGAGGCTTTTGCGTTGCGATTGGCAACGGCACGCACGGCTGCTCATTGGCGACCCTGATTTATGGAAAAGGTAATCGAGCAACTCTTGAGCAGCAACGTCGCGGCGGCAGCGGTCATAATCACCACGGTTTATTTCCTGCGCGAGATACGTTTGCAGCGGCGCGAGTATTTCGAGGAAAGCGCACAACGCCTAGCGGCACTGAAAGAGATCGCCGCCGCGCACGATGTGAATTTTAAGGAGTGTTCCGAAAAGCTCGACAAGGCTTTAGCCCGCAACACCGAAGCCTTTGCGCGTTGCGACGTTGCCTTGACTCGCTGCGAGGATGAAAGGCGATCACTGTGAAAATCACGTGGCTAGAATTCCAGCTTGGACTGGCCATTATCGCGCCGGACTGTCGCCTGCAAGACCTCGCGACTGCGCCAGTCGTTCACGTCTACGACGAAGCGTGGTTGCGCGATGAGTTTTGGCCGTATTGGGGCGAGGTAAAACGCACCTTGAACACCTTGCCAGAGCAGCCCTTGACCAACAACTCGCTGCGCCGGAACTGCGAGGAGATCAACAAGCGATTCGTGGCCGAGCTTATCCTGTCCACCCGGCGACTGTACGGCGACGAGGACGTGGGAGCCGCTGCGTTGGAATCTTCCGTGCTGATACCCAACGGCGTTTCTTTATGTGGCGTGCGTGATGGCGCACACCGTAACGCGATTCTAGCGGTCACGAAAAATGGACAACCGCACCGCTATGTCTTTGTCGAATCACAACTAAATTACTCCAATTATGAAACTTGCAATGTGGCCGACGCTCTTGCTCGCGGCGTATCTCTGCGCGAGTGCTGGCTGTAAATCCACCGACCACCTTAAGCTGCCGGTTCCACCCGTTGCGCGATGAACGTGGGCAAAAAATGGAAAAAGCTGCTGGCCGTTGGCTGTTCGCATGGCCTCTATGCTGATCCTAAAGCCATCGCTGCGGTGCTGAAATTTCGTGAAGCATACAAACCGGATGCGTGCGTTCATCTGGGCGATTTCACCGACCTCTCCTGCTTTATGGCGTCGGCCAACTTGCAGGTGCAGGCCGAAGCTCCGCAGCCTGACGTGGACGGCGGGCTAGACTTTCTTGAAAAGTTAAAGCCGACGCTGGTTTTTTGCGGCAACCACGAGGATCGGCTCTGGCGATTGCAGCATTCGCCCAACGCCATCATTGCCCATGCCGCTTACGACATTGTGAAGCAGATCGGAACGACGTGCCACAAGCTGCGAGCCGAGCTTGTGCCGTATGATGGCGTCTTCCAACAGCGGCAAATCGGCAATGTTACGCTCACCCACGGGACGATCTACAACGAGAACAGCCCGCGAGACATGGCCGAGATGTATGGCAACGTGATCTTCGCGCACACGCACAAGGTCGGAGCAATGAAAGGGCGTCGTGTCGATTGCCCAACCGGTTACTGTGTCGGCACGCTAACTAAAAAAGGCGCACTTGAGTACGCCAAGACTAGACGGTCAACCTTGGCGTGGAGTCAGGGCTTCGTGTGGGGCTTTTACCACGAGAGCAAGACCTGCGGTCAAAGCGTGCTTTGGCTGCATGAACAGCCAGCCAATCAAGCCGAATGGATTTTGCCGCTATGAAAGCGAACGAACTCTTAGAGCGAATTCAGCAAGCCTCCCTGCAAAAACTCGAAGAGCCAGTGCCAGCCGGGTTTAAGAATGCCGAAGAATGGGCAAAGGTTTGGAACCGCTCGCGTTGCACCGCCTTTGTGCTGTGCAAGCGGGCGGTAAAATATGGCCTGATGCGGATGCAGAAAGTTCGCCGTGCCAACTCTGTGAGCGTCCGGCAGGTGGCCTATTTTGCGGAGGTCAAGCAATAGTTCTGCATTGGCAAATTTAAGTTGCGCGACGCTTTTCTTGCGGCAACTTCATCTCCCTTTTTCAAATGAAAATCACCATTCAACTGACTGGCTGGGCCGATGCGGAGCGCGGCGAAACTGAGCGAATGACTGAGTTTATGACCGTCGAATGGAAACGTAACGGCCAAGCGCGAGACGCCTTTTTGCGCGATGTGGCAACCTCGATTCGCTTGCTGGCAGCCCAGCACAACGCGACCTTTGAGGCGACGCACTAGCGCGATTCTTCCCACCTTTTACCGCGTTAAATCGGGGGAAGACAGACTGACGTTTTTGCTAGGCGGCAGCAGTCTAAAAAACGCCTCGGCATCGCTGGCCTTTGCTTGATTGGCATAATGCCGACGCAAGACCGATTCGCTGTGATCCGCCTCCCTTGCCGTCCAAGCCTGCCCAAATTTTGCCACGCCGTACGTGCAAAACGTGTGGCGCAACACGTCCTTTGACCAACAATCCCACTGCATTGCATCGCGGGCTTGCCTCATGTCCCGGCGCAAAGAGGTTTTTGCCACTGGCAATTCTGCTCCCAGTTTCCTTGCGTGACCGAGCCACGCTTTTGCGCTTGGCGTCAACGTGACCGTGTGCGGCTTGCGGGTCTTATGTGTGGCTGCGTCTAGGTTGACCGTTCCGCCTTCAAGGTCGATTTGTTGCCAGCTAACCTGCGCGGCCTCTTGCGGGCGAATGCCGGCGAACAAAGCCAGAGCCAGCCAGCCAAGTGAGCGAGGGCAAAAGCAATCCACCAGCCTGCGGCAAGTTTCAACCGGCAAAAACTCAGGTCGCTCGCGGTCAATCTTGGGCCGCTCAATCTTCAGCATGGGATTCACCACCAACCAATCGCGGCCTTGGCAAAACCCAAAGAAGGCCAGCAACCGACCTCGCCTAGTAGCTTGACCGCCAGGAGTTGCCACGCCGCCGACGTAAGCCCTTACGTCGTCAACGGTGAACTGGTCAACGCGCATTTCCATTTTGCCAACCGCAAACTGGCGGACGGTGCGATCCAAGTGCGCCACGTAGTTTTCCCGCAAGTTGCGAGCGCGTTTGGCGGCGACAAGTTGTTTCAAAGCCTCCGACACCGTGACGCTGCCCGCGACGTTCGCGACCTTGCCAGCCTTGTAAGCTGTCCAAACGTCACGCAGGGACACGCCCTTGGCCTTGGCCTCGTTCAAAATCTCGCACACCATCGCCCGCTCGCTAGATTCTAGGTCAACCCAACCCCGACCAAACGCTTCGCGGTCTTGCCTAAGTTGACTAAGTTTAAGATCCGCCAAGGCTTTTGACCGGAAAAAGAAACGACGACGAATTTTGCCGTGGCAAAACTGAACCATCCAGCGAACCTCGCCGCGAATCATTACTTTCCGAGTGGTCATTTGGGCAAGCCTGTTGGCAGTTTGTTGGCAGTTTTTTTCCTAAACTCCAAGGGTTGACATGGGTTAAGGTGGGGTTTTGGGCAAAACAGATCGCTCGAAGAAATCGCCAAAAACACGTCAAAAACCAAGCATTTCGGGGGTTTCATTGGAAGAAAAGGATGGTGCGCGGTGCAGGGTTCGAACCTGCGACCCCTACCGTGTCAAGGTAATCAAATGTGCTGTTTTTCCTAGGGTTTCTCAATGCTGGCAAGCTTGTTGGCAGTTTTGTTGGCAGTCAATTCTAGGTGCTAAGACAGCATTTGTCCGTGCTATTGCAGCACGATGTGACGATGAACAAACAACCTCGCAAACGTGTAACGCTTGAACCTGAATTAGAAGTCATCGCCGGACGGCTTTCGCCTTTTGACCGGCTTTGGCTGGCACAGAAGCTTCGCCGCTGGGTGCGTCAGCTTGAGGTTTCCTCACGCGCTTTGACAGCGCGGCCTCGACAAGCGGGGCGGCAACTAACTCGGCAGGCGGTAAAGTGGAACTGATCCGCGCCGCCGCCTTGGTTGCGAGAATGTCTATGACACGGCTTTTGCTGCTGCCATACGCCGCCGCCAAAGTCGACAACCGCTCATAGGTTTTGGCGTCCACCGACAGATGCAGGCGCACGGCGTTTTTCTCTTTAGGTCTACCCATACCTATTTAATGCGCCAAAAACTATTTGGTGTCAAATAATGTTTGACGATAGCATTTAATGCGCGTTTAATGGGCGCATGGCTAGACCGAAAATTCACAAAAACCCGCGCAAACTAAACCTCGTCATCCCCCTTGAGCTAAAGCGGAAGCTTTACGCGCTGGCAATGGCGGCTGGCAAATCGATGAGCCAGATGGTTTCAGATTGGACTGAGGAAAAGTCGGCAATGACTCCCAAATGAACGCTTACCTTAACTCATTGCTAATAACACTGGCTGCTTTGTCAACGCACGCCGCGCAGCCGACGAGTCAAGAGCTAGTCGCCGCCGTGCTGGTGGCCGAGGCCGCAGGGGATGGTGTTGCTGGCATGCGAGCTGTGCGTGAGGTAGTACAGGTTCGCGCCGTGGAGAGAAGGCAGACCGAGTGGCAAGTTGTAACCGCCAAAAAGCAATTTTCATGCCTGAACCAAACAACGCCTGAGCAGCTTGTCGCCCGCGCAAAGACAAGCACGGCGTGGAAGTCAGCACTTGATCTGGCGAGCAAGCCCGCTGCCGTCGCCACGGTTGGGCTGGCCAATCACTACCATACCAAGTCTGTCTCGCCGTATTGGTCAAAGGGGAAAACTCCTGTGGCGGTTGTCGGCGGTCACTTGTTTTTCAAATTGTGAGCAAGCCAAGAAAATTCCGCGAGTGGCCTACCCTTGCGCCCGATGTGGCGAACGGGGTTGCCCTCGGAACGATAGACGATGCCGCTACCGCGCTGCGATTGTCTAAAAACTACGTCCAGCAACTCAACGCTGCGGGCATAATTAAAGGAGTAAATTTTGGCAGGTCGGTTCGGTTTCATTTGCCCAGCTTACTCGCGCAATACCAAGCGCAAGGGGGTGGCCGTTGAGTTACTGCGTGACATATCTACACGCTGAAAGCTCAACGATGCTTTTTCAGCAGCAGTTTGACTCGTTGCTTAAGGCACAAAAAACCGCCGCTAGATACACGCGAAAACTTGAAAACCTGAGCGCATACGTGATGCCAGGGTTTTTTATCTACAAAAACGGGAGGCGCAAACGATGAACCAAGGAGAGTTTACATTGAACAACGGAGGAGCCAGCCAGTGTGATCGCATTCAAGCGGCTTTGGAAGCCCGTCGCGGCCAATGGGTTGCTATGCCCGATTTGTGGCGTGCGTCGGGGGCGTTTGCGGTGCATTCGCGCATTTCCGATCTTCGCAAAAGAGGTCTGGACATCGCGCAAGAAAGTCACCGCGACGAGGCCGGACTAGTTCACTCGTTTTACAAGCTCGTATGAACACACCGCAAAAAAACATTGCCAAAGCGTTAGCTGACTGTCGCGCAACGATTCGCGCTCAAGAACAACTCATTAGCTTCATTCAAGAGCAATGCACTCCGTTTGATCTAGTTTGCTCGCACCCGTTGCTTTGCGAAGGCTTGCCCGTTGTCCACGTTTACGACCTGGCACAAGCAAAGTCTGTTTTTGGCGAGGACGGTTGGTTGATGGACAACACCCCTTACAAAACCATGCGAAAGAAGGTGAACGGCGTGTGCGTGAGTGCCGATTTTAACGCCCAAGCTGAACAACCGGTGCGACTCGAACCCAGCGACTCAGCCAAACCCAAATCGTGAATATGCAAAAGTCCAACGAACAACCTGAAAGCAAAGCCTTGTTAGCCAGTCTTGGAAACTGCTGTGGATCATGTCGCCACTGGCACTGGAAAGAACGCAACCCAGGAAAGACTTGGGCCAAACTGGTGGGCGATAGCTACGGCCAGTGCCGTCGCCATGCTCGCGAGCCGGGTATTGAACCTGAGGGAGGGTGGGCGGCTTACGAATGTGGAACTGAGACATCTTGGCGGATTGTCTACGATTGGCCATACACCATCTTCACCGACATTTGCGACGAGCATAAACGCCAACAGCGCGTGGCCAGATAACAACCAACAACAACAAAACCATGCATTCGTTAAACAAAGTCATACTTGCAGGACATCTTACCCGCGATCCCGAAAGCCGCACCACGCCTAAAGGCATGGCTATCTGCAAGCTGGGCCTTGCCCTCAACCGCAACTGGACGGACGGCGACGGGCAAAAACGCGAGGAGGTCACGTTTGTGGACGTAGACGCCTTTGGCAAACAGGCCGAGGTCATTGGCAAGTTTCTTCGCAAGGGTCGGGCGTTGCTGGTCGAGGGCCGGCTAAAGCTTGACCAATGGGACGACAAACAGACCGGCCAAAAGCGCAGTCGTCTCGGCGTTGTATTGGAGTCTTTTATTTTTCTCGACGGGGGCAACCGGGACGGTGAATCCACCGGGCCGGTGGCAATGCCAAGTTCAGTCAGGCAAATCACTTCGCCATTGCCCGTTGTTGAGCCCACGCAAGACGACGTTCCGTTTTGATTGTTGCCATGGTTAGGTTTTCCCAATTTGAGCTTGAGGCGTATGAAGCGCGACGGCGAGAAGCTAAAGCTTCAACGCAACAAGCTCGGCAAAGCAGTCGCAAGGCTACAACGCTGCGCGAGGCGGTCATTCAAGAGGCAATCGCGGCGTACCTCAACGGGCTAGGGCTTGATTGCTATTTCGTGTGGCATCGAATGGACAAGCCAACAACGTGCCGCGCCGGAACGCCTGATTTCACTGGCTGGATTTTGGGCAAGCCTTTCGCTTTGGAAGTTAAACGACCAGGCAAAAAAGAGACGCGAGAGCAGGCAGGCGAACTTTTACGTTGTCAACTCGCGGGGGCGGTGGTCGCGGTAGTTCACTCAATTTCGGAAGCCGTTTTAGCTCTTGCGCCCATTGTTAAAGAACCCAAGAAAACATGAGCGACCAAACCTTAATCGCACTCATCGGCGGGCTTCTGCTGACGCTGTTCTTTTTGTGGTTACGCGCCGATGGCGTGACCGACCAGCAATGCGGGATTGAGCGCGGACGGATCACCAACCCGACGCTGGCAGATTTGATGGCCACGCAATGCCCGCGCTGCCGACGGATTCGCTGCATAGATCGCCAATGGCGACAAGAAAGCGAAATAGCCCTGCCGGTGGCTTGCCGGGTTAGCTACACGCTCTGCCCTGATTGTGGCCCAGAGACTTTGACGGTTGCGCATAATGCGTCCAGCGACAGCGATGTCGCTGTATGGAAACAGCCGCCAAAACTCCGCCCGGTAATGGCCGGTGCGGAGCCTTTTTTATGACATGAAAATTACAGCAATCACGAAATTTAAGCACGGCTCACTGTGGGCGGTGCTCAAACAACTAGAGTGGACGCAATCGGAACTCGCCCGGCAATGCGGTATGCGCCCGACCACTATCGGAAAAATCATTAACCTGCAACAGCGGCCAACCGAGAAAGAGGCTAACACAATCCAGCGCGTGCTTGGGGAACACGGCATCTACTTCGACCCGACGCAAGAATGGCCGGAAACCTTTCGAGGGCTTCCAAAGCGGATAACGATAGAGCAAACGAAGGATGTGACGGCTCTCGAACTTGCGGCGGCACAAACATATTACGACCAGCTTGCTCTGCCAGAAAGCACCGAAGCCGAAGATACGGTGCTTGCTGCGATGTCAATACTCACTGATCGGGAGCGCAACGTAATCGAAATGCGCTTTGGACTTACAGGCGAGCCTAAAACGCTAGAGCAATGTGGAGACAGATTTAGCGTGTGCAAAGACAGAGCACGCCAAATTGAATGGCAAGCCCTGCACAAGCTGAGACGTGCGGCAGCGAAACAGTTGCCAATACTCCGCCCGGTAGTGGCCGGTGCGGAGGGTCTTTTATGACCCCAACCTAGCTACACACCATGAACCTAACAGTGGAAGAATACATAGAAGTAAAAGACAAGACCGGATGCAATGACACTGCCGCAGCCATCCTGGTGCTGGCAGATGCAGTCAGGCATAGCACGACATTCAGCCCATCAAACGCTGAGAACTTTGGACATGAACTCGCGCTTGCGCTGAGAGATGTGCTGAGTAGCACGCAAATCCAAATAGTGAGCCCATTAAACGCTGAGATCTTTGGACACGAACTCGCGCTTGCGCTGAAAGATGTGCTGAGTAGCACGCAAATCCAAATAGTGAACGAATCAGATCGAAACTGATTAGAGACATGACCCGCAAACAGCTTCGCAAAATCGTTGCCAAGATTGATCGGGCCGTCCGCAACGGCTGGCGACCCGGCTTGGGGCGGGTGGGGCAGTGGTCGCGGAGGCGGCAGGCGGATTAACCAACAACAAAGACAAATGAAACCAGGCATCTACTCAAACCTATCAGCAGCGGAATATCACGCGCTTCCCGGCGCAAGCGCGTCAAGGCTGCGAAAGCTTTGGCAATCTACCCCGGCACACTTGAAAGCCGATTTGGACGGCGAGCGAGAAGAAACCGACGCGATGCGTTTGGGGACGCTTGCTCACGCCCTAATCCTCGAACCAGAAAAACCGCTGCCCAATTTAGTTGTGCCGCCAGCCGAATATGCTGCGGGCAAACCGTGGAACTACAACGCCACCGTTTGTAAGGAGTGGCGGGCTAAACAGGTAGAAGAAGGCAAAACAGTTGTTTCCGCCGATCAATACAACGGGCTGATGGGAATGGCTTTAGCCGTGGCAAAACACACGGAGGCGGGCGTTCTTTTCAGTAACGGCAAAGCCGAGGTTTCGTGCGTGGGGTACGACACCAGCAACGCCGTTGACGTGCGTTGCCGCATGGATTTTGTGCCGACGGCAAAAAATTATTTGTGCGATCTAAAAACAACCCACGACGCAAGCGAGCGTGAGTTTGCAAGAACGGCTTACAATTCTGCGTTTCACATTCAGGCGGCTTTGTATCTGGCCTTGTATAACGCCCTGTCTGGCGAGGAGCGCAGCGAGTTCAGATTTGTTGCCGTCGAGCAAAAGCCGCCGCACGCAGTCAACGTTTTTAATTGTTCTCCTGAGTTTTTATCTAAAGGCCGCGCCGACATGAGCCGCACGCTGGCTTTGTTTGCGCGTTGCCTAGCCGAGGATCATTGGCCGGCCTACGGCGAGGAAGTTAAGCAGCTAAATTTACCCAAATACGTTGAAGCAGAATAACCCGAAAAATAACATGAAACTCGAAACCGAAACCAACACCAACCTGGCCGTACAAAGTGCCGGGGCGTTTAGCTCTCCTGCCGCTTTTGAAACCGCTCAACGCATGGCTAAGTTGCTTACTAGCAGCACGATAGTTCCGCAAACTTACCGCGAGAACTTAGCCGACACGGTAATTGCGCTCGAAATGGCGAACCGCATCGGGGCGAACCCTTTGGCGGTTATGCAAAACCTTTACATCGTCCACGGACGACCAGCGTGGTCGAGTCAGTTCCTAATTTCCTGCATCAATGCCAGCGGCAAGTTTACGCCTTTGCGTTACGAGATGACTGGCGAAAAGGGCAGCGATTCCCGCTCTTGCGTTGCCTGGGCAGTTGACAAAGCAGGCGAGCGATTAGAAGGCCCGATGGTTTCTATCGATATGGCAAAAGCCGAGGGCTGGTATAACAAAAACGGCAGCAAGTGGAAGACGATGCCTGAACTGATGCTGCGTTACCGAGCCGCCACGTTGTTTGCTCGACTTTATGCGCCCGATCTAACAATGGGGATTCATTGCGACGACGAGATAATTGACATCTCGTCAGTGGTTGCTGACCCCGTTCGCAAGGCAAAGCGGGCGTACGCCGCCCCTAATTTTTTGGCCGACAAACCGACAGACCACACAGAGAACGCACCAGTGGCAGCGATGCCTGTTGAAGTTGATTCTGCGGCTGGCAACCTGCCCAAACTTAGTCGCGGGTTGCTTAATTTGACAAAGATAACCGAGGAGGAGTTTGTTGGTTATCTTCACTCGGTAGGCATGGAGGACTCGCTTGTTACCCTAGACGAGGCCTGCCTGATGGATCCCGAAAGAGTGCAGGCAGCGTGCGATGATTTCAAGCGAGTTGACGTGGCGGTGAAAGCCGCACGAAAGGCTAAACCTCAAACAATAGCTCAATAATTAACAATGAACCCGCCTGCTTTCCAATTCTATGCCGATGACTTTGTGGCGGGAACAATGAAGTTCACCGACGCAGAGGTTGGGCTATATGTGCGCCTCCTCTGCGCTCAATGGGCAGAGGGTGGATTGCCTGACGACGATGCCGAGCTTGTCAGTTACGGGCGAGGCGAGACGCCGCTGGCTAGGGTCAAGGCCAAGTTTATTAAAGGCCAAGACGGGTTGCTGCGGAACGCTCGGCTTGAGGACGTGCGTGCCAAGCAAGCCGCCTTCCGCCAGAGCCGGGTGATCGCTGGCCGGAACGGGGCAGCAAACCGATGGCACAGCCATAGCACAGCCAATGGCAAACCGATGGCACAGCCTATGGCAAACGGTATGGCAAACGATGGCTCTCCTTCTCCTTCTCCATCTCCTTCTCCTAAAGCTTATAAGCTTCAAAGGGAAAAGCTCTTGCAAGACGACGGGGAGCGTGAGGCCGAGGTTGACCGATACGACGACAGCGAGGCAGGGATCATGGCGCGAATGAAGAAGCTTTTAGGGAATGCCGATTGCGCGAACGACGGCGGCAAATGGCGCGTCCGAGCGCGAGGGCAGGGTCAGAAGACCTTGCGCGTTTTGCAAGCCCTAGAAAGCGACGCCAGAGAGGGAATCAAGCCTTCTGTAAGCTGGGCTGCATACGCAGAGGACACTTGGAAGAGGTTTGTTTAGCACAAGAGCGCAAAAGGACACGCATTATGGCACTCCCCGCCACCCCTACCACCCACCCCCCGGTAAGGAATCTATTAATGCCTGAAGCTACCAAGGGGTAACGATGCGCGCCGAATGTGGCCCTAACAACCCTCAAAAACCCGCTTCCTTTTTCCAAAACTATGACAACTGCCTCCACAATCCCCGTGCATTGCAGCCACACCGAACTCGCTGACGTTGTGGGACTTATCCCCAACCCGCGCAACCCGAACAAGCATCCCGACAAACAGATTGCGCTGCTGGCGAAAATCATCCGGCATCAGGGCTGGCGTTCGCCCGTCGTGATTTCCAACCGTTCGGGCTTCGTGGTGAAAGGCCACGGACGGCTTGAAGCCGCGAAGCTCCTGCAAGTCGAGCACGTGCCGATTGACCGGCAGGACTACGCCACCGAAGCGGACGAGTGGGCCGACCTAATCGCGGACAACCGGATCGCGGAGTTGGCCGAGACGGACGACAAAGAGCTTTCTGCCTTGCTGGGCGAGATTGCCGACAAGATTGACCTGGAGCTAACGGGCTTCGACGCCGAGGGCTTGAGCGAGATTAAGTTCAACGAGCCAGACGCAACGGTTGACGCCGAGCCGCAGATCGACAAAGCCGAAGAACTCCGCGCCAAGTGGGGCGTCGAACCGGGGCAGCTTTGGGAGCTTGGCGACCATCGGTTGCTGTGCGGGGATAGCACGAAGAAGGAGGATGTCGAGCGGGTGCTTGGCGGCGTGGTTCCTTTGCTCATGGTGACCGACCCGCCGTATGGGGTGGAGTATGACGCCGATTGGCGCAACCACGCGCTCAGGTCAGATGGCTCGCCCATCGCCGGGCGAGCCATTGGCAAGGTTCACAACGACGACCGCGCCGACTGGTCGGATGCGTGGCGGCTGTTTCCCGGCGACGTGGCGTATGTGTGGCACGCTGGCAACATGGCGCACGTCGTGGCAGAAAGCCTGATCAGTTGCGGGCTGCACATCCGCGCACAGATCATTTGGGCGAAGAACCAACTCGTGATCGGGCGTGGCGACTACCATCCGCAGCACGAGCCGTGCTGGTATTGTGTCCGCAAGGGCAAGCCGGGGCTCAGGACAGACGACCGCAAGCAAACGACCCTCTGGCAGATCGACAAGCCGCACAAGTCCGAGACCGGCCACAGCACGCAGAAGCCCGTCGAGTGCATGGCACGCCCGATCCGCAACCACGAGAGCGAGTTCGTCTACGAACCCTTCAGCGGCAGCGGCACGACCATTATCGCCTGCGAGCAACTGGGCCGCAAATGCCGCGCCATCGAAATCTCGCCAGGTTATGTCGCCGTGGCGATCCAACGCTGGGCCGATGCCACCGGCAAGCAACCCAAGCTTGTGCAATGAGCGAAGCCGTCGACCATGCCCTGATTGATCGCGTCCTCAAGCGCGACCTGGTAAACATCCAGCGGCGAGTTGCGGCGGGTGAAACCATCTCCAACGCCGAGCGCGAAGTGTTGCTGCGTGCCAAGGCGGAAGCCACCGCCGAGGGCGCACAAAAAATCAGCGGCGAAGAACTTTGCCACCTTACCGGGTTGACCGACAAACGCCACCGGCAGCTTGCCAAGCAGGGATATTTCCCGCCACCGGATAACGGCCTTTATGATTTGCGAGCGACTTTTGCCGGTTTGGTCAAATACTACCGCGAAGCTGCCGCTCGCAAGGTAAAGGCCGGCACGCTCGACGCCGCCAAGCTGGTGAAAGAGCAGGCCAAGGCGCGGCTGGCACAGCTAGAGGTTCAGCAAGCCGAGGGGCAACTCTTAGAGCTTGCCGTTGTGCAACACGTTTGCGGAAGCATCTGCTCCGCTTTTACTGCAAGGCTTTCCAACTTTGGCGACGGGCTGGCGTCCATCTGCCACAACCAACCGGGCGACTTTGTAGCGCAACGGATCAACGAAGGGCTGCGCTCCGCACTACGCGAGCTTTCCAAGCTGAATCATTTGCCGTTAGGAAAAAATGACGGCAACTAGCCAATTTTGCGCGAGCGTCGAGCAATGGTTCACGCCGAATTCCGACGAACCGCTGTGGCAGTGGGCCGAGGCCAAAATTGATTTGACCGGCCTCTCGCAAATCGAGGGGCCATACCGCACGGACGTTTCGCCAATGGTGCGACCCGTTTTTGATGCGTTGCAAGACCGCCGCACGCGCAAAGTCGTCTTGATGGTATCGGCTCAGGCAGGCAAGACGCAGACCCTGATGGTCTTCGCGGCGTGGGCAATCTGCGAAGCACCTGGCCCGATGTTTTGGGTGATGGCGAGCGAGGAAGCTTGCGACGAATTCACAAAGGCGCGGTTGATGCCATTGCTGGAAAGAATACCAGAGGTCGTTTCAAGGATGCCCGCTGAACGCTCAGGCAAGACGCTTAACCTCGTCCGGTTCACGTCCATGCCAGTTTATTTTCGCGGGGCAAACTCGCCCTCGAAACTTAAGTCAACGCCCGTGCGCTGGCTGGTTTGCGACGAAGTTAGCGACTGGCCTCCGTCTAGCTTTGAGAAGGTCGGCAAGCGCGTTCGCTCTTACAGCCACTCAAAGACCGTTGTCATATCGACGCCGATGAACGCTGGCGAAACCGTTCACGCGCAATGGGAACAAGGCACGCAGACATTTTTTCACTGGGCTTGCCCGCACTGTGGACACCGCCAGCCGTTTCGCTTTGGCCGCGAGAAGTCGGTGGTTTTTGCCGAAGCCAGAGACAAGGGCGGGTTGGTATGGGACACCAACGACACCACGCGACCAAGCGGGCGGTGGAACTGGGCCGAGCTTAGAAAGACCGTGCGCTATCAGTGCGAGTCGTGCGAAGCAAACATTTACCAGAGCGAGCAATTCAAGCTGCTGCAAACTCTGGAACGTTATGATCGCAACCCGACGCCAGAGCCAAACGTGCAATCGTTTTTCTGGAATGCCTTAAGCTCAATCTGGGTTCGCTGGGACGACGTGGCCTGTGAGTTTTTAGCCGCGAAAGAACGCGCCGAATCTGGCGAGATGGAACCGCTAAAAAGCTTCGTGCGCGAAACCCTCGGTGAACCGTGGCTGCTCATTGGCGATACCGCCGACGAAAACGAAATCCGCAGGTTGTGTGGCAAATACAAGCGCGGCGAATTTTGGCCAGCAGACGATCAGCGGCGGGTCATACGCATTGTCGCTGTGGACGTGCAAAAAGATCATTTGCGGTTTGTCCTTTGCCAACTGCGCGAGGGCGGCGAGCTTCGCGTGGTGGACTACGGGCAGCTTTCACACTTCGACGACCTGCGCGCCTTGCAACTTGCAAAGGGCGTTGCCAAACGTGCCGTCTTTTTAGACTCAGCCGACGGCACACGCCAAACCGAAATCCAACGCGAGTGCGTCCGGTGGAGTTGGATTGCCATGCGGGGCAGCGCACAGGACAGCTTCGCGCACACCACGGCGTCGGGTCGAATTGTTCGTAGACCGTTTAGGCGAAGCGACGGCATCGACGCGTACGCCGGGACACAGCACAGCGGGCGTCGCTTTGTAACTCGTTATGAATGGTCAAACCCAAGTTACAAAGACCGGCTCTACCTGTTCGCACTCAAGGGCAAAGGGCCGTTGTTTGAACTGCCCGCCGATGTGGGCAGCGATTTCATCGCGGAAATCCAAGACGAACGGCGCGAACCTGAGAAGGGGTCGCGAGGGAACACCGTCTGGCGCTGGCGGGACTCTGGAAACAACCACTACGGCGACTGCTTGCTGATGGCACTGGTGGCGATGGACGCGAGCGCGTTCAGCCGGGGCGCGATTCTGCCGACGGCGGCGAAGGATTATGAGCTGAAGCCTGCGCCTTAGCCCGCCGCTTGGCCACGCCCGCGAGCGCTGCCTTGCGAGCTTGTTCCGATGATCGCGCCTTGGCCTTGCCCGTCCCGGCCTTGCCGCCACGTGCGCCGATGAACGCAAGGTAAGCAACTACGATTCCGTCAGTGACCCGCGCAGCCTTAACGCTGTGCATGGCAAACGGAGCGGATGGGTTGCAATTACACCAGTGGCGCTTGTTGCAGTCCAACTTGGCAACACTGCCGCAGGCGGAACACTTAAAAAGCTCTTTGCGGTTGCCTTTCACTTCGCGCCTCCTTTCGCCTTGGCGATAGCAGCGCGGGCGGCTTTGGCTGCTGGAATTAGTTTGTGCTGCGCTCCGAACTCCGAAGCCAGTCGCGTGGCCTTATTAGTTTGACTGGCGAGGAGTCCGGCGTTAGTCCAACCGGCAAGGTGAGCCAATAGCTCCTGCAAACTGGCAAGCAGTTCCGGTGCGCTGGCGATAAGCGCGGCGTCCGCTGGCGTAAATGCGCCGATGACGTTTTGCTTGCCGAGCGAGGTGTGATCCGACCAGACGAGGCCGTCGTTGTTTGCCAGCCACGGGCCGGGTGTGTGTGTGTGTGTGTTCATGTTTTTGGTTTTTGTTTTTGCGGGCATTTGCCCCGCCTGCTGCGTCCGGCTTGCGTCGGGCGCAGGGTGGCGGGTCAGAAACTAGCGGCAAAGCGCAATCTCCTTTCCATCAACAAGCATAAATCCGCGCTTCGCCGATGCGATTTCTTCCCTAGTCCAAAGGCCGGCGACGACTGACTCAAGCCGGGCGGCGTCTGCTTTGATAGCCGCCATTTGTTCGGCGTAGAGCGACTGCGCGGCGGACAGTGCCTTGTCAGCATCCGCGATGCTATAGGCAATCCGCTGAGCCCAAGCTCGGCAAAGATGTAGCTGAGCGGCGTCGCGTATCGGCGCGCCGACTTCGTAAAGGTTTCTTGTCCATTCCATGTTTGGTTTCGTGTTCGTTTTCATGTGTCTGCTTTTGTTTTAGTTAGTTACTTTCGACGCCTCCAATCTAGCGCAAGCTAAGCTTGCGCTGCAATAGGTAAATCGCCTTTTTTTACGATTAAAGCGCAGCTTATCCAAAGGGCTTGCAAAATAAGTTCGGCTAATATATGCTGAATTCGTGGCCTCTGGAATTTTTGCCGATTTTACTTTGGCGCAAGTTTTGGAAATCCGCACTCAAGCAAAGGCTTTGGTGACGGAAGGCAAAACCTTGATGACCTGGAGCAGCGGCAACACCGCGACGGGCAAGCAATTTGCCATGCCAGTAAAAGAGGTTTTGGAGGAATGCCGGTACGCCCTGCGAAAAATCGATCCCGACACCTACGGCGCACACGTAACGCGCGCCGTTTGCACTTTCAACTCGCGCTGACATGGCCGCTAAACCTTTTCGAATTCTGGACGCTTACGGACGACCTGCTGCCCGTGGCAACACGCTTTACGATTCGGCTCGGTGGGATTCGCGCGCGCCTCGCGTGTGGAATGCTGCTGCCGACTACAATTCCATCGCTGGCAGTGGCCACCGCGAGCTGATGAGCTTGGGCCGGTATCTCTACGCGAACGTCGCGCCGTTGCAGAATGCCATCATCACCATCGCAGCGACGGCCATTGGCGATGCGTTTATTCCCCAATATTATGGACGGCCACAGGGCGATTGGGGCGAGAGAGCCGAAAGCCTGCTCTACGAGTGGCACAAGGTCTGCACCGTGTCGGGTGGAATGTACGACTGGCGAAACGTCCTGCGCGTTGGGATCATCAGCATTATCCGCGACGGCGACGTGGGCGTTCTGCTTACGCACAGCGAGTCGTCCGAGTATCCGCAAATTCAACTAATCCCCGCGCACCGCATCGGCTCGGTTGGCGAAGCCAGCGAAGTGTTAGACGGGGCATTTGCCGGAAACCTCCTGGTCAATGGAGCCATTCTCAACCCGTTTGGCCGGGTCATCGGCTGGCGGATTTACGACGGAGCCAGCCAGCCCCGCGACGTGTCCACCGCAGATTTGGCAGTCTATTATCGGCCAGACTTTGCCGATCAAACCCGTGGCACTTCGCAAATCGCGGCGGGAATCCGCGACTGGCAAGACCGCAAGCAGGCATTTGAGTTTTTGCGGCTCGCGCTGAAGAAGGAAGCGAGCATCGCTATAATAGAACACAGCGAGGAGGGTAGCTTGGATTTAGACGCGGACGAAGTTACCAGCGGCAGCGGAGCCAACGGCGGCTCGGTTTACGAGGAACGCACCGACGGCGCAACCATGCGAATCTTCCGAGCCAACAGCGGCAGCAAGATTGAGTTTCCTGAAAGCTCGCGGCCATCGCAGAACACGCAGGAGTTTTGGGAACGAATCACCCGCGACGGATTGCAAGCGATCAACTGGCCCGTGGAGCTAACTTACGACGCGACCAAAATTGGCGGGGCGTCGCTTCGCATGGTCATGGAGGTCGCGCAACGCACCATCGCAGAATATCAGTGCGTGGCTCAATACATGGCAAGGCGCATTGATGCATGGCGGATTGCCAAGGCTATTAAAGAGGGCGAACTGCCAGAGAATCCCGACTGGTGGAAAATCGCCCACCAGACGCCCGAACAGATGAGTTGTGACCGTGGGTATTCCAGTCAGGTGGATCGAGAGGAATATAAATTGGGCTTTACGACGATGAAAGACATTGCCGCCCGTCGTGGCAAATGGTGGGAGGAAGAACGCGACCAGCAAGAGGCCGAGGCCGACGACCTGCTCACACGCTCAAAAGCTCTCGCCGCTCGGCACGGCGTCACCATCGAGGCCGCGCTGTCGCTCTTGCAACAACGCAGCCCGAACCCGCCGTCAACCATAACCGAACCCGAACCATCCGAATGAAAGCTGCCCTCGCCTCGCAAGATGTTTTGCTAATCGATCCGAAACGCTGGGCCGCTCAAGTGGCCGAGGTTTCCGAGGCAAGTCTGCCGCACTCTTTCACCAACGACGAAGACGAGGATTGCGACATCTACGGCGATTGCTTGCCGCAAATGACCGTGGGCGAGGACGGCATCGCAACCGTGCCGATCAAAGGCACAATCTCAACCGGCCTCCCTGCGATTGCGTCGGCGTTTGGCTTTGTCGACACCGGCAAAATCCGCGAGCAGATCGAGACTGCTCTAGCCGATCCCAAGGTGCGGGCCGTGCTGCTTAATTTTGACAGCCCCGGCGGATTTGTCACTGGCACGCCGGAGCTTGGCAGCTACATCGCCGAAGCCGCGCAGAAGAAGCCAATCTACTCTTACACGGCTGGCTTGTGCTGTTCCGCCGCCTATTGGCTCGCCGCACCGACGCGAGCCATCTTCGCCACAATCTCTGCCGAGGTCGGCAGCATTGGAGTTTATGTCGCGCACACTGACCAAAGCGCGATGGCTTCAATGATGGGTTTAGCCGTGCGCGTTTTCCGATCCGGCAAGTACAAGGGCGCGGGCGTGCCGGGAACTGCACTCAGCGACGATCAGGCGAGCAACATCCAGCAGCGGGTTGACAGTCTGGCGGCAATTTTCAAGTCGCACGTGATGAGCAACCGGCCTGGCGTGTCCGAGGATTCTATGCAGGGTCAAACTTTTCTGGGCTATGAGTCAGCGTTTGCTAAGTTAAGTGATGCCGTGGTGGTCGATTTGGCGGGGGCAAAAAAAATAATGCTTGCAGACTTGACATAAGTCAGGCTTATAGTATGTCTAAGCGTAACTTATGACAGCTTTACAAGAAATTGCCAGCCTCAAGGCTAGTTTGGAAAAGGCTTCCGCCGAGGCGGGTGAACGCTCGCAAGCTATCACCGAAGGCAACAAAGCCTTGGCCGACCTGCAAGGCGAGATGGTCGCGCTGGCCGCTGAAAAGGCCGCACTCATGCAGGAGCGGAACGAGTTGGCGACCAAACTGGCCGAGGCACAGACCGCCGCCCGCGATTTTAAGGCCGAGGTCGAAACCCGCGCAGCGGCTTTGGCCGTGCAACAGGTCGCTTCTGTCGGCCTTGCCAAGCCGTTGCAAGTCGCACCGGCCACCGAATCTAACCAAGCCGACATTCTGGCCGCTTATGCGAAAGCCGACGCTGCCGGAAAACGGGCCATTTTCCTTAAGCATCGCAAGCATTTTTCAGTGTAAAAACCAAAACTAACTGACCTATGGCAAACTCCCTCAATGGTGTAAATCTAGCCGCGATAGCGGCTCAGTCCCTCGACGTTCTGCTGCCCAAGCTTCCGCTTCTGCGGAGCGTGATGGCAACCGACTTTTCCTCTGACGTTGCCACGCAGGGCGAAAGCGTGACGACTCGCGTGGCCACCGCGACCACCGCGCAGGATTTCACGGCAGCGGCGGCAGACCAGGACGCGACCACCACGGCCAAGACCATCAGCTTGTCCAACTACAAAGGCACGCGCATTGCTTTTTCCGACAGCGAGTGGAGCAAAAGCAGCGTCAACCTCAACGAGGTTTTCATCAAGCCCGCCGTCAACGGCATCGCTAACGCGATCATTGACAGCGCACTGGCTCTGGTGACTAACGCCAACTATGGTGCGGCAGGCTTCACTGGCGCGGCTGGCACGTTCGACGCAGATGATTGCGCCGACCTCGCCGCCGCATTAACTTCGGGCAACGTTCCGCAAGATGGCCGCTTCTTGCTGATCAACCCGTCTTACTACGCGAACCTCGCGAAAGACGCCTCGGTGCAGCAAGCCTACGCTTACGGCAGCCCCTCGGTGATTTTGGAAAACCGCATTCCTCGCGTGCATGGCTTGTCGGTTTTTGAGTACACGGACATTCCCGCAAACTCCGAGGCACTCGTCGGTATGTGCGGCACTAACCAAGGCTTGCTGGTTGCGACCCGCTTGCCCGCCGCGCCTGCCAATTACCCCGGCGAAATCGAGACCGTGACCGATCCTGATTCTGGTTTCTCGCTCCAGTTCCGCCGCTGGTATTCTGCGGATGACCGCAAGTACCGCATGGAAGTCGGCGTCATTTACGGCGTGGCCGTGGGCGTCGCTGGCAACATCAAGCGCATCGTCTCTGAATAACCCTGCCTGACATTGGGCCGGGATGGGCAACGTAACGACACCATCCGAATGAAAATTGCAGCAACTATAGCACGGGACGGCAGCGGCAAGCTGGCCGTCCTTTTTTTAGGCGACAAGAAACAAACGCCAACGGCAGACGCGATTTTCCACGACGACGCTGCCCTCGCCGCTAACGGTTTATCTGGCGAGGTTGAGATCATGATGCTTCGTGCGCCGTTGCCGTGGCGACGCCGGGTGACGGTGGTGGGAGACGCGCCGGTGGTGACTGCTCCTAAACGTCGGGGCAGACCAAAATTAAATGAGCTTGTCCAGTGAACAAAACGCTGACCTCAGCTACATCTTTGCCGAGCTTGGGGAGACGTTTACCTTTGGCGCGGCCACCATTCCTTGTTCCGTAACCTTCCGCACGTCTGGCCGCAAAAACGACATGGGCGGCTTTCTGGACGAGTTTGACGTGACAATTTCGGCTCGCGTTTTGGATTTGCCCACGCCAGCCCCAGCGCGAGGCAGCGTTGTGGTGCATCGCTCGCGCTCCTATCGGGTCGAGCAAATCGACCTGAGCCAGATCAACACCGAAGCCAGACTTAAATGCGTGGCGACGAACCGATGACCTACGCACGCGAGGCGGCAGCACTGGCAGCGTTGAAGGCGCGAATTCGGTTTGCCAATCGCCGAGAATTGCGTCCGCTGGATTTGGCTCTGACTCGGCTGAAAATTAGCTGGGCTTCTAGTTTGTTTCCGGCCCTTCCACCGCTTGAAGTTCCCGCCCGCTCTCGCTAAGGTCAGGGCGTGACGAGTTACGAGCCCAAAGGTTTCGCCGGGTGTTTCGCTTACGAGCAAGCATCTGGCGCGGCGGTTGCCCTTGGCGCAAACTTTATTTGGCAAGAGAAGATTGACGGCGAGCGAGCCGTGCTTCGCCTGTCTCCTTCTGGTTGCACCTGGCACGGGCGAGCGATGCAGTCCAAGCCAATCAGCTTGAAATCTGAAACGTCTGCCGTGCTTGACTGTGAGAAGGTGGGCGACACTTTTCGCGCTTTTGACCTGCTAGAACTCAAAGGCGAGGACATAAGCGGGCAACCTTTAGCGGCTCGACTGGCGAAGCTTGCCACGCTGAATTTACCGCACGAAATAGCGATTGTTCCGCATTATTCCTCGCCCGACGCGATTAAAGAACCGAGCGAGGGAGTGGTCGCCAAAGACTTGCGCTCAACCTATCACCAGCCGAACGACTGGCTGCGGTTCAAGCGCGAAATCACCGAGGATGTGATAATTGCCAGCGTGGACGAGGACGCGCAGAGCGTCGCCGTGTCGCGCATGGTCAAGGGGCGCAAGATTCCCGCTGGCCGAATCTTTGGCTTTGGCGAGGTGGAAATTCGCCAAGCCGCCGCCAGCATCGGCGCATGGATTGAAATTAAGGCCATGCAGTTGACCGCTGCTGGTAAATACCGGCACGGCAGATTCGTTAGGTTTCGCTTTGACAAGGGGCAAGCTTGCTAGCTGCAAAAGCTGGCGGTTTCTTTCGTTTTTTTTGGCATAGCATATAAGCAAAGCTTATGCTAATTTGCCGGGCATGACGCCGGTAAATTCGCCCGCAGGCATTACTTTTGACACGCGAGAGTTTGATCGTGCGTTGAAAGAATATCTATTAGCCACCTCGCTGGAGCTTTCTGACGCCTTGAACAGAAAGGCTTTAAGAATCGCTCACGGAGCCTTGGCAAATACAAAGAAAGCCGAACGCTCTGCGATTGAGGATCTTGGCTTGAGAACCGCGAGCGTCAAAGAATACACGTCTGAGAAAACCAAAAAGAAGAAGGTTAAGCGCAAATTCGATTTTGCGGAGGACGAGGCGATTGAAAAATACCTCGGAGCGCGGTCAAAAGCAGGACGCAGCTCTGGCCAATCGTTTGAAAACCGCAAAGCAATCGCCAAGGCTGCTCGCAAATGGATTGCCGCCAAACTGCGTTCCATTGGATTTCTGCGGTCAGGCTGGATTGTGTCTATTAAAAAGCTTTCGTCGCTGGTGGGCGAGGCTTACCAACGACCCGCCGACGTGGTTAGTCGATCAGCTAACCTTGGCCGATGTACCCCGGCCAAGCCCGGTCTTAACCCTTTTGCGCTAATCGAAAACAACGCCACGCTCGGCGTGCGCTGGAACGATTCAAAGGCCGCTGCGCTGGGTCAAAAACTGGCAACGGAAGGATTGCGACAGGCTTTTGTGGTCGAAACTCAAGCGATGCAAAAATACATCGCTGACAAGCTGCAAGAGACGGCCAATAAGTTTACCCCGCCCAAAACCTCAACCAAATAGCCATGCCCTTCTCCTCTGTCCAAGCCAAGGTCGAGCGAGCCGCCGCCGCCGTTATCGCTTCCGCTGCCTCGTCAACCGGCCTCGCCGTGTTTACTGGCCTTGACACCGACGCCATCACGCTCCCGTGCGCGATCTGCGAGGCGACCTCGGCCAGCCCGCCGCCAGGGTTGCAATTCACTGGGATTCAACAAGTCGAGCTGGTTGTGAGCGTGCGCTCAAATAAGAGCGACAGCACACCGGCGCAGCATGAACTTCGCTGCGCCACCGTGTTTGACGCGCTCACCACCGACACTGCCGCCGCCGATTTGAGCGCGGCCATTAGCGACTTCAAAGCCTTCATGGTGGAGTTCGGCCAGTTGAGCCAATCAGTCGAGGACGACTCACACGTAAATTCCGCTTCGTTCCGCGTCACGTGCTGTCCGGCGTCAGTCTAAAATCCTAGTTGACAACGGGCCATCATTAGGCATAATGATAAGCAACTTTATCTTATCTTATGAGCGTTCAAAAAGGCACTTCTCTTACGTGGGGCATTCACGCAGACGCAGCCGTATCCGGCACGGGCGTGGTCGGCGGGATTGTCCAGAGCATTCAGCGCAGCGACGAGGCCGAGCGTGCTGATAACCGAGGCGCGGACGGCAAGGTGGTCAACGTGGTCTATTACAATTTCAAGACTACCCTAACCGTTGAAATCCTGCCTACCGCTGCTGCAACTTTGCCAGCCATCGGCACAACCGTTACCGTCGCAGGATCGCACGCTGCGTCAACAAACGACTCTTACATGGTCACGGCGGCGTCAATCAACGAGCGAGTTGATGGCGTGGTTTCTTTTTCGCTTACGCTAGAGAAGTTGGAAGGCATCGACCTCTCCTGATTGTTTTCACATGGGCGCGGACTTTTATTTGGCCGCGATACCAACCCCGGTCAGCGTCTTGGGCATTCGGCTTCGCCCTTATTCGCTCGGCCACGTTCTGTTGCTGTCGCGTTTTGACAACGCCTTTGTAATGGGCGGTCGTCCGGCATTGGAAGATGTAATCCAAGGGATTGTCATTTGCTCGCAAACTTACGCTGAAGCCCTGCGCGACATGGACAACCCCAAGCTGCCAAGTCTGGTCGGCAAGTGGCAACGCAGTTTGCAGCCCCGCTATTGGTGGGGCGGACGCAAACCGGAGCTTGGTTTTTCCCCAACGCAAGCCGCAGAACAGTTCGTTGCGTACCTTCGCGCTGGCAGTTCGTTCCCCATCTTCTCTGTGCCGCAAGACAAGAAAAGCAACGATCCCTTGCACGTTCCGCTGGTGCAGACTGTAAAGGTTTATTTGATGACCAAGCTGAATTTTTCTGAGGCCGAACTGCTTGACCGGCCTTGGGGGTTGTGCCTGTGGGATTATTTTACGAGTCACGCCATGGAGGGGAATTGCAAAATCTGTGACACCACCGACGACGAAGCCCTGCGTGCCAAACTCGTCGAGCTAGAGCATAGCCTCAACAACCGCTTAAACTAGCATGGCCTTCATGTCCATTTTAGCGCGGTTAGGCTTGGACTCGTCCGGCTTTCAAGCAGGCGTCAAAGAAGCGGAGTCAGCCGCCAAGGGGCTGGGCAAAAGCATTAGCTCAGAACTTAAAGGGCAACTAGCAAAAGCGTTTTCTGTAACGGCGGTGGTGACGGCGGGCAAGGCGGTCATGGATTACGCGGACAAAATTGGCAACATGAGTGACCGCCTGGGCCTTTCCACAGACGAGTTGCAGCGGTTTGACTATGCTGCCCGTCAGTCAGGGTCTTCGCTGGAGACATTCCAAGGCGTGTTTGAAAAGTTGTCCGTTGCCCGCGAGGAGGCGTTGGAAGGCAATGAGCAAATGGTCGAATCATTTGCCCGCCTGGGCGTTTCGATGGACGACCTAAAAAATCGACGGCTGGATGAGTTGATTAAAATCATTGGCCGCACCGTGCAAGCCGGGGACGCACAAGCCCTATTGCCTGCCTTGCATGACGTTGGCGGCAAAGGCGCGGGTGAGTTGATTCCTACTTTCCAAGCGGGCCTGGACGAAACCGGATCGCAAGCTCCGATCATATCTGCCGAAGACATCGAAGCGATGAAACAGGCAGGCGACAGCTTTTCCGCCCTCACCCAAACTTTACAAGCCGACTTTGCGCCAGCAGTTGTCATGGTAGTGGATGCGATGCAATACCTGGTTGACCTGTTCCGAACAATGGCCGCGATTAACTGGAGTTCGTTCAAGTTTTTTTCCAGATTCGCCGGGGCTTTGTCAGGCGGGGCATCTTTCAAAGAGGCTGCAAAAGAGGGCGCGACTGCTTTTGACGACGTAAACAAAACCATTGACCAATATGATGACCGCCAACGCCGTCAAGCAGCGGCAGAAGAAGCTCGCCGGTTAAAAAACGAAGAAGCAAAACAGCGTAAAGCTGAGGAGGATAACATTGCCGGTTTGCGCGAAGCCAAAAAAGCTGCCGACGCTCAGTTTAAGGAGGACGCAAGCGAAGCCAACCGGCAGGCGGCAGAAAAAGCCGCGCAAGATTTGAAAACCGCAGAGGCGGCAAGAAAGCCAGTGGCCGGAGCCGAGGAAGCCCAGAAAAAAGCCGAGGCCAAAATGCAGGCTCTACGGGATCGCGTGCAGGACAAAGAAGACCGAGCTTTGCCCGAAGCCGAACGACGCCTCAAGCTGGAGGAAAAGATTGCCAAGCTGCGGGAAAAAGCTGAAGCCGCTGCCGCCAAATTTAAGGCGGAAGAGACGCCGGCCAACGAAAAAGCTGCGTTGGAAGCTAAGGCCAATTTGCTCGACGCCGAGGCTCAACTAAAGCCGGAAAAACCGGAAAAAGAAGTCGCGGCCACTTTTAAGGTCGCCGATCCGCTAGTTAACAGCCTGGAACGCATCGGCTTTTCGTTTGGAAAAGCTATGCAACCGGCTGGGCAAAACGAGTTGAAGCAAATTGCAGTTCACACCAAAGAGACGGCGAAATTTACAGCAATGACCGCCAAAAACACCGGAGTGACTTCTGAAGCTTTCAAATGATCTCGATTGGCGACAATCAAGTGGTCGAGCTAGAGGCCGAGCGCGTGTGGAGCGTGCGCGACGGCTGGAAAACGACGCGCCGTTTTCGCGGCACAAAAGAGGCGGTCAATGCGTTTGTGCCGACGCTGTTAATTGACGGGTCAAACATTCGGATCATCCCCGACGAAGGGCCGCTGGCGGTGGTTGAGGTGTCTTATGCCAACGCGCAGGACGGAGCATCGGTTTCCGAGGAGGCGCAAATCATCACCACTTGGTCAGTGCAATCTAACGAACTGGAGCAGCACATCACGGAGAGCGATCTTTGGGATAATTTAGACCCCAACGAACAAGAAGCCCTGCGCGAGCATATGGCGGGCGACACAACCTATGCAACGCTCCTTACGTTTGTAACCTCATCAGAAGGCGTTGCGATTGCCGAGCAGATTAACACCGGCAAAACTGCTTATGCTATCTCGCAAATTGTCCTCCGTCGCACACGAGTTATTTCCGCATTTGACTCGGCGTACACTTTTCTGGCCTCGGCCAACAAGGTCTATTCCCGCGCTCAGTTGATTGCTGCCTTTGCCCCACCAGCAGGCGTGCAATCAGAGATGCCAGCAGGCGGCGAGTGGCTGGCTCGCAACGGAACCAAGCAGCAGCAAAGCAACGGCAAGTGGTCGCTGGAACAGGAGTGGTGGCATGGTGACCGCATCTCGCCCATTTACGAGCGTATAACGTGATGAACTTTCCGCTCACCAAATCCATTTTCGGCGGCAAAATCGGCCAGGAGTTTGACCGGTTGACGGATGCCATCAACTCGCTTCGCCCGATTAGCTCGCCCGGCGAAACCGTGCAGCACACGACTCGCGGAGTGGTTCGTTCAGTGCGTTTGCCTAGAAAAGCAAGCGGCGGCGGCGGCGGCGGCTCTGAGATAAGTTTTGGGCAGGTGCTTTCCGTCGAGCCAAACAGTTTAACGGTGGAGCTTTACAGCGGCGAAGTCGTTTCAGTGGAGAAACCGCCCGATCTTAATGTGT
>Ga0194128_10002317_pt1 | contig 31079 bp, 26 predicted proteins | sample TA2KigCa65mmetaG_FD_148650 | JGI IMG/M metagenome (GOLD analysis project Ga0194128, IMG submission 148650) | Freshwater microbial communities from Lake Tanganyika, Tanzania - TA2015037 Kigoma Deep Cast 65m | ecosystem: Environmental > Aquatic > Freshwater > Lake | place: Tanzania: Lake...
TATCGCAGGCTCGCGCGCGACTTCGAGCGCTACGAGCGAACCGTCGCCGCCTTCTTCCGCCTCGCCATGATCCGCCTCATGCTCCGCCGCTTGACCCGAACAACAGCTTGCTCCTGAATCTCAACTTCCTGGATCGGCTCTAAGATGAGGAGTGCAATTGTGGGTACAGCGCTACGGGCACTGTGTCTTGTTGGAAGTGCAGTAGTCCTTCAACATCTGGATAAAGTGTAGCGAGATCCAGTTCCGTTAACCCGCCATTCGGCGCAGCTCGGGGATCTCCTCGCGCACACGCCGGTAAAGCGCATCGACGCCAATCCCTGCCCCACCCCCACTTGCTGCTGCCGCATTGGCCGCGTCAAAGATCTTGGTCTTGACGAAGAAGCGCCAATGCACGGGTAGCTTGGCCAGGAGCCGCGTCAGGTCGTCGTAGTTCTCACGGGTCCAGATTCGCTCGAAGGTTTCTCGCTCGGGCCCGAGATCGAAATGCCGGCCCTGCGGCTCGGCCGCGCGACGCTCCGCGCGCAGTACCTCGGTTGCGTTCCGGTCGACAGTGCCCTCGCGGATGACGACGCCGTACTCGCGCTCCGCCGCCGCAACCGAAACATACCCGCGCTCGACATCGGTCAGCACCTTATCGACCGGCCGGTCGAAGGGGCTGCCGCGTCCGCCGCCGCCCGGCGCGAAGATGCGGATCACGTCGCCCGGATCGACCACGACGAAATCGGTGTTGCCCAGGATCTTCTCGCTGTTGCGACCGGGATTGATGATGAAATTCGAGAGCTGGCCCGCCTTGCCGCCGAGGATGCCCCAGGCGCGGAACTTCGAGCGGTCGCGGTTGCGCGCAGTGATCTTGCTGTGCGGGCTGAACACCTTGAAGTCCATCCAGGATGCGAGGCCGCCGCGCATGAATCCGGCGCCGCCCGAATCGGGCTTGAGGCCGTAGCGCAGCACCTGGACCGGCACCTCGGCCTCGGTGATCTCGACCGGCGTGTTCTTGAGATAGGCGGAGTCGGCACCCGAGCCGTTCGAGCCGTCGCCATGGGGCATGCCGCCGCCGCCGCCGACGATCGGGTTGATCGCGGCGAGGATGCGCCGCCCGGTCCGATCGTCCGTCGTCATGACGTTCATGATCGAGCTGGAGCCGGCGGGCGCTGCGGGCATGCGCTCGGGGATCGCCTGGCTGAAGGCGCCGTAGATCAGGCTGCGCAGCCGTCCGCAGCTCATGCTGCGCATGCCGACCGCTGCCGGGAATTGCGGATTGACCACCGTGCCCTCGGGCAGGACGCAGGTGAACGGCCGCGTCAGCCCGCTGTTGAGCAGGATGTTCGGGTTCATGGTGGTCAGCACGTAGTAGACGCCGACCAGCATCAGCGTGTGGCGCGGATCGCCGCCCGTGGGAATGTTGATCGAGGAGTTGAGCTGCGGGTCGGAGCCCGTGAAGTCGAGGACGGCCTCGTCGCCGCGGATCTTGAGCGTGAGCGCGAAGCGGCAGGGATGGCCGCCCGGCGAATCCTCGTCGTTGTAGTCCGAGAAGAAATAGTCGCCGTCGGGAATGGCGCGCAGCACCTCGCGCGCCTGGTGCTCGGCATAGTCGAGCAGCGCATCGAGACCCTCCGAGAAGGTCTTTGGTCCGAATTTGGCAAGCATCTCCTTGACCTTGCGCTCGCCGACGTTCATCGCGCCGACGAATGCCTTAAGGTCGCCCCAGTTCTGCTCGGGCACGCGCACATTGGTCAGCATCACGCCGAGCAGCTCGTCGTTGAGCTTTCCCTTGCGGTAAAGCTTGGTCGGCGGAATCCGGATGCCTTCCTGGTGAATTTCCGTCAGCGCACGCGAGAGCGATGCGGGCACCGCACCGCCGACATCGGTGTTGTGGATATGGCCGACCGCGAAGCCCATGACCTTGCCCTTGTGGAAGATCGGCTTCCACAAGTGAAGGTCGGGCGGGTGCGTGGCGAGAAACCCGCTATAGGGATCGTTGGTGCAGCCGATATCGCCTTCCTCGTAACGGTCGATCATGCGGATGGCGCGGCCGTAATAGAGACCTGGATACCAGGTCGCGCCGAGATCGAGCGGCACGGCGCAGGTCGTGCCGTCGGGATCGGTCAGCGCAACGGTGAAGTCCTCGGTCTCTTTCACGAAGGTCGAGTGCGCCGTGCGGTAGAGCGTGTAGGCCATGTTCTCGGCGGCCGCCCGCATGTGGTTCGCCAGGATTTGCAACGTGACCTTGTCGATCGCCATGACGATTCCCCTCAGCCGCGCTTGCTCAGAATGATGTCGCCGTGAGCGGCGACCGTGCCGGCGAAGCCCGGCGGCACGCAGGTCGTCGCGTCGTCCTGCGCGATCACGGCCGGCCCCTTGAGCTTCTGCCCTGCGAGCAGATCGGCGCGGTGATAGAGCGGCACCTTGTGCCGCTTGCCGTCGAAGCGCACCTCGATCTGCTTAGCCGGCTTCGGCGGGCGGGTCGATTTCCTGAGCCTGGCGAATTTCGGCTTGGGCAGCGCGCCGGCAATGACGAGCCGCAAATTGACGATGCGTGCGCCTGCGTTGTCGTCGCTGAAGGCATAGATCGCCTCGTGCGCCTTGTGGAACGCGGAGAGGATGTGCCTCACGTCGCCGGCCTTCGCCTTCTTCGCATCGAGGAACACCTCGATCTCGAAGGACTGGCCCTGATAGTTCATGTCGGCCGAATAGGTCAGCGTGTACTTGCCCTTGAAGCCCTGCTCGGAGCGGAGCCAGGCGACCGCTTTCTTCTCGAGCTCGGCATAAGTCGCCTTGATGGCCTTGGCGGCGGCCGGCGCGGCGTCGAGATAGACGGTCTTGATGAAGTCGTTTTTCATGTCGGCGATCAGCCCGCCGAGCGCGCAGACCACGCCCGGCGCCATCGGCACCAGAACCCGCTTCATGTTCAGCTCGCGCGCGAGGAAGCAGCCCATCATCGGCCCGGCGCCGCCGAAGGTCATGAGCGCATAGTCGCGCGTGTCGATACCGTAGCGCGCGCCCAGCTTGTTGATCTCGACGAACATGCCGGAGATCGCAACCTTGATGATCGCCTCGGCCGTGTCCTCGACAGTGCGTTTGAGCTTGCCGGCGATCGTCTCGATGGCGGTCCGCGCCTTGGCCGGATCGACGGTGACGGCGTTGTAGCCGAGCGGCGCATGGCCGAGAAAACCGCACACGGCGAAGGCGTCGGTGATGGTCGGCCGCGTGCCGCCACGGCCGTAGCAGGCCGGACCGGGATCCGAGCCGGCGCTCTCCGGGCCGACCTTGAGCACGCCGAAATCGTCGACCCAGGCGATCGAGCCGCCGCCGTCGCCGATCGAGGTGACCGACACGGTCGGCATGTAGAGCGGGAAATCGCCGATCTTCTCGCCCATGCCGAACTGCGGCTTGCCCTTGTCGATCAGCGCCACGTCGGCGCTGGTGCCGCCGATGTCGAGCGTGATCGCGTCGGAAACGCCGCAGGCGCGCGCGACGTAACTCGCCCCCATGACGCCCGAAGCGGTGCCGGACATGACCATGCCGACGCAGGCGCGCTTGCCGAGCTCCGCGCTCATCACGCCGCCATTCGACTTGGTGATCAGCGGCTCGGCCCTGACGCCGCGCTCCTTGAGCGCCCGTTGCAGCGAGGTCAGGTAGCCGGCAACGCGGGGATGGATGTAGCCGTTGATGATGGTCGTGGTCGTGCGCTCGTATTCGCGGATGACCGGCCAGACATCGGTCGAGCAGAACACGAAGAGATCGGGCGCGATGCGCTCGACAATCGCCTTGACCTGCTGCTCATGAGCGGGATTGCGATAGCCGTTGATCAGCGAAACGATGATGCCGACGCAGCCCTTGGCGCGGGCGCCGGCAATCGCGGCCTTGACGCTCGCCTCGTCGACGCTGCGTTCCGGCGTGCCATCGGCCAGCATGCGCTCGGCGATCGGGAACACGCGCTCCTTGGTGATGAGGGGCTCCGGCCGCGCGCAGAACAGCGAGGTCGTGTCGGGCATGCGCAGCCGCGCCAGCTCGAGCACGTCGCCGAAACCCTCGGTCGTGAACAGCGCCATGCGCGCGCCCTTGCGCTGGATCACCGTGTTGATGCCGACCGTCGTGCCATGGGTGAAACCGGTGACGCGGCTCGGCTCGATGCCGTGACGCTCGCCGAGCTGGCGCATGCCCTCGAACACCTCGGCCCCGGGTGTCGCCGGCGTCGACAGCACCTTGAGCGGCGTCAATTCGTTGGTCTTTTCGTTGAAGACGCAGAAATCCGTGAACGTGCCGCCGATGTCGACGCCGATGCGATAGCTCATGCCTGATCCGTCCGCGCTGCAAACTGCCTGTCCCGATGTGGCGGCACCATAGGCCGGCCCGGGGGACCGGCCAAGTGCATCCGACGCCGGGTTTCCATGCCTTTCCTGCAGGGTCCTATCAGCACAGATTATCAATTCACCGGCCCAGGCAATTTCTGGCACGCTCCCCGGCGCAGGGAAGGAGATCCGCATGTCCGTCGAGCATCGCGAGGCCGTCAAACGGCTGAACGCCACCGTGGCGCACGCCGTGGCGGCCGGCCTCAAGCGTCATGGCGTCACCGAGTTTTTCGGCCAGAGCATCCCAAGCTCGGTGATCCTGGCGGCCTGCGAGATGGGGCTGCGCCAGGTCGGATACCGGGCGGAGAACGCCGGCGGCGCCATGGCCGACGGCTATGCCCGCATCGCCAGGCGCATCGGCGTGGTCATGGCCCAGAACGGCCCCGCCGCCACCCTGCTGGTGCCGCCGCTCGCCGAGGCGCTCAAGGCCTCCGTGCCGGTCCTGGCATTGGTGCAGGAGGTCGATCGCCGATCGGCCGACCGCAACGCGTTCCAGGAGCTCGATCACACCGCGCTCTTTTCCGGCGTGTCGAAATGGCTGCGCCGGGTCGATCATGCGAGCAGGATCGACGACTACCTCGACATGGCGATCGCCGCCGCCACCAGCGGTCGGCCGGGCCCGGCCGTCCTGCTGCTGCCCTTCGACCTGCTGCACGAAGCTGAGGTCGAGCGTGCCGAGCGGCACGCTGTGCTGGGCACATGCCCGCTCGACCGCGTGGTCGCCGAGCCGGCGCGCATCGACGCCGCCGCGGAGCTGATCGCACAGGCCAAACGTCCGCTCGTGATTGCGGGTGGCGGGATCCACCTGTCCGATGCCGCAGCCGAGCTGGTCGAGCTGCAGGACAAGGCGCATCTGCCCGTGGCGACCACGGTGATGGGCAAGGGTGCGGTCGACGAGCATCATCCCCTGTCGCTCGGCGTCGCGACATATTTCATGGGCAAGGGCGGCATGGCGCGCCACCAGCGCGGGCTGATCGACGAGGCCGATCTGGTGCTGCTTGCCGGCACGCGCACCAACCAGAACGGCACCGATTCCTGGACCCTCTATCCGCGTTCCGCGCGCTACATCCATCTCGACATCGATGGGCAGGAAGTGGGGCGCAACTACGAGTCCGTCCGCCTGGTCGGCGACGCAAAGGCGACGCTGGCGGCGCTGACCCGGCGGCTCACCGAGCTCGATCTCGGCCGGCATCGTGCACGACGCGCAGGCCTCGAGCGGCGTATCGCCGAAGGCCGCGCCGCCCATCAGACGGAAGCGGCCGCGCTGCTCGCATCGAACCAGGCGCCGATCCGGCCGGAACGCATCATGGCCGAGCTCGACCGCAAATTGACCGCCAACACCATCATCGTCGCCGACGCGAGCTACGCCTCGATCTGGATCGCCAATTACCTGACCGCGCGCCATGCCGGATCGCGCTTCCTCACGCCGCGCGGCATCGCCGGCCTCGGCTGGGGCCTGCCCATGGCGCTCGGCGCCAAGATCGCCGCGCCCGGCTCGCCCGTGATCTGCGTCGCCGGCGACGGCGGCTTCGGTCATTGCTGGGCCGAGCTCGAGACGGCGCGCCGCATGAACGTGCCGCTCGTGCTGATCGTGCTCAACAACGGCGTGCTCGGCTACCAGCGCGACGCGGAATATGTGCGCTACCGCGCCTCGACCGATGCGGTCGACTTCACCGCCGTCGACCACGCCGGCATCGCGCGCTGCTGCGGATGCGACGGCCACCGCATCGAGCGACCCGAGGAGCTGGCGCCCGCCCTCGAAGACGCCTTGAGCGCCGACCGCCTGACGCTGCTCGACGTGATCGTCGATCCTCTGGCGCGGCCGCCGCTGACCTTCTACAAAGACACGTTTCCCTGGGCGGGCGGATGAGCCGGCCCTGACAGACGACTGAGGGCGCCCATGAAAATCGGCATGATCACGGACAGCCTGGGCCAGATGAGCTTCGACCAGGTGCTCGAGACCTCGGCCGAACTCGGCATCCAGATGCTGGAGTTCGCCTGCGGCAACTGGTCGTCGGCGCCCCATGTCCAGCTCGACCGGCTGCTCGACAGCGAGCCGGCGCGGCGCGAATTCCTCGCCAAGGTCAAGGACCATGGCATCGTCATCAGCGCGCTCAACTGCTCGGGCAATCCGCTTCACCCCGGCAACAAGGGCCGCGAGCATGACGAGATCACGCGCAAGACCATCAAGCTCGCCAGCCTGATGGGCGTCCCGCGCGTCGTCATGATGTCAGGCTGCCCGGGCGGGCCGGGCGACGCCAATCCGAACTGGATCACGACGTCGTGGCCGCCGGAGTGCCTCAGCATCCTCAAATACCAGTGGGACGACGTGCTGATCCCGTATTGGCGCGATCTCGTGGCGTACGCCAACGGCCTCGGCATCAAGCGCATCTGCCTGGAGCTGCACGGCCACCAGAACGTCTACAACGTCGAGACGATGCATCGGCTGCGCAATGCGGTCGGCGCCACGGTCGGTGCCAACTACGACCCGAGCCATCTCATGTGGATGGGCGCGGATCCGATCGCGGCGATCCGCGGCCTCGGCGACGCGATCTATCACGTCCACGCCAAGGACACGCGCATCGATCCCGTCAACGCCGGCCTCAACAGCGTGCTCGACACCAAGGACAACGACCGGCTGGTCGACCGGAGCTGGAGCTATGTGACGCTTGGCTACGGCCATGGCGAACAGTGGTGGCGCGATTTCTGCGCCGAGCTCAAGAAGCACGGCTATGACGACGTGCTGTCGATCGAGCACGAGGATCTGCTGATGTCGCCGCTCGAGGGCGTGCGGAAATCGGTGCGCCTGCTGCGCGAGGTGGCAGTCAACCAGTAGCCTGCGCCCAAGGCTTGACGTCACAGGCATCGCGCCATGCCGCGCTTCGCCGCCAATCTGACCATGCTCTACAACGAAGTGCCGTTTCTCGACCGCTTCGCCGCTGCCGCGGCGGACGGCTTCAAGGCCGTCGAGTTCCTGTTCCCCTATGTCCACACGGCCGAGGAGATCCGCCGCAAGGTCGATGCGGCCGGCGTCGACGTCGTGCTGTTCAACTTGCCGCCTGGCAACTGGGACGCCGGCGAGCGCGGCACCGCGTCGCTGCCGGGACGCGAGCGGCAATTCGCCGAAAGCGTTGCCAAGGCGCTCGACTATGCCGGCACGATCGGCTGCAAGCGGCTGCACGCACCGGCCGGCATCGCCGCCAATATCGATCCCGCCCGGGCGCGCGCGACGTACGTCGCAAATCTCAAGCTTGCCGCCGAGCGCCTGGCGCCGCACGGCATCACGCTGCTGATCGAGCCGATCAACACGCGCGACATGCCCGGCTTCTACCTCAACCGCCAGGATCATGCGCACGAGATCCGCAAGACGGTCGGCGCCGTCAATCTGCGCGTGCAAATGGATCTGTACCACTGCCAGATCGTCGAGGGCGACGTGGCGACCAAGCTCAAGCAATACATCGCCCATGTCGGCCACATGCAGATCGCCGGCGTGCCCGACCGGCACGAGCCTGATGAGGGCGAGGTGAACTACCCCTATCTCTTCGACCTGATCGACCGGTTGGGATATCAGGGCTGGATCGGCGCCGAATACCGCCCGAGGACGGAAACGTCCGCCGGGCTCGGCTGGGTCAAGCCTTACCTTTAGCTTCCGGCACTCATCCCGACGACAAGCCCAGTTCGGGCAGCATCTTGACCCACAACATGCGCAATTGCGTCGCCGTCGGCGCTGCGCTCTCGGCGCGGATGCGCTGATAGATCTGCTGCTTGGCGTAGTAGCGCGCCGCCGCCGGCAGGGTGAACAGCAGCTCGGCGAGCGTATCGGAAACCTCCGGCGTGAATCGGCGCTCGTGCTCGGCGCGGCCGGTGCCGCCATCGAATGCCGCCGGCCAGTTTGCCGCGGCCGAGGTCGCGCGTGCCTGACCCTCAGCCCGAAGTGCGGCCCGTTGGCGCTCGGTCGCGGCAGCATCGATGCCGGCGGTACCGAGGATCACGCCATAGTCGCGTTCGGCCGCCGTCGGTGACGTCAATCCGGCGCGGACATCGGCCAGCACCTCTGCGGCGGGTCGGTCCAGCGGATCGCCATAACCGCCGCCGCCGGGCGTGCGCACGCTCAGGACCTCGCCGACGCCCAGCCGGAGGATGTTGATCTTGCCGAGCCGCTTCGCCTTCGGGGTTTCGGGATCAAGCCAGGCATCGCCGGTGGCGCCGGCACGGCCGCCGTTCAGTCCCCAGGGCTGGAAGCGGAAGCGATCCATGCCGCGCGCAGTCACGATGGTGTCGGGCTGGAATACCTCGAAGTCGATCCGCAGCGCGTGCCCGCCGCGATGGCGACCGGCGCCGCCCGAATCGGGCACGACCTGATAGCTCCGGATCAGGATGGGCACCTCGTTCTCGAGCGATTCGGTCGGAGTGTTGGCAAGCGAACCGAGCGAGAAATCCGTGCCATCGATGCCGTCGGTGCCGGGCCGACCGCCGGAGCCGCCGATCATCGGCTGCACGACATTGGCGCGCCGCCGGCCGGTCTTGGGGTCCATGATCGAGACGGCGAGGATGGTCGCCTGGCCGGCGCCCGCCGCAGGCACAATTCCGGGCAACGCCTGGGCGAAGATGGCCTGGAGGATGCCGTAAGTGAGCTGGTTGATCGCGAAGCGCACGCCGCATGCCGAGGGAAACACGGCATTGACGATCGAACCCTCGGGAGCGGTCATGCGCACGGGCCGGATCAGCCCGCCATTGATCGGGATGGTCGGATCGAGGGTGCGCAACAGGCCGAACAGTGCTGCGCATAGGAAAGGATGCCGGCCGCCGCTCGCCAGGTTGAACGCGGCGCCGATTTGCGGGTCGCTGCCGGTGAAGTCGAGATGCAGATCGCCGCCCGATTGCTTGGTCGCCTTGAGCTTGACGCGCACCGGCATGTCGGAGACGACATCGTCCTCGAGATAGTCGTGGAACGACCATGTCCCGTTCGGCAACCGGTCGATCAGCGCCCGAGCGCGCCGCTCGGCATAGTCGATCAGAGCCTCGCGGCCTTGCTCGACGGCGGCGAGGCCCCATTTCCGCACGGCTTCCTGCACGCGCGCCTCGGCCGTGCCGAGTGCCGCAATTACCGCGTTCAGATCGCCCCAGTTCTTGTCGGGGATGCGCACATTGCTGAGCAGGAAATCCTTGACGTCCTCCTGCAGCACGCCGGCGCGGTAGAGTTTCTTGGGCGTGATGCGAATGCCCTCCTGGAACAGCTCGTAGGCGCTCGGCAGGATCGAGCCGGCGACGATGCCACCCATGTCGGAGGAGTGAATGAACGCCCAGGCGAAGGCGACCAGCTTGCCCTCGGCGAAAATCGGCTTGAGCAGGTGATAATCCGGCAGATGGGTCGACATGCCCTTGGTCGCAAACGGGCAGTTGGCAACGGCGATGTCATCGGGCGACCACGGTTCGAGCTGGCGCAGCGTCGGCGAAAAATCGATGCCGACATAGCTTTGCGCGGCGAGCGCCACCGGATAGGCGAACTGGATGCCCCCCGGTGTGATCAGCGAGGTGGTGAAATCGTTGCTTTCCTTGATGTAGGTCGTGTGCGCCGAACGCTTGAGCACGAAGCCCGCAGCGTCCGCGGCGGCGCGGAAATAGGCATTCATGACGCCGAGCATGATCGGATCGATACTCATGGCCGCACCCGCTCGAGCAAGAGGTTGCCGTTGTCGTGCACCGTGCCGATCCAGCCTGGCGCGACGAAGGTCGTTGTGTCGTCCTGGTCGACCAGGCCCGGCCCGGCAATGGTCTGGCCGGCCAGCATGTCCGTGCGCCGCCAGACCGGAGCGAGCGTCATGGCCTTGCCGCTCAGAACGGATCGCCGGCCCGAGGGCGGCGCGGCACCGCTGCCGCGCGCGAGCGCCGCTGCGCCCGGTTTGGGCATGGTGCCGTGGATGGTCAAGCGCAGATCGACCAGCTCGGTCGGCACGGTCGGATCGGCATGGGCGTAGACGCGCCGATGCATGGCGTGAAATGCCTGGGCGATCTCGTCGAGCCGCCCGCCCATCACCCAGTCCGGCTCGAGCGGCACGTCGATTTCGTAGGACTGACCGGCGTAGCGCATGTCCGCGGCGAGCGTGACCCGGTGCCGAGCAACGCCGGGCGGCGCTTCGGCGGCGAGCCAGGCCCGCGCATCGGCTTCAAGCGTGCGGTAGGCCTGCGCCAGTGCGGACTGCGCTTGGACAAGCGGGCAGAGCAGGCTGTGAACGAAGCCGCTGGCGACGTCGGCCGAGAGCGCGCCCAAGGCGCACAGGGTGCCCGGCGACGGCGGCACGAGTACCTTGGTCATGCCGATCTCGTCGGCTACGCGACAGGCAAGCAACGGTCCCGCGCCGCCGAAGGGGACCAACGTGTAATCGCGCACGTCCACGCCGCGCGCCGCTGCAAGATTCGACAGCTCGGCATAAAGCGACGCCGTCGCAACCCGAAGCACGCCGTCGACCGCACCGGCCGCGTCGGTGCCGAGCCGGGACGCGACGCCGGTCATGACGGCGCCAGCCTTGGCGGCATCGAGCGCCACGCGGCCGCCGGCGAAGGTTTGCGGATTGAGGAAGCCGCCGACGAGGAATGCATCGGTCAGAGCGGCCCGCGTGCCGCCCCGCCCGTAGCAGGCCGGACCAGGATCCGAACCGACGCTTTCCGGCCCGATGCGGAGCACGCCGGCATCGTCCACGACGATGACCGAGCCGCCACCGGCACCGATCGACGACACGCCGATCACCGGCATCATGATCGGGAACGAGGCGACGTGCTCCTGCTGGCTCACCTGAGCCGTTCCGTTCTCGACGAAAGCGACGTCGGCACTGGTGCCGCCGATGTCGAGCGTGATCAGGTCGCGAATGCCCGAGCGGCTCGCCACGGCGATGGCGCCGATCACGCCCGAGGCCGGGCCGGACAGCAAAGTCTCCGCCGGCTGGGCGCGCGCGCCCCGCGCGGTCATGACGCCGCCATTCGACCGCGTGATGTAGGGCACGGCCGGCACGCCCGCTTGCGCCAGGCGGCCCTCGAGCTGGCCGAGATATCCGGCGACCCGGGGCATGACATAGGCATTCACGATCGAGACGATGGCGCGCTCGTACTCGCGCATGCGCGGCCAGATCTGTGACGAGCAGCACACGATCAGCCCGGCCGCTTCGCGCTCGACGATGGCCCGTGCCGCCAACTCGTGGGCCGGATTTCGGAAGGCATGCAGGAAGCAGATGACGATGGCCTCGGCGCCGGCTGCCCGCGCGGCGGCGACCGCCTGGCGAACGCTGTCCGCGGACAGCGCCTCGTGCACGCTGCCGTCGGCGCGCAAGCGCTCGGCAATCTCGAACACGCGCTCGCGGGGGACGAGCGGTTCCGGCCGGCCGCCATACCAGTATTGCGGCCGCGGCACGTGCAGGCGCTGGATGATCAGCAAATCGCGAAAGCCCGCGGTGACGAACAGCGCCAGCTTGGCGCCTTTGCGCTCGATCAGCGTGTTAACGGCGATGGTCGTGCCGTGAACGAAATAGCCGACCGCTCCGGGCGCGATGCCATGGGCTTGCGCGAGACCATCGAGCCCGCGCTCCAGCCCCTCGACCGGATTGCCGGGCACGGTCGGCGACTTCCAGCCGATCAGGCGGCCGGTCTCGGTATCGAAGGCGGAGAAATCGGTGAAGGTGCCGCCGATATCGACGCCGATGCGGTAACGCGCCACGAGGTTCAGATCCTTCCAGCAGACGAGAGCGAGACGGTCTTCTCGGCCAGGGCCATGACCACAAGGATCACGATGACCTGAGCGGTCGATACCGCCGCCACCATCGGGCTCTGCTCCCACTCCATGAAGGTGAAGATGCGCAATGGCAGGGTGATGGTTTCCGGTCCGGCGATGAACAAAGCGAGATAGACGTCGGTGAACGACACGATGAAGGCGAAGACGGCGCCGGCGGCGAGACCGGAACGCACCAGCGGCAGGGTGACCAGCACGAAGGCCTGGCGCCAGGTGGCGCCCAGGCAACGCGCCGCTTCCTCCACCGCTGGATCGACGCCGGCGAGGCTGGCCGACATCGTGCGCACGACGAAGGGCAGCGCGATCAGGGCGTGTCCGATGATCATGCCCGTGAGCGAGCCGGCCAGTCCCAGTTTGGCGAACACCAGCAGCAACGCCATGGCGATGAGCACGCGCGGCACATAGAGCGGCGCCAGCAGCAAGGTCTCGATGCCGGCTTGGCACGGCCTGCGGTAGCGCACGAGACCGTAAGCGGCGAGCGCGCCCGACACCGTCGCGACCGCGGCCGCGATCAATCCGAGTCCCAGGCTCAAGCGGAAGGAAGCGAGGAAATCGGCATGGCCGGCGAGCGCTGCGAACCAGCGCAGCGACCAGCCCGCCGGCGGAAACTCCATCGTATCGCCGGAGCTGAACGCCGCGATAAGCACGACCATGATCGGACCGATCATGAACAGGTAGATCAGGCCGACTGCAAGCCCCAGGCACCACCAGATCCAATGCCGCCGCGCGCCCATCGTCCTAGCGCCCACGGAGCGCACTTAAATAGAGGTAGATCACGGCTGACGCCACCGCGCTCATCAACACGCCGATCGCTGCGGCGAGCGGCCAGTTGTAGCCGACGAGCATTGCGTCATAGGCGAGTGCGGCGATGAACTTCACGCGCGCACCGCCAAGCAGCGCCGGCAGCGCATAGGCGGTCAGCGACAGCGAGAACACCAGCAGCGAGCCCGACACAACCCCGGGCAGACTGAGCGGCAGGGTGACGCGCCAAAAGGTCTCGGCCGGCGAGGCGCCGAGCGCGCGCGCGGCCTCCTCGACATGGGGATCGATTTTCTCCAATGCCGACAGGATCGGCATGATCATGAACGGCAGCAGCACCTCGGTCAGTCCGAGCACGACGGCGTCGCGGGTGAACAGCAATCGGATCGGCGCATCGATCAGACCGGTCTTGAGCAGCGCCGAATTGACCAGCCCCTCGCGGCCGAGGATGACCATCCAGCCATAGGCGCGGACGACGATACCGACCATCATGGGCAGAAATACGAGATAGGCGAGCAGGCCGCGCAAGCGCGGCGTGGTGCGGGCCAGGAACAACGCCACGGGGAAGCCGAGCACGAGACTGAGCGCGGTGACGATCAAGCTCATCTCCACCGTGTTGGCGAGCACGCGCAGATAGAATGAATCGCCAAACAAGCGGGCATAATTGCCGAGGGTCAGCGTGTAATCCGTGATCTTTCCCGGCACGTAGGCGAACAGGCTGTAGGCGACCATGACCAGCGCCGGTAGGATCAGCGCACCAGTCGTGATGGCCAGCGCCGGAGCCAAGGCGAGAGCGCGGGCCTGCCGCTGGCGCGTGGTGGGCGCGGCGGAGAGGGCTGTCACGACGCGTCGCCCACGATCATCACGCAATCCTCGGGCCGGATGGCGATGGCGACGCGATCTCCCGGCGCGGGCAGCGCCGCGCCGCGCCGCACGGGAGCGACGGCGGCGATCGTCTCGCTGCCATCGCCGATCCGGAGGGTCAAGGTCGCGTGATCGCCGAGATAGACCATTTCAGCCACCGCCGCGTCGAAACGGTTGGCCGGACCATCGAGCGGCGTGATCGACACGGATTCCGGCCGGATCGCGAGGCTAACAGCCTGTCCGGTCGGCCAGGCGACGCTTCGCGCAGCCGCATCGAATCCCAGCCCCGAGCGGCTGACGAAGCGCGCGTTTCCGCCGTGCATGCCGTCGAAGCGACCGCTGAGCACGCTGCATTGACCGATGAAGCCGGCGACGAACAGGCTCGCCGGCTGCTCGTAGATGACGCGGGGGGTGTCGAGCTGTTCGATCCGTCCGCGATTCATGACGGCGATCCGGTCGGCGATCGCCATCGCCTCGCCCTGATCGTGGGTGACGTAGACCGCAGTGATGGCGAGCCGCCGCTGCAAGGTGCGAATCTCGTCGCGCATCTGCTCGCGCAGCTTGAGATCGAGATTGGACAAGGGCTCGTCAAGCAGCAGAACGGCCGGCCGCACGACCAGGGCGCGGGCGAGCGACACGCGCTGCTGCTGGCCGCCCGAGAGCTGGCGCGGCATGCGCTGGGCCAGATCGGCAAGGCCGACCATCGCCAGCGCCTCGCCGACGCGCGCCATGCGCTCGTCTGCCGGGACACGGCGCAGGCGCAGGCCGAAGGCGACGTTCTCGGCGACCGACAGGTGAGGAAACAGCGCATAGCTCTGGAACACCATGGCGACGCCCCGGCGCTCGACCGGCACGTCGTTGACCACGCGGCCGGCGATGCTCACCGTGCCGGCACTCGGCTCCTCGAAGCCGGCGATCATGCGCAGCGTCGTGGTCTTGCCACAGCCGCTCGGGCCGAGCAGCGCCATGAATTCGCCTGGCTGCACCGCAAACGAGACCGGGCCGACCCGTGCGGACGGCCCGAAATGCTTCTCAACGCCGTCGAGCGAGATCGCAGTCATCGACGGCGCGATGCGTTCACCCGACGACGTCGCGGTTGAAGCGTTCGAGGTTGCGATCGGAGAAGCGGTAGATCTTGTCGTATTCGAGGTTGACCGCCTTGTCCATGTCGGCCGTCGCGATGCGCAGCCGCTCGATGTCCTTCACCAGCTCGGCCGCCTTCGTGTTGGTGGTCAGGTAGGAGAATTTCTTGGCGAAGGCAACCTGCACCTGCGGATCGAGCGACAGCTCGATGAGCTGCTCGGCCAGCTCGCGGTTCTTGGTGCCCTTGACGATGACGAAGCCGCCGCCATAGGGAACCCAACCCTTGGGATAGACGAAATCGACGCTGAGCTTGGCATCGGCCATCTGGTAGGTGCGCCCGGTCCAGAACGGCGCCGCGACGATCTCACCGGTCTGGAACAGCTTCATGCCCTGGTCGTTCGACTCCATCACCAGCCCGTCATTGTCGCGCACGATCTTGCGGCAGAATGCGACCACCGGATCGAAGTTTTCGTAGCTGCCGCCGAGCGTCAGATTGGCGGCGTTCATCCACATCTCGCCCATCCAGCCGAATTTCGGGATCGCCACACGGCCCTTGAGCTTTCGGTCGAGCAGCAGATTCCAGCCCTCGGCCTCGGCGCGCGCCTTCTCGACCGACTTCGTGTTGAAGGTCAGCGCCCAGGGCGCGACGTAGCGGTCGGCATAGAACTTGTTCTTGTTGGCTGGGTGCACCGCCGCGTAGTTCGGCATGCGCTGCGCGTCGAGCGGCTCGATCAGGTCGAGCGCGATCGCCTGGCCGAGCCGCGGGCCTCCGAGCTCCACCACGTCGACCGAGGGGTTGGCGCGCATGGCCTGGAGAGCAGCGAGCTGCTGAGCGTTCGGACGCTCGTCATAGGCAAGCTCGACGCCGGCCTTCTGGCCGAATGGCCGCGCAATGTGCTCCTTGATCGCGTCGCCCCAGGAGCCGCCGAGCGCCATGATGGTGAATTTGCGCTGCTGGGCCCATGCCGGACCGCCGGGCAGGCTGGCCAGCACCGCGGCGGCACTCGATCCGGCTACGAAAGCTCGCCGGGACACGGCATTGTCGAAGGTCATGGATGTCTCCTTGCTGTGCGCGGCGGCGTGCCATTTCATACGGCACAGTTCGCCTTGAGCGAAGCTGCCGCTAAGTTACGTGCGCCGGTTGCATGTTGACAAGGCGCCGCTCCTGCATCGCTTGCGCGACGTGCCGCAGCCTCGTATGACTCCCGGCAAGCGTGGAAGCGCGGCACGGCCAGAGTATATCCTTGGTTGCATGAGGTTCCGTTGTGCCAAACAGGCAGCCCCTGACTCAGCGTGACCTAGCCACTCTGGCCCAGGTTGCCGCGCGCGCCCATCGACCGGACGAGCTCTACGCGGCCGCCGACGCGCTGGTGCAGCGCACGATCGGGCACAAGCTGTTCACCATCCTGCGCGCCGACGAAGCGCGCGACGAGGTCGAGCGGGCCTACAGCTCGAACGCCAGGGCCTACCCGGTCGGCGGTCGGAAGAAGAAGCAGGACACCCATTGGGGCCGGGTCGTGCTGGCCGAGGGCCAAGTCTTCATTGCGCACACGCCGGACGAGGTGAAGCACGCCTTTGCCGATTACGAGCTGATCTTCAGCCTCGGCGTCGGATCGATCATGAACGTGCCGATCGGATTCGCCGGAAGGCGGCTCGGCACGATGAACGTGTCCCATGACGCCAACTGGTTCACATCAGAGGATGCGGAATGCGGCCGCGTCATCGCGGCGCTGCTTGCACCTGAATTGTTGGCGCGAACATGATGGAAGCCTGCTGTGGAGATGCGCGTGGCGCTGCTTGACATCAGCGGCGTGACCCGCAGCTTCTATGGCGTGCATGCGCTGAGCGGCGTCGATCTTCGCGTCGAACCGCGGCGCATCACCGGGCTGATCGGACCGAACGGCGCCGGCAAGACAACGCTGTTCAACTGCATATCGGGCGTCGTGCCGCCCGATTCCGGCAGCATCCGCTTCGACGGACAGGACATCACGGGCTGGCGCCCCGATCGCATCGCAGGTGCGGGCCTGGTGCGCACGTTCCAGATTGCGCGCGGCTTTCCCAGGCTCAGCGTCTACGAGAACCTTCTGCTCTATGGCGACCAGCAGCCGGGCGAAAGCGTGGCCGCGGCGCTGCTGCGTCCGACCGCGGCGCTCCGTCGCGAGGCCGAGCTCGTCGAACGCGCCGGCCGGCTGGCGCGCCGGCTGAACCTGACCCGCGTGCTCAACGAGCCGGCGGCCAATCTCAGCGGCGGCCAGAAGAAGCTGCTCGAGATCGGCCGAGTGCTGATGGCCGAGCCGAAGCTGATCATGCTGGACGAGCCGGTCGCCGGCGTGAACCCGGCGCTGACTCGCGAGATCGCCGAGCATCTGCGCAGCCTGGCCGCCGATGGTCTCACGATCCTGCTGATCGAGCATCACATGGACACGATCGCGCAACTCTGCGACCACGTCGTGGTGCTGGCCGAGGGCCGCAACCTCGCCGAGGGCAGCTTCGCCGAGTTGACGCACAACGCGGCCGTGCAGGAGGCCTATATGGGCCGACGGCGATGGGCCTCCTGAACGTCGACGGGCTGGTCGCTGGCTACAGCGCCGCCGACGAGGTGCTGAAGGGCGTCGATTTCGCCATCGAGCCGGGTGAGATCGTCGGCGTGATCGGCCCGAACGGCGCCGGCAAGTCGACGCTGCTCAAGGCGATCGCCGGCCTGTTGGCGCCGGGCCGCGGCGATATCCGCCTCGACGGCGTCTCGATCAGCGGCCGGCTGCCGCGCGACATCAGCCGTCTCGGCATCGCCTACGTGCCGCAGGAGCAGAACATCTTTCCGACCATGTCGGTGCGCGAAAATCTCGAGATGGGCGGCTATGTCGATCCCAAGGGCAGCCAGCGCAAGATCGACACGGTGTTCGAGCGCTTCCCGGTGCTCGCCGCCAAGCGCCAGCATGCGGCGCGCACGCTGTCGGGCGGCGAGCGCCAGATTCTGGCCATGGCGATGGCGCTGATGGTCGAGCCGCGGCTGCTGCTGCTCGACGAGCCGTCGGCCGGTCTCGCGCCGCTCGCGGCCGAACGCCTGTTCGAGAGCATCGAGAGGGTCAACCGCGAGGGCGTCGCGATCGCCATGGTCGAGCAGAACGCCAACGAGGCGCTGGCGATTGCCGATCGGGCCTATATCCTGGTCGACGGGCGCAATCATCGCACCGGCCCCGCCGACGAGCTGGCCGCCGATCCGGACATCAGGCGGGTCTTCCTGGGTACATGACCAAGATCGAAGCCGTTTCACAGGGAGGAACGTGACATGAAGAGCATCAAGTTCAGCCTTTCCCGGCGTCGCGTCGTGCAAGGCGCGGGCGCGCTGGCGTTCACGGGTTTGGCGCCGGCGATCGTGCGCGCGCAGGGGCAGCCGATCACATTGGGCATCCTCACGCCGCTGACCGGCGCCGGCGGCGCCGACGGTCCGCGCATGGAAAAGGCGATGAAGGCGGTGTTCGCCGAGGTCAACGCGGCGGGGGGCGTGCTCGGCCGCAAGATCGAAACCGTGCTCGAGGACGACCAGACCAATCCCGAGGCGGCCGTGCGCGCCGCGCGCAAGCTGATCGACGTCAACAAGGTGCCGGCGATCCTCGGCACCTGGGCGTCGGCCGTGACCACGGCGGTGGCGCCCTTGTGCTGGGAGAGCAAGACCTTCCTGTGCACGACCTCCGGTGCCGATTCGATCACGCTGCTGCCGCATCAGGGCTATCTGATCCGCACCCAGCCCAATAACTATCTGCAGGCGGCGCGCCACGCCGAGTTCATCGCGTCGACCGGCGCCAAGCGCGTCTTCGTCATGTCGATCCAGGCGCCCTTCTCGCAGCCGACCCAGGACCGGGTGAAGGAGGTCCTGCCCAAGCACGGCTCCGAAATGGTCGGTGGACTGATCTACGACAAGGACAAGACGACCTACCGCTCCGAGGTCGACCAGGCGCTGCGCACCAAGCCCGACATGATCTACCTCAACGGCTATTCGCCGGACGTCACCGTCGTCGCGCGCGACCTGTTCCGCGCCGGCTATTCCGGCGGACGCTTCACCCAGTCCTATGTCATGACGCAGAAGGTGATCGACTCGCTGCCGGGCGAGGTGACCGAAGGCATGTACATCGTGCAACCCTCGGCCGACGTGAACTCGCCGGCCTACGACCTGGTCAAGAAGCTGATCGGCGTGGCGGCACCCGATTCGTACGAATGCGCGGCCAATGACTGGGCGAGCCTGGTCGTGCTCGCGATGGCCAAGGGCGGTGCGGCGACCGGCCAGGCGATGCGCGACAATGTGCGCAAAATCTCCCAAGGTGGCGGCGCCAAAGTCTACAGCGCGGTCGAGGGTCTGCAGCTGCTGGCCCAGGCCAAGGAGATCAACTACGAGGGCGCCAGCGGTCCGTGCGACTTCAACGAGATCGGCGACATCCTCGACTGCAAATTCCGGTACAGCCAGATCACCAAGGCCAAGATCGAGTTCATGAAGGTCTTCTGAGCAGCACGGTTCGACCGAACAGGGGGCCATGCCGCCGATCCTGCTCGAGATCGCGCAGCTCGTCGTCAACGGCGTGATGGCCGGCACCATCCTCGCGGTGCCGGCCATCGGGCTGACGGCGATCTATGCCGTGCTGCGCTTTCCCAATTTCGCGCTTGCCAGCCATGCGACGATCGGCGCCTTCGCCGGCTACGTCGCCAATGTGAAGCTCGGCCTGCCGGTGCTGCCTTCGGTCATGTTCGCCTTCCTCGGCGCCGGCCTCGTCGGCGTCGTGACCGACGAGACGGTGCTGAAACGCTTCCGTCCGGCCGGATTCATCACCACGGCGATCGCCTCGATCGCGCTGACGATCGCGCTGGAGAACGTCGTGCGCTTCGCCTTCGGCAATGATTTGCGCGGCTACGACTTGCCGATCATGCGCGACTGGCGCTTCGGCCCGATCCGGGTCGGCCCCCAGCAGGTGCAGAACCTGCTGATCGCTGTCGTCGCCATGGCCGCGCTCTTTGCCTTCCTCGCTTACACGCGCACCGGCAAGGCCATGCGCGCGGTCGCGGACAATCCGATGCTCGCCTCGATCAAGGGCATCAATGCCGAGGCGGTCGGGCGGCTGGTCAATTTCGTCGGCATGGGGCTGGCGGGACTTGGCGGCATGCTGATCGGGCTCGACACGACGATCGATCCTCTGGTCGGATTCCGCACCATTCTCAGCGTCTTCGCCGCGGCCGTGGTCGGCGGCCTCGGCAGCATTCCGGGCGCGGTGATCGGCGCCCTCACGGTCGGCGTCGGCGAGGAGCTCTGCCTCCTGTTCCTGTCGCCCGACTACCGCAGCGCCGTCGGCTTCGTCGCCATCCTGCTGGTTCTGACCCTGCGGCCGCGCGGCATCCTGGGCCAGCGGGCCTACTGAGGCGGCGCGCCATGGAAAACTACGTCATTGCCATGGCCGTCTCGGCCTGCATCTACGGGCTGATGGCGCTCGGCCTGAACGTGATCTGGGGCCTGGCCGGCATGGTCAATCTCGGCCTGGTCGGCTTCTTCGCGGTCGGCGCCTATGTCACGGCGCTCACCACCGCCAAGCTGGGTATACCCATTTGGGCCGGCATGGCGCTGGGCACGGTGGCGGCGTCGCTGGTCGGCGCCTTCGTGGCCATGATCACCGTGCGCCTGCGCGGCGACTATCTCGCGATCGTCACGCTAGGCTTCGCCGAATCGATCCGCATCGTGTCGAGCAACGCGATCTGGCTGACCAACGGCACGGATGGCATCTCCGGCATCGCCGGTCCGCTGCGCGGCCAGATCTCGCCGGCCCAGTTCAACCTGCTCTATCTGGCGATCGTCGCGACCATCATGATCGCGGCCTATGTGCTGGCCGAGCGGCTGCGTGCCTCGCCCTTCGGGCGCGTGCTGCGCGCCATTCGCGACGACGAGCAGGTGGTGGCGGTCGCGGGCAAGCATGTCACGGCCTTCAAAGTCAGGGCCTTCGCCATCGGCGCCGCGGCGCTCGGCCTCTCCGGCGCGCTCTACGCGCACTACACCTCCTACATCGCGCCCGACATCTTCGTGCCGCTGCTGACGCTTTACATCAAGCTGGCGCTGCTGACCGGCGGCGTCGGCAACAACCGCGGCGCGCTGATCGGCGCCTTCGCCGTCGTGTTCCTGCTCGAGTCGACGCGCTTCGTGATCCCGCTCGTGCCCTTTATCAGCGCCGTGCAGGGCGCGGCGCTCCGCGAGATCCTGATCGCCTGCCTGCTGATCGTCATGCTGCGCTACCGGCCGCAGGGGCTGGCGCCGGAGCGGCTGGCGACAATTCCGGTTCCGGGTGCCGCGGCGCGATAGTCGTGACGAGGCGCCACCGCTTGCGCGTACCGCCGCCTCCCCTTAAGACAGAAACCAATGAAACCGGCTGCACCACGGGAGGCTGACGCCATGGCTGACGACTTGCCGATTCCGCTCGCTGAATTGAAGGACCGGCGACACATCGAGGACGCCAAATCCGCCATGCGCGAGCTGATCAAGCGCGTGCCGCGCGATTTCGGCTACGCCGATGAATCGGCATTGCTTTTCCCCGCCATGCAGGCATCCGGCGCGAAATCGTCGGGCAAGACGAAGAAGTCGGCCAAGCGCCGCGGAGGCCGGTCATGATCGACGCGCCGATCACGGCCGCCGAGGCCGCACGCCGCATCGCCAAGCGCAAGCTCAGCTCCATCGAACTGACCGAGTATTGCCTCGCGCGCATCGCCGAGCGCGACAAGTCGCTCAATGCCTTCGTGCTGCTTCTGGCCGACGAGGCACGCGCCGCGGCGCGGCGGGCCGACCGCGAGATCAAGGCGGGGCGCCGGCGCGGACCGCTGCATGGCGTCCCCTACGCGCTCAAGGACATCTACGAGACACAGGGCATCCGCACGACCGCGCACTCCAAGCTGCTGATCAACCACGTGCCGAAGCGGGACGGCGCGGTCGCGCGGCGGCTCAAGGAGGCGGGCGGCATCCTGATCGGCAAGCTCGCAACCCATGAGTTCGCGACCGGCGGGCCGGCCTTCGACCTGCCCTTCCCGCCCGCGCGCAATCCGTGGCACACGGCCCATTTCACCGGCGGCTCGTCGAGCGGCTCGGGCGCTGCCGCAGCGGCAGGTCTGGTGCCGCTGACCATGGGCTCCGACACCAGCGGCTCGATCCGCGGGCCGGCCGCCTTCTGCGGCATCGCCGGCTTCAAGCCGAGCTACGGCCTGGTCGGCCGCAGCGGCGTCATTCCGCTGTCCTACTCGCTCGACCATTGCGGGCCCATGTGCTGGACGGTCGAGGACTGCGCGCTGATGCTCGACGCAATTGCCGGCCACGATCCCGAGGATCCGGCGAGCGTCGTCACGCCCAAACCGCGCTTCGCGCGCGCGATCGCCGGCGGCATCAGGGGCATGCGCATCGGCGTGGTGCGCCACTTCCACGAGAGCGACATGGAAGCGACCGACGAGGCGCGCGCCGCCATCGACGCCGCACTCGAGGTGCTGCGCAAGCTGGGCGCCAGGCTCACGGACGTGACCCTGCCTCATGCCGACGATTGGGACGCGTCCTGCCGCGTGATCCTTTACGCTGAGGCCTATGCCATCCACGAGAAAGACCTGAAGACGCGGCCCGACGACTACGCCGCGATCACGCGCGGCCGGCTCGAGACAGGCGCCGAGATCTCGGCGGCCGACTACATCCACGCCCTGCGCCGTCGTCGCCAGATGTGCCTCCAATACGCCCAGGCGATGGATGGACTCGATGCGCTCGTCACCGCCTGCTCGCTCGCGCCGGCACCCGTCATCGCCGACATGGCCAAGCCGCCCTATTTCACCATGCGCGGCCGGCTGGTCCTGGCGCCCTTCAACATGGTCGGCGCCCCGGCCTTGAGCGTCTGCGCCGGCTTCTCGAGCCAGGGCTTGCCGCTCAGCATCCAGATCACCGGGCGGCCCTTCGAGGACGGCACCGTGCTGCGCGTCGGCCATGCTTATGAGCAGGCGACGCCCTGGCGGGAGAAGCGACCGAACTGATCCCGCTCTAGGAACCCCTTGCCGCGCCGAGGCGTTGGCTGGTTTGACAACTGCTGGGCGCACGCTAACATTGGTGCGGGGTTAGGAAGGCAGTGCGCAGGGTCCGGAAAATCCGGACCGCGCGCATGCGGCGCAAGCAGAAGAGCGGAGCGCGCATCATGCTGCCCAGCGGATTCACCGACAGAGTCGGCTCAGCCGGCATCGACACGCTGAGCGCGACCAATCTCCAGGTCGTCTTCGGCCTTGCCGGCGCCGATGCGTTGTCCCATGGCGGCGGCACGACCTGGCTGGTCGGCGGCAATGGCAATGACAGCTATCGCATCCAGGCGTCCGGCACGGTGGTGGTCTACGACTCGGGCAACACCAGCAACGATCACTTCTACGATTCAGCCTATTTCGTCGGACAGTCCTTCGCGGCCGAGATCGACAGCCGACACCTGATGCTGTTCGACAATGCGGGCAACCGCATCTTCTTCTTCGACTGGCTGGCCCTCGCCAACCGGATCGAGCATTTCCATGTCGCCACCTTCGACTTCTCGCCCGAGCAGTATCTCGCCTATCTGAAATCCAAGCCCTTCTACCAGGGCAATCTCTCGATCGACGATGTCTTTCCCGGCGAAGGCGCGCTGCTCAACGCGACACTGACCGACGTGACAGCGCGCAGTGCCGCCTACGACGCAGCCGTCGCCGGCATCGTGACAACGACGCCGGGCGTGGTGGTCGGCACGGCGGCGAGCGACAGTCCGACCGGCACATCGGCCAATGACACGATCTTCGGCCTCGCCGGCAACGACACCGTGCTGGCGGCCGACGGCAACGATGTCGTCTACGGCAATCTGGATGTCGACAGCCTGATGGGCGGCGACGGCAACGACACGATCTATGGCGGTCAGAACGCCGGTCCTGCAGGCGCCGATGGGGTGCAGCGACAAGGCATCGACTCGATCGACGGCGGCGCCGGCGACGACGTGATCTATGGCAATCATGGCGGCGACCTGCTGAGCGGCGGCGCCGGCCATGACACGATCTATGGCGGCCAGGACAACGATTCGATGTTCGGCGGCAGCGGCAACGACCTCCTGGTCGGCGGCCTCGGCGCCGATACGCTGACCGGCAACTCCGGCGCAGATCGTTTCGTGTTCACGGCCGCCAGCCAGTCGGCCTCGCTGAGTACCGCCGATACGATCGCGGAATTCACGCTCTCCGATCAGGATCGGATCGACCTCTCCGCCATCGATGCCAATGACAGCGTGTCCGGCGACCAGGCCTTCACATTTCTCGGGTCCAGCACGACCGGTGGTGCCAACGCCGTCTGGTACACTGTCTCCGGTGGCAACACGTTTGTCTTCGCCAGCACCAATGGCGATGCGGTCGCCGAGCTCACGATACGTCTCAATGGCTTGGCGACGCTGACTGGGGCCGAGTTCAGTCTGTAGTTTATCGCTGGTTGGCGATCGGTTTCTCCTACCTGCGACATTGACAGGCGCTTGGCGCCGAACCGAAACTGCCGGCCCGCGATCGCAGGAGAACCGGCGGAGTCATGGCATCCAACAAGAAGAAGCTCGTGTTCTTCGAGCGCTGGGCTGACCCGATCGCCGAGGAGATCCTGGGGCGCGAGCCCGACATCGAGCTCATCCGCCTGTCGCTCGCCGACCCGCCCGAGCGCATCTGGGCGGCCATGGCCGAGGCGCACGGCTACCAGTGGCCGCGCCCGCCCTATGTCGGCTCTCGCGAACTGGTCCGGCGCGCACCGCATTTGCTTGCCATGTCGTCCCAGGGTTCGGGTTGCGACGTCATGGACTTTCCAGCCTGCAACGAGGCGGGGATCCTGATCGTCAATCAGGCGGGGCTGGGCGGACGCGAGGCGGTGGCCGGACACGCGCTTGCCATGATGCTGGCGCTGTCCAAGCAGCTCATCCAGTCCGACCGCGCCATGCGGCGCGACCGCAACTGGCATCGGCTCGACTACATCGGCGACGATTTGACCGGCAAGACCGTGGGCATTGTCGGCTTCGGCAACATCGGCACGCGGACCGGCGAGCTGTGCCGCACCGCCTTTGCCATGCGTGTGCTGGTCTACGATCCTTATCTCTCGTCCGCCGAGATCGACCGGCACGGCGGTGAAAAGGTCGAGCTCGATGCCCTGCTGCGCCAGTCCGATTTCGTCTCCGTTCACTGTCCGCTCACGCCGGAGACGCGCGGCATGATCGGCGTCGCACAGCTCATGCTGATGAAGCCGACCGCCTATTTCATCTGCACGGCGCGCGGCGGCATCTGCGACGAGTTGGCGCTGGCGCAAATCCTCCGGGACAAGCGGATCGCCGGGGCGGGCATCGACGTCTGGGAGCAGGAACCGCCGCCGCTCGACCACCCGCTCTTTGCGTTCGACAATGTCGTGACCTCGATCCATATCGCCGGTGTCACCCGCAGCGCCTATCGCTCCTGCGCCGAGGCGGCGGCCATGCAGTGGATCGAGATCTTCAAGGGCAAGCGCCCGCCGCGTCTGGTCAATCCCGAGGTGTGGCCCGGCTACAAGGAACGCTATCGCCGCGTCATGGGCGAACCGGTCTCGGGCTAGCTGTGGGAGCGCGGTCAGGAGTCTTGTGCAGGTGACCGAGGCTCCGGCGTCATTCTGCCTTTAATGGCCGCACGCTTCCCCGCCCGGGTGGTCAATTTTGGTTTCCGCTTGCCCGGCCGCCCGATCGGGCGAAAATGGCGTCGCAACGTTTGGAGGTTTCGCCCATGTCCGTGCACGAAGCGCGCGCCGCCGCCGTCATTGAGACCATGGCCCGCATCCGGGCGATCGAGCATGAGCACGGCGTCTCGACCGCGGCGCTCGACCGCATCAAGCCCGAGCTGATCAATCTCGCTTCGCAGACGGCGCTCTTCCCGCCCGGGCATTTTCCCGTGCCGCAAGGCCGCACCGGCATGATCTACCGGCTTTCCGAGGACGCCGATCGGCGTTTTGCGCTCTATGCTTCGGCCGGCGTCGCCGGCAAGAAGGCGCAGCCGCACAATCACACGACCTGGGCGGTCATCTCCGGCGTGTTCGGCGACGAGCACAACGTGTTCTACAAGCGCACCGACGATCGGTCGGTGCCTGGCCAGGGCAAGGTCGAGCAAACTGGCGAGCTGACCGTGCGCAAGGGCAATGCCGTCGGCTACCTGCCCGACGATTTCCACACCATCGAGGTGCTCGGCAAGAGCCACGCGCTCCATCTGCACTGCTATGGCATGAGCCTCGAGAACCTGCCGGGCCGCATCTTCTTCTCCGAGGGGACGAGCGGCGCTTATAAACACTTCCCGCCCAATCCCAATATCCGTACCGCGGTGGTTGACGCAGCCTATCTCCAAGAGTTGATCGCGGGCGATGAGCCGCCGGTCATCCTCGATGTGCGGCCAGAGAACGAGTTCGCCCGCGGACGTTTGCCCCACGCCATGTCGATGTCGATCGAACGAATCGGCGCCGGGGCGGTGACGGAATTGGCTGGCAATCACCAGCACATCGTGTTGGTTGATGGGCGCGACGACGGAGCGGCGGAGAAAGCGGCTTTGGCGCTGATGCACCGCGGCCACCGCAATTTGTCGGTGCTCGCCGGCGGTCTGGCGGCCTGGACGGGCGCGGGCCTCAAGCTCGCTGCGTGACCACAGCCCCCGGGAGCGCGCTCGGCCCGGATATCCACCACCAGCTCAACGGCGCCGCAACTTGAGCTTGTCGCGGGCTTCGGCGGGCGTCAGCGGGCGCGCACCCAAGTCGCGCACGATGCGGCAGGCCTTCTCGACGAGCTCGCCGTTCGACCCGAATACGCCACGCTCGAGATAGAGATTGTCCTCGAGCCCGACACGGACATGGCCGCCCAGCAGCACCGCCTGCGCCACCATCGGCATCTGCATGCGTGAGATGCCGAAACCGGCCCATTGAGCACCCGCCGGCAAGAGATTGCGCATCGCCCACATCATTTCCGGCTCGGCCGGTGCACCCCAGTTGATGCCGAGCGCCAGCTGGTAGAAGGGTGGATCTTCGATCAAACCCTCGGCCACGAGCTGGTTGGCGAAACGGACATGACCGACGTCGAAGCATTCAAGCTCCGGCTTGACGCCGCAGTCGCGCATCCGCTGAGCCATGGTGCGCAGGTAGCCCTGGGTGCTGACATACATCTCGTTGTCGGCGCCGCTGTTGAACGAACCGCAATCGAGGCTGCACATCTCTGGGCGCAGCTCCTCGATATGCACCATGCGCTCGAGCGCGCCGACCATGTCGGTGCCCGGCCCGGCGCGCAGCGGATCGTTCGGATCGAGTAGGAATTTGCCGCCCATTCCCGCTGTCAGATTGATGATGATGTCGACGCCGCTGGCGCGGATGCGCTCGACGACCCCGCGATAGAGCGCGGGGTCGCGCGCGCCCTTACCGGTCTTGGGATCGCGCACATGGATATGAGCAATGGTTGCGCCGGCGCGCGCGGCGTCGAGTGCAGCGCTGGCGATCTGCTCGGGCGTGACGGGAATGGCCGGGTGCTTGCCCACGGCATCGCCGTCGCCCGTGACGGCGCAGGTTACGATCACATCGGTGTTCATGATGCTGCCTATCCTCTCGTATCAAGCCGCACGCAGCAGATCGGCGTAATCGTCGATGAACCCTTCGACCGCGGCGGCGAACTCGTCAACAACCTGGTCGGTCATCGGCAGCGAAAGCGCCAGCATGCCGCGCGAGGTCATGTACTGGCCGCGCTGCAGCAGTTCGAGCTGCAGCAGCTTGAGCCAGTTCGGCCGCGCACCTTCGAGATCCTTGGGCGTCCGCACCGGGCCGCGTACGAAGTGGATGTTCATGACGGAACCGACGCCGACGACGGTCATGGGCACGTCGCGCGCGGCGATGCTCTTCTGCAGCCTTGTGCGCAGCCGGTCTCCTCGCTTGTTGAGTACCAGCGCGGCCTCCGGCGTAAACACGCGGGACAGCCCGGCAGCGCCGGCGGCCATGGTCAGGACTGCGTTGTTGAAGGTTCCCCCATGGGAGAACGCATTCGGCTTGGTCGGATCGAAACGCTCCATGATGCGCACCGCACCGCCGAAGGCGCCGAAGCTGAGTCCGCCGCCCAGGTATTTGCCGATCGACATCATGTCCGGCGTGATGCCGAGCACGCCCTGCAAGCCGCGCGGAGAGAGCCGCGAGGTCACGACCTCGTCGAAGATCAGCACGATGCCATGCCGCTCCGTCTCGTCGCGCAACGCCGACATGAAGGCGGGATCGCCGGGAATGCAACCGCCTCCGGCCATCATCGGCTCGATGATGACGGCGGCCAACTCGTCCTTGTGCTTGCGGATCGCCGCGATCGTGCCATCAATGTCGTTGTAATCGGCGAAGACGAGCGGAAAGGGCACGTTGAGCACCGAGCCGCCATGGGCATAGGTGAGCACGCCGCCATGGTAGCCCTCGCGGAACACCATGATCTTGGGCCGTCCGGTCACGGCGCGCGCCGTGCTGAGCGCCATGATGTTGGCCTCGGTACCTGAATTGCAGAACCGCACGAGGTCGAGCGCAGGGAAGCGCTGAACCAGCAATTCGCTAAGTTGCGCCTCGTAACGGTTGGGCGCGCCCAGGACGATGCCCTTGCCGAGCGCCTCGATCACCGCCTCGCGAATGACGGGGTCGGTGTGACCGTAGAGACCGGCGCTGTACTCGCAGACGAAGTCGGCATAGCGCTTGCCGTCGAGGTCCCAGACATGGCAGCCCTCGCCGCGATCGAGCGCGACCGGGAAAGGCGGATAGTAGAGGACGGCCCGCGTGTTGCCGCCGGGCAAGCTGCCCTTGGCCTTCTCGTGGCGCGCCTGGCTCCTGCCGTTGGCGCGCACATAGCGCTGCTCGGCTTCCTTCAGCGCAGTGTCGAAATCGAGATTACGCACGGCTCTCATGGTTTCTCTCCTGCTTTCTCAGAATCCGATGGCGACACCGTCGGCGCGCGCATCCGAGCCACCGATCAGCGTGTTGGCCTGCTGGTCGAGTTCGATCATCTGCGCGCCGCCGAGCGGCAGCTCCCAACGCACGGGCGTGTGGCCCATGGCCGCGAGTTCTTGCGCGACAGTCTCGGGAATGCCGCGCTCCAGCCGGTAGCCCTCGCCGAAGGAAAACGCACGCGGCAGATCGACCGCGGCCTGCGGATCGAGGCCGAAATCGTGCCAATTCGCCAGCAGCCAGGCCTGACCGAAGGGCTGGAAGTGTCCGCCAACCATGCCGTAAGCCAGAACCGGCTTGCCATTTTTCATCGCGAGGCCGGGAATGATTGTGTGGAACGGGCGTTTGCGCGGCCCGATGCAGTTGGGATGGCCGTCGATCAGCCGGAATCCGGCCGCGCGGTCCTGGAGCACCACACCGCTCTCCGGAGCCGTGATGGCGCTGCCATAGCTCTGATAGACCGAATTGATGAAGGAGACGACAGTGCGCGCGCGATCGACAACGCACAGATATGTCGTGTTCGATGGCACTGGGCCCGGCACGGGCAAATCGGAGGCGCGGCGGCGATCGATGCCGCGCGCAAGCGAGAACGCGTGGTCGGAGGTTAGCTGCCGGGCGACCAACTCGTGGCTGCGCGGATCGTCGCCGACGGCCTGATCGCGTGCGCGGTATGCGAGCTTGGCGGCCTCGGCCAGCGCATGAAGCCGGATCGCCGACAAGGGCGCGGCGTCCGCGCCGCGCAGTTCCGGCCAGTCCAGCGCAGCGATGATGTTGAGCAGCAGCAGCGCGGCAAAGCCCTGGCCGCTTGGCGGACATTGATAGAGATCGAGGCCGCGGTAAGCGCTGCGGATCGGACTCACGTAGCAGGCACGGTAGGCGGCAAAGTCGTCGAGGCTGTGCAGCCCGCCCAGCTTGTTGAGATAGCCGACCATGTCGCGCGCGACCGCGCCCTGGTAGAAGCCGTCGCGCCCCTCCGCCGCAATGCGCTTCAACGTGCGCGCGAGCTCGGGCTGGCGGAAGATTTCTCCCGTCTCGGGTGGCCGTCCGCCGGGCAGATGGATGCGCCGGGTATGCGGATCGAGCTGGAGCCGCGCGGCGCAGGTTTTCCAGTCATATGCGACGCGCTCATGGATGGGATGGCCGTCTTCGGCGTAGCCGATCGCGGGCGCCAGCAGCTCGCCCATCGGCAGCGTCCCCAGATCACGGGCCAACATGCACCAGGCATCGACGGCGCCCGGCACGGTCACGGAGTGGGGGCCCTCGAATGGTACGGTTGCCAGGCCGAGACGGCGATAAGCCTCGGCGGTCGCCGCCGCTGGCGCCCAGCCAGCGCCATCGAGCGCAATCACTTCGCTGCCGCCACGCGGACAGATCAGCGCGTAGCTGTCACCGCCAATGCCTGACTGTTCGGGCTCGACTACGCCAAGCACGGCGGCGGCGGCAATCGCAGCGTCGACCGCGTTTCCGCCCCGGCGCAACATGTCGAGCCCGGCGGCAGTCGCCAATGGGTGGGCCGTGGCAATCATCGCATCCCGCCCAATGGCCGCGGAGCGACCGGGGCGATGAAAATCGCGCATCAGCGGGTCGCCGTCGCGGGAGCAGCGAAGTAGGTCATGCGCTCGAGCCGGATGCCGTCGTCGCCGATCTTGATCATGCCCCCGCCTTGGAGCGTCGTTTCGGGCACACGCCACCAGGCCCAGGCCGTATCCTCGTCGGCCGCCACCGTGTCGGCGAAGTCGGAGAAGGTCATCAAGCCGGCCGGCGCGGCCCCGTCGGATGTGCGCAGCGCGGCCACGCGCGCCTTGAACGCCTCCAGATAGGCCGGAAAATCCACGCGGGCGATCGTGCCGAAAGCCGGATCCTCGTAAATGAAGCCGGCGGCAGTGGCCGCGAGTATCTGCGCCGCGGCGCCGATCTGCCAAGCCTTGCCGTAAGCCCTGAGAAACGCCGTGCGAGACATCGTATCTGCCGCCCTGCTGACGCCAGTGAGAGTCATAATCCCGCAACAATGAGGAAATGCCAATAGGTTGAAAACACTGCCTCTTACGGTCCATTTGCATTATATGATATACCACTTGCCGGGCCGCGCAGACGGCGCGGCGGGGGACAAGCCAAGGGAGGCAAAGATGATGGTAATACCAACCGGCAATGATCGCGACTCGCTGAGCGTCACGCGGGGGATTCCCAAGAAGGCGAAAGTCTGAATCAATGGGGCGAACCCAGGAGGTTCGCCATGTCGACTGCTTTGCCGCTGCGTCGCGAC
>Ga0194128_10002322_pt1 | contig 31028 bp, 31 predicted proteins | sample TA2KigCa65mmetaG_FD_148650 | JGI IMG/M metagenome (GOLD analysis project Ga0194128, IMG submission 148650) | Freshwater microbial communities from Lake Tanganyika, Tanzania - TA2015037 Kigoma Deep Cast 65m | ecosystem: Environmental > Aquatic > Freshwater > Lake | place: Tanzania: Lake...
CTGGCACTCAGTTCATCGTCGAACACCACCATATCCACGTTGTGTTCTTTCACCCACAGCACCAGTTCTTCCAGTTTGCCCGTTCCCAGATAGGTCTTGGGATTGGGGTAGGGCAGCTTTTGGGTAATGCGTTTCAAGGTAATGGCTCCGGCTGTTGAAACCAGTTGTTCCAGCTCATCAAGGTACTCATTCAAACGGCCTTCCTGGGCAGGAAAATCCACCCCTACCAGCACGGCATATTCCTGTTTTTTCTCGTTAGAATGAAGGGTTTCCTTGTTTTTACCCATGATTATGGGCAAAATTACCCTTTTGGTTTGGCAATGCCGCATGAGAAAGCGAATTTTGAAATCAGGTTGATGCGCATCATTTCTATAGCCACCCTACTGATTTCCGGCAATATTTTGGCACAAACGGTTACCCTGAATGCATTGCCCGGGAGAAAGTCGGTATACAGCCACTATCGCGTAATTGGAGAAAATGCTGCCGGCATCTACCTAATGAATTACCGCGATGCGGATATGCGGAAAAATTTTACAATAATCCGTGTAAACCACAGTCTTGAATTTATACAGGAAAAGCCTGTAGAACTTGGGAAGCGTGCCCGCTTAATCAAACTCTTCACCTGGGACAGTGGTATTTGCATGCTGTATCTGGATAAGATAAAACAACAGACGTTTCTGCAATACAGGCTGATTGCACCGGGGCTTGACCAAGAATTTGAAGGTAGCCTAGGTATTGTTTCTAACCTCGAATCTGCCGAAGCCGTAACTGCCGAATACAGCATAAACCGGCAATGGTGTGCCGTTTGGTCAGAACAGGTTTCTGAACAGGGATTGCAAAAATTGGGCGTTACGCTTTTTCATCTTCCCACACACCAAAAATGGCAGCAGGAATGCCTGATCCCCTTCAGCAACAGGCTGGTGGATGTGCAGGAGGCCTCACTTGGCAATGACGGACAACATGCCTGCGTAGTTTCTTTTGATGACGAGGCCGGCCGGCGCCCACTCACACGCTTTTTTGCCGCCTTCGGCGATAATGAGCGCTTCAAACCGCTTTTTCCCATCAATGCATCCTCCTACCATATTAGCGGCGAAGAGCTTGTGAGGGATGAATTTGCAGGAAGGTTTATTTTTATCGGTTTTTGGGATGAAAACAAAGAAGAAAGAAGCGGGGGAACACTCATATTGCTGCTGCCCGATACCCTTCAGGAAGGACGCACAGAAATGCTTGCCAGCAAGACTTTTTCCTCCGGACTGGTAAGCGAACTTATCGGTACATCGGCGCAGGAAAAAGGCAGAATTCCGGCAAATATGTTTATACGAAAAATTGTGCCCCGAAATGATGGAGGAACCCTGATTATTGCCGAAAAATTTTATACCACACAGCACCTGGAAACCTTTTATATCAACGGCATTCCACAAACCAGCAGTAAAAATGTGTATCACTACGATGATGTAATGCTGTTATCGCTGAATGCAAGTGCAGAGACGGAATGGTTTCGCGTGATTCACAAACGACAAAGCGGTTTTAGTGGTTCAGGATTTTACAATGGAGTTGCCGTTTATGTTTGCGACAGCACTGTGCAGCTGCTATATAACGACAATGCCACACAAAATAATCGCATCATGCATTTGGGTGTGGACCAAAAGGGTGCAATTTTGCAGAAGGTGTTGTTCAACAGCGACAATGTTTACACGGGGTTCATACCACAGGAAGGCCGGCAAACCGGCTATAATCGCTTTGTTGTGCCCCTGAATATGGATAAACAAATGATGCTGATGAAGGTAACCATGGAGTAGTGCTAAAGTATTTTAAACATATCGGTCCGTCGGCAGCTGTGGCAGTTTTATCAGGCGCCCTGCTCCTGCGTATTCCGGCAATTCTGTTTGCCAATACCACACCTGAACCGCTAGGGGGTGTTGTTTTTGAGCATTTCTTTAATTCCGTGAGACAATGGCCTTGGTTATCATTGACACTGGGGTTTCTGGTGGTCTTTACCCAGGCCATGATGTTTAACAGGCTTTGCAACGAACACGATGTGCTCTACACCCCTACCTTCATGCCCGCCTGGCTTTTTATTCTGGCAAACAGCATTTTCCCTGAAAACCTGCATATCAATCCAATTATGGTATCCAATTATTTTATAATTGGCGCCTTTGCCTTTTTTTTTCGCATGCACCATAGCGACCGCAGCCCGACATTGCTGTTTTATGCGGCTGCATTGTTAACGCTGGGATCTTTTTTTGTTACCGAATACCTGGGTGCTCCACTGGTTTTGCTGGTGGCAACCATCATTTTTAAAAATGTGGGCCTAAAGGACTTACTCGCTATCATCACTGGAACCCTCATTCCTATTGGAATAATATGGTCATTTCATTTTTTATCCAACAGGCATTTCAATTTTCCTATACCCAAATACACGCTTAACATAACGCTGGACAAATCTTTACTGCGATATGTAGCACTCACGTTCTTCTTTCTGCTCGCCTTTTCAGGAATTATAAAATCGGGTTTGCATTATTTTAAAAACAATATTAAAACCCGCCGAATAAACCTGATTTCTGTTGCCTTATTTGCCTTTGCGGTGTTTATCGCACTGCTGAAATATGAACATCTGCGTCATTATGTAACCATCTCAAACTGCGGACTGGCGCTGTTTGCCGGCTATTTTCTGATGGGGGAAAAAGGACAACGGCTTAAAGGAATGCTCCATAACATTCTGTGGATTTTGCTGGTGCTTTCCCTGTATGGAGAACCACTGAAAGACTGGCTTTTTTAAGGTTATTTGGATTGTCCGTTGATACCTATAATCAGCGAAATGATATTGATTTACAGTCCTATGCCTGAGGCACCAAAACCGGCAAGCCCATTATCCAGTTTCAGTTGGTCTATTTCCACACCAACACCGGTAATGGTCTGAATGTTAATACAATAACTGCCGTTACTGCGGGTTTCGCGTTTAAACTGTGAAACTCCGGTACGTATCATCAGACGGAATTTTTTGGTGTCCTCATTTATCCCAACTTCAATGCCTATGCGGGGATCGGCGCTGACAAGGCTCGTTTTTATCAGGGTGTTCCGCTCCAGGTCGGTAGTAGTTAATTTCTTCGTTGCGGATAAGATCCAGGGTTTGAGTATGCCATCTACACCAAAGCGCAGCACTGACAGGCCAAAAGCCTTGTTTTTAGAAGATTGAATACCCAGGGCTAGGTAATCAAAATTGGCAATGTTCTGGAAATAAAAATTATGCATAAAACCTACCTGAATTTTGTCGGTCTGCTCGGCCAGCCCCGCCGGATTCCAGTGGATGCTGTAAACATCAGATGTGCTTGCTGGGCAGGTATTACCCATGCCAACTGCCTTGCACCGGCCCCTACGTACATGAACTCATTCACATATTTTCTGCTGCTCTGTGCAGAAAGGTGCTGGGATAAAATCAGCATGAGCCATAAACCCAATGTATTTCACGACATTTCCTCCATCAGGCGGGGCATGTTTAAAAAAATAAGACTTTCTGTTTCATCAAAAACTGACTGAACCCTCAGGATTTGCTGCTCTGTCCACTCGGGGCTCACACCGGCATACATATATAAGCGGCTTAGTGAGAAGGCAAACGCAGGATTGTGTACATACTGCATCAGGTAACGCAATTCACAGAAGCGCTGCAGCCGATTTAAGAATTCTTCCGTCGCAGAAATATGGACTGCCCTGAGATATGACTCAATAACCAAAACTTCAGTTTGCTGTAAATCCGAATAAAAACGAGCTATTAATTCCGGCTCCTGTTTTATTAAAACACGGTCTATCATCAATTCGGCAATCAAATGAGCAGCAAACCAAGCGCGGGGTATATTTTGTTCTTGAAAAACAGGTTTTATAAGTGTCCCTATTTTTGGGGCTAATTCTTGAAAAAATTTAGATTGATGGAAGCGCTTATCGCGCTCCACATGCTTGATGGCGCCGCGGTGAAGGGCCGTTGTTTCAGGGTGGGGATGCCCGGAAAATAGATTGGGCTGCAGGCGAATACCGGATAGAAAATTCCGCACAAAGTCAGGCATCAGCAATCCCAGGTTGTGATGAACCTCACCGGGATGCTGGTCAAAGTAATAGTGTGCGAAGTAATTCAAATTGTTTACAAAGTTAATCCGGGCACTACAAAACCTTTCGACTACTATGGGTGTTTCATTTGAATAAAATTAATGATGCGTTTTTGCCTGATTATATCATTTGCTATGGCTATTTTCGCCTGCGGATCGGGTAGAAACTCCGCATCCAGCGCAGCCATGCATAACGAAACACCCGACACATTACTGCCGGTTCCGGCTACCGAAGAAGAATGGAAACAACGCCTTACATCTGAAGAATACAGGGTGCTGAGGCAAAAGGGGACGGAGAGGCCCTTCAGCAGCCCTTTTGAGCAGGTTTGGGACAGCGGAACCTATGTATGCAAGGGTTGTGGCAACGAACTTTTTCTCAGTGAAACCAAGTTTAATGCAGGCTGTGGCTGGCCCAGCTTTTATGAAACCATAGACAAAAGCAAAGTGAAAGAAATCGTGGATTACAGCCACAATATGATTCGTACGGAAGTTGTTTGTGGGCGGTGCAATGGTCATCTGGGGCATGTTTTCAACGACGGCTACGGACAGCCAACCGGTTTGCGCTATTGCATCAACGGTGTGAGTCTGGGTTTCCGTAAAAAGTAGGCTCCTTTTTATTTGGAATTTTCAATAAAATTCCGTACATTCACGTAAAGGAAATATTGCTTCATAAAAGTCGCTGTAAACCTTAACTACATTTAAACATTGATTAAACGCATCCTTTGGGTATTCATTGGCCTGTTTTGCTGTCAGGGTTTAATTCGGGGACAATGTAAAAAAACCACTCAAACTCTCGATGGCGGCAGTGCAATGGGTGTTTTGTGCAAACAAAAAATCAAATCTTCTTACGGAGGATGGATGTCTCAGGAATACAGAAAAGGCACCTGGACTTTTATCAATGATGATGGAAAATTATTTAAAACAGGCAATTATGCAGCAAAAGACGGTGCCGGATACCTCGAAGGTGACTGGACGTGGTACAACGAGGAAGGTAAACCATTTGTAACCGTTAATTACCGCCGGGATAAAAAATATAAGATAACTCCGCTGGATTCAGGCCGGGCAATAATGGGCAATGATTCCATGGTTGTATACGGTACCGATAGTCCTTATGTAAACCTGTTTTTTACCGACGGTAAAACCCATATCAATTTTGAGAAAATTATGCTGGGGTTTAATATTTATTTAAACAAAGTAAATAGCAAAACCACAGACACTTTGGTAATAAAACCCATACCCGGAATTATTGGCATAAATACAGAATCAACCAAAGTTGAGGCCAATGTTACAATTAATAAGGAAAATATTATTTGGAAAGATGGAATGCTTATATCCATGTTCCCGGGATTAGGTGCGCTTGCAGGTCAAAATGCTGCCCCTGTATACGATGAACTAAACATGATTGTAAATCCGGGTTTTAATACAATTAAAAAAGAAGAAGGTTTGGGAAAACTCTATTTCCACAACACACTTCTAAAAGGCTGGGGCACCGCCAATGAATCTCCAGATTACTACCGTGAGTTTGGCCAACAGTTTATGGGATTTCGCGCAGCCGGAGCCAATTATGAAGTCATTCGCGGAACATTAAAGAAAAAGCCGGAACAAGGCAGAACGTATTGTTTTCAATTTCAGATACGGTTGAAAAACGATAATAATTATGCCGTAAACAGCCTGGGTGCTGTTTTTTTGGGGACTGAACTTAATACAGTATATGCTCGGGATCTGCTGGCTGACATGCCTTCCAGGGTTTTCTCGCCGAAGTCGGTTCCTATGGCACTCAGAGATTCCTGGATGACAATTGCAGGTTCTTTTGTGGCAACCGGAGATGAGCAATACGTATACATCGGACAGTTCAGCCACAAGGCAGATACAAAATTCTGGCCGCTGGACTCTTTATTCAATGGTGCCACAACAGGTGAAATTTATTATTATTTTCAAAATCCTGTGCTTATTGAGAAAGCCGCTGGCACCAACTGTCCCTGTAATACAGAAAACTGCGTGCCCGACTCCACGTTTACAGAGCAGGCCGAATCGAGGGAAATTTTTGTGCTCAGGGATGTGCAGTTTGCAAAACGCAGTGCACGCTTGTTGCCAGAGTCTTTCACTGTCCTCGACAGTCTTGCTGAACAACTGGTGGAGAACATCGCTTGGAAACTTGAAATTACGGGACACACCGACAATCAGGGGGTTGCAGACGACAATCTTAAATTATCGGTAAAACGGGGAAAGGCTGTTTTCGATTATCTCGCTCGAAAGGGCGTTTCTGCCTCACGCATGAAGCATGATGGCAAAGGCGACACCGAGCCTGTGGAAGACAATGAAACCGAAGAGGGGCGGGCAGTTAACCGCAGGGTAGAATTTATTATCCGAAAGTGATGCACTGTCAGGCGTTATTCTCAATCAAACCATCCCGCACACGCACCATACGCCTGGCATAGCGGGCAATATCTTCTTCGTGTGTTACGAGAATAATGGTGTTGCCTTTTGCATGAATTTCATCAAACAAGGCCATAATTTCCTTACTGGTATTGGTATCTAGGTTCCCGGTAGGTTCATCTGCCAGCAGGATGCTGGGATTGTTGGTGAGAGACCTGGCCACAGCCACACGCTGTTTTTGACCGCCGCTAAGCTCATTGGGTTTGTGGCCCATTCGGTCGCTAAGTCCCACATCGTTCAATGCCGCCTTGGCCCGTTCGGTCCGCTCTTTTTTGCTTACACCGGCATATACCAGAGGCAACGCCACATTGTCAAGCGCAGTAAGCCTGCTCAGCAGGTTAAATGTCTGAAACACAAACCCTATTTCATGGTTTCGGATATGGCTTAGTTCCCCGTCTGTCATACTGCTCACCTCCTTGCCATTCAATATATAGGTTCCGGCGGTAGGCGTATCCAGACAGCCAATGATATTCATCAGGGTACTTTTCCCCGATCCGCTGGGGCCCATCAGGGCCAAGTATTCACCCCGAAATATCTGCTGGTTTATATCGCGAAGCGCATACACTACCTGTTCACCAAGCTCATAGCGTTTCTGAATGCCTGTGAGAGATATGAGGGCATTGTCCGGCATCAGTCAGTCTGGCTTATCACTTTGGGTACACGGAAAAAATCACTATCTTTTTGGGGCGCGTTTTTCAGCGCTTCCTCATGGGTAATTCCCTGCTCCACTTTGTCTTCACGAAGGTTGTTTACCCTATCGGTCATGTAAATCAGGGGCTCCACACCATCGGTGTTTACTTCATTCAGTTTTTCGCACATTTCCAGGATGTTTTCCAGATCACGGCGCATTTTTTCTGCAGCCTCGCCTTCAAACTTCAGGCGTGACAAGGCGGCCAGTTCCTGTACTTTTTCGGGCGTTATTTTCATGCGTAACCCTTGCTTTTTTTGAGGTTATTTTCCATCACTCCAAAAACGTATTGTCCCAGTTTATTCGCATCCTCAGCACTCATGCCGTGTGTATCTATCGCTTCATGAATATTCATTCTCATAATCCCAGGAAATGCAATCCAAGAATATACATCCATCCTTTTGTGATTGTCAGGCAAAGTTACGGGAATTATTACCGCTTCCTGTTCTATAGCCAAGCGAAAGGCACCCGGCTTAAACTTGTGTAGCTTTGGAGTATCGGGTGGTATTTTGCCTTCAGGAAAAATAATCATTTGGGCACCACCTTGCATTTTTTTAGCAGCCAGGTGAAAAGCGGCGTGCGAACTGCGCAGGTTTTCCCTTTTCACAGGAACATCCAGTGTTTCAAACCATTTGCGAAACAAAGGAACTTTGCTTAGTTCCATTTTGGCCATAAAAAAATTAAAGCCGGGCAAATAAGTGCCGCAGGTCAGAATATCCAGATAACTGCAGTGATTGGCACAATAGATAATCCGCCGGCCTTTGGGAATTTCTGCTTCACGGGTAATGACGGGAATCAGGCCTGCGGGAATACAGGTGAGCACGCCCCATACCCTTCGCAATCTGTGTGCCACAGGATGGGTTTTCTTAAATGACAGAAATACATAAAAAAGCGGCCACATGGCCAAAAACAGCGACGCGAACCACAGTCCGGCCCAGCCCAGCCATATTTTACCCACAATTTTCTTCATGAATTTCGTCCGCTGCGCACAAATACCAGCAAAGCTATTACAACGCCCGTACTCAGGCACATCTGTATCTGCGAAACGCTGATTGACATGGGATCAAGCTGCTTGCTTACGTAGGCTTTGGCCTCTTCAATTTTGGCTGCCTGCTCTTCTTTTTTGGTTTCCTTTTGTATGCGGGCCGTTTGATGCTTCATAGCTATGTCCGTACATGACTTGATTTTTCCGGGTTCGTTTTTCAATACATGCTGCAATCCCGCAATGGTGCACATCGCAACCAGCAGGGAGGTGAGCAGACTGCCAAAAAGCGCTTTACCCAGATTAACCGGCTCTGCGGATTCTTTTTTCAATTGTTTGAGAAATTGCCAGACAGCGAGTCCTGTAAAAACCACATTCCCCAGCAGGGGCAATACCGAACCAAAAGATGGGGTAAGATACAAATCCCTGTACCAATATATCAGATGCATGGCAGTGGCAGCCGAGCCATAAGCCAGTCCGTATAAGACTATTTTCTTAAACATGGTTGCAAAGATGCACAAAATAGAGCGTCAGGACGCCTTCAGGCACCCGAATCATTCTGTAAAGGCAGTGAACTATTCGCGATCTTTAGGCTCTTCCGAATCCCTGCTTAGGTATTCGTCAAAATTATACTCAGGCAACAGGTTCGTCTTCACATGGCCAATGGTCTCCTGAAGCGCATCCCTGAATTTGTGAAAATCCTCTTTGTACAGATGAATTTTTGTTTTGATGAAGCTTCCGTCATCAAACTTGCTGCGTTTGCTCTCCGTGATGGTGATGTAATAGTCGTTGTTGCGGGTAGCCTTTACATCAAAAAAATAGGTTCGTTTGCCTGCTCTGATTCTTTTGGAATAAATTTCTTCTTGTTCGTTGCGGTAGTCTTCTCCCATATATTATGTATCTCCTTATTTTCAAGTACTTAGAACAAATGTATGGGAATGAAATCGAGATTGCAAAATTATTTCCCCCGTGGAAAATAATTGTTTTGATTCTTCATAATATCAGTTCTTACTGGACTGCAATTGATAGAGTTCAGCGAAACTGCCTCCCGCCTGCACAAGCTCGGAAAATGTGCCTGATTCTGAAATCTTACCTTCATTCATCACTATAATATGATTTGCCGCTTGCAGCGAAGCCAGGCGGTGGCTGATGATGATAGCGGTTTTACCCTGCAACTTTTGGATAAGGGAATGAATGATTTCTTTTTCGGTATCCGCATCCACGGCACTGAGACAATCATCAAAAATGTAAATTTCAGCATCTTTTATCAAAGCCCTGGCAATGGAAACGCGCTGTTTTTGACCGCCCGACAACAACACACCACGCTCTCCCAGCATGGTTTTCAATCCCAGCGGGAATTGTGCGATATCGCGTCCAAGTCCGGCCAGCATAGCTGCTTCTGTTACTTTTTCATCACTTTCTTCGCCTTCTGACAATCCGAATGCGATGTTGTCCGCAAGGGTATCGCTAAACAAAAACACATCCTGCGGTACAAAAGCTATACGGCTGTTGAAATCACGGCGGGAGAAAGCCTGCGGCGCATTGTCATCAAATAAAATTTCACCGTTGTTGGGTATGTTTTGTGCCGTCAACAGCTGTGCCAGCGTGCTTTTGCCACACCCTGTTTTACCGGTAATGCCAAGCATACTTCCTTTGGGAATGCTAAGGCTGATGTTATCCAATGTTGGCCTTACGGCACCGGCATAGCTGAAGCTTATGCCGTTCAGTAAAATCTCCCGGTTGAAACTAAACGGAATCGGATTTTCTGGTTCTTCTTCAGTGTAGTGCTCTAAAAATTCGTTGATACGCTTTTGACTGGCCGCTGCTTTCTGCACCAGCGCAGTGGTCCACCCCAGGCTGGCTACAGGCCAGATCAGCATGTTCAAATACAAAATAAATTCGGCAATGTTACCTGCACTGAAGGTACCCGCCTCCACTGCCTTGCCGCCAAGATATAAAACCATGAGTGTGCTGATGCCAACCAGCAGAATCATCAGCGGAAAAAACAGGCTGTTTACCACTGCCAGCCGCATGTTGAGCTTGCGGTATTCTTCGTTTTTGGCTGAAAAGTCCTCAAAAAATGCATTTTCCGCACCAAACGATTTGATAACCCTAATGCCTGCGAAAGTTTCCTGAGAAGCCGTGGTCAGCACGCTCAGCTTATTTTGTATATCGGTATTACTTCGGTTTATGATTTTGCTTACATGGTAAATGCTGTAGCTCAGCAGTGGCAGGGGTATCAATACCCAAAAGGTCAGCTGTGAATTTACCATCAGCATTTGCGTGATAACCGTAATAAAGGTGAATATGATATTGGCAAAATACATTACTGCCGGACCCACATACATGCGCACATTGCTCACATCTTCACCTATGCGTGCCATCATATCGCCCGTAAAATGCGAGCGGTAAAACGACAAACCCAGCCGCTGATAATGGTTGTAAATATCATTTTTCAGGTCAAATTCAACCTTGCGGCTCACCACAACAATGTTTTGCCGCATCAGATACATAAACAAACCTTTCAGGCCGGCTGCCAGAAGCAACAATGCCACAAAGCCATATGCTGAGGCATACACCATACCCATCAGGGCTTCACCGCCCAGTCCGGAGGCAACGCGGTTGTGCGCGACCGCTTCGTTCAGCCCCTCGCGCACAAATACAGCCACATACACACCCACCAGGTTGCTGAGCACAATACAGAAAACACCAAACAGCATTTTACCTGCATAACGCTTAAAGTAAATGTTAAGTGCAAGCAATTCCTTCATGACCGTGTCGCAAAGGTAATTGAACTGGTTCCGCGGAGGAAGGAACTATTTTGACCTTTTTAGTTTATGCTGCAACTGATATCAGATTGGCTGTTAGTTTTTAATCCACTTTTCAGCTGCTATACAGCTGCCGTTATGGCTAACAAGCACCATGTAACAACCCTGAGAAAGTCCATTGGTGTTGATTTTTACTGAAGTATTTCCAGGGATTATTTCCTTTTCAGATATGGTTCTTCCGGTAAGGTCGGTAAGGCTCACTTTCCATCCTTTATCTGCCGCTGCAGCCAAGGTAACCTGCATTTCGGCATTGCCCGGATTGGGGTGAATGCTGATTCCCCTCAGATGCGCAGAAACAACACGGCTGGTATTTAAGTGGTTCACATTGACAAAAGCCCCTGAACCAAGGTTATACCAGGTTCCTGAAGCTGTTGTCTCCAAGCGAATGGCCCTTACGGTGTAGGTGTTTTTACCATTATTAAAATTGGTACTGTCATTATAGAAAGTATCTTTAATGATAAAGTTTTTATTCACCCTAAAATAGGTATTTGCGGCCGTATCATAGCGGTAAACCACGTATCCGTCGTGCTTACCCAGAGCCTTGCTCCAGTTGAGTTTTACCAAATTGTTTTGGCTGGTGGCATTTACCTTGGCAACAGGTGCAAGATGTCTCATTTTCAGTGTAGGATCGCCGAGAAGGGCTATATGTACTTTGTTGTCGCTCATATTGAATCCGCCATTCCAGTAATCTGTTACGTTATTTATAGAGAGCTTTGCACCATAGCCGATATTTTTACCCAATGCCATGTGATGCACATACCATTTGGGGATGCCGCCCCATGCACTGGTAAGGGCACTGTTGCAAAGCGGCGCTCTCAGAATGTTGTTTTGCTGATCCCAGTCGCCAAAATACGAACCTGCCAGCATGGTAAAGATATTCCGCATGGAATCTGCAACGAAACTTGAAGTGGTGCCAATTCCGCCGCATGAAGTATTGGAACCACCGCCGCATCCATAGCTCCAGAGGTAAGCATTGCTTTTCTGGGTAGAAATGTAATCTCGATTTTCGAAAATGCTGTCAACCGGGAACATGCAGGAAAAATTTTGAAACCCGGTGCTGGAAAGGTTCAGAGAACCAAAATTATCATCAATCAATGCTCTTTCTACAGTGGTTAGGCGGTTGGTGCGCCATAGCATGTTGCGGCGCAGGTATTTGCGAACCAACAGGGTATCATTTTTGCTGAAAGCAGGCATATCGTACAAGTCAATGCGACCCACTTCCAGTTCCACTGTCCCCGGAAATTTGGTAGGATCAAACTTGCCATCCCCTGGTTTATTGTGATTGCGGGTTTGCGAACCTGAAGTATTGGTAACAGAAGCATCCGTCCAAACACCGTCCATATCGCCATAATAACCGTCTGCGGGCCAGGCACCGGCGTGATCGGGATGCCCGTCGGGCGGATACACCTGGCCTGTGGCAGCCAGATAATTTCCGCTGTAGGGTACCGGCACCCTGCCAATAATCATGAGTGTTTTAACATTACTGTTTCTGCGGTTGTATTCGGCAATGATGCGGTTGCGCACCATCTGTGCACTTTCTTTTCTGCCTGCCGAAAGCGTTGAAACAACCCATCCTTCTTCTTTCAATTGTTTCTGCAAAGCAGAAATTTCTGTTGCCAGTGACTTGAGATAAGCACTGTCCAGCAACAGGATGATGCCACCCAGCGAGGGTGTCTCGGGAACCAGATTTCCCGCCCAAATATATCCGAGTGAGGAATTACTTCCTCCGCTGGTCTTTACCAGCAAATACTCGTAACTCTCACCCTTTTTGGTAGTATTGTCTGTCCATGTGTTGGCGGTTCCTACCAGGCTTGTTAAAGCATTACCCCAGGATGCTGTTCCAAGCGCTCTGCGGTAAATATCAAATGTACCGGACCAGCTTTCTGCCGGCCATTTCAAACCTATGGTTCCGTTGGTATTGGCTGTGGCATTGACCATCACAACCTGTGATTTTCCGGTTTGGGATTTGACCGCTTTAAAGCCCAGAAAAACAGCAATAAACAGAAGTAAATTTTTCTTCATGGAAGATTGTTTTCGCAAATAAATATAATATTTGACGTAAATAAAAACTGCATGGCCCAGACAAGATGATGTTACTTGAATCAGCAGCCTGAAATGGGGAAAAATGAAAATTATGCAAAAGCGTATAAAAGCTGGTTTGCACAAGCAGTTTGGATCTGGAAGTTGATTTCAGGCCCGTTGACACAGTGATACAGATTGGCAGCCCCAAAGGCGTTGCCCGTTGTGTGCAGTGCACCGGCGCAGCGGCCACCGCCCAGGCGAAACCAGCCATATCTGGTTTGTGCCTACCCTTAGCCTGAAATCACTGGAAGCCCGCATTGAAAGGATGCTGAAAAATCCACTGCCTAAAATTTGTGTATCAATATTGTCAGGGTTTTTATCCCTTTTCTTTTGATTATTCAATAAAAAAAAGCAACTTGCGTCTCTTCATGAGAAAAATAGCTTTTCTATCTCTGCTTTTCTTTGGTGGTTCTGTGATTGCACAAAACGACACCCTGCAAGCGCCTTCAGACACTGCGGCTGAAGAAGATTTTTCACTGTACGAAAACCTGGTACCCGAAGAAACTGCCGCCGCTCCCTGGGCCAGCACCAAAATCTTTGATTTGTCGCCCCAAAAGCTGATTTCCATTGGCTATGATGTCCAGGGTGCCTACAATATCAACATGAAAGTAATGCCCAATTTCCCAAAATTCGCTTCCGATTCAACAGGCACTCTCTCTACCGAGGGCAGTCAGGGTTTGAGGCTTGGGTTTAATATTCCTGTTGTATCTAAAAACCGCCTCACCTGGACCATTGCCGGGAATTATTTAGAGAACAATTATCGGGGTATTGGGCCTCGATTAGCGGTGGTAAGAAATACAGATTTGTTAACAAATCCGCTTGAGGCAGGGCTGAAAAGCATGGGCCTCGCCACCACAGTATTCGTACCTTTCGATGCCAAAAGATTCATCCTGATGCAGGCACAGGGTGATGTGAATGGAAGTTTTGTACTTTCTGAGATTGGTGATTACCTCAATAAAACGAGGGTTTCAGGCGCCATTGTTTATGGAAAACGCCCACACGATCGCTTGCAGTGGGGTTTGGGTATTTCGCGCACCTACCGCCTAGGTGAACTGAATTATGTGCCCGTTTTATTTTACAATTATACCTGGCCCAATCGCAAATGGGGTATTGAGGCGCTTTTCCCAGCCAGAGCAGCCGTTCGCAGAACCTTCAATTCCAGAAACCTGCTTTTGTTTGGCTATGAACTTGAAGGACAGACCTATTTTCTGCGCTCAACCATTGCCAACCGTGCAGATTCTGAACTCCGTCGCGGCGAAGCCAGGTTGCGTTTTACCTATGAAAAATCCCTCTCAGGCTTTATCTGGATGAGCCTGCAGGCCGGATACCGCATCAATACTGCATTCAATCTGGATGAAAAAGAGTTTTTCCGCGGACCCTTCGGCACCCAGCCCTTCATCATGGAGAACAAGGCCGGCAATGCTCCCTACATTATGTTTTCCATTAACCTCGTAAGCCCATAATCATGAAAAAAATATTATATCTCATGTCTGCTGTTCTGCTTTTCAGCGCCTGCGGCAAACAAACCAAAGACAGCATTACCCTGGATATTACGTTCAAAAGTGACGGCCCTTTTTTTGAGTCATCACCCGAATCGCTGCAGCATCAGCTTGCGGAAGAGCTGACTGTATTTATGAAACAACACAATGCCACGGAGGCCAATATAAAAGCTGTTAAATTGATTTCAGCTTCTTTCACCACAGCCGATTCAGCCGGATTTGCCGATTTTAATAGTCTTATCCTGAATATGATGGCAGGCGGTGACAGTAAGGCCAAAGAAATTGCGGTACAAAATCCCCTGTCGAAAGAAAGTTCTTTCAGTGCTCAGCCTGCAGGTGATGCAGACCTTTCAGAACATTTCAAAAGCAAAGATAAATTTCTGGTATGCGATCTGACTCCTAAAGCAGACAGGGAAAGCCCTTTTGAGATAAAAGCCAAACTTACATTTGAATTTACGTTTAAAGATTAATCATATGAAAAAAATCAGTATCGTTTTGGGCGCTGCCCTCATGTGCGTGCTCATGGCCTTCGCACCTGCCAGTGGAGACCGTCTTCTGGGCATATGGCAGTCAGGCAGTGGGAAAGCCGGTGTGAAAATTGAAAAAATCGGCACCAAGTATTACGGCAAGATTGTTTGGCTGAAAGAACCCATAGATCCTGCCACAAGCAAGCCCAAGGTTGATAAAAATAACCCTGATGAGAAAATGCGTACTGTTCCCTTGAAAGGCTACCGTATTTTGAAAGATTTTACCTACAAAGACAACGATGAGTGGGGAGACGGTACCATTTATGATCCTGAAAATGGCAGTACTTACAAGTCAGTGATCAAAATGAAAGACAACAATACCCTCGACATCCGCGGCTACATCGGCGTTCAGGCACTCGGCAGAACCGATACCTGGAAACGGATGAAACTGGGTAAATAATAGTTAGTAAGCCCGCTCTTTGCGGCCTTCCATGTAATACTGGAACGACCGGTTGGCTACTTTGGTGCCCCCGGGAGTGGGATAATTACCTGTAAAATACCAGTCGCCCTCGTGCTTTGGGGTAGCATCGTGCAGGTTTGCTACGCTTTGGTATACAATTTCCAGTTCGGCATTCAGGTCGGAAGGTCTTACCATTTCAGCTACTTTTAGGCTTATTTCGGCATCGCTCATACCGGCATACAAATCCTGAATGATGTTGCGCTGATCCTCTGCCGGTTTTTCCATTTCAGCTGTTGTTTTCAGATACAATTCATCCAAAAGACTCTCCCTGCCCTGATCCTTAAGAATGTGCACAGCGGCCTGAAATGCAGCAAAATCGCCCAGGCGGCTCATATCAATTCCATAACAATCGGGATAACGGATTTGCGGCGAGGAAGAAACCAGTATGATTTTTTTTGGCTTTAATCGGTCAAGGATGCGCAGTAAACTGGTTCGAAGCGTGGTTCCGCGCACAATACTGTCATCCATGATGACCAGCGTATCTGTTCCGGGGTTGATGGTGCCGTAGGTGACATCATATGCACCGCCCACCATTACTTCACGGTCATTGTCGTTGGTAATGAAGGTGCGCATTTTGGCATCCTTAATCAGAATTTTCTCACGGCGGGGCTTCCAGTCCAGGATGCGTTTTAAAGCAACACTGTCGCCGGCCACACCGGGCGCTGCAATGGCTTCTGCCTGTTTCTCACGGATAATGTCATGAACCCCGTCAATCAGTCCGTAAAAGGCTGTAGCTGCAGTGTTGGGCACATACGAGAAAACTGTGTTTTCAAAATCATACCCAATACGTTCGCAAATATTGCGGCTGAGTAATCTGCCCAGCTCGCGGCGTTCTGCGTAGATATCGGCATCGTTGCCACGGGCAAAGTAAATGCGTTCAAAAGAGCAACTGCGTTTGGCTACAGGCTCAATGATGTTTACTTCAGAATATTCACCGCTCTTCCTCACCATCAGAGCATTTCCTGGCCCCAACTCTTGGATATCTTCAAGTGCGGTATCGAAAACCGTCTGTATGGCACTTCGTTCGGAAGCGGCCACCAACACTTCATCGTTGGCGTACCAGAAACTGGGGCGTATTCCGGCAGGATCGCGCATCACAAAAGCATCTCCGTGGCCCAGCAAACCTATCATGTTAAAGCCGCCATCCACGTTCTTAAACGAACGCTTCAGGATATTCACCAGATTCATCTCGGTTTTAATCTTTTCGGTTATCTCGCGGTTATCGAAACCCTGGCTTTTGAAGATGCTGAACAAACGCTGGTTTTCCTCGTCTATAAAATGACCGATTTTTTCCAGCATCAGTACATTGTCGCTTTTCTCTTTGGGCTGCTGTCCCATGTCAATAAGCGTCTGGAAAAGCTCGTCCACATTGGTAACATTATAATTGCCCGCCAGCATAAGGTTTCGTGCCATCCAGTTGTTTTGGCGCAGAAAAGGATGAATATTCTCCAAGCTGTTGCCACCATAGGTTCCGTAGCGAAGATGACCTAATAGCAATTCGCCTGCATAGGCGTAATTCTTTTTGAGCGCGTCAACATCATTTCTCACATCAGCACCCAGCTGTGCATAATGACCGGCTACCTCATCAAAAATATCGGTGAAGGCAGTTTTGCTGGCACTGCGTTTGCGAGCCAGATAGCGCGCTCCGTATTCCGGATCCAGTTTCACAACACCAATGCCTGCTCCATCCTGCCCTCGGTTGAGCTGTTTGGTCATTAAAAACTGGAGTTGTCTGAGGCCGTAAAGGGGTGTTCCGTATTTTTCCCGGTAATAGCTGAGGGGTTTCAGCAAACGAATGAAGGCTACACCGCATTCGTGCTTGATGGGATCGCTCATGCCCTGATTTTGTGGTGCAAAGATACATCGAATGCCTTTAATCCTGACATAAAATAAAACGCCCTTTGCCAAATATGGCAAAGGGCGTTTGTCGTCTCTAAAAATTATCGTTTAATAATCAGATTCGTAGATGTGAAAGTACTTCCTGAATGCACAGCCACTTTGTATAAAACGGACGAAATGCGCAGCTGTGTCCAGGATATTCTAAGCAGGCCTTTCATTGTTTCATTTACTAATTAAAAAACCTATTTCAGGTCAGAAAAAAGGGCAAACTTGTAATATTACCTATCCGCGGTAAACTAAAAACTAGTTCCTGTATTGCCCAAAATCCTTGTGGTGCGCTTCTTCATACAAGCGGTCTTTGGACAGGCTGCGGAAATAATCGTAGGTAATGCGCAAGCCTTCTGCCCGATTGATTTTGGGCTCCCATCCGAGTATGCTTTTAGCCCGGGTAATATCGGGCTGACGCTGTTTGGGGTCGTCTACAGGAAGGGCCTTATAGACCACTTTCTGGTTAGTGCCTGTGAGTTTAATTATCTCCTCTGCAAATTCAGCAATGGTAATTTCATCCGGATTGCCCACATTCAAAGGATAGGCATAGTCGCTAAGCAGCAGGCGGTAAATGCCTTCCACTAGATCGTCAACGTAGCAGAAGCTGCGGGTCTGGCTGCCATCACCGAAAATAGTTAAATCTTCACCTCTGAGCGCCTGGCCTATAAATGATGGTAAAACACGACCGTCATTAAGTCGCATGCGCGGTCCATAGGTGTTAAAAATTCTTACAATCCGCGTTTCCACACCGTGATAGGTGTGATAGGCCATGGTAATAGCTTCCTGAAATCTTTTGGCTTCGTCATACACACCGCGCGGTCCGATGGGATTGACATTTCCCCAGTAATCTTCATTTTGCGGATGAACGGTAGGATCGCCATAAACCTCGCTGGTGCTGGCCACCAGAATTCTCGCCCCCTGGCTTTTGGCCAGCCCCAGCAGATTGTGGGTTCCGAGAGAACCAACTTTCAGGGTTTGAATCGGAATCTTCAGGTAATCAATAGGACTGGCCGGACTGGCAAAATGCAAGATATAATCCAGTTGTTCGGGTACATGGACAAACTTGCTTACATCGTGGTTGTAGAACTTGAATTCCTTGAGGACAAATAACTGTTCGATATTGCGCAAATCGCCTGTAATCAGATTATCCATTCCGATAACATGGTATCCCTCTTTGATAAACCGGTCGCAAAGATGTGAACCCAGAAATCCGGCTGCACCGGTAATCAATACACGTTTCATGCCGGTGCAATGTCCTCCCGGCCAATGCTCACATATCGATAACCGTGTTTACGCATGGTTTCGGTTTCAAAAACGTTTCTTCCGTCAAATATCACTTTCGATTTGAGCAATGAGCCCAGTTTATTGAAATCAGGGGCCCTGAACTCAGGCCATTCGGTTGCAATAATCAGAAAGTCTGCGCCCTGTGCGGCCTCGTAGGGGTTTTCGCAAAAACGCATACAGTCACCCAGCAATGCTTTCACATTGGGCATGGCTTCGGGATCATAGGCATTTACGGAAACACCCTCAGCAAGCAACTCGGCAATAATTTCCAGGGCCGGTGCCTCGCGAATATCATCGGTGTTGGGTTTGAAGGCAAGCCCCCAGATAGCGGCGGTTTTGCCTTGCAAAGCAGTTCCGTATTCCTTGCGGATTTTATCTACCAGCAAACGTTTCTGTGCCGCATTCACCTTCTCAACAGCATTGAGAATTTCAAAAGGATATTTAACTTCAGAAGCATATTTAATGAGGGCTTTCACATCCTTGGGAAAGCAGGATCCGCCGTAACCGATTCCGGGAAACAAAAATCTTTTCCCGATTCTGTCATCAGAGCCAATTCCTTTGCGCACCATGTCCACATCGGCTCCCATCAGCTCGCAAAGTCGCGATATTTCATTCATAAAGGAAATTTTGGTGGCCAGAAAACTATTGGCGGCATACTTGGTGAGTTCTGCACTGCGGGTATCCATGAACAATATAGGATTGCCTTGTCGTACGTATGGTGCATACAACTCATTCATTACCTCGCGAGCATGGGCACTTTCAGCGCCAATTACCACGCGGTCGGGTTTCATAAAATCATCTACGGCCACGCCTTCCCTCAAAAATTCGGGGTTGGAAACTACGTCAAATTCGCCATGAAAGTTCTTGGCAACAGCAGCCTTTACCTTGTCGGCCGTGCCCACAGGGACTGTGCTTTTGTCCACAATAACGCGGTAATCAGTCATAATTTGTCCCAACTGGTCAGCAACATGCAGTACATAGCTTAGGTCAGCACTGCCATCTTCACCCGGTGGGGTTGGCAAAGCCAGAAAAATAACCAGTGAATCCTGAATGGCCTCTTCGAGGTTTGTGGTAAATTTCAACCGTCCTTCCTTGAGTTTTCGCTTGAAAATCACTTCCAGGCCAGGTTCGTAAATGGTGATTTGCCCTGATGCCAGTTTTTCTATTTTCTGGGAGTCTTTATCCACGCAGATAACATTGTTCCCTGTCTCAGCGAAGCAGGTGCCGCTTACAAGTCCAACATATCCGGTTCCAATAACTGCAATATTCATGTTAAGGTGCTGAGGTAATTTTTTATGTTTGAAGTAATGTATTCAAGCTGTTCAGTTTCCATGTCCGTACCCATGGGCAAAGCCATGATTCTGTCACACAAATGTTCGGTAACGGGCAATGAAATGTCCTGTCTGTATGCCTCCTGTTTATACAATGGCAACGGATAATAAATCATGCTGGGAATACCACGGTTTTTCAGGTATTCCTGCAAACCACCGCGCAGTTTGGGCGTTTCCAAGACCATGCAATACTGATGAAAAACATGAGTGCTGTTTTTAGCCCTGACGGGAATCTGAATTTGTGGTATTGCCCCCAGCTCTCGGTCATAGTATTTAGCAGCGGCTAACCTTTCAGAAGCAAACCCGTCAAGTTTTCTTAATTTAACCCGCAAAATGGCTGCCTGCAATGTGTCGAGCCTGCTGTTCATCCCAATCACTTCATGGTGGTATTTCACGGATTGACCGTGATTGGCTATCATCTTGCAACGCTTGGCAAGCTTTTCGTCTGAGGTAATAATAGCACCGCCATCGCCGTAGCAGCCCAAATTTTTACTTGGAAAAAATGAGGTTGTACTCACATGCCCCATGCTGCCAGATTTTGCTTTTTTGCCATCGGCGAAAGTATACACTGCCCCTATGGCCTGGGCATTGTCTTCTAGCACATAAAGATTGTGTTTTTGCGCCAGCGCCAAAATGGATTCCATGTGAGCATTCTGCCCAAAAAGATGCACCGGAGCCAGCACCCGGGTTTTTGATGTAATCCGTTTTTCAGCATCTTCCAAATTCATCAGGTATTTGTGAGGATCCACATCGCAATAAACGGGCTTTAGGCCAATAAGATGGCACATTTCAGCGATAGCGGCGTAGGAAAAAGCCGGTGTAATTACCTCGCTCCCAGGGGGCAAATCCATAGCCATCAGAGCTATCTGTATTGCATCGGTACCATTGGCGCAGGTAACGGCATGTGTTGCTCCATGGTAAGCGGCCAGTTCTTTTTCAAATTCTATTACATCCTGCCCACCGATGAAATCCGTGCGCTCCAGCACGGTAGCTATGGCCGCATCAATTTCATCTTTTAGTCCCAGATATTGTGCGTGAAGGTTGAGCATTTTTACAGAGCGCATGCCGGGGATAGATTTTCTGCAAAGATAAGTTGCTCCGCTCAATATTAGCATGTATATGAAGGAATTGGCATCACGATTAGGTAATCGTAAAAAACCATATAAATCGCCCGTATTAACTTGCAATATGCAAACCAAAAAGGTAGATTTGCGGTTAACTAATCTAAGCCACACGAGATGTCTGAAACTGCGAAAATCATTCTTGGAGAAAAAGAGTATGAGTTGCCTGTAATCACAGGTTCTGGAGGTGAAAAAGCCATTGATATTACCAAACTGCGAGACCTGACAGGTCACATCACAATGGATATCGGCTATAAAAATACCGGTGTCACCACCAGTGCCATCACTTTTCTCGATGGTGAACTCGGAATTTTGCGCCACCGTGGTTATGCCATTGAGGACCTGACTGAGAAAGCAAGCTTTTTGGAGGTAGCATATTTGCTTCTCCATGGTGACTTGCCTAACAAGGCTCAATTTCATGAATTTGATGAAGACGTCCGCGAACATACCCTCGTAAATGAAGGTTTAGAAGGCATGTTCAAGGCGTTCCCAACCGGTTCTCATCCGATGGGACAACTCAGCAGTATGATCACTGCTCTCAGCTTGTTCTACCCTAAGAGCCTGAACCCTAACAGACCCGAAGATGCCGTAAACCGCACCGTCCTTCGTTTGCTGGCCAAAATGCCCACCATCTGTGCTATGATTTACAAGAAAAGAAACGGGCATCCCATTATTTATCCAAAGAATAATCTCGATTACGTTACCAACTACCTGAATATGACCTTTGGACAAGTAAGCATGGATCATTACCACCCCGATCCGGTTGTGGTGGATGCTATGAATAAACTGCTCATACTGCACGCTGACCACGAACAAAACTGCAGCACCAGCACCATTCGTATGGTGGGTAGCAGCCAGGCTAACCTGTATTCGAGCATCGGTGCCGGCATCAACGCCCTTTGGGGCCAGCTGCACGGCGGGGCCAACCAGCAAGTGCTGGAAATGCTGGAGGTGATACGTCAGGATGGCGGTGATGTGAAGAAGTGGATAATCAAAGCCAAAGACAAGAATGACAATTTTCGCCTGATGGGCTTCGGTCACCGCGTGTACAAAAATTTTGACCCGCGTGCCAAAATCATCAAGAAAACCTGCGATGATGTGCTGAACAAACTGGGCGTGTACGATCCCGTACTGGAAATAGCCAAGAAGCTGGAAGAAGCAGCCCTAACTGATCCTTACTTCGTGGAGCGCAAGTTATATCCCAATGTAGATTTCTACAGCGGCATCATTTACCGCGCCATGGGATTTCCCACCGATTTCTTTACCGTGCTGTTTGCCCTGGGCCGCCTGCCCGGCTGGATCAGCCAGTGGCAGGAAATGCGCAAGCAAAAACAGCCCATTGCCCGTCCGCGCCAGATTTACATAGGCGAAAAACCCCGAAAGTTCAAGTTCATGCAGGACAGGGATTAATCCCACCAAAAAATACAAAAAAGGCGACCTACGGGCCGCCTTTTTTAATTCCTTTAAATCCAATTAATTCAACATCCGCTTAACTGCTTCACTGATGAGCTTTCCATCAGCCTGACCTGCCATGGCTTTCATGGCTGCAGGCATCACCTTGCCCAGGTCTTTCATCCCTTCGGCACTGGTTTCGGCAATGATGAATTTTATGCGGGCTTCAATGTCGGCTTCGCTCAACTGGACCGGCAAAAAGGTTCCGATAATAACCAGTTCTTCTTTTTCCTTATCGGCCAAATCCTGACGGCCTTCCTTATCAAATATCTCGATGCTGTCTTTGCGCTGTCTGGCCATTTTTTGCAGAGCTTTAACACGGTCTTCATCGGAAACATCACCGCCGGCTGTGTCCAGCAACAAAAAAGCACTTTTGATATTGCGCAGGGCGCGCAGACGCACCTCATCCCGCGCCTTCATGGCGGTTTTGATGCCTTCGTTGATTTGTTCTGCAAGATTCATGAAGCAAATTTAGGGCAGGTACTCTGTCTTTATTACTCCAGATTCAAATGAAATAAAATATTTATGATAAAAACACATAACTAATCATCAAATTTGCGTTCTTTAATTATGCGCAGTACCAATACCCTTTTGTACTTATTCGCATTGGTTATTATTATCCAAAGCTGTGGAATTAACAATCGTAACAAGGCCAAAAACCTGAGGGAAGAAATTGCATCAGAGCAACAACAAACCAAGGGACTTCTTAAAAAGCGGAATACTGAATTTAAAAAACTGAAGGTTGTAAAAGACAGTGTGAACCGTTATCATGAAATGCTAAATATTACCCGTCCATGAAGACCATTATACCCACATTATTTGTCTTTATTGCCCTTTCTGGATGCATGAGCCGCAGTGAACTGGCAAAGGTTGAACAAGAGTTGCTGTATGTGCAAACTGCCAACAGTGCCATAAAAACTGAAACAAGGCTTTTTCGTGATTCTCAATTTATGTATGCGGACACACTTGAAAAATTACGCTCGCAGTGGCGTCTGGTTGCGGAAAATCGTAAATCCAGAGCGCGGCAGGCACAGCAAAGAGCAGATTCAATGAAAATTGAGCTTTGCACATTTGCCACACATGAAGAAAAAAATGCTTATTACTATTTGAACTATGCCAGAACCAAACCCCGTGAATTTTGCGAACGATTTGTTGTGCCCCAATGGGATAAAAGCAACAGTTATGAAAATTCGCTTGTACAAACAATGCGCACCATGGCACCTGTTCCGCCGGTATTTCCTGATAAGGATTTATATGAGTCGGCGCTTTGTCATGCAAAAACATTGGGTAAAACTGGTTACACAGGCCATGATCGGCAGACCGACCCAAAAACTGGGAAAAAATGCAAAAGTTTATTTATGGGAGAATGTTGTTCTTATGGTCGTAGTAGCGGCCTGGGGGTCATTCTACAGTTACTAATTGATAATGGTGTCCCCAGTTTGGGGCATCGTAAAATTTGTCTAAGTGAAGGTTACAGCACGGTGGGAATCTCTATTCAGTCCCACAAAAGCTACGGCTTTATTACAGTTCTGGATTTTTTCTGATTGAAGATTTGATAACTTTCTAAAAGTTGTCAGATCTATAGGGCGGTAACCTTTCCCAACATGCCACTCTGTTCCTATCTTTGCAACAGATGCGCATTTCCTATTCCTGGCTTTGTGATTTTGTGGGCGATACCCACACTGCCGCAGAAATTGCGGATCGGCTCAGTGTTTCAGGCCTTGAGGTAGAACACCTGGAAGCCGTAGATTACCTTCCCGGCGGATTGCATAGGTTCGTTATCGGTCATGTGCTTACCTGCGAAAAACACCCCAACGCCGACAAACTGCATGTTACTACGGTCGATATTGGCACAGGCCAACCACAACCCATTGTTTGCGGAGCACCCAATATAGCATTAGGCCAGAAAGTGATTGTGGCCCTGCCCGGAACCGAAGTAACCCTGCCCGGGAAAGGCACTTTCACCATTGGCGAAGCCAAAATACGAGGAGAGATCAGCCGGGGTATGATTTGCGCGGACGATGAATGCGGACTGGGAACTTCGCACGATGGTATACGTATTCTACCGGCAGATGCCCCCGTGGGAATGTCCGCTTCCGAATACTTTAAGATAGTTTCCGATACAGTTTTGGACATTGGCCTCACCGCCAACCGTGGAGACGCCGCGTCTCACCTGGGCGTGGCCAGGGATGTGGCCGCTCTTTTAGGCAAAACATTAATTGTGCCTACTGTATCTGACTTTTCGGGAGCGATTTCCGGTTTTGAAATTCAAATTCCGGAAGCTGACTTATGCAGCCGCTACATAGCCTTGCAAATCAGCGGTGTAAAAATCACTCCCTCGCCACAGTGGATGCAAAACAGGCTGCGCAGCATCGGCATAGAACCCATCAACCACGTCGTGGATTGCACCAACTATGTGCTGCACGAACTGGGACAACCCCTGCATGCTTTTGATGCCGACAAACTGAAAGGCAACCGCATTTCGGTGCGTATGGCCAAATCGGGTGAAACCTTAACTACGCTGGATAAACAGGACAGAAAACTATCTGTAAAAGACCTCATCATTGCTGATGCGGAAGGCCCTGTGGCCCTGGCCGGTGTCTTTGGCGGCCAGCACAGCAGTGTTTCTTCCGATACCGTAAACATTGTTCTGGAAAGCGCCTGCTTCCATGCCGGCAGCGTGCGTAAGACCGCACGGAACCATACCCTGAATACCGATGCCTCCTTCCGTTTTGAACGCGGTACCGATATTGAAATGTGTAAAAAAGCCGCACTACGCGCCGCCGCACTGATTATCAAAACCGCCGGTGGACATATCACAGGGCTAACCGACACGTATCCCAAACCACATGAACCCAAAATCCTGTTTTTGAATACCGAAAAACTGCGCCGGTTTGCAGGAATGGATATAAACGACCAAACATGTACCAAAATATTGATGGATCTGGGATTTGGGGTTGCAGAAACAGACCATAGCATGTTTAATGTAACTGTGCCTTCCTGGCGCAACGATGTGGAGCAGGAAGTGGACCTTATGGAGGAAGTAATGCGCATCCACGGCTTCGATAAAGTGCCCGCAAAGGGAAAAATGCAGGTATCGCTGGGTGGTTTCGGCGGTAACCGTAACCGTGAATGCAAAAACAGAGCCGGTAAAGCCTTGCAGGCGCATGGTTTTTATGAAATCATCAATAACAGCCTGGGTGCAGAAAGCACACACCGCCAATTTTCAGAAAATCCGGTCATGCTCACCAACCCATTAAGCAACGACATGGCTTCCATGCGTGCATCGCTGCTGCCCGGAATGCTGTTGGCTGCGCAGTATAACAAGAACCGCAAAAACAACGATATCCGCTTTTACGAGTTTGGACGAACCTACCGGACCAGCAGAACAGGTTTCGAAGAAACCGAGATGCTGGGTTTGCTCATGCTGGGCAATGATGTGAACGGAAGCTGGCGAAAAAAACCGGAAAAACTTGATTTTTATAACCTCAAGGAGTCAATAGCCTTGATTCATCAGGGTATGGGAAGTCACATAAAGACTGATGCATGGGGAATACAACATGTAGATCCTAAAATGCTTAAGGAATATGACCTGGAAGGGGATGTGTGGTACGCTGAAATTGCCTGGAAAACCCTCACAGATGGCATAAATACAGCAGGTTTTAAAGTAACCGAACCACCTCGCTTTCCACGTATGCGCAGGGACCTGAGCCTTGTGGTTGATAAAGGAATTCCTTATGCGGAACTGGAAAAGATTGTTCTATCTCAAAAAATTGCTATCTTGCAGGATATGAATGTGTTTGACGTGTTTGAAGGCAAACCACTTGAAGCCGGTAAAAAAGCCGTAGCCATATCCTTTTCACTGGGCATGGCTGAACGCACCCTGACCGATGTGGAAGCCGACGAAACCATGCGCACACTCATGAAAGCATTTGAAAACAAAGCCGGGGCTGTTATACGTAAATAAATATGCAAAACCTCAGCACAAGACTCTACGAAATTCGCATTAAGGTTGAAAAACTCTTGCAGGAGAACCAATTGGTGAAAAACGAGAACGAATCGATGCGTGACCGAATTGAGGGACTGGAAAGAACGGTGCAATTGCAAAAAAATAACTTGTCGGAGATTACAGAACAAAATAAATTTATTAAACTTGCAAAGAATTTAAACCCGGAAGATTCCGATACCGAAGAAATCAAAAACAAGGTGAACGAATTGATACGGGAAATAGACAGGTGTATTGATCTGTTGAACGAATAAAATGTTAGCGTGCGACCTGAAGACAAAATTTCCGTGCGTGTGGCCATAGCAGGCAAGGTCCTGCCACTGAGAGTGGCTCCCCGCGACGAAGAATTTGTAAAAACAGCCGCATTGATGCTGAATAAACGCATGGAAGACTTTAAAGTTTTTCATGCAGGAGACGAAACCGACCGCCTGGCATGGGCGGCACTGGACTTTACCGGAGACCTGCTGCGCTTAAGAGCGGAAAGGCAGGAAGAAAATCCGGCTTGGGAACAGGACTTGCAGCTTATTGAGCAATTGCTGCAGGGGTATTGATCCGCACATCCTGATTTGTTCGTTTTAACACGTTAGTTCACCTTCACCCAAACAAAAAAGAAGGAGAAAAACACACATGGAAATCGTAGTATTCAGCCTTGTCGGCATTCTTATCGGTCTGGCCCTCGGATATGTTGTATTTGTTTCGCTGAGACGCAATCAAATCGAATCCGAACGCAAATCACTGATTGAAGAGGCCAAATTGCAGGGAGAAAATTTAAAGAAAGACAGGATTCTGGAAGCCAAGGAAAAATACATGGGTCTGAAATCCGAGCACGAAAAAGAAATCAACAGGCGCAATCAGGAAATGTCCAACGCCGAAAACCGTATCCGCCAAAAAGAACAAAGCTGGGATCAGAAGCTACAAAACGCAAAGCAGAAAGAAGATGAGCTGGCCAAAGCCCGTGAAACTTTCGAAGCACAGCTTGAAGGTCTGAAAACCAAACAGCGTGACGTAGAGGCTATGCGCGAACAGCAATTGCAGCAATTGGAGAAAGTGGCCGGACTGAGTGCGGCAGAGGCCAAAGAGCAAATGCTGGAAAACATCCGCGTTCAATCGCATACCGAAGGCCTTGCCATTGCCAAGAACATTGTAGAGGAAGCCAAGCTCAGCGCAACCCGCGATGCCAAACGCATAGTATTGCAAACCATTCAGCGCACTGCCGCAGAAACTGCTATCGACAACACCGTTACCTCATTCCCGCTCGAGAATGACGACGTGAAAGGCCGCATCATTGGCCGTGAAGGCCGAAACATCAAGGCGTTCGAAGCTTCTACCGGTGTGGAAATTCTGATTGATGACACCCCCGAAACCATCGTACTCAGCTGCTATGATCCCATTCGCAGGGAAATTGCCCGCGTATCGCTGGAGCGCCTGATTAAAGATGGTCGTATTCACCCCGCCCGCATTGAGGAAGTAGTGGAGAAAACCAAAAAGCAGATTGAAGAAGAAGTGGTAGAATGGGGCGAAAGAACCGTAGTTGATCTTGGAATCACAGGTTTACATCCCGAACTTATTCGCTACGTGGGCCGCATGCGCTTCCGCAGCAGTTTCGGCCAGAATCTGCTGAAACACAGCCGAGAAGTAGCCCGCCTTTGTGCTACCATGGCCGCAGAAATGGGACTGAACGTAAAACTAGCCAAACGCGCCGGTCTGCTGCACGACATAGGCAAAGTGCCCGATACCGATGAGGAAACGCCACACGCATTGCTGGGTATGAAACTTTGCGAAAAGTGCGGCGAGCACCCTGAAGTCATCAATGCCGTGGGTGCCCACCACGACGAAATTGAAATGACCAGCCTGCTCAGCCCGGTTATTCAGGCGTGCGATGCCATATCCGGCTCAAGACCCGGCGCGCGCCGCGGCGATGAACAGTATGTGCAGCGCATTAAAGACATGGAAACCATGGCCCTGGGATACCCCGGCGTGGAGAAAGCCTTTGCAATTCAGGCCGGCCGCGAACTGCGCATTATAATGAGTGCCGAGAAAAGCACCGACGATCAGGCAGATGTGCTGGCATTTGAGATCAGCAACCGCATCATGACTGAAATGCGCTATCCAGGACAGGTTAAAATCACCGTTATCCGCGAAAAACGCAGTGTGGGTGTGGCAAAATAAGCTTTAAAAACCCCAAACAATAAAGGCGGATTTTTCATCCTCCTTTATTGTTTTTTTAAAAGTGCCGTTACGCGGCTTTTGACCTGATGTAACAATTCACTTCATCACTCGGCATCAGGGTGTCGAAATCATTGCTCATGGGACGAATGTGCGCACTGCCATTCTTATAGCGGCTTTTCGGATTTCGTAAGTTGTAATTTTCCAGATCAAAACTATACATCCTCAATGCCAGGGGATCTATTGCGTGCGGTGTGAACAAACAGTGATGTTTGGAAACACCAAGAAAATCGGCATCGGAAAACATACCGGGATCAATATGCCAGGTATTGATTACTCTTTTAGAATTTTTGTTGCTATATTCCGTCCGTGCCCTTGCGCCATTGCCAGATTTATCCGGCTGAGGGCAAATTTCTCCAGCAGTTCTATTTTGTCTACTTTGCCGAAATCCGCGTAAAATGGGATATGACATTACAATTTGAAAATGATGGGAGAATAAATGCCGGGGCATTAAACCTTTCGAACATTATTGCGTCTATAATTGTAACATCGTATATGAATAAACTGATAACCGCCTTTTTTCTGCTGCTCGCTTTTTCTGCGGCTTGCAAAAAGAAAACAAGTTCCCCGCAAAATACCTTTAATGACAGCGCTTACCAGATCACCAAAACCATTGTGGGCGACAGCCTTTCGGTAGATGTGGTAATTGACAAACCCAAGGGCACTTCTTTTGATGTGCTGATGGTATTTCACGGCACCGTAACCTACGACAGTCTGATACTCGACGCCGCCTACAATACCCTTGATGGTTTCAAACGCATATTGGACCGAAAAGATATGATAATCGTGAGTGTGGCTTATCCGGAGGAGAATTTGTTGATGGGCGACAATATCAAACATTCCGAAGCAGCTCTGCTGTGGGTAAAAAACAAAGCCGCCGCGGAACTGGGTATTCAGGTTAAAAAGGTTTTTTTGGCCGGGCATTCGCAGGGCGGCTATGTGGTAACCCGTTTGAACACCCTGCAACCAACCAACGGCGTTATCGCTAACGCACCCGGACCACTAAATCTTGTGTTTCGCTGCCAGCTGGAGGAAGACGGTAAAATTGCCGGTAGCGGGGTTTGCAATCTTCTGAAAACCAAATTCGGTTCCACCACCATCAATCCTGAAGCCTACCAGGCACGTTCGCTGCTGAAATTTACCACCGGATTTAAATCGGATATTCTGTTTGTGCAGGGTTTAGACGACAGCCCCATTCAAATGGCTTCATGGCCGTTGTTCAAGCAAAAAGTAACCGAATGCACCGATTGCAAAACGGTGAAGGTGCATGAGGTAACAGGTTTCGGACATCCGTCAATATTTGAAAACGCAGGTGCCAAGGCGGAGTTTAACAAGTTTATCGCGGAGCGGTAATCAGTTCTGCAAGCCCTTACCCATCAGTATTTTATCCCTGCATTTACCAATTCGCTCAATCCGGGTTTTGGGTTGTTTGGCTCCGTTGAAAAATAATATATATCCCCGCTGTCTGCTCGGTGTTAAAGCATAAAAAGCATCGTTTAGTTCGGCATCTTCTTTCAGCGCAAGCTGCAGTTCTTCGCATTTTTCTTGTTCATCAGCCTTTTTAAACGTCACTTTCTGTTTGGTTTCTTCCAATACCATGGCTTCACGCAGGTATTCAGCGATGATGTCAGCCTGTTCTGAAACCTGTTCCGGTGCTGTAACCTGCATGTACCTTACCGCCTGGCTGCTCTCCCCGGGGCTGTTTGGCCGTTTTCCCGGATCATATATTAGAGACCCCTTCATAAAACTGAGGGGTACATTTATTTTAAGGCTCCCAGTAAAACTATATTCTGCTTGCCATACATTTTAGCAGGCCACACCCAACTTTCGGGTTACTGTGAGTCCGCTTTTTAGCAATATTTTACGCAGTAGTGCCAGTTCCTGACACCGGGTATTAACCTAACTGGCAGGTGTGCCGCCCAGCGAACATCTTCCGCATCCTTCGGCATAAAACACAACGGCTTCCATTCCGTTTTTCACAATGGCAAAGATATATACTGCGAATATGTATTTGAACTGATTTAGGAATCTGTTAATAGTCACATTTATGCCAAAACAAGCTTATTTTTAGGGCATTTGAGCTGTTTTTTAATACATTTGTTATTGTGAGAAGACTAATTAC
>Ga0194128_10002325_pt1 | contig 30978 bp, 23 predicted proteins | sample TA2KigCa65mmetaG_FD_148650 | JGI IMG/M metagenome (GOLD analysis project Ga0194128, IMG submission 148650) | Freshwater microbial communities from Lake Tanganyika, Tanzania - TA2015037 Kigoma Deep Cast 65m | ecosystem: Environmental > Aquatic > Freshwater > Lake | place: Tanzania: Lake...
ACTGGACGACCGACATCGGAGCTTCGCGTGGCACCAGCACCAGCTTGCGTTTTTCCTTGAGATGAACGTCGGCCGCCCGATGTATCAGATTCTGCGACAACCCATGCGCGATCGCTGCAGCCGTCCCGGAACTGCACGGACAAATCACCATGCCCGCAGTCAAGAATGATCCCGACGCAATGCCAGCCATGAAGTCGCGATGATCGTGGAACAGCACCTGGCCGGGCCGCACTTGCTTTGCCGGCGTACCCAGAAGATCTGTGAGGTCGAATGTGTCGATGCGTACGCTGCGCTCGAGTTCTTGCGCGATCACTTGCACTGCCGCCGGGCTGAGTATCAAGTGGACGGTGCGGCCCGCACGGATCAATACCTCCAATAACCGCACACCATATACGGAACCGCTGGCGCCGGTCATGGCAACGACGAGATCATTGGCGGCCATCACTTCGGCTCCCGTCAATTCTGCGGCGGCTCACTCGCCTTGGCATCTTCCATCTTTGGCGCCCCTTCGCCATTGCGCGACACATCCTCTGGCATCGGCGCTTTCGCCGACGCCGGTTCCGGTTTCTTGACGGCCTCCGTTTCTTTCGCCTTCAGGTCCGGATGCGATAGCCTCATCACCTTGTCCGCGACGCTGTCCGCCACCTCCTCCAGCGTCTCCGTCACCTCGCCGACGATCGGCGGCATCTCCGTCGGGCTCCCTTCCACCACGGGCTGCTGCCAAAAATGATAAGCGAAATACAGAATAATGCATGCCAAAACCACGATGACGATTATCGGTTTCACCATGGCTGTGTCGTTCACGAGGTCGATAATGCTGTCGGTAAACCAGTAGCCCAGAAAGAACAGCAACGACACGCCCGGAATCGCGTAAATCCCATCGGCCAGGATGAACTGCGAGAGCGGCAGCTTGGTAATCCCCGCCGTCAGGAATATCGGCGCTCGGATCCCGGGCGTTAGCCGCGCGAACAGCAGAATCCGGATCCCGTACGTCTTGAAGTTCTCGGTGATGCTCTCGAGCTTTTCCTGCGACAGCAAATAATCGCGGACGAACTGCATCTCGAGCAGGTTCGCTCCCCAGAAGCGGCCAATGAGGTACAGAAAGCTGTCGCCGATGATCACGCCGACGATGCAGACCGGCAGCATGATCCAGACGCGCACCTCGTCATTCGTGGCCAACACGCCGCCGACGACGATGGGAAGCTCCTCCGGCATGGGAAATCCCAAGCCGGTCGCCAGGATGCCGAGAAACACGCCGAGGTAGCCCCAGCTTTGAATGAACTCTTGCATTTAGTTCTCAAGCCCCAGGCCGTGCGCGAGTCCTGGGGGTCTCTCGAAATCATAGAACAATAACCAACGACGGTACAATATGAACTTGCCGGAGGAACTTCCCCATGAAACTCGGCCTCATCAATTCCGCCTGGGCCCAAGCCGGCCGTGAAACATCGTACGGCATCCGCATGACCAAGGAGATCGGTTTCGACACGATCGATATCTTCACCGACCCGCTCGACATCGACGTCAAGGAACGTAAGCTCATCAAGCGCGAATGCGACAAGGTCGGGCTGCCCATCGTCAGTGTGGCCTGCGTCGCCGTGGGCCTGGTCGACTTCAACCCGAGCGTCCAGCGCTTTCACATGACGCGCTGCAAGGCGTTTCTCGATCTCGTTTACGAATTCGAAGCCAAGAACCTCCTCCTGGTGCTCGGCGAGTACATCTGGGAACAGCAGGTGATTCCGCCCAAAGAGCAATGGCAGATCGCCGTCAAGAACTTGCGCGACCTCGGCAAGTATGCTGCCGACTTGGGCGTACAGGTCGCCCTGGAACTGGAGCCGTTCAAGTTGTCGCTGCTCAACAACGTCGACAACATGGTCCGCTTCATCGACGAAGTCAATCATCCGGCGGTCCGCGCCAACATCGACATTTCGCACCTGGAGCTGGCGAAGGTCAAGCCGGAAGAGTTGCGACGACTTAAGGGCAAGGCGATTCACGTGCATCTCTCGGACTGCGACGGCAAAGTGCACGGCGATCTTCCTCCCGGCCGAGGCGTCATGAACTTCGAGCCGTACCTGCGCGAGATCAAGGCGCTCGGCATCGACGGCGCCGTGTCGATCGAATTGGAATACTCGCCGGAACCCGCGAAGATCGCCGACTGGGTGCGCGAGGCGTACACGGCCACCGATCGGCTGATGCAGGCGGCGGGGCTGCGCGGATGATTCTCTTCGTTTAGCGCCCGCGTAGCGCGATCGATTATCCCGTACTTAGTTTTTTGTGGCAACCACCTTGACATTTTCTAAACGGTACTCGCCAGGTATGTTCCGCGCGGAACATGCGCGTCACACCTTCACGCATCGCTTTTCGCGGGCCGATGTCAACAGAGCGTCCATCACTTTCGCCGTCTTGATCGCTTCCGTTGGCGGGGGCCACACCGGTTTGTTGTCCAGCACATAGCGGCCGAAGTTCTCGATCATGCACTGTATCTGGTTGAAGCCCTCGACGTTGACTTCGCTTGACTCGGCGCTCTCGTTGTACGTTACCATGTAGTTCGACTTGCGCGGCACCCACATCTCCGGCACGCCGAGGGTCCCCTTCTCGCAGACGATCTCCAGCCACTGTCGCAAGGGATGCACAAAGCCGCAATCGAAGTTGGCGATGCGGCCGTCGGCGAACCAGAGCGTCGCACTCATAGCGATGTCAACGTCGAACTGGTATCGCGCCGCGGCCCAGACCTTTACCGGCTCCTCGCTGAACGCCCAGCGGATGCCATAGACGGGATAACAGCCGACGTCGAGCAGAGATCCGCCGGCGGTCTTCGCTTGTAGTCGAATATTGGACGGGTCCATCGGAAGTTGAAACGTGAACGTGCCGGTCACACGTTCAACACGGCCCAGCTTGCCGGAATCCAGGAACTCGCGGATGGCTCGGGTGCGTGGATGGTGCGGCCACATAAAGCCGTCCATCAGCTTCACCTTCTTGGCATCGCAGTAAGCAATGAGCGCCTCGCACTCGCGGGCCGATGGCGTCAACGGCTTTTCGCACAGGATGTGCTTGCCTCGGTCGGCGGCCTTGCGCGTCCATTCGTCGTGCAGGGTGTTGGGTAGCGGATTGTAGACGGCGTCGATGGCGGCATCGTCGAGCATCGCTTCGTAACTGCCGAACGCCTTCGGGATGCCGGCAGCCTTGGCCGCTTCTTGAGCTTTCGCAAGCGATCGACTGGCAATGCCGACCACCTCGGCGTTGGCCGCCTTCGCGAAAGCCGGCAGCAAGCGGTCGTTGATCTTAGCGACGCCGAGAATGCCCCAGCGGAGTTTTTTGGACATGGGTGTACACAAAGAAGCCCAGGGCTGAGCGCAGCGAAGCCCTGGGATAGGTGCAGCGGAAATCCCCGGGTTTCGCTGCGCTCAACCCGGGGTTTCGCGGTTACTTGCCGATCGACATGAACCGCACGCAGACAGGGGCGCCGACCTCGACGCGGCTGCCGGTCGGCGTGAGTTCGCCGGTCGATTGGTTGATGCGGAAGGAGATCACGTTGTTGCCGCTCTGGTTGGCGACGAGCATGTATTGCCCGGTGGGTTCGATGGCGAAGTTGCGCGGCGTCTTGACGCCGCGTGTTTCGTGACCGACGGCCGCGAGTTCGCCGGTCTTCTGATTGATGGAGAAGATGGCGATCGAGTTGTAGGCGTCGCGGTTGGAGACGTAGACGAACTTGCCGGACGGGTGAACGACGACCTCGGCGGTGCTGAACTGTTTCTTCTTTTCACCAGCCGGGATCGTCGAGATAATCTGCTTTTTGGTGAGTGCGCCCTTCGCGGCATCGTAGTCCATGGCGATGAGGGTCATGGACATTTCGCCGTTAGTGTAGGCCCATTTGCCGTTGGGGTGGAATGCGAAGTGGCGCGGGCCCGAGCCGGCAGGCGTGTCGAACTCGCCGTGAGGCGTCATCGTGCCCTTGTCGGCGTCGAGTTTGTAGATGAGTATCTTGTCGAGGCCGAGGTCGGCGCAGAAGGCGAACTTGTTGCCTTTGTCCACGTTGATGGAATGGCCATGCGGACCTTTCTGATTGGGCAGAATGCTCTTGCCCTTGTGCTGAAAGAATGAGCCGCCGTCGAGCAGCTTGCCGTCGGCGGCGATGGGAATGGAGACGCAACTGCCGCCGCCGTAGTTGGCGGCCAGAACGGTCTTGCCGCTGGCGTCGACGACGAGGTGGCACGGCCCCGCGCCGCCGCTGGGCGCATCGTTGAGCCGTGTTAGGCTGCCGGTCTTGGCGTCGATGGCAAACGCGACGACGCCAGCTTTCTTGCCTCCCGCTTCGCCGACGGCATAGAGGAACTTCTGATTGGGATGGATGGCAACGAACGATGGCGAGTTCATCTCACCGGCGAGTTCGAGGTTGGACAGCTTGCCGTCCTTGAGATCGAGGTCGCACTGGTAGATGCCCTTGGACATCTTGCCGGTGTAGGTGCCGAGATAAACCCGGAACTTCGCGGGCGTTTGAGCGCTCGAAATCGCGGGCAGAAGGAGGAAAGCGAGCAGAAGGAGGAGAGTTCTCATGCGTGCGGACTCCGTGCAGAGGGTGGGTTGGAGATAGCAGCCAGCGAGGGATTTATACGGCGCGTCGGGCCGTTCGACCCAATACGTTCCACGAAAATAGGCAGGCGGAATATCTTCGTGTTTCGTATTCACACACCGCGTGCGATGGCCATGCGGCGCGTCATCCAGACTTCAGAGCACAACAGGCCGACGACGCCCAGGAGCAGGAGCCACCAGAGTTCCTCGCGGTGGGCGGGCTCGTCGCCGTCGGCCCTTTGCGCTTCGCCGTACCAATCGACAGGCAAGCGCGTGCGGATGCGTCGCCAGTCTTTGTCGGTGCAGCGAGCGAGATTCGACTCTTCGGGATCGTTCGGAACGAGATGCCACCAACTCCGGTCGCCGATGTGCAGCCGGTAAGGGCCCACCGCGCCCGTGTCGGTGTGCAGCCAAGGCCACGTGTTAACGTCGATCGTTTTCGTGTCAAACTCCGGCGTGCGCAAACGGACCTGGCGAATCGCCGAATCAACGCCGGCCACGCGGATGGGTTCGCCCGGCCTGAGCACGCTGCTTGAATGCCGACGTGCCGCCAGGTAGTTCGTGAGTTCATGCACCAGCACCGGGAACTCGGCCACGGTCGGCAGCCGCGAACCCAAGCGCCGATCCGGCGGGACGGTGCAGACGATTACTCGGCCGCGCTTGTATGCCTTTTCCACCAGGAATGGATCGCTGTTTGTGAGCCGACCGATGACCGATGCCCTGTCCCGGGCATCGGTCCAAACGCGCCACCACTTCTTGAGATGGGCCTGGCTCATGCTGTTGGCTGTGGAGCGGAACAGTTCGAGCGCGGGATGTTGAAACGAGCGTGGATCGGGTTGCGTGTCGTCCTTCGAGGTCACGACATCTTCGAGGCGAGCGGGGAGCCAGCCCTTGCCGTCGCGATGAAGGCGCTCGTTGTAGAAGGTCTTTGCCTGAGCGACGCGTTCGCCGAGCAGAACGAGCACGCCGCCGCCGGCGTCGAGAAAGCGTTCGATGGCGTCGAGCGAATCGGCAGCGAGATCGGGGACATCCGCAAGCACGAGCACGGCCGGGCGATCGACGTTGCCGACGTTGGATTCGAGCATCATAGGCGTCAACGCCTTGGCTGGCACACCGTCCTTGCAGCGCAGCGCCTTCTGAAGAAAATACGTGCTGCTGTCCACGGTCACTTCGGTGTCGCCGTCAACCAACAGTACTGGCAATTCGTTAACGACATCGACGACCAGATGCTGCGCGTTGTCGCCGGGCAAAACATCGTGGGCCGAGTCGACGTCAACGACCAGCGAAATCAGGTGTTGCCCTTCGCGATCGAAACGAAGCGAAAACCGCAACGGCATGGTGCCGGCTGTGAGCGTGTCGCGTTTCGAGAGCGACAGCGGCTGATGTTCTTGACCGTCGACAAGTATCATGGCCCCATGCGGACGCTTGGCCTTTTCAACGCCGGACAGCCGCAACTCGCTTTCGACGTGAATCTCGTCGCCGACCTTCACAAAGCCACGCTGTGCGACGAGCGGGGACAGGGAATAATTCGGCAGCATGCTCGGCACGGATGGCCCCACGGTCACGATCCGCAGCGACGGCAACGCCATGCCTTCCGACTTCACGCGCTGCACTTCGGCGTGCCACAGCCGTCCAAGATCGTCCATGGCGGCCAGCGTTGCCGAATCGACCCAGCCATGCAGTTGCCCGTCAGTCAGAACGACGATCTCCTTGTTGGTCGCGTTGCTACGCTCGAGGTGCTTCCAGGCAGTGCTTAGAGCGCCGGGCATGTCGGCGCGGCCAATCGGTTGACGGTTTCCCAGCTCCGCGGTAGAAACGAAAACCGGCGACTGCCGGGCCAGAAGGATCGTGACGTTCTCGCGGGTATGGGCCTCGTCGATTCGCTTGCGGATCCACGCCAGAGCCGACGTCCATGGCGTCGCCTCGCCGGGCAATCGCAGTCCCATGCTCGACGACCCGTCCAACACGATGACGACCTCGCGCGAAGCGCGATCGCCAATCGGAGCGAGCCAGGCGCTGGTGGAGATCGGCGTTGCCAAAGCAATGACGATCAACCCAATCATCAGCATGCGCAAGAGCATGAGCAGCAGTTCGTCGAACCAGCGCTTGCGCTCGGCAACGACGTTCTCAGGCAGGAATTGCATCGCGCCCCATGGCACGGTTTCGTGATCGCGGCGTTTGAAAAAATGAATGAGGATCGGAATCGACAGTGCGAAGAGGCCGAATAGGACGACTGCGTTTTCAATCCGGAAGCCCATGGGGCTATTGTATCGCTCGGCGCCGTGCGAGCGCGAAGCCGCAAGCGGCAAAAAGCAAGGCAAGCCGCGCGGTAACTGCCTCTCGGCAATCCCTGGATCGAACGGATGTCTCGCGACATCCGGGGACGGACGGGCTATTCGCCGGTCTCGATCCCTTCGGCAGCCTGGCGACCTTTCCATACGGAGGCAAGTTGGCGACAAGCTCTCACTTGCCGCATAGACTTACGCCCGGCCCAGAAGGCGAAGGCCCATGGCTTTGCGTCGCCGTCTTTCGACGGTTATGCCCTTTCGAGGACGAAAGGCGTTGCGATCCAGGCAAGACCCTCGCGACTTGCCCCAAGCTCGCCACTAATACTGGCGATCTCGTTTGCTTGTTGCAAAGATAGCCCACGATTATTGACAACGCAAATTCCCAAGTGCGCACCCGGGGTCGGTATGGACAATGCCGCCACGATTCGGTATCGTCGGCGCATCGAATTAAGAATCATGCCAGGGACAGCGGCTTCATGCAAACGGAACACCCGCGCACGCTCTTGGTCATCGCCGACGACTTCGGGATCGGCGCCGCGACGACAGCGGGAATTCTCGAAGTCGCCGCCAAGCGCGTCATCACGGGTTCGGCATTCCTTGTCAACACGGCCGACAGTGAGGCCGCCATCCGCGCCTGGCGCCAGGCTGGGGCGACGCTCGAACTTGGCTGGCATCCCAATCTCACCCTGGACACTCCGCTTGCCCCTCCCGGCCAGATCTCCACGCTTGTCCAGCCTGACGGCAAGTTCTGGCCTCTGGGCGACTTCCTTAAACGTTGGATGTTTGGCCGATTCGACGCCAAGGACATCCACATCGAACTAACCAAGCAACTCAACCGGTTCACTGAACTGGTCGGCCATCCACCGCGATTCGTGAACTTTCATCAGCACCTGGCCCTGTTTCCGCCGGTCGGTCAGGTGCTGCTCGACGTGCTTGCGACGCTGCCAGTCAGGCCGTACGTTCGCCGCGTCCGCGAGCCGTGGTGGACGGTGATGACGTTGTCGGGTGCGCGCGTCAAGCGGATCGTGCTCAACTGGTATGGCCGACGCCAAAGCAACCTGCAGGAAGCCCAAGGGTTCCCCGGCAACGATTGGTTGGCGGGGCTGACCAACCCGGCAGCGGTCGAAAGCCCCGACTTCTTTGTCAACTGGTTGACGGCTGTTCCTGGCCAAATCGTCGAACTGATGTGCCATCCGGGCCAGTACGACGAGACGCTGGTCGATCGGGATTGCACTGCCGACGATGGCTTGTTGCAACAGCGCGTCAACGAACTGCACTTGCTGCAGGCCCCATCATTTCTCGAAGCTGTCGAGCTCGCGGGCTTCCGCCTCACCACGCCGTCGGAGCTTGTCTTGGGCAGCGCTACGCAGCCGCTTGTGGCGTAGTCGCTGTAGGGTGCATGAAAACGCACCGTCGGGGCGACCTCGTTCGGGGTGCACGACACGGTCTGCGCGGCCCCTTTTGGGAGGGCGAGGCTCCTGCCGAGCCGGAATCGTCAGCATCGTAATGTCAACTCAGATTATTTGCGGGCTCGCGGCTCGGCAGGAGCCTCGCCCTCCCGTGCCGTTTGCAAACCATGTCGTGCACCCCCTCGTTCGTCGGTGCGTTTCACGTACCCTCCATTGCTGGCGGCATTGCTCGCCGCCGGCTTCCGTCTCGTAAGGTCTCCCAAATCGAATATGATACTCCCTGCCCCGGTTCGTTTTCGCGTGCAGGCCTCTCCCGCTTGAAGCGATCCAAGCAACGAAAGACACGCCATGCAGACCGACGAATTGCGTCAGTGCCTGGATTCGCTAGAGCACGCGCGGACGCTGCTTTTCGACTGGGACATCCACGACATCGAGCGCGGCAAGAGCAATCTTGCCGGGATGGCCGAGGTCCTGGGGCTGGATGCGTTGGCGGAGCTATGCCATCCCCTTGCTCGCCTGTTGCCTCGGTGCGCCGACCCGGACATGGCGCTCAACAATCTCGACCGCTTCGTGGTCAACGCCGGTCCTGGATCGCTCAGTTCACTGATGGAAGGGCGTGCTCGGACGTTGGAGACGCTTCTTCAGCTTTTCAGCACAAGCCAGTTTTTCAGCGATCTCTTAATTACCAATCCCGATTTTCTCGACATCCTTCGCATTCCGCTTCGCAACAGCCCGAGCCGAGCCGAGATGCTCAAGGAGCTGCGCGGAGACGTTGCGGCCGCGTATGAGGATTCGAGCGTGCTGTCGGCGTTTCGCCGTTTCCGCCAACGGCACATGCTCCGCATCGGCGCCAACGATATCATTCGCGATCGTCCGCTGGAAGAAATCACGCGCGACATTTCGCGCGTCGCCGACACATCGCTGGAAGTCGCGCTCGATACGGCCCGACGCAATATCAGCAAACGCTTCGGCGATCCGTTCACGGTCAACGATGAACTCGCACGATGCGTCATCCTCGCGTTCGGCAAGCTCGGCGGCAAGGAACTCAACTACTCCAGCGACATCGATTTGATGTTCCTTTACGACGAGGAAGGCCAAACGCGTGGCAAGGGCATCGCGGTTATCTCCAACGATGACTTCTTCGCCCGCGTCTGCTCCGAGGTCGTGCGCCTCTTGGGCGCCAACACGGAGCGCGGGCAGGCCTATCGCGTCGATCTGCGGCTCCGGCCCGAAGGGCAGCGCGGCCCGCTCGCGCGATCGCTCGCCAGCACGCTGGCTTACTACGACACGCTGGGCCGAACCTGGGAGCGCCAGGCGCTTATCAAGGTCCGCCCGGTTGCCGGCGACATGAAGCTCGGCGAGGAGTTCCTGCGGGCGATCGAGCCGTTCGTCTATCGCCGTTACCTTAGCGTCGCCGAGATCACCGAGATCAAAGCGCTCAAACGGCGGATCGAGAAGAAATCAGGCCAGCACGGCGAAAGCGACACGGAGGTCAAAACCGGACATGGCGGCATCCGCGATGTCGAATTCACCATACAGTTCCTGCAGCTTTCCAACGGCGGCGATTTGCCCGAAATCCGTCAGCCCAACACCCTCAAGGCCATCCGCGCCTTGGAAAAGACTCGCTGCCTGAACGATGCGGAATATCGGGTGCTCGACAACACGTACCGCTTCCTGCGCAAGGTCGAGCATCGCTTGCAAATCATGTTCGACCTGCAAACGCACCGTTTGCCGGACAAGCCGGAGGAGCTTCGCAAGCTTGCCCTGCGCATGGGTTATGCAGCGCCCGACGGATCAACAGTGAAGGATCGCGGCACGCCGAAGCTCGATCCGCTTGAAGCTTTCCTGGAGGACTATCGCGCCAAGACGGCTCAGAACCGGGGCATCCTGAATCACCTTTTACACCTGTCGTTCTCCAGCGAGCAGCAGGCGCCGGAAGCCGATCTCTTGCTCGATCCCAATCCGGACGCCAAGCGCATTCAGGAAGTGCTCGGCAAATACCCGTTCAAGGATCCGCAGGCCGCGTATCAGAATCTCAATCAGCTTGCCACCGAGACGATTCCGTTTCTCGAATCGCGACGCTGCCGGCAGTTCCTCGCCAATATCGCGCCGCAGCTATTGCAGGTCGTCTCCGAAACGCCCGATCCGGACATGGCCCTCGTCAACCTCGAAAAAGTATCGGCTTCACTCGGCGGCAAAGCAACGCTTTGGGAATTGTTCAGCTTCAACATGCCGAGCTTGCAGCTTTACGTCGAGTTGTGCGCCTGGAGCCAGTTTCTCTCAGAAATCTTGATCAACAACCCCGGCATGATCGATGAGTTGCTCGACAGCCTGGTGCTCAACCTGCCCCGCAAGATTGATGAGTTGAGCGAAGAGTTGACCGAGCTGTGCCACAACGCCGACGATCCCGATCCGATCTTGCACAGCTTTCAAGACAAGGAGCTCTTGCGCATCGGCGTGCGCGACATTCTCGGCAAGGACGGCATCATCGAAACGACGCACGCCTTGAGCGACCTGGCCGAGACGATTCTCGTGCAACTGGCATCGATGCAGTACGCGCCGCTACAGCGCCGGCTCGGTATGCCGTGCTTAAGCGAAGGACCTCGCGCCGGCCATGCCAGCCGCTATGTCCTCCTCGGTCTGGGCAAGCTCGGCGGACGCGAGATGAGTTATCACAGCGATCTCGATCTGATTCTGATCTACGAAGGCGACGGCCAAACCGTGCCGCCACCCGGCTCATCACGCTGGGATCGCTTCGAACTGACCGACAATTTTCACTTCTTCTCCGAACTTGCACGGCATATCATCCGCACTGCGAGCCAGATGGGACCACGCGGCCGACTCTATCAGGTCGACATGCGATTGCGGCCCACGGGAAAGTCAGGCAGTCTGGTGTTGCCGTTGAGCGAATTCGAACGCTATTACCAGGAAGGCAGCGCGCAACTCTGGGAGAGGCAGGCCCTCAGCCGAGCGCGGGTCGTATTCGGTGATGCGGATTTTGCCAACGAGGTGATGCGCTCGGTGCATCGGCAAATCTACGATCTCGAATGGAAGCCCGCTTTGGCCGACGAGATCATGTCCATGCGCGAACGTGTGCAAGCGTCGGGAAGCAAGCGCGATCTCAAGCGTGGCTTCGGCGGCATCATCGACATCGAGTTCATCACGCAAATGTATCGCCTCAAGTACGGCGGTCGCCATGCGTCCGTTCGCCATCCCAACACCTGGATGGCGCTCGATGCCTTACGCCAAGAGAAGCTGATCACGGCCGAGGAGCACGCGACGTTACGATCGTGCCTGGACTTCATGCGAACCGTGGAGAGCCGACTGCGGATATATCACAACCGCTCGCTCGATGAAGTGCCGGAGACGCAAGAAGATCTGGAAAAGCTCGCGAAACGCCTGGGTTGCGAGGCGACGGCGGACCGAACGGCGGGCCAAGTGTTCCTGGAGGAGCTCGAACGCCACACCTCGCAAACGCGGCATTTGTTCACGGAGCTGTTTCGCCGTGAACGCGGGTAAAGTCAGAGCCTGAAGCGTAAGCGAAGAACATCCTTCGCTAACGCTCCAGGCTCTGACGTATCACTGCTCTTTGTACCCGGATGACGGCGGCTTTTCGGTGATGCCGTGTTTGTCCTTCGGCGATGGACTGGGCGACGGCGCGACATCGTTCGATTCAGGCGGCGGCTGATGCCCTTCGTCGAGGTGGACCTGCTCATAGCCGCCTTGAGACTGGAAATAGATGATCAACGCGATATAGCCGGCAAGCATGATCGCTGGGAAGATCGCCATGTTGGCGAGGGCGCCTTGCTTACTGTTGCCAATCGTCGTTTCTAGATCCTTGACGACTTTCGTCCGTTCTTCTTCGGGGAGCGCCTTGACCAGTTTTTTGACCTTCGCATCTGAAATGGATTTGTAATCGATGATCTCGTAGATGCTCTTGTTCTCGACAACGGCAAGCTCTTTATTCTTGACAAGGCCTGGAATTTCCTTGGCCAACTTCTCGTCCGACGTGACCGCTTGAATCGCTTTGTCTGCCTGGAGCGTGCCGATGTAGGGGAAGCCGAGGGTGCCGACGGCAAGCATGCCGATGCCCGAGATGGCATTGAGCGTTAGGGCGCCTCCCTTCGGAGTCTGCTCGGAAACGACGCCCAGCATCGTGGGCCAGAAGAACGTCTTGCCGAAGCCATAAAGGGTGGCCGCTACAAAGATCATTGTTCCGGTCGTAAAGGAGAGAGTGTATAAGCCGATGATCGCCAAGAGTGCGCTCAGTGCGAGGAGCGGCAGCGGTTGCAAGCTATGCACAATCGGCCCCGCGAAGAATCTCAAGATCATCATGATCACCGAAGTATAGACGAGCACCCATCCCGGATGGAAATTCCCTTCGGCGATCTTCTCCATAATGCCGGTGATCCACCCGTCCGTGCCGATCTCGGTGGTGGCGAGCGGAATCATGATGAGCACCAGGAAGAACATGAGAAACCGGCCTAGCGACCGGGTGTAGATCCCGAACGCTGCGACGATGGCGGCGCCGATGCCAATGAAAATCGACAGCTCCGTCACGGTGAGCTTTTGCCCCGTCGCGAAGAAATCGGTGAGTTGAAGCGTAATCAGAAAGCCGACGATGAGTGCGCCAAGAATTCCAAACTCGGAGAGCATCTCTTGATAAGTAACGCCGGAAGAAACACGCTCCTGCACAGGAAACTCGCAGCCAATGAGCATAACGAAATAGACGACGGCCGGAACCGCGATCAAACCGACCTTAACCCACCAGGGCACGGTGTCGATGAATATCGTCACCATGCCGGCGATGACCAAGCCCCCCGGCCAGCCCGCGTGCAAGATGTTGAGCCATTTCGTCTTGGCTCGGCTAAACATGGTGGCTACAACCGGATTGATAAACGCCTCGACCGTGCCGTTGCCCAGCGCGAGTACGAGACTGCCCCAATACAGCAGTTGGAAGCCAGTCTCCTTGTCGCCCCCGGCGGACACGAAGTACGCGCTAACGCCCATTATCGCCCAGATAATGTGGCCCAAAAAGGCAATCACCATCGACACTTTGTAGCCGATGCGATCGATCAGCAGACTGAAGCCGATAATGCTGACGGCAAACGGCCAGATGCCGATGCCCGCCAAGCGCCCCGCCTGAGCCGGGTCGAGGCTGAACTCTTTTTCCCAAGTGCTAATCAAGAACATGCGCGCGATGAATCCGAACGCGGTAGTCACGAGCGCGACGAAGCATCCCCAGAAAAGCACCAAGTCCTCGGATTTGGCAATAGACGGACTCGCCGCAGAGTCGTTTTTCGACATGAAGCACGCTCCCGATGCAATGTTGTTGGTCTAACGCGGTCAAACTACGTGAATATTCACTGACTGTCAACGGTTCGCTGCCCCGCTTTTCCAAGAAACTTGCCGTCGCATCCGTCGCCGCCTCTATTTACAATGATCTGCATGCGTATGCTCACGTTCCTCGGAACCGGCACCTCTGTCGGCGTGCCAATGATTGGCTGTAGTTGCCCCGTCTGCACCTCTCCCGACCCGCGCAACCAGCGCTTTCGCTGCTCCGTGCTGATTCACACCGACTACGGCAATATTCTTATCGACACGACACCGGAGCTTCGCCTGCAATTGTTGCGAGCGAAGGTGTCGATCGTTCACGCAGTGCTATTCACGCACGCCCATGCCGATCACATGTACGGGCTGGATGATCTGCGTCCGATTCCGAAGCTGTTAGGCGGTCCAGTGCCGCTCTTCTGCACGACCGAGGTGGAGCGAAAGCTGCGGCAAGCGTTCGCCTATGCGTTTAGCGCCGAAGCCGAGACGTTGCCGTCGGGATATCTGCCCAAGCTCGTGTTTCGCAATATCGCGTCCGAGCCGTTCACCGTGCTGGACGAGCGCATCACGCCGATCCCGTTGGAGCATGCTCACTTCAACGTGCTCGGTTTCCGCATCGGCGATTTGGCGTATTGCACCGATGTCAACAAGATTTCGCGCGAGAGTATGAGCCGACTGGAAGGGCTGGACATCCTGATTCTCGACGCGTTGCGGTTCAAGCCGCATCCTGCGCATTTCTGTGTCGACGAGGCGCTCGACGTGATCGCGCAGTTGCGGCCGGCGAAGGCGTATTTGACGCACATGTCGCACGACATCGATCACGAGACCTTGAGCCGAACGCTGCCGCCCAATGTTGGGTTGGCATACGACGGGCTGTGCTTTCCGTTTTGATGCTGCTTGCTACGCCGCAAGCGGCGAGTTGAGGACCCCATGGTATCGGATGACCTACGACAACGACTGGCGCGGCATGGCCAGGACCATCTCATCGACTTGCTGCATCGCTTGAACGATGCGGATCGCGCCGAATTGCTGCGCGAGCTGGAACGCATCGACCTTTCGGAATTGCTAACGCTTTTCGAAAAACGCGATCGGAAGGACGCTCTGCCGGAGCGACCGCACATCACGGCGCTGCCGAATCCGGCTCTGAGCCCCGCCGACATCTCGGCGTTTCGGACTCGCGGAGAAGAGGCGTTTCGCCGCGGCGAGGTTGCATTTCTTGTCGTTGCCGGTGGCCAGGGAACGCGGCTTGGGTTCGATTTACCCAAGGGTATGTTCCCGATTGGACCGGTATCGAAGAAATCGCTTTTTCAGATTCACGTCGAAAAAATCCTGGCCGTGCGGCGACGCTTCGGCGCCCCCCTGCCCTTGCTGATCATGACCAGTCCGGCCACCGATGCAGAGACGCGCCGCTACTTTGCTGCCAATCAGAATTTCGGCTTACCGGAAAAAGACGTATGGACCTTCTGCCAGGGAACGATGCCGGCGCTCGATCTGGCAACGGGCAAATTGCTTCTGGAGACAGCGAGCCGTCTCTGTCTAAGCCCCAATGGCCACGGCGGAACGATCGCCGCACTCGCCGAGAGTGGGCTGCTGGATCGGCTCGAACAGCAGGGCGTCCGCACGATCTCCTACTTTCAGGTCGATAACCCGCTGACCATGATCGGCGATTTCGCCTTCGTCGGTCGACACGCCCTGGAAGATGCCCAGGTCTCGTCCAAGGCCCTGCCGAAAGCGAGTCCGATGGAACGCGTCGGCAACTTCGCGCTCGTCGACGGCCGCTGCGCCATGATCGAGTATTCCGACTTGCCGGATGCCTGGGCTCAGGAGAAAGACGCGGCCGGGAATCTCCTGTTCTGGGCGGGCAGTCCGGCGATTCACTTGCTCGACGTCGCCTTCCTGCGTGAAATCGCCGACAACGCCGACACGTTGCCCTGGCATCTGGCACGCAAGAAGGTTCCCCACCTGGGCGAGGCTGATCCCAAGACGCCGAACGCGCTGAAGTTTGAGCGATTCATCTTCGACATCCTGCCGCACGCCGATCGCTGGACCGTGATGACGACGACGCGCGATGAGGAGTTCGCCCCGGTCAAGAACAAGGACTCCGACGGCGTCGATTGTCCGTCCACCGCGCGACAATTGATGACAAACCTGGCAGCGAAATGGCTGCGTGATGCCGGGACTCGCGTTCCGATGGATGGCGATGGCAACTCGATCTATCAAATCGAGATCAGCCCGCTTCTGGCGATGGACGCGGACGAATTGCGCAACCGCGTCAAGGGAATTGCACGCATCGATCGGGATACGTATTTGGGATGACTGTCATCGCTTATTGAATACCAGGTAGAGAATTGCCTTCGGAAGATTGGCCCCCTCCCCGCTCGTGGGGGAGGGCTGGGGTGGAGGGGGGCGGACTCGCCTGTGCGTCATACCCCCACACCCCGACACTCCCCCATTAGGGGAAAGGGGGCACGAAGGGCGTTCTCATTCTGATTGTGATAAAACGAGGACCAGGAGGACGCATGCTACATGCACTCATAATGGCCGGTGGCGGCGGGACTCGCTTTTGGCCGCGCAGCCGACAGCAGAAGCCGAAACAATTTCTGACACTCGTCGGAGATCGATCGCTATTACAGCAAGCGCTCGATCGGATCGAGGTGCTCGTGCCGCCGTCGCGCACCTGGATCATCACCGGCGCCAGCTACACTGCCGAGACCGCCAGACAACTGCCGAATCTGCTCGCCGAGCGCATCGTCGGTGAGCCGTGCGGACGCGATACGGCGGCGTGCATCGGGCTTGGGGCGGCACTGGTCGCGCGCCACGATCCCGATGGCGTCATGCTCGTGACGCCGGCGGACCATGTCATCGAACCCGCGCAGGAATTTCGCCGGGCCGTGCTCGTCGCCGAGCAGATGGTCAACGAACATCCGGATGCCCTGGTGACCTTTGGCATCAGGCCAACATTCGCGGCAACTGGCTACGGCTACATCGAACGCGGGACGGAACTCGCACAGCGACAAGGGGTGCCGGTCTATCGGGTCGGGTCGTTTCGAGAAAAGCCGCACGTCGAGTTGGCCGAGGAATACATCGCCACCGGCCGACACTTGTGGAACAGCGGTATCTTCGTTTGGAAGGCGGCCACGATTCTGCGGGAGCTGCGCAAGAATCAATCAAAGCTGGCCGCCGCCGTCGAACACATCGCCGCCGCCTGGGAAACACCAGAGCAGGACGACGTGTTGTCGCGCGAGTACGCTAGCCTTGACAAGATCAGCATCGATTACGCCGTCATGGAGAAAGCGCCCGAAGTGCTCATGGTGCAAGCGCCATTCGTCTGGGACGACGTCGGCAGTTGGCTCGCCCTGGAACGCCGGCATCCCCAAGACGCACACGACAACACGGTGTTCGCCAACCATCTCGGCATCGACACGCACCATTGCGTCATCGCCGGCGACGCCGACAAGCTGATCGCAACGCTCGGCGTCAGCGACCTGATCATCATTCAAGACGGCGATGCCATCCTTGTTGCTCATCGCGAAGAAGAAGGCAACATCAAGAAAATCGTCGAGGAACTGAAACGACGGCGATTGGAGAAATACGTGTGATGGTGAGTGGTCATGGCCGAATTCTGGCAGTCGATCCCGGCAGCGTTCGCCTCGGCTTGGCGATCAGCGATGTCGATCGCCGATTGGCGTCGCCGTTAACGACCTACACGAGGCGAGATGCCGCGCAGGACGCTGCATACTTCAAGCGAATCGTCAGCGAAGAAGAGGTCGGCTTGCTCGTCGTCGGCCTGCCGATTCACGAGGACGGCAGCGAAGGCGGGCAGGCCAAAGCTGCCCGTGCGTTCGGAGCTTGGCTCGGCGATGTCACGGGGGTTTCCGTGGTTTTTTACGATGAGCGGTTTACTTCCTTCGAAGCCGACAATGCTCTGGCCGACATCGGCTTGACCAAGAAGCAACGCAAGGCACGCCGCGATCGCGTGGCCGCCCAGATCCTGCTGCAAACCTACCTCGATACGGAAGTGCCGCGAGCCAAAACATGTCAACCGGACGCGCCAGCAACGGACTCCGCGACGCGGCCGACGAGTTGAGCGAGCCCTTGGCCAGTGACCGCAGACACGGCGAGCACCTCGCAGCCAAGCTCCCGTTCGAGCCGAGCGCGGATAGTGTCATCTGACACCAACTCGCATTTGCTCATGGCCACGACTTCCGGTTTGGTTGCCAATTCTTGGCGATACAGTTCCAACTCGCGGCGCACCATGCGATAGTTCTCGACCGGATCGCTGCCGTCCAACGGCATCGGCTCGAGCAGATGGACAAGCACACGCGTCCGCTCGACATGGCGTAAAAACTCGTGCCCGAGGCCAACGCCGGCGTGCGCGCCTTCGATCAGGCCAGGCAAGTCGGCCAGGACGAAGACTCGCTCGCCACCGATATGCACGACGCCGAGGTTCGGATGCTTGGTCGTGAACGGATAGTCGGCGATCTCTGGATGAGCCTGGGACAGTCGGCTCAGCAATGTCGATTTGCCAGCGTTGGGCAGACCGATCAACCCCGCATCGGCGATCACCTTGAGTTCGAGGATAAGCCAGCGTTCCTCGCCCGGTTCGCCCGGTTCATACTGGGTCGGCGTGCGATTGGTGGCGGTAGCGAAGTACTTGTTGCCACGCCCGCCGCGGCCTCCCTTGGCGACGACGACTTCATCGCCGGGCTTGGTGAGATCGCGTAGGATGTTGCCCCGGTCGCGGTCGTAGATGATGGTCCCGGGGGGCACGACAAGAATGACGTCGGATGCGGAACGTCCCGTTTTCTGGGCGCCGCTCCCAGCGCTGCCGCCTGGCGCGCGAACATGCTTGCGATTGACGACATCGGCAAGGCTGTCGGCCCCGGCCACGGCGCGAATAATGACGCTGCCGCCATCGCCGCCGTCGCCGCCGTCGGGTCCGCCTTTGGGGACGTATTTTTCTCGCCGGAAGCTGCAGCAGCCGCGTCCCCCGTCGCCGCCTTTGACAAAGATAGTGACTCGATCGACGAACATTTGATTATTGTATCAGACGTATCGGGCGTGATCCTGCAATGACTTGGAAGCCCCAGGGTGAGCGCAGCGAACCCTGGGGATCAGACGGGCGCGATGCGCGAAACCGCCGAGCGAGCGCGACGACGCGTGTCTGGTCTTCAGCATGTCAATACGCATTGCGGTGCACGAACCCATTCCAGACGGTGAGGAAGAGGATGCGAATATCGAGCCAGGGCGTCCAGTGCGTGATGTAGTAGAGATCGCACTCGATGCGTTTGCGCAGCGACGTGTTGCCGCGCCAACCGTTGACCTGAGCCCAGCCGGTAATGCCTGCCTTGACAGCATGGCGAGCGTGATAGTTGGGAATTGTCTTGACAAACTTGCTGATGAACACCGGACGTTCCGGACGCGGACCGACCAGGCTCATGTCGCCTAGCAGCACGTTGATAAACTGAGGCAGTTCGTCCAGGCTCGTCTTGCGTAAGAAATCGCCCAGCCAAGTCTTGCGCGGATCATCCTTGATCGCCCACACCGCGCCTGTCTCCTTCTCGGCATCGACGCGCATGGTCCGGAACTTGAGCATGTTAAACGTTTCGCCGTTCAGCCCGCAACGCTCCTGAACGAAAAAGATCGGACCAGGGCTGGTCAGTTTGATCAGGATCGCGATCAGAATCATCACCGGCGACAGAATGATCAATGCGATCAGCGAGAGCACGATGTCCATGACCCGCTTAATAACGATGTTGAGGCCGTAATGCGGACTTTCGCGCAGGCCGATCATCGGCATTCCGTCGAAATGCGTGGTCGTGAATGCGACGCCGGCCAGCGCCGGCACGTCCACGATCAACTGCACGTCGACCAGCGTCTGCGAGAGTACGTCGAACACGCGCCGCGATTCATGATAACGGCTCATCGGCAAGCAGATGAAGACGTGCGAGACCTGGTATTTTTCAACGAGCATCGGCAGATCATCGATGCCGCCGAGGATGTCGAGATCACTCGCCCAATGCGACGGTTTGTCTTCCACAAAGCCGACGTTTTTGAATCCCAGCCAGCTGGTTTGCCGAAGTGAACGCGCCGTCTTGCGTGCGGTGCGTCCGGTGCCGATGATGATCGTCTGCGTCTGGTTGTATCCTTGTTGCCGAAGCCAATGCACGCCCGCCCAGGTCAGCCGCCGTGCAACGAGTACAAGCACCATGGTCAGGCCGATAAACAGCAAGATCGCACCGCGTGATTCATACTGGCTGTGAAAGCCGAACGTGGCGGCCACGACGAGCAGGCCCATGAGCGCCGTGCCCAGGAAGACGCTGACAACATCCTCTCGCAGCCGGCGAAAGCGATTAATTTCAAATTGCCCGGTAAAGTAGTACGCGACGGCGCTCAGGATCAATACGAGCGGGATGTTTTGCAGGCAGAGGTCAAACGTCGGCGGCGTCTTGTCGACCGTGAACAAGCCCGAGTCGAAACGCAGATAATGCGCAAGTATCCAGGCAGTCACGGTCAGCACCAGGTCGGCACAGAAAAACCAGGCACACAGAAGTTGGCTTTTGTTCTTGACCATGACGTCCCTGTCCGTGAAGCTTTGGCTGCCCAGCAGCGGAATTTACCACCGCCCGGCATTCCTTTCAATGCACAGTTTCAATTCATTCTCCGCCTAAAGGCAAATAATCAAGTTAGCCGAAGCTCCCATCGCTACTTCGATCCATACGATTTCTCTCTGTGTTCTCTGTGCCTCTGTGGTTAGATTTCTTGAAGGGAGGAGTTCAGCATGAGAATCTATCACATCGTTCTGATCAAGTTCAAACCAGGCAAGACACATCGAATGGCGGAGCTGGCTGCGGACCTGGCGAAGCTGCGTAAAGTCCTGCCCGGCTTTCTCTCATGCACCGGAGGACCGTACGCCAGCCCGGAAGGCCTCAACGACGGCTACACGCACGGCTTCGTCATGACCTTCGTCGACGCAGCCACGCGCGACCGTTACTTGACGCATCCCGACCATGAGAAGATCAAGGCGGAGCACATCCCCGACCTGGCCGGGGTGATCGCATTCGACTTCGAGGGGGAATGACCGAACAGCCGCGCACGGAGTAAGCGGCCCAACGAGTGCCGCTTACTTCGTGCGCGGCTCCTTGACTGGCACGCGCAAGACCTGGCCGTCCTGCTCGCGCAGCATCTGCATGGCCTGCTCGCGCGAGACCTTGCCCGCGCTGAGCATGGCGGCGACTGTCCCGGCGGCGAAGGCGTTGGCGACGCTCGTGCCGTACGCGCCGCCGGCGGGCAAATCCAATTCGTCATACGCATACAGCGACGGACGGCGCATCAACTCGATTCCCGGCGGCGAACCGAACGCGCTGTATGGTTGCGGTTGGTTCTTCAAGCTCGCGGCTCCGATCGAGATCACGTTTCGCGCGTCCGCGGGCAAACCGATGCTGGCCGAATCGGTCCAGAAATCGGCAAACACGATACGCCCCTTGACGCGATTCGCATCGTCGATCACTTCGACGAATAAGCGTGGCCGAAGGTCCCAGTCCTTTTCCAGGTCCGGCAGCGTCGGTTGTCCCAGCGGCCGAATACCCGTCGGCACAAGGTCCTTGACACGATGGAAGAGCGGCGTCTTGCGTTCCGGATGTGTAATGAACATCCACCGGGAATCTACTTGTTTCTCCACTCGAACCGCGTATCGGCCCCCTTTCGGGAGCGGCATTTCCAGTACGGCTTCATACACCGAACTGGTCGGCAGATGTTCGATCCGCTGTGGGCCGCCGAACGCGCGGTAGATGCGCGATTTCGGCGGCTGATCGAACGGCGAGCCCGGCTCTAGCTTGTTCGGCAATCCACCGGTTCGGCCCACGAGATCGAAGACATCGGCCGGTACCGTCTTGGCTTCTGGATCGCGCTGGCGCAAGAGCATTAGCCTCATTTCCGCCAAGGGCACGCGATAGGGATCGTCATCGCCCAACTGAAAGTAGTCCGGATCATGCGGCTCGCGCCATTGCAGCGTCAATCGCAATCGCACCTTGTCGGGCAGATCAAGGCTCGGCTTGCCGTTGTAGGGCTGCCAGTTGAGAAAGTTGATTTCGTTGGACCATCGGCCCTGGGGTATCGGTACATCATCGGCAGAGAAACGGATGGCAGGATCGCCGGCCGTCTGCCGCAAGCGGCCGATCCAGGTTTGTCCGCGTGTATTGCCGGCGGCTTGAAACCAGAGCGGTCCGTTTGGGTCATTGAGCAGTTTGGAGAACGGACTGTTGCCGCCGAGCGCGTAGCCGCTGTGCCACGATAGCGCGTTGACCAGGATGCCGATGCCTTCGAGACTATTGACGGCTTTGAGTTGATCGCTCAGGCGTTTCTGTTTCTTCAGGTGATCCGATTCGAGCTTGTCGTGAATGTCCATGCGCTGCCGATGCCATTCACGATCGCTGTAGAGCCAGGTGTAGAACGGGCCCAAGAAGCCCCGATAATCCTTTTGCTCCGTTTCGTCTTTGAAGTCGTTGAGAATGATGCGGCGTTCTTCGAGCAATTCAGCCCGGCGATTGCGTAACTCGCCGGTGCGAGCCAGAACTTCGCCATCACGTTTGTCGAGCGTCGCCGAAAAGCGGCCTGCCTGCGAAACATAGCGGACAATCTCGGCCAGATGCGCCGGATCCACGGTGTCGATGCGAATGAGCACGATCTCCGCATCGGGGGCCGCAATCGCCGTCGCCCGAGCGCAAAGCGTACCGTGGCCATACTCCACGCCGTCTTGTGGATAACCATTGGGCTCGATCTTGGGATTGGCCTCCGTGGTCAGATCGACGAGCCGAGTCTTTGCTGGCAGGAGTTTTTTCTCGATCAGCTTGTCCCAGCCGCGAAAGTCGCGATCAATGATGCCGACCTTGACTCCCTGGCCGCGATAGCCGCGGGCGTGCAACTCCTTGAGCTTCGTCTGTTCCACGGCCTTGGCGTTGTCCCCCTTGATCACGATGGACGGATCGACGTTGACATGCGTCATGTGCGGAAAGCGAATCACGTCGATGACGGGCGATGCCGCCAACCGCTTGACCTGATCGACGCGCACGATGCCGGTGACGAATTGACCGAGTTGGCTTTCCACGAAAAACCCGGGCGCGGTCTCGCGCAACAGTTCTTTCCACCCACTCTCGTCGCCTTGCATTCGCCCGACAAAGCCGATCTGCACGCGAACTTGCTGCGAGCCGAGGTCTTTCTCTTTGACAAATCCCCACAATTCCGGACTGATCTTGTCGAGGTAAAGCTCGCCTCGCGGCGCCGGGTCGCCGAATTCGGAGATGCCGTCGGAATCGGGCAACACCTCGATGACCTGGACGACGTTGACCTCACTGAATGGCTTGGGCAGCTCATTGCGCGACATGATCGGGCCAAGCCAGCCCGCGGGGTGGTTGCGAAGGTCGCGTCCAAGGACATCCAGCTTCCCGCGAGCGATCGAACCGACGATGCGCGTGTGCGGACGTTTCGAGTAGCCGCGATGGTCGTACCCGATCGCTTCGCGGAAGCCGAGCTCGCGCAACAGAACTCGAGTCTGATCCGCCAATTCGCGCTGCCCGGCCGGGGGGAGATTGCCTACCAATTCGAGCCGGACGAGCACCTGCGCATCCACTTCACCCGGCAAATCGAAACCGTCCGGAACGAGCATCAGCGATTGCACGACCGGAGATTCCAGCGCCTTCAGCGCGTGCTTTGACGGAATCGTGCCTCGCCTGTAGTTCTTGCTTCGATCCTCCCGATCGGTATTGGGCCGCTTCTGCAGCGGCGGGTCGAACTCGAAATCGAGCGACTGCAGATGCCGCTCCAACGCGTCATACGCGGCGACATGCAGATCGCGCGGCGCCGGGATGTGATAGCGCACCGTGGCCTTGTATTTCGCAGGCGGCGCCGGATTGGGCGGCAACTGCCCCAACGCCGGGATCGCCCAGGTCATGCCGCCTAAAATCAACACAATGCGCGCGCAGTGGATCATGTATCCAGTATGACACAAGGTGAGCCGATGGAAAACACTTTTTCCATGCGCAACTGAAAATGTCGCGAGCCGATTATTCCGGCCGCGCGGCATGATCGGCAAGGTCGCCGGTTTCGCGATACAGATGATCCCCTTTGCTCCCAGCAGGTCACAACGTCGACCGTCGGGTTGCCAGCGGATCGACTCGATTTTGCCGATTTTCTTCATTGTGTCATGTGCCGCGGAATGATACCATCTTGTGTAGGATTACGTGGAGAGTCCGCGTGAAGGGGGGCAGACATGTTCACGATTGGCGACAGTACGGTTCGCAATTGCGGCGGGATCACGCGGCGAGAGATGCTGCGCATCGGCGGGTTGAGTCTCGCCGGCTTGACGCTGGCCGACCTCTTTCGATCGGCTCACGCATCGCCGGACCGCGAACGGCGCGAGGCGGCGTGCATCTTTCTTTGGCTCGACGGCGGGCCGAGCCATCTCGAGACATTCGACCCGAAGCCGGAAACGCCTGACACGATTCGCGGACCGTACGGCGCCATTCCGACCAACGTGCCGGGCATTCAGATCGGCGAGTTGTTGCCTCGACTTTCGCAGCACATGGATAAGTGCGTGCTCGTGCGCTCGATGAACCATGGCATTGACTCGCATTCACCCGTGCCGATGCTCACGGGCTTCGCAGGCGAAACGACATCCTACGGCGCGGTCATCTCGCGTATTCAGGGTTATCGAGGCAACATGCCGCCGTATGTGCACGTCGGCTCGCGTCTGGGCGTGGGAGGCGGCCGGCTGGGCGCGCCGTACTTCCCCGTCGAGATCGCGGATCCGACCGGCAACCGCGTGCAGCTGCCACAGTTCGCACTCTCCGCCGACATTCGTGCCGATCGCTTCACGCAACGCCGCGAACTCTTGGCTGCCATCGATCGCTTTCGCCAATCGGCCCATGGCAACCAGGCGATCGAGCGGATGGATCAATCGTATCAACGCGCCGTCGACATCCTGACGTCGACGCAGGTGCGCGACGCCTTCGACTTGTCGCGCGAACCGGCCGCGCTGCGCGAACGTTACGGCGCCAATCTATTCGGCCAGTCCTGCTTGCTGGCACGCCGACTCGTGCAAGCGGGGAGCCGATTCATTCAAGTGAAATGGTACGACGGCCCAGCCTGGGACGCCTGGGACGTTCACGGCGCCGACCTGGGCGGCATGGTGCGTATGGAGCAACACCTCTGCCCGCGGCTCGATCAGGGTTTGTCCGCCCTGCTCTCCGATCTACACGATCGCCGCATGCTGCGTTCAACGCTCATCGTGGTGGGCGGCGAGTTTGGACGCACGCCGAGGCTCAATCGCTCCGGTGCCCGCGACCACTTCCCGTATTGCTTCAGCTACTTACTTGCCGGTGGCGGACTCGAAGGCGGCCGCATCGTCGGTTCCAGCGACCGCACCGGCTCGCGTCCCGCCAACGTACCCGTCAGCCCAGCCCAATTCGCCGCCACGCTCTACCGACTCGTCGGCATCGACACGACGGACGCCCGCATGCGCCCGTTCCTTCGCGAGGCCCTGCCGGTGCAGGAGATCGTGGGGTAGGTGGTTCATTCATGAACGAAAGGAATTGTCATGACAGTCCAGCCTCGATACTCGATCGATGAAATCGCCGAACGCGGCACAGCGCTGTATGAAATGACGATTCGGCCTTTGGTCGAAGCAGGCAATACGGGCCGCTTCCTGGCAATCGACGTTGAGTCAGGTGAATACGCGGTTGCCGACCAACGATACGATGCGTGCAAGGTGTTGCTTGACAAAAAATCGGATGCCCAAATCTGGACAATTCGTATCGGGCACGTCGCGGCAGCACGATTCGGGTTTTGCGATACGCGGGAAAAGCAATGATCACCGGGATCGTTACGCCCAGTCTCGCTGCAGTCGTACGGCTACACATTGAAGATGCCAATGGCCAGACTCAGGCAATCGACGTCAAAATCGACACGGGGTTCTCCGATTTCATCTGTTTGCCGCTGGCGACCGTTGCCGCACTGGGACTGGTGTTGACGACGCATGAAATTGTGGAGATCGCTGACGGTAGTTTTGTCCGCGTGCCTGTGTTCTCAGGAGTCGTCATCTGGGACGGCAAGCCGCGCAGAATCGATGTCCACGCGCTTGGCAAACAGAATCTCATCGGCATGGCCATGCTTGCCGGGCATGACCTGGCAATCCGCGTGCAAGACGGCGGCGCTGTTTCCATCCACCGTGTTCCCTGACAGCAGGATCATTTCATGACGCGATTCCTCTTCGCGATGTCGATGGCCATCCTTCCAGTCATCGCGCTCGCCCAGCAGCCGACCGCCGATGCGCCCAAGCGATTGCTTGTTGCGTTCTCCTCCTACCGCGATCGGCCCAAGCATGCGCAAGTCTACTTCTATGAGCACGACGGCGTCTCCAAGGGCAAGATCGTCGGCTCAATCGACACCGTCCCGAATCGCCAGGACTACCATCCGATCCTCTCGCGGAACGGCAAGATTTGCGTCTTCGCCTCGGAACTAGAGAATCAAACGAGCAAGATCTTTGTTTACGACCTGACCCAGAAAAAACTCATCACGCCGGCAAAACTCAACGACTCGACCGGTGCGCTATTGCATCCGACGATCAACGCCGATGCCAGTTTGATTGCGTTTGCAGCATGGGATCGCAAGGGGGCCGGCCAGCGCTGGGCGGTTCAGCATTACGACCTGGCTGGTCAGAAGATCGTGGACACGCTGAACCTCAACATGCCGAAAGCCGACGAACGCATGCCGGCCATGAGCGCGGATGGGCACTGGCTGGCGTTCGTCTCGAACCGCAAGGGAGGCGTCGGCGGCGCGGACATATGGCTCTACGATCGCAAGGGACCAAAGGCGCTGGCGATACCGGAGATCAATTCGCCGTTTGCCGACCTCTCGCCTTCGCTGTCCGCGGACGGCAACCTGGTCGCCTTCGCGTCCGATCGACCAAGCGGAATGGGTGGTCGCGACATTTACCTTTTCGATCGCAGCAAGAAGATGTTTCTGCCGTTGCCCGGCGTCAATTCCGTGGCCAACGAACAAACGCCGTCGTTGAGTCCGGATGGTCGTTATCTGGCATTCGTGTCCGAGAGAATCGAGGGCGAAGGAGAGCGCGACATCTTTTTGTACGATCGCATCGCGCAAAAGCTGCTGCCAACGCCGGGCTTAAATTCCAAGCGAGAGGATTTCGATCCATGCGTGATCGTCCTGGACTGAGCAAACTTCTCCGAGCGCGATAGCTGCGGACGAGTTCATTCCCACGCGCCGAAGCGTTCGCGGAACGTCGGCGTCTGTACAACGTCAACGATCATGCGCGACAGCCGGAACTGGTGTTTTGCCGCGTTTTCGGGCACATCCTTCAGTTCAGCACGGGCACGATCATCTAGGAGCCGGCCGAGGGCAAATCGCTGTATCCTTTCAGCCAGCGCTCGCGCGAACTTGCTCGAGTGATTCTTCAACAAATAGGCCTTCAAGTCCCCGAGGCCGTTCAGGACAACGCCATCCGCGATATCGCCAAGCGGGACGGCTTTTTCATAGCCGATCGAATCGCGCCAGGCGCCGTGCCGATCAAGATGGTCCATGGCGATTCCCATGCCGTCTAACTTACGGTGACACTCGGCACAAGCGGGGTTGGTGCGGTGCGCCGCAATTCGCCGGCGGCGATCCAACATCCCGCCCGAACCGGAAAGCTGATCGAATGCCTCCAGCAAGCCGGCCGGCGGTCGAATCGGCGCCTCTCCCAAAAGGCTCTCGGCAATCCACTTGCCGCGCCGCACGACACTATCATCCAGGTTAGCCGAGACGATCGTCAATACACTCGCCTGCCCCAGCAATCCTCCGCGCGTTTCGCGATCCACGGAGATCCGTTGCATCTTGTTCCCTTTGACACCGGCAATCCCATAATGGCCGGCGAGGACTTCATCCACATACGTAAAATCGCCGTCGATGAACTCGAGTACCGACCGATCCTCCCGAACCATCGCCGCGAAGAATTCTTCGGTTTCCCGCCGCATGGCACGCTTGAGCTGCGCATTCATCTCCGCCGCGACTTCTTCAAGTTTGCTCAACGAGAGCCAGTGCTCTGCAAAACCGACGGCAAATGCTCGCGAACGAGGATCACGCAGGAGCCGAAGCGTCTGCTCTTCGAGATTCTCCATGAGATCTCCGGTCGCGGCTAACGTCATGAACTCATCGTCAGGTCCCGTTCGCCATAAAAAGAACGAGAGCCGGGCGGCAAGTTCGAATGGATTGGACGTTTTTGGCGCCTTGGACTCGACCCGGAACAAGAAACTCGGCGACGTCAACACTTCAGTCATGGCGGCTTTGAGCCCGTCATGATAGCTGGCTCCGCCACTCTCGGCTTGCTCAAATACTCCGGTCAGGCGATCGACTTCCTCCACATCAGCTATCTTGCGATAGGCGCGCCGGACGAAATTCGTCAGGACGAGGCGCGCTTGCTCGGATGATCCGCGACTACAATCACGCGAGAAGAGCGATACGCGCTCGGAGGAGATGGCCTCCCTACCGTCGCCTTCTTCATCGTTGACTGCGTCTTGCGTTTCCCCTTCAAGCTCCGCGGCAATGGCGTCGTCAATCGCTTGTTCCGCGGTCCCTCGATAGGCTGCAGCGAGACTCGCCGGCAACTCCGGCACCGTTTCGCACGGGGACCACCGAGCCTCGTCTTCGGGAAACTCCGCCTTGAACCGAGCCTTGACTCCTAACAGATCGCGGATGACGTTCGCGTATTCGATCCGCTGCAGCCGACGCACCAACATGGGGCCGGTCGCCGGCTTTTTCTGAAGAACCTCTTGCTCAATCCACGCAATGATGTGCTCGCGTTCGATCGCCGTCGGCTGTGGAAAACGTCGAGGTGGCATTTTGTGATTGCGAATGCGATCTACGACCTCGAGCCACTCGCTGCGGTGACGCCGCATGGTATCCAGATCAAGCGCGTTCTCATCCAAGTCCATTCCCGATCGCCCGCTTTGATGGCAACTCCCGCAGTACATCCCCAACGCCGCGCGCGCCTTCGTTTCCAGCGGCATGTTGGGATCGTCAACGAATGCGACAGTCGGCGCCTTTACTGGCTGCATCCATACAAAAGTATGAGCAACGACACCGGCCACTCCAACGAAGAACAAGCACAGATAAGGGAACTCAAGGAGATTTCGAAATCGTCGCATCGTTTGATCCTTTGCTTGATGCATCATGGGTGTGCGCAGCACCAGCATGATGGAACAAAGTTTAGCGTGCGACGCGTGAGTACCCCATGAGGGGGTGATGAGATTTGTGTAATGAGGAAATGAGCCAAATTCCTAATGAACCGTGCGTGACATGATTACGTTTTCGTCACGTTTTCGCGAAGTGTTATTAATCTTCGATGTCCTTCTCAATCAAGGATTTTGAACGATGAGCGCGCGACGCATCCTTCTTACCGGCGCCACAGGCAAGGTGGGCCGCCGCTTCCTTGATCGCCTTTGGGCCGATTCTCGCATCTGCGCCGACGCCGTCCGCGCGCTCTGCCACACCCGCACGCTAGTGCCAAACCCACGCCTCGAAATTGCCCGCGGCACCATCGCAGATCGTGAAACGGTGCGCCAATCGATGGTCGGCGTCACTCATGTCATTCACCTCGCCACCTGCAAGGAGAATCCCGAGGACATCATGGATGTTGCCGTCAAAGGGCTGTTTTGGCTGCTCGAAGAATGCCGTTCGAGTAGTACGTTTCGCCAATTCATCCTCATCGGCGGCGACGCCGGCATGGGACATTTTTTTTACCCGCATCCCATTCCCGTCACCGAAACGCAAGCGCATTCCGCGTACCCTGGCTGCTACGCTCTCTCCAAAGTGCTCGAAGAAGTCATGGTGGAGCAGTACGCAATCCAATACACCCTGAACGTCTGCTGCCTGCGTGCCCCCTGGATCATGGAAAAGGATGACTTCAAGTACCAACTTTCGTTTGGCGAGGACGTCTTCGGCGGACCGCGCTGGCGCGACCTTGTCGGGCCTGCCCGGGCTGACGAATTCGTCAAGACCAACACCGTCCCCGTCATGCTCGATCCCGACGGCGAACCGGTATTGCGCAACTTCGTTCACGTCGACGACCTCATCGAAGCCATCCTCTTGGCTCTCGATCATCCAAGGGCGAGCCAGCAGACCTTCAACATTTGCATGGACGAGCCCGTCAACTATCGCACCCTCGCCGAGCATCTCAAGGCGACGCGCGGCCTGCCGTCTGTCGAGATCCGCACCCCGTTCCGCTCGACCTGGCTTGACAACACGAAAGCGAAGTTCCTGCTCGGCTGGCGTCCGAAATACGATCTGAAGCGCATGACCGATGAAGCGTTCGATTATCAGCGCGGCGCCGACGACCCACGCAGAGTCTGGTATCCGGGCTGAACGACGCCGGCACGAGCCATAGACGTCCGATTGCCAGAGCCGCGAGCCATTCGGATCCCACTTCAGGAAAGCGAGTGACGGCTGAGATTATCCGGCGCCAAACGGTCGCGGCGCAGGTGAAGCCTCACCCAAACGCTGACGTTCCACCGCAAACACCGAAAAAAGAGAGCTCTCAAATGGCGGCACAAAAGAAATGCTAACCGGCCCGCGTGTGCGAACCTCCGTGTGCCCGCAGGTGTCCCATCGCCCAGGGACGCTTGCGCCAGGTGCACACGGCACGTTGCCAGCATGATGCAAAGGCGAAGCGGCGTCCCTGTGGACAATACTCATGGCCGCACGCCGATTTTCTTGCAAGCCGCCAAGCGATCTCTGCACACAGCTGTCTGCCGAGGACGGGGTCGATCCTCGCTACGCATCGCGCGACGCGCCGATCAGGGTCGCCAACCGCAAAGCGCTGCAACTCTGCCGTCAGGTAGAGCGAACGCTGAGCGTTTGTCTCGAAGGCAGGGTCCTGCGCGATCTGACTGTTCATTCCGTTGCCCCGGCGCCGGATACGCGCCGGCTCCTGGTCCGATTCCTTTACCACGGCACCGAACCCATCGCCACGGCGCTCGCTGCGCTCACCGGGTTCTATCCACGACTCCGTGCTGAAATCGCCAGGGCCATCCATCGCCGCAAAACACCAGAACTCGTCTTCGAGATCGTTGCGGGCTCGTAGGTACGCCCCTACCCAAAGCACTCCCGATACAAAAAACCATGTGCGAGACCTTGGCCAAGGGCTAGACTCGATAGTAAAATATGGTGGCAGTGCTTTGTCAAAGCTAAAAAGACGAGTTGGCAATTCCGTAGGACGGCTCTCCTGAGCCGGCCCTGTTGTGCTGGACGGCTCGCCAGAGCCGTCCTACAACCCGGCGTTCTAGCTGTGGCAGAGCAGTAGCTTGAGCGCACATGATGTCGTCACGCCGAGATCA
>Ga0194128_10002331_pt1 | contig 30927 bp, 24 predicted proteins | sample TA2KigCa65mmetaG_FD_148650 | JGI IMG/M metagenome (GOLD analysis project Ga0194128, IMG submission 148650) | Freshwater microbial communities from Lake Tanganyika, Tanzania - TA2015037 Kigoma Deep Cast 65m | ecosystem: Environmental > Aquatic > Freshwater > Lake | place: Tanzania: Lake...
GCCCTGGCACCGGGTGATCAACGCCAAAGGCGAGGTCTCCCCGCGCACCTGGAGCAACATGCACGAGTTCCAGCAGGTATTGCTGGAGCGGGAGGGCATTGTCTTCAAGGGGGCGCGCCTCGATATGAAACAGTACCGCTGGAACCCCGAAGCGCCCTGAGGAAAGGAGCGGGCAATGCCCTTTGTCAAGGCCGAGGAACTGCCGCGCATGGAACTCTTCCCCGGCGCCCGCAGCGGCCTGGTGGCGGGCCGGCAGTTGATGCTCTCCTTCCTGGTGATGGAGACCGGGGCCAGGGTGCCAGAACACAGCCACCCCCACGAGCAGGCCGGGCTGATGATAGAGGGCGTACTCCGCTTTCGGATCGGGGGCGAGGAGCAGGTGCTGGTCCCCGGCGACGCCTTCCTGGTGCCCCCGGACATGGCCCATTCCGGGGAGGTGCTCGAAGGCCCGGCGAAGGTGTTGGACATCTTCTCCCCTCCCCGCGAGGACTATATCGAAAATTACAACAGATACACCCAGACCTCGGGGCAGACCCGCTGGTCATGACCGCCACCCCTGGGGAACCGGCCTACTGGCAGGCGGTGTACGACGAGGGAGAACCCGGCTGGGATCGGGGCGCTCCGGCCCCGCCCCTGGAACGGGCTCTGGGCGAGTTTCCGCTGCCCAGGACCGGGGCGGCGCTGGTGCCCGGCTGCGGCTTTGGCCACGAGGCCCTGATGCTGGCCCGCCTGGGGTACGCGGTAACGGCAGTGGACTTTGCCCCCGCGGCCATCGCCGGGCTGCGGGCCAGGGCAGGGGCAATGCCCCTCACCGCGCTAGAGCGCGACCTGTTTTCGCTGGGGGGTGATTTCTCCGGCGGCTTCGACCTGGTGGTGGAGCACACCTGCTTCTGTGCCATCCCCATCGAGCGGCGCGGCGAGTACGCCGCGCTGATGGCCCAACTGCTGCGACCCGAGGGCTGGCTCCTGGGGCTCTTCTACGAAACCGACCGCGGGGAGGGACCGCCTTTTTGCACCACGCGCGGGGACGTGGAGCGGCATTTCCTCCCCTTCTTTGAGATCCTCCACCTCTCCCGCCCCTCTGATTCCTTTGCCGGCCGCGAGGGCAAGGAGTGGCTGGGCCTGATGCGAAAGAGACCTGCATGAGCGGAGCGATGCTGACCAGGGAAGGCTGCGCCGAGGTGCTGGTGGTGGCCATTACCCCGCGCCTTCCCGACCTGAGCGTGGACCTGGAGGGGGTGCGGCGCAACGCCCGGTACCTGCGCCAGCACGGGGTGCGGGTGGCCATGCCCGAATGCGGCACCGGCCTGGTGTACGACGCCACCCTGGAGGAATATGAGGCCGTGGTCGGGACCTGGATGGAGGAGGTGGGGGGGGACCTGCTGGTGGTCCCCGGCATCGGCCCCGGATACGGGCGGGCCCTGGAGATGGGCCGCATCGCCCGGTCCCTGGGGGTGGCGGGGGTGATGATCATGCCGGTGGTGGGGCCGGCCTCGGCCGGCGGGGTGGAAGAGGGTATGCGCCGCCTGGTCCGGCAGGTGGGCCTGCCCATCGTGCTCTACCAGCGCCGCCTGGACCTGATGCCCGTGGAGCAGGTGGTGGGCCTGTGCCGGTTGGACGAGGTGGTGGGCCTCAAGTACGCGGTGGACGACCTGCCCGCCTTCGAGCGCATCGCCGCCCAGGCCGGGACGCAGGCGGCCATGCTCTGCGGCATGGCCGAGGACCCCTGCCTCGACTACCTCCAGCGCGGCGCGCTCGGTTTTAGTTCGGGCATGGCCAACTTCTCCCCCCGGATGAGCCTGGGCATACTGGGGGCCTTTGGGTGCGGCGACCTGGCCGAGGCCCGGCGCCTGCGGGCCTTAATGGTGCCCTTCGAGGACCTGCGCGGCGAGAACCGGGCGCGGTACAGCGGCTCGGCCCTGCATGCGGCGATGGAGGTGGCAGGATTGGCCGGTGGGCCGGTAATCCCCTATGCCGAGGACGTGGCCGAGGAGGACCTGCCCAGATTGCGGGAGATGGTCGAGGGGGTGATGGCCGAGGAGCGGCGTTTGCAGGGGAAAGGGTAGGGAGATGGAAAAGCTGCGCGTGGGGCTGATCGGTCTGGGCGGGGTCTGCGGGGCAGTACACTATCCCGGTTTCAGCCGCATCCCTGGGGTGGAGATCGCCGGGATCTGCGACGCCGACGCGGGACTGGTGGCCCGGCGGCAGCAGGAGTGGGGGCTGGCACAGGGCTGCACCGAGGTGGACGAGTTCCTGCGTCAGGTACAACCCGAGGCCGTGGCCATCGCCACCCCCAACGTGTACCACCAGCGGCTCATCTACCAGGCCCTGGAGGCGGGCTGCCACGTGATCTGCGAGAAACCCCTGGGCATGAACTACCCCCAAACCATTGAGATCTACCAGCGGGCCCTGGCCTCGGGCCGCCGGCACATGACTGCCTTCACCTATCGCTTCGTGCCGGGCATGAACTACTTGCGCCACCTGGTGCGCAGCGGCGAGCTGGGGCAGGTGCGCCACGCCCGCTTCCAGCGCCTGCAGGACTGGGGGGAGCTGGCCATCGGCTGGCGGCAGTACAAGGATCAGGCCGGCTCGGGGGAGTTGGGGGACATGGGCATCCACCGCATCGATTTTGCCGAGGACCTGTTGGGCCCCATCGAGGTGGTGTGCGCCGCGGCCAGGCAGTGGGCGTCTCGCGACCGTCGGCCCGACGGCCAGCCCTGCTCTCCCCAGGACGTGGAGGACTGGGTGGCTTGGATCTGCGAGTTTGCGGGCGGGACCACTGGGATTTTCGAGATGGGCAAGCTGACCAAGGGCCGTGGACCGGACGGGGGCCACGACCTGGCCGAACTCAACGGCACCGAGGCGTCGGCAACGTACCAGTTGCACACCCCTCACCAGATCCTCTACGCCCGCCGCGGCGAGCCGTACCAGGTGCGCCCGGTGCCGGCCGAATTCCTCAAGCGGCCTGGTTCCCCGCGCAATCCAGGCGAGGGGGACCCAGTGCAGACCTTCCGCTATGACCAGGCCTGGGAGTTCGTCAGCGCCATTCGCCAGGGGCGGGAGTGCCTGCCCTCCTTCTACCACGGCATGCGGGCCCAGGCCGTGGCCGACGCCATCCTGGAGGCCGCCGCCAGCCGCCGCTGGGTCGAGGTGCCCCCCTGCCAGCCCTGAAAGGAAGCAGCCGATGACCGCACCGACCACAGCGGCGCGGGCCGCCTACGAAAGCGACGGGTATTACATCAGCCAGCAGCCGGTGCTGCCCGTTCCAGTGGTGGCCGGGGCGAAGGCGGGCATGGACGAGGTGCGCGCCGGCCGTTACGACACCGGGGTGGCCCCCCAGCCCTCGGTCTGGAAGCCGGGGGATGATGAGGACAAACTCTGCAAGATCGAGATGCCCCAGGTGGCCAGCCGCCCCATCTGGGATCTGGTCTCGCACCCGGCCCTGGGAGAGTGGGCCGCGGCCCTCAGCGGCGCCGCATGGGTGCAGGTCTGGTGGGTGCAGTTGCTTTACAAACCGCCGGTCCGGCCCCAGGTCTCCACCAACGTAGGATGGCACCAGGACCGCCATTACTGGCAGGTCTGGGAAGCAGGCAGCGAGCTGTTTACCGCCTGGGTGGCCCTCGAAGAGGTAGGGGCCGATTCGGGGCCCATGCGTTTCGTGCGCGGCTCCCATCGGTGGGGCTTTCTCGACCAGAGCGACTTCTTCGGCCAGGATCTGGACGGGCAGCGCCGAGGCCTGCCCCTGCCGGCGGGGGCATCGTGGTCCGAGGACGAGGTGCTGCTGCCCGCCGGGGGCGCCAGTTTCCACCACTGCCTCACCCTGCACGGCAGCGGCGCCAATACCACCGGGCGCGCCCGCCGCAGCTTTGCCATCCACCTGCGCACCGAGAAATCGCGCCCGGTCGAGGATCGCCGCGCCGGCCTGACCGCCTTTATCGACAATCCCCACTACTGCCCGCTGATCTACCCCCGCTCCGTCTGACCCCCTCTTTGCGGCTCCGATCTCAGTAAGGGCCTCTTTGCTCTTTTTGTATCATTATTGATATAAATCACATCAAAATAGACACATCAATAACCCTCGATTTTTCGCCTCGTTGGGATTGTCAGGTTCGTTTTCATATCAAAAATGATATTGCTGCCTGTCCGCAAAGCCCCTTACTTTGCCAGACAACGATTTAAGTAATTGTTTTTATTATTGGTATTGCGATAGATCAAAAGTTTGGCATGGTGTTTGCGTTAAAGGCGGTTGGTAGCAGATCACATGTGAAAGGAGGAAAGCAATGGTCAATTTAGCTCAAGTCCTGAACCAGCACCCCAGGAACGGTGAAAACCTGGGTGAGTGGGTCTATCTGATCGGGGCCACGATGCTGCTGGCCGCGCTGGTCGGAATCGCCATCGCATAAATCAGCTCTAAAGGAGCCGGTACGTCGTGCGTAATACTTTGGAACGATCTGATGATACAGGGCTCCCTGTGGGCGCTGGGGGTTTCGGTGGTCCTGCAACTTTTCTCTCAGTGCCTCACCTGGGTCCGCTGGTCACTGTGAAATAGCACTACGGCAAGCAAACCTACACGATAAGGAGGTGTGATATGCGCGCAGTTTGGACCGATCTGGTGATCCCCGCCGCCATCTGGGTGGGCACCATCGCCGTCGGCATGCTGCTCTTCGCGCTGGAGTTCTGAGCGCCGAGCAGCCAGCCCCACGCAAGACCGAAGCGCCCGGGATTTACCGGGCGCTTTTCTATTTGGCCCAGCGCCGCCGGCACCAAGGGAGGAGCAAGAGCACGGCGCAACCCCAGAGCCAGCCATCCCCCCAGCGGGTATAGAGGGTCTGGGCGCGGCGCGGGGAGACCTCCACCACCAGAGCGAGGGGTTCGAAGAGAGGGGTGGAGGCCAGGACCCGGCCGCTGGGGGCGATGAGGCCGGAGATGCCGGTGTTGGCGATGCGCACCACGGGCCGGCCGGTCTCGATCGCCCTCAGGGCGGCCATTGAGAAATGCTGGTAGGGGGCGGCGGAGGTGCCGAACCAGGCGTCGTTGGTGGTGTTGATCAGCACGTCGGCCCCTTGGAGGGCCAATTGCCGGGTGATCTGGGGAAAGATGGACTCGTAGCAGATGAAGATCCCGAGCCGGTGCTCGCCCAGGGGCAGCACCTGGTGCGCCAGGCCCCGGGCAAAGATCCCGCTCTCCGCGGTGAGGCCCTCCAGGTAGCCAAAGAGCCAGGGCATGGGCAGGTACTCGCCAAAGGGTACCAGATGGACCTTGTCGATGTGCCCGGCCACCTGGCCCAGGGTATCGAGCAGGAAGGCGCGGTTGTAGATGTGCTGCCCGTCGAAATCGAGGCTGCCCACCAGCAACGGGGCCCCCAGCCCGGGGGCCAGGGCGGCGATGGGTTTGCGGTAGTGGGCGAAGCGGGGGTCCTCAAAATAGAAGGGCAGGCAGGTCTCGGGGAAGACCACCAGGTCTAGCGCGCTCCCCGCCAGGGTGTGGGCTAGGTCGGTGTAGCGCCGGGTGGTCTGGGCCAGTTGGTCGCCTTTCCATTTCTCGCCCTGGGGAATGCTGCCCTGCACCAGGCCCACCCGCAGGGGCGGGGCCGGGGGCTCGGTTTCCAGGGCGTGCAAATGGAACCCGCCCCACCCCCAGGCCAGGGCCAGGGCCAGGAGGGGCAGGGCGGCCAGGCGCAGCCCGGCGCGCCGGTGCAGGAGCACCTGGCCCAGTCCCGCGTTGAGCAGCACCAGCAAGAAACCCACCCCGTACACCCCGGTCACCGCGGCGGTCTGGGCCAGGGGCAGGTTCAGGTACTGGGAATAGCCCAGCAACTCCCAGGGAAACCCGGTGATGATCCAGCTCTGGCCCCACTCCAGCAAGACCCATAGGCAGGCGGCGTTCCAGGCGAAGAGCGGCGAACCGGTCTTCCAGCGCCTGCACACCTGGAAGAAGACCGCCCAATAGAGGGCCAGGTAGGCCACCAGCGCGGCGGTGGTGAGGAGGCTGGGCAGGGGGGAGAGGTTGCCGTAGAGCTGGAGGGTTTCGTACTGCCAGTAGATCCGGCTCGTCCCGGAGACCAGGCCCCCCACCAGACCCATGAGCCAGGGGCGTCCGGTCCGGCCCAGGGCTAGGAAACTGGGCACCAGGCAGATCCAGGCCAGGGCGTAGTGGTCGAAAGGGGGAATGCTTAGGGCAAAGAGGGCGCCGGCCAGCAGGCCGGCAAAGGGGGCCAGGCCTGGCGCGAGTACTGGGGGGATCAGGACGCGGAACCGTAGGGGGCCAGGTGCTGGCGCAATTTGCCCAGGGCGCGGCGCTCCCGGCGCTTGAGTTCCGTGGGGGACAGCCCGAGTTGTTTGGCCGCCTGGCCGGGGGATTTTTTGAACTGGTAGCGAATCTCCATCACCCGCAACTCCTCGGGGTCGAGTTGCTGCAGGGCCTTCATTACCACCTGGCGGAACTCCTGGGCCTCGATGTGGTCGAGGGGGGTGGGCCCCTGTAGGTGCAGGATCAGGCGCTCGTCCAGGGGCAGGGAGCGCCCCTTTGGCGCTTCGATGGGGATCGGGTTGGCCTCCAGTTTCTTGAACAACGGCACGGGCACCTCCCCCGGAGAAGCGGCGGTGGGCAGACGACAAAAAATGCGGCCCCCGGGAGCACCGGGGGCCGCACCTGAAGATTGGTAGCGGGGGCAGGATTTGAACCTACGACCTTTGGGTTATGAGCCCAACGAGCTACCAGGCTGCTCCACCCCGCATCTGATGAAGATAATATACGCCACCACCTGGGCCGGCGCAAGGGGTTCAGCCCTTTTGCGGGGCCGGGCCCTCCTCCTGGGGGGGCAGCCGCCTGATCTGGACCTTGGCCAGCCGCTGGCCCTCCACCTGGAGGATCTCGATCTGCAGGTGGTCCACGGTGAAATGGTGGCCCTGGTCGGGCACCTGGCCGAGGTGGTCATAGATGAACCCACCCAGGGTCTCGAAGCCCTCGTTGGGTAGGTCGGTCTCCAAAAGTTCGTTCAGGTCGTCGATGTGGATGCGCGGGTTGACGATGAGCACCTCGCCGGGCTCGGCCCAATGGAAGAGGGCCTCGTCCTCGTCGTATTCATCCTGCAAATCCCCGACGATCTCCTCGACCAGATCCTCGGTGGTCACCAGGCCGGCGGTGCCCCCGTACTCATCCACCACCAGGGCCAGGCGCAGGCGGCTCACCCGCATCTCGTGCAAGAGATCGTCGATCTTCTTGGTCTCGGGCACGTAGAACGCCTCGTGGAGAAAGCGGCTTACCGGCTGCCCGACCAGTTCCAGCAGGGGGCGCCGCAGATCCAGATCCGGCCGGCCCAGCAGTTGCAGCAGGTCCTTGGCGTAGACGATGCCCAGGATCTTGTCGAGGGACTCGGCGTAGACCGGCACCCGCGAGTGGCGGGTATTCTCGATGACCTGCAGCAGTTCGGCCAGGGTGGCGCCCTGCTCCACGGCGGCGATGTCCACCCGCGGCACCATCACCTCGCGGACGATGGTCTCGTGGAAGCCGAAGACCCCCTGGATCATGTCCCGCTCTCCCTCCTCCAGCACCCCGGTCTCGCGCTCGGCTTCGACCAGGTTGCGCAGTTCCACCTCCTTCTCCGCCTTCAATTCCTCCGAGAGGTTCTGGGTGCCGGCCTCCAGCCTTTCGACCACCAGCACCAGGGGCCACAGCGCCAGGCGCAGGGGGAGGAAGGCCAGGGCCAACCCTGGGACCCGGGGCTCTTCGCTCTCCTCCCCAAAGCGGATGCGCCGGGGCAGGGTGCAGACCAGGGAGCCCAGCGCTGCCAATCCCAGGGATGCGGCGGCAGCCCAGCGCGGGCCGCCCAGGTGTTGGGCGCCGAGCTGGCCGGCCCAGAACAGGGAGAGGCTCAGGGCGATGGTGGCCAGGGCCTGGCCCAGGCGGGCCAGCAGGAAGAGGCGGTGGCGCGGCTCGTAAAGGCGCAGCATCAGGCCGGCCCGTGGCACCTGGTTCTCCTGCATCTTTTCCAGGGCGGAGCGGGAGAGCACCGCAAAGGTGGCCTCGTAGCTGGACAGGAGCACCAGGGCGGCCAGCGCCAGGAGAGCAGTGATCAGCAGGGCATAAAGCGGAGGTTCCAAACCGGGGGTGACTCCTTTCCGGGAACACTGCCGGCCAGGGCAGTCTAAGTGGGGCGGGGCAGGAGGCCCTTTGCCTCCAGCAGGCGCTCGGTCTCCCCTTCCATGAAGCGGAGGCCGGCGGGGGTGTCGTGGTTGTAACCGGCCAGGTGCAGGAGGCCGTGAACCAGGAGTCGGGCCAGTTCGCTCAGCAGGGGCACTCCCTGTGCCTTAGCCTGGGCCTGGGCCCGGGGCATGGAGATGTAGAGTTCCCCCCACAGGGGCAGGGCCCCGGCCAGGGCCTCGGGACCGGGGTCCAAGTTAAAGGAGAGCACATCGGTGGTGCGGTCTTTCCCCCGGTACTGGGCGTTGAGGCGGCGCATCCGTCCGTCGCCCACCAGCACCAGTTGCACCGCCCCCCCCAGGGGGTGGGCGGCGATGGCGGCCCGGCCCACCAGGGCCAGGCGGCGGCGCTGGGCAGGGGGCAGCTCAGCTGTTCCGGGGCTGCAGAGGATGACCAAGCTCCTTGCGGGCCTTTTTCTCATGGCGCTGCCAGGGGTAATCCACGCGGCTGTGGAGGGTCCCCATCAGCACGGGGATGAAGCTCTCCTCGATCTTGTGCAGGTCCCGCATGGTCAGGCCGCACTCGTCCAGTTCGCCGGCGCTGTACTTCTGCTGGATGATGCTGCGCACCAGTTGCCGGGCCCGGTCGGGGGTGCGTTCCATCAGGGTGCGGGCCGCCGACTCCACCGAATCGGCCAGCATCAGCACCCCGGCCTCGCGGGTCTGGGGTTTGGGGCCGTCGTAGCGGAAATCGTCGCGGCGAATGTTCTCTATCCCCATCTCGATGGCCCGGTTGTAGAAGTATTCAATGACCGTGGTGCCGTGGTGCTGGGGGATGAGGTCGGCGATGGAGCGGGGCAGCCCATGCTCCTCGGCCAGTTCCAGGCCGTCTTTGACGTGGGCAGTGATGATCAGCATGCTCATGGTGGGGGTGAGGTTGTTGTGCGGGTTGCGCCCTCCCTGCAACCCCTGGTTCTCGGTAAAGTACTCGGGCTTGAGCATCTTGCCGATGTCGTGATAGTAGCAGCCCACCCTGGCCAGCAGGGGGTTGGCGCCGATGGCCTCGGCCGCAGCCTCGGAGAGGTTGGCCATGATCAGGCTGTGGGTGTAGGTGCCCGGCGCCCGTATGGCCAGTTCGCGCAGGAGAGGCCGGTTGAGGTCCGACAATTCGAGCAGGGTGATGTCGGTGGTGATGTGGAAGAGGCTCTCGCAGATGGGCAAAAGACCGGTGGTGAGGATGGGGGCGGCCACCCCGATGAAGATGCCCGGCAGCACATGCAGGTACACCTCTTCGAGGGCCATGAAGCGCGACAGGTCCGAGGCGGCGATGAGCAGGGCGTAGGAGAGGGGCAGGAAGACCATGGCCCGGTAGAACTGGTTGCGGTGGCGCACGTGGCGCACGGTGTACACCGCCACCGCCGAGGTCAGGCCGCAGATTAGGGCCACCGAAAAATCCCCGAAGAGGTTGCCCAAGTAGAGGGCCAGCAGGGTCGAGAGCACCAGGCCCACCCTGGGGCTGAGCAGCACCGTCACCAGCATCGCCGCCAGCGGAGTGGGCACTAGGTAGGTGTGGACCTCGTTGGTCTTGATATAGGAGGCTACGGCCACGGTGGCCCCCCCGATGATGGCCAGGAGCAGCAGGTGCCCTGGTTTCTGGTAGATCTCGGCTTCGAGGATGGAGAGGTAATAGCCAAAGACCAGCACCAGGAAGGTGGCGATGACCAGGGCCGCGGCCACCTGTAGGAGACGGGTGGCCGGGTCGGCCAGCTCCTGCTCGGCCAGCTTGTCCGCCAGGGCGTTAAGGGCCTCGACGTGGTCCTGCTCGACCTTGGCGTTCTTGTCGATGATCATCTCGTTCTGGAGGTACGGACGCTGGATGCGGGCCACGCTGCGCCGGGCCTCGGAGCGCAACCGGCGGGTCTCCCCGGCGTCGAGGATCAGGTTGGGCTCGATGAAGAAGCTCAACAGCTCGTGGACCGCGGTTAGAGCCTCGGGGCCGGTGGGCACCCCGGCCCCCTCGATGAGGGGGATGAGGTCGCCCTTCTCCAGGGCCTCCACGCTGTAGATGGCGTCAAGGGACACCTCCCGCTCCTCGACCCGGACCTGGGGGGTGAAGCTGTTGAGGATCTCGGACTTGGAGGAGACCAGGCCGGTGGTGTACAGCTCAACGAGCAGGCGGCGGCAGGTGCCCTGGAAGAATTCCAGCTGGCCGGAGTTGCTGTTGGCAAACAGCTCGCCCAGGGCCCGCTGGGAGGCGGCCGACAGGGCGCTGGTCAGTTGGGGCAGTTCTCGCTGGAGGCGGCGCTGTTTGGCGGCCTCGGGCATCTGCAGCCGCAGATCGGCGATGAGCACCGTCAGGGAGGAGTCGAAGCGGGCCAGTTGCAGGGCGTGGACCTGGGGGGTCAGGCGCAGCACCGTGGGCACGGCGCGCTCGGCCTCCTGGCGCTCCTTTTCGAGGCGCTCCTCGGTCTTGCGGACATAGAAGAGGAAGGGGGCGTTGATGCGCTCGGGGGCGACGCTGCCCACCCGTAGCCGGGTGATGCTGTAGGGGCGCTGGGAGGGGGACAGATAGGCCAGCAGCCCGATCACTGCCGCGGCCAGCACCAGCCGGTAGACCTGGAGGCTCTGGAGGGTCCAGCGGAACTTGTAGCCCCGGGTCCCCAGCCGGGGCCACCAGCGTCGCAGCAAGAGATCCAGGTCCATGGCCGGGCGAGAGCGTCAGCGCCCTTCGCGGGAAGGGGCCGGGCCGGCCTGCTCGTGCCTCTCGTAGGCTTTGATGATCTCCTGGACCAGCGGGTTGCGGATCACGTCCCGCTCGCTCAGGTAGCAGAAGGCCAGGCCGGGGAGGTGGGTGAGGATCTTCTGGATCTCGATCAGGCCCGAGGGCTGCTCCCGGGGCAGGTCGATCTGGGTGATGTCCCCGGTGATGGTGGCCTTGGAACGGCTGCCCAGGCGGGTGAGGAACATCTTCATCTGCTGGGGGGTGGTGTTCTGGGCCTCATCCAAAATGATAAACGCCTCGTTGAGGGTGCGGCCCCGCATGTAGGCCAGGGGCACCACCTCGATGATCTTCATATCCTGGAAACGGCGCAACCGCTCGGGTTCGAGCAGGTCTTGGAGGGCGTCGTACAGAGGGCGCAGGTACGGGTCTACCTTGTCCTCCAGGGCGCCGGGCAGGAAGCCAAGGCTCTCGCCGGCCTCTACCGCCGGCCGGGCCAGGACGATGCGGGAGACCTGTTTCTGGCGCAGGGCCGCCACCGCCGCTGCCACTGCCAGGTAGGTCTTGCCGGTGCCGGCCGGGCCAATGGCGAAGACGATGTCGTGGTCCTCGATGGCCTGTAGGTACTGGGCCTGTCCGGAGCTGCGGGCCCGCACTGCGGCCCGGTAGGTGCGCATGACCCCATCCTCCTCGGTGGAGGTCTCCGGGTCGGCGCTCCGGCGCTCGCGGGCGATCAGGGAGCGCACCTCCTCGCTGCTGAGCCGGGGGGCCTGGCGCAGCCTGGCCACCAGGTGGGTCAACAGCTCGCCGGCTTGGGTGACGGCGGCTGACGGCCCCTCGAGCAGGAGTTTTTCGCCGCGCACCACCAGGCTGATGCCGTAGTTTTTTTCAATGAGGGCCAAATGCTGATCGTTGTGGCCCAGCAGGGTCAGGGAATCGACCTCGGCGATGGAGATGCTGGTCTTCTGGGCGGGGGATGAGGAATCGAGGCGCAGGGCGGACGACTCCTGAAGAGGGGTGGGGCACGGGGCCCAGGTCAGGCGCCGCGCCGAGCCTAAGATAGGTAAAACAGAGCGGAAAGCAAGGTGGGCAAACCTTAGGGCCGCAACTGGATGCCCAACTCGCGGAGTTGGGTCTGGTCCACCGGGCCCGGCGCCTTCTCCATCAGCCCCACCGCCTTGTTGGTTTTGGGGAAGGCGATGACCTCGCGCAGGGAGTCCACCCCGGCCAAAAGGGCAACGAGCCGGTCGAAGCCAAAGGCGATGCCCCCGTGGGGCGGGGCCCCGAATTCGAGGGCCTCCAAGAGGAAGCCGAACTTCTCGGCGGCTTCCTCTTGGGTGATGCCGAGCAGTTCGAAGAGCCGGCTCTGCACCGGGCGCTGGAAGATACGGATGCTGCCCCCGGCGATCTCGTTGCCGTTGAGCACCAGGTCGTAGGCCCTGGCCCTGGCCGCGCCCGGATCAGTGGAAAGCAAGGGCAGGTCGGCTTCCATCGGGGCGGTGAAGGGATGGTGCATGGCCGCGTAACGCTTGGCCTCAGGGTCGTATTCGAGCAGGGGGAACTCCGTTACCCACAGCGGCCTCCAGGCTCCCTCGGGCAACAGGTCGAGGCGGCGGGCCAACTCCAAGCGCAGGGCGCCCAGGACCTTGGCCACCACCGCCGGCTGGTCGGCCACCATCAGGAGCAGATCGCCCGGCTCTGAGCCCAGGGCCTCGATGAGCAGGGCCTGGGCCTGGGGCGAAAAGAACTTGGCGATGGAGGACTCCAGACCCTGCGGGGTGTGCTTGATCCAACTCATGCCCTTGGCCCCCACCTGCTGGGCGTAGGTGACGAGTTCGTCGAGCTGACTGCGGGAGAAGGAGGCACAACCTTTTACATTGATCCCCTTTACCTGGCCCCCCGCCTCCAGCACCCCGTGCAGCACCTTGAACTCAGATGCTATGGCGGCGGCGGCCACGTCCATTAGTTCGAGGCCAAAGCGCAGGTCCGGTTTATCGGAGCCGAAGCGGTCCATGGCTTCCCGGTAGGTCAGGTGGAGGAAGGGGCGGGGCAGTTCGACCTCGATGAGCTGGGCGAAGAGGGCGCAGAGCAGGTCCTCGGCCACGGCCATGATGTCCCGCTCGCTGATGAAGGACATCTCGATGTCGATCTGGGTGAATTCGGGCTGGCGGTCGGCTCGCAGGTCCTCGTCGCGGAAACACTTGACGATCTGGAAATAGCGGTCGTACCCGGCGATCATCAGGATCTGTTTGTAGATCTGGGGCGACTGGGGCAGGGCGAAGAACTCACCGGGGTGGACCCGGCTGGGGACCAAGTAGTCGCGGGCTCCCTCTGGGGTGCTGCGGATCAGGAAGGGGGTCTCCACCTCCATGAAGCCCAGGCCGTCGAGCAGGCGGCGGGTGGCTTGGTAGGCCCGGTGGCGCAGCAGGAGGTTGCGCTGCATGGGGGGCCGGCGCAGGTCCAGGTAGCGGTAGCGCAGGCGCAGCTCCTCGCCCAGGTCCCCGCTTTCGTCGATGGCGAAGGGCGGCGGGGGGGAGGTGTTGAGCGGGCGCAGGGTATCGGCGTTGACCTCGATGGCTCCGGTGGCCAGCCTCAAGTTGATCATGCCTTCGGGGCGGGCCTCGACCACCCCCTGCACGGCGATCACGTACTCGTTGTGCAATCCCTCGGCCCGGCGGTGGGCCTGGGGGTTGTGCTGGGGGTTGAAGACCACCTGGGTGACGCCGTGGCGGTCGCGCAGGTCCACGAAGATGACGCCGCCGTGGTCGCGGCGCTTGGCCACCCAGCCCATGAGGGTGACGCGCTGGCCAACATGCTGGGCGCCCAGGGCGCCGCAGTGGTGGCTGCGCTGCCAGTCGCCCAGGGGTTCAATCGCTGTGGACATGAGGCCCTCTTCAGAAGTCTATTTAACTGAAAAATCTAATTATAGGCCACCTCCTCCCCACTGTCAAGCAAGGGGGTAGGTGGTTTGACAGGTCGGCCAACCCGTAAATATATTGAGCTGGGTCCAGGGCCCGCGGAACCCACGGGAGGTATCCCTTGGAAGACGGCATGGCCAAAGCCCTGCTGCGGATCATGGAGAAGGTGCCCATTTTCAGCAACATGGGCGCCGAGAACGTCAGGACCATCCTCCAACTCGGCGAGCGGCCCACCTATCAGCTCTGGGACACCTTGTGCACGGTCCGGGAGCAGAGCAACGGCATGGCCATCCTGCTTAGCGGCCAGTTGGGGGTGTTTGGCGCGGAAAACCGGCGGATCTCCACCGTCCAGCCCCTGGCCTGGTGGGGGAGATGGGGCTGATCACCGGGCAGCCGCGCAACGCCACGGTGCGGGCCCTCCAGCAGTCGAGCCTGCTGGTCCTGTCCAAGACCAGCTTCGACCGGCTGATGCGCTCGAACCCGGCACTCTGCCTGTGTGTGTATTGGAACGTGGGCTGCACGATGATGGAGCGTTACATGGAGACCGAGGCCCAGGGCCGGACCCTGGCCGCCCAGTTGTCGGCCAGCGACGAGCAGTTGCACCAACTGCACGAGGAGATCGAGGCCCTGTGCAGCGGTCAGGTGGAATAGGGCGAAGGGGAGCGCGTGGAGCAGGCGGCCCTCCCGGGCAAGGCCCCGGGCCAGACCGTGGTGGAGCAGATCGGCAACACCCCCCTGCTGCGGCTGCACGATCCCTCCCTGCCGCCCAGGGTCGAGGTCTACGCCAAGCTGGAGTTCTTCAATCCTGGCGGCTCGGTGAAGGACCGGCCCGCCCGGCGCATGATCGAGGAAGGGGCCCAAAGCGGCCAGTTGCGGCCGGGCAAGACCATCCTCGATTCCACCTCGGGCAATACCGGCATCGCCTACGCCATGATCGGGGCGGCCAAGGGCTACCCGGTGCTGCTGGCCATGCCCGGCAGCGTCACCCAGGAGCGGCGGGCCATCCTGGCCGCCTACGGGGCCGAGGTGGTGCTGACCGATCCGGGCGAGGGGTCTGACGGGGCCATCTTGGAGGCCCGCCGGCTCTACGAGGCGGCCCCGGAGCGGTACTTCAAGCCAGACCAGTATAACAACCCCGCCAACTGGCAGGCCCACCGCGACACCACCGCCCCCGAGATCTGGGCCCAGACCCAGGGGCGGGTCACCCACTTTGTCGCCACCATGGGGACCAGCGGCACGGTGATGGGAACCGGCCGCGGCCTGAAGGCGTTCAACCCGCGCATCCAGGTCATCGGCGCCGAGCCGGCCGAGCCCTTCCACGGCATCGAGGGCCTGAAGCACATGGCCAGTTCCATCGTGCCGGGCATCTACGACGAGGGGTTTCTAGACCACAAGATCCGGCTCGAAACCGACACGGCCTACGATACCACCCTACGGCTGGCCAGGGAGCTGGGGGTGCTGGCGGGCCAGTCCTCCGGGGCGGCCTACTGGGCGGCCCTGGAGGTGGGCCGGCAGTTGCGGGAGGGGGTGGTGGTGACGGTCTTCTGCGACGGGGGGGACAAGTACATGAGCACACCCATGTGGCGCCAGGCCCTTAAGGGGGCGGTGAGCGCGGCAGCGGAGCGCTGAGAGAACTATGCTAAGACTGAGGAGAAAGGACCTCAACAGGCTGGAGGCCCAGGCCCTGGCCGAGTACCCGGCCGAGTGTTGCGGCATCCTGACCCAGGGCCCAGAGGAAGAGGTCGCGCAGATCCATGCCTGCCGCAATATCCAGGACCAATTACACGCGGAGAACCCGGCCGACTTCGCGCGCACCTCGCGCACCGCCTATTTCATCGATCCCCGCGAGTTGACCCGGATCATCGGGGCCGCCGAAAGGGCCGGGGGGCGGGCGGCGGGGTTCTACCATTCCCACATCGACTGCCCGGCCTATTTCTCCGAGGAGGACAAGCGGCGGGCGATGACGATGATGGGGGACGAGCCGGATTACCCCGACGCCGCGTACTTGGTGCTTTCAATAGACCAGCAGCAGGTGCAGCCCCACAAATGCTTCGCCTGGGACCAGGGCGGGCGGAATTTCGCCGAGGTGGAGCTGGAGTTGTTGGACTGAGGCGGCCCATGCTGCCGCCCCTGCGCCCCTGGTGGGCCACCGCCCTGGCCGCCCTGGCGGCCGGGGGGCTGTACCTAAACACCTGGAGCCACGGCTTCCACTACGACGACTTCCACTCCCTGGTCCACAACCCCCATATCCGGGGGTTGGAGAAGATCCCCGCCTTCTTTACCGACCCCTCGCTCTTCTCGACCAATCCCGAAAGCGCCATGTACCGGCCGGTGCTGCTGGTATCCTACGCGCTCAACCACGCGCTGGGGGGGCTGGCGCCGGGGGGGTACCACCTGGTCAATGCCCTGCTCCACGGGTTAAACGCCGGCCTGGTCCACCGCCTTTGCCTGGCCCTGGGGCAGGGGGGGCTGGCGCTGCCTACGGCCCTGGTCTTTGGCCTGACCCCGGCCAATTCCGAGGCGGCCAACTACGTGAGCAGTCGCTCCGAGCTGCTGATGGCGGCCTTTTTCCTGCTGGCCTGCCTCGGCCACCTACGCGGGGGCCCGGCCGGCCAGGCGCTGGGAGGAGGGGCCGCCATCCTGGCGCTGCTGACCAAGTCGGTGGCCGCGGTGCTGGCCCCGGTGGTGGCCCTGTGCCACTGGCTGCGCGAGGGGATGGAGGCCCGCCGCCGCTGGCCCGCGCTGGCGGGCTTGGCAATCCTGGCGCTGCTGTACGTGCTTTTCACCCGGCAATTGGTGGGCCAGGCGCTGCTGGACCCGATCCGGGCGCACGGGGTGCAGTGGTGGACCCAGCTCAAGGCAGGGGCCTACTATCTGCACCTGCTGGTGATGCCAGTACACCTGAGCGCCGAGCACCAGTTCTCGCTTGCCCGGGAACCGTGGGAAGGGCCGGTACTGGCGGCGGGGGCCCTGCTCCTCTCCCTGGCCCTGGTGCTGTGGCCTTTCCGCCGGGGGCGTTTCGCCGGGGCCTGGGCCTTTTTGCTGCTCCTGCCCACGGCGCTGGTCCCCCTGGTGGTGCTGGTCAACGAGCACCGGCTCTACCTGGCGGGGATCGGGTTTGCCCTGGTCTTGGCCTGGGCCTGGGGCGAGTGGGCCCAGCGCCGGCCGGTGGCCTGGGCCGGCTTTGGTGTGTATACTACTGTTCTGAGTCTGCTGAGCCTGGGGCGCAGCGCCTCCTGGGTGGACGAGCTGAGCCTGTGGCGGGACGCGGCCCTCAAGGCCCCGCAGATGCTCAAACCTCACCTGCGCCTGGCCGATGCTCTGGTTTCGGCAGACCGGCGCGCCGACGCCGAGCAGGAGTACCTCCGTGCCCTAGCCCTGCGGCCCGAGCATCCGGGCGCCCGCAACAACCTGGGGCTGCTCTACCTGAAACAGGGCCGCCCTTCCCAGGCCCGGGAAGAATTCGCCGCGCTGCTGCGGGCCTCGCCCGACAATATCCCTGCGCGGCTCAACCTGGGGACCGCGCTGCTGGCTATGGGCCAGTGGCAGGAGGCCGTGGGCCAGTATCAGCAGGCCCTGGCCCACGGGGAGCGGGGGGGGGAGGCCGAGGCCAAACTCGGGCAGATCGCCCTCAACCACCAGCGGGACCCGCAGCTGGCCCTGGCCTTTTTCGACCAGGCCATAGAGAAAAGGCAGAACCCGCAGTTGTGGGTGTGGCGAGGTGTGACGCTGCGGGCCCTGCGGCGGGCCGCAGAGGCCGGGGCGGCCTATCAGCGGGCCGTAGCCCTGGACCCGGCCTGCGCCGAAGCCTGGTTCAACCTGGGCAATCTCTGGGCCGAGCAGGGCGAGACCGCCCGCGCCGCCGATGCCTTTGGCCGGGTGCTGGAATTAATCCCGGACACCGAGCTGGGCCGGCTGGCGCGCCAGAGGCTGGCAAAAGAGTAAACAACGAACCGGTCCACCTATTTCATCTCTCAGGAGGCAGGCAATGGCCGTCAAAGTACACATCCCCACCCCGCTGCGCCGGCTGACCGGCAACCAGGCCGAGGTCGAGATCCAGGCCGGCACGGTGGCGGAGCTGGTGCAGAACCTCGAAGCCGCCCATCCGGGCATCCGCGAGAAGTTGCTCGACGAGCAGGGCGAGATCCGCCGTTACGTCAACATCTACGTCAACGAGGAGGATATCCGCTTCCTCGACGGGGCGCAGACGGCCCTGGGCGACCGGGACGTGGTCTCCATCGTGCCGGCCATCGCCGGGGGGCGCTGAGCCCTGCGGCCGTGGCCCCCGAGCGTTCCACCGGGCGCCCCCCTGGGGCGCCCGGCTCTTTTTGGGCCGGGTTGCTCCAGCGGCCGGCCCCCTTTCTGGGGCTGCTCTTCGTGGCTCTGCTGGGGACCTACGCCGGGTCCCTGGGCAACGGCTTCCACTACGACGATTTCCATTCCCTCGTCGAAAACCCCCATATCCGTGACCTGGGGAACTTGGGTCGCTTCTTCGCCGATCCCCAGCTCTTCTCCTCCCTGCCGGAGCGGGCCATGTACCGGCCCCTGCTCCTGGTCACCTATGCCTTCAACTTTTGGGCAGGGGGGTACGGCCCGGCAGGTTATCACCTCGTCAACCTGGGGCTGCACCTGGCCTGCGCCCTGCTGGTCTTTCTGGCGGGCCGGCGGCTCCTGGGCAGCCCCGGAGCGGCGGCGCTGGGGGCGCTGCTCTTTGCCCTGCACCCCTTGCAGGCCGAGGTGGCCAACTACATCAGCAGCCGCTCCGAGACCCTGGCCGCCTGCGCCTGCCTGGCCAGCCTGCTGGCCTTCCTGTCCTGGCGGCAGGGCGGGCCGGGCTGGCACTACGGCCTTTCCCTGGTCGCCCTGGGCTGCGGTCTGCTGAGCAAGTCCACGGCCGCGGTATGGCCCGCGGTCCTGGCCCTGTGCGAGTGGACCCAGCCGGCTCCACGGCGATGGCGGTGGCACCTGGGGTATTGGGCGGCGGCTCTGGCCTACGCGCTGGCGAGCCAGGGGATGCTGGCCAAGGCCCTGGGCGAGCCGGTGCGGCCCCTGGGGGTCCACCTCCTCACCCAGCTCAAGGCGGGGGTTTACTACTTGTACCTGGGGCTGGCGCCCTTGCACCTAAGCGTAGAGCACCCCTTCCGCCAGGCCCTTTCGGCCTTCGACCTGCCGGTGGTCCTGGCCGCGGGGTTCCTGTGCTGCCTGGGCGCGGTGCTGTGGCGGCTGGGTGGAAGGGTGGGCTTGGTGCTGGCCGGGGGGGCGGTCCTGGCCCTCTTGCCCGCCTCGCTGGTGCCGCTCAATGTGCTGGTCAACGAGCACCGTCTGTACCTGTCCTTGGCCTTTGGGTGCCTGGGGTTGGCGGCCCTGGTGGGACGGCATGGCCGGTTGGCCTGGGGCGGGGGGGTGGTCCTGGTGTTGCTGGCGGTGCTCTCGCACCAGCGCAGTGCGGTGTGGCGCGACGAGCTGAGCCTGTGGCAGGACGCCCTGCGCAAAGGTCCGGCCATGTACCGGACTCACCTGCACCTGGGCGGGGCGCTGGAGCAGGCCGGGCGCCTGCCCGAAGCCCTGGACCACTACCAGCGGGCCGCCCAGCTGGCTCCGGAGGTGGTGGAGACCCACTACAACCTGGGCAATGCCCTGCGCCAGGGAGGCCTGCCCGCCGAGGCGGCCGCGGCGTATTCGCGGGCCCTGGCGCTGCAGCCGGAGTTCATCCAGGCCCTGGCCAACCTCGGGGCCCTGTACCTGGAGGCCGGCCAGGGGGCCGCCGCCGAGCCCCTGCTGGAGCGGGCTGCCCGGCTGTCCCCGGATCTGCCCCGGGTACAATTGCTGCTGGGCCGGCTCCGGCGTGCCCAGGGCCGCCCGGCCGAGGCCGAGGCCGCGTACCAGCGGGCCGAGTCCCTGGACCCCGAACTGGCCGAGGCCCCCTTCAATTTAGGCAACCTCTACTTCGACACCGGCCGCCCGGCCGAGGCCGAGGCCGCATACCGGCGCGTTCTGGCCCTGGGGCCCCATGCCGGGGCCTGGTACAACCTGGGGGATCTGCACCTGGGCCAGAGGGAATACCCGCAGGCGGCCGAGGTGTTCGCCCGCGCCCTGACCCAGTATCCTGGGGAGGGCCGGTTCCACTATGGCCTGGGCCGGGCTAGGGAGGGCCAGGGGCTGCGGGGAGAGGCGGCCCTTAGCTACCGCGCCTTCCTCGCCAGCGGCCAGGCCCCCCAGGCGGTGGCCCAGCAGGTGCGCCAGCGCCTGCAAGAGCTGGAAGCTGCGCCCAGATAAGAGGGCTCAGGGCCCGAAGCGCTCTTTGAGGCTGGGATCGAGCTGGATGGCGCGGCTGAGGGCCTGAAAGGCTTCCTCCCGCCGGCCCGCATCGCGCAGGGCCAGCCCCAGATTCAGCCAGATATCCGCCGTTGAGGGCGCCTTGTCCAGGGCCTGCCGATAGAGGGCAATGGCCTCCTCGTACCGCCCCTTACCCGCGCACACCAGCCCCAGATTGTTGAGGGCCTCCACCTGCCCAGGTTCGGCGTCCAGGGCGCGGCGGAAAGCCGCCTCGGCCTGGGGCAGCGACCCCTGGGCCCGGTAGAGGGCCCCCAGGTTGACGAGGGCGCGCACGTAGGCCGGGCTCAGGGCCACCGCCTTTTCGTAGGCCAGCCGGGCGGGTTCCAACTCACCTTGTTGGTGCAGGGCATGACCGAGATTGTAGTGCGCCTCGGCCATCAGGGGCGCCCGCCTGGCCGCGTCCCGCCACAGGCCGATCTCGTCCTTCCAGACCCCCGCCCGCTGAAAACACAAACCCCCCAGCAGCGCCAGTCCCACCCACAGCGGCCACCGCTGCCGCACCGCCTCAGCCCAGCCCGCCCCGGCCAGGGCCAGGCCAAAGAGGGAGAGATAGAGCCGGTGGTCATTGACCAGGATGTGGAGGGGAACCACCAGGGTGGGCAACAGGCAGGCGAGGAACCAGCCCAGGGCAAAGAGCATCCGGCGGGACTGCGCACGCCAGGCGGCCAGGCCCAGGCTAAACGCCACCAGGCCCCCCAGCAGGGGGGCCTGGGCGAAGGGGGAGTTGGTGGCGAAAAACTGTTGCTGGACATTGAGGTGTACCGGCATGGCCGTCAACAGCAGGTAATGGACCAGGGCCTTGGCCTGGGTGGCCAACTGTGCGGCTCCGTCCCGCACCTGGGCGGCCCGCTCCAGACCCTGGCCGGAAAGGGCGGCATAGAGCAGGGTGTAGAGTCCGGCCAGGAGCCAGTAGGGGAGATGTTCGCGCCAGGGCCGCCGTGGCTGGAACAAACAGCGGTGGAGCAAGAGCAGCAGGGGCAGGGCCAGGGCCGTGGACTTGCTCAGCAGAGCCAGGGCAAAGGCCGCCAAGGAAAGGATAGACCATCGGGGTTTGGCGCCCTCTTTCAGAGAGTACAAGTAGGCAGAGAAGCAGGCCAGGCCCCCTAGCCCGGCCAGGGATTCGGAGCGGGCACTCACATAGTTGACTACCTCGGTCTGGACCGGGTGCAGGCCAAAGAGCAGGGCGCCGGCCAGGGAGGGAGTGGGGCCAAATCCCAACTGGCCCAGCAGGTGCAGGACCAGCAGGGCGGCCAGGCAGTGGAGGGCCAGGTTCAGGGCCAGGTACCCGCGCGGCTCGTACCCTCCCAGGGCGTAGTTGAAGGCGTGGGCCACCACCACCAGGGGCCGGTACATGGCGTACTCGGGGGTTGCCGAATAGGTGCGGGCGTCGGCGAAGAAGGAGGGCAGGGCCCGCAGGGAGCGCAGGTGGGGGTTCTGGAGCAGGGAGTGCCCGTCGTCGTAGTGGAAGCCATTGTCCAGGCTGCGGCCGTGGAAGGCCACCAGGGCGAGCAGGAGCAGGAGAGAGGGGAGGGCTCCCTGGCGGGAAGACCCCATAGGTATAGAAAACCCGGCCTCGCCGGGAGGGCGGGCTCCGCTGCGGGTTAGGCCAGCTTCTGCACCAACCGGGTCAGGCGGGACTTGTAGCGGTCGGCAGTCTTCTTGTGGATGACCCCTTTCTTGGCGGTCTTGTCGATGCGCGAGGCGGCCTTGACCAGGGCGGCCTTGGCTGCGGCCGGGTCGGCGGCGGTGCGCACTGCCTTGATGGCCGATCGCATGGCGGTGCGGGTGGCGCGGTTGCGGACCTGGGCCTTCTGGTTCTGGATCAGGCTTTTCTTGGAGGCTTTTAGATTCGGCACCTCTGTGCTCCTTTTCTGGGCTTGCGGGCAAAAACTTCCAGCAAATCCGCCGGCAGCGCGGGGGGAGTCTGGGTTTTTACCAGTTTAAAAACAATAGTTTGGATGCAATGTAACACGTGATACAACTTACTTGGCACATGCCTTGCTAGAATCTGCTGCCAAGTCCGTGTCCCTGCACAGGGCCTCATCGCCGGCGGTGCTCCCTGGACTCTGGCGCCTCCGGCGGTGATCATTCCCAGGCACAGGGACACAACCTGGACTGAAAGCGTAAAAGAGCCGGTTCCCCCCTGCGGAACCGGCTTGCATCTTTCCTTAACCTCCGAAATATAAACCCTATCCTGGCGCCTGGCAAGGCGCGGTGGGGGCAGGTCGGAAGGGATCTCATGCTAAAAAAACTGACCGCCAGTCCGATAAAAGGAAAGAAGCAGGCGAGGAGCGCCGGTGGGCGGCAGGGGCAAAAACGCCCCGGAAGAATGCCTGTGACCGACGCAGCGGGGAAATTGACTCTGAAGTTCGGGGTTGGGGTGCCGATAAAAAAAGGTAAGGATACAGAAATTCCCAGCGCTAACGGAAGGTGCGAAACCACATTCCCGTTCTTGGTGTTCGCCAAAATGTTAAAAGAACTTACACGACAATTACCCACAACTGTATTCCGCCGGAAGGCAAGGAGGTGTTCTATAAACTCCGAAATCTCAGGCTTGTGGACCCGTAGGGGCGGGGCCGCCGGTCTTTTACCGCTAAGGGCCAGGCCCCCCATCGATAGGGAAGTCGATGGCGGCTGGCTGCTCATTTCCCCTTTCAGTCACCCAAGTTGTGTCCATGGAAGGAGCGTTGAAATATGAATCTGAGGCTTAAGAGTTTTCTCGCGTTCGTTCTCATCTTCGGGTTGGTGACCATGGTATCGGCTCAGCCCGTGTTCGAGAACCGGACACCGGTGGGCTTCTCGCCCTCCGACAGCACCTCGACATCGGTATTTGTTACCGACACCGATATCACCGTGCTGGTCGACCTCAACGAGGCGGCCAATTCGAGCTTCCCGGTGGTCGGCAGTTTCCAGAAGGTCGAGAAGGCCGTGCCGTACTTCAGCTCGGCCTCGACCGCCGGCTATATGTCGCAGGCGGTGGCTGTGGACGCCAACGGCGTGATCCATCGCGCCTGGATCCAGGCCCGCGGCAACGCCGTTATCGGCAACGGAACCATCGCCTCCACCAACACCACCCCCGCCTACGGCGTGGTCTATGCCAAGAGCTTCAACGGCGGCCGGACCTTCACCGACACCGTCTCGGTCTCGGGTTCGTTGCGTTTTGACCTGATCACCCCGAACCTCTCGATGACCAGCGGCTTCTCCACCATGGATCTGACCCTGGACAGCAAGGGCAATCCGCGCGTGGTCTACGCCCTGGATCAGTCCCCCGACGGGTTGACTGGCCTGAGCACCCACCAGCGCACCGCCTATACCTACAATGCGGCTCAAGGCTTCAACAAACGCGCGTACAACAACATCTACTTTAACTACTCCAACGACGGCGGCAGCACCTGGTTGCCGGCCAACAACGCCGTGGTGGTCAACGACACCGCCACTGTGATTGGCCGCAAGAATGCCTTTCCGCGCATGGCCATCACCTCCACCGACGACATCTTCATCGTCTACCAGCGCGATATCGGCACCGGCGCGGTCAGCGACATCGTCCTGGCCAAGATGGACGCCGACAGCCTCAAGTCCGGCGCGGCCCAGCCGGTGCGCGTGGGGCCGATGGGCACCACCACCAGCGCCGGCGGCGTGCGCCTCGACATTGAGGCCAACCACGACGTCAGCCCGGATATTGCCATCGGCGATGACGATGTGCTGCATGTGGTCTGGTACAACGTCACCAACGAGACCATCTACCACAAGACCTTGCCGGCAGCCAACTGGACGGATGTCAGCGCCCAGGGCTGGAGCAACGCAGCGGCCGGCGCCAGCGTCGGGACCTTTGACCTGACGGCCGGCACCAACCTGGGCCTCGACATTGGCGGCACGGCGACCCTGGTAGACGAGGACTATATTGCCACCGCCACCGTGCCCACCCGCCTACACCTGTTCCCGACCGTGGTGGTCGACCGCCAGCGGACGCCGGACCGGGTCTACACCCTGTGGAAGCACACCGACGCCACCGCGGCCACCATCGGCGCCGACGAGAATGTCGCCTATAATACCTTCTCCTACAACGGCGCCGTGGGTGCCAGGGCCTCGTGGGGAACCACGCAGTACGCGTTCCCACAGGGCAGCGGCAGCGCCCTGTACAACACGGGCGGCAGCGGGATGTTCCAACATGGCACCATGTTCCAGATCGAGGGTTTCTGGGGGTATGTGGACCGCATCGCCGCCTTCGTGGACGACCGGGTTCCCGGTTCCCGCGGCGACCTGCACATCGTCTTTTCCGGCGGGCCCAGCCAGCGCGGCCCACGTCCGTTGACCGGCTCGCTCAGCGGTCAGGACCCCGGCAAGGCCGTTAGCATGTACTATGCCCGCTTCGACGGCACTGAATGGGAACTGCCCCAGGTGGTGGCCTCGGCCCGCAATACCGAGACCGGCAATGCTACCTCCCACGACGACGGCGTGCTCGCCAAGAGCCGGCAGCTCTACGAACCGGACATTGCCATGAGGTCTGGCGACGACAACGTGTACCTGACCTTTGTCGGCGGTTCGCCACGGGTGACCGCCACGCAGATCGGCGCGCGCCCGATGCGCATCACCACCTCTCAGAGCACCAACAACCCTGGCCGTGGCTTTGCCACCATCCACCAGGGCAATGTGGCGCCGCTTCCCTACTTCAAGATCCTGGGCCGCGTGGTCACCTTTGACGACGTGTCGAGTCCTCCGGGCGCCTTCAAATACGAGTTGACCTACAACCCGGTCAACCCGCAGGCCGCGGCGCGGAAGAATCTGATCTACGTTTCCGTGGGCGACAACGCCAATGGCTCCGGCCAGGGCGGCGCCACCCCCGGCTCCTCGGCGGCTCCCGGCGGGTTCCTCACCGGCCAGTGGCGGCGTCTGGGCCTGGGTTCGCTGGGCGTCACCTCCCTCAACGTCGGTGGGTCGGGGGCGGTCTTCAAGGGCGCGGTCAGCGCCGCTGAGGCCAGCAACGACAACGGCGTCTTTGAGGGCCGCGCCGACGATTCGGGCAACTCCGACTTTGCCGAGTGGGGCGACGATGCCGACAAGGTGGGCTTGATGGTCAAGCTCAACGTGCTGGGCAGCGATTCGGGCACCAACCTCTTCGTCATCAAGACCAGCACCGCGGCCAAGTTCGGCGGGGCCACCGGCACCAACTCGCTGGATTCGGCCAGCCAGAGCATCACCATCGATACCACGAGCTCGGCCAACTCCATCCTCGGGCCGGCCCCAGCCACCTTTGTCACGGGTATCACGGTGGTCGCCGCCATGGGTGGTGTGACCGACCGCACCCCGGGAGTGGGTTTCCAGGCCGCGCCGATGGGCTCCTACTTCTGGATGGGTGCCAACATCAACATCGTGGCCGCCAACTCGGCCCCGGTGGTGCAGGTGGTCGATCCCGATGGCAGCACCATCGCCTCGGGCGCCTTTGCCAACGAGACGGTCTCGATCCGCTACGTGCTCTTCGATGCCGACACCAACCCCCTGACCTCGACAACGGGGTTGCAGATGGAGCTGTACGCCTACCCGGACCGCGGGTTGCGGAACGTGCAGGATATCCGCACCTTTGCCACCCTGATCGCCGACGAGCAGGACATCGCCTCGGTCAACAGCAACGGCACCGGCGACTTCACCGAAGGCACCTCGTCCACCAACGTGCAGTCCTACACCTGGGACGACCCAGGCGCGGCCCTGCGCGGCCTTGGCTTCGCGGCCCTCACCAAGATGCTGGATGGAAACTGGTACATCTACATCGTCGCCGATGACCTGGTCAACCCGCCGGTCTTCGACGTCAGTGACGGGGCCCTCAAGGTCCGCCACATCCCGCTGGTCAAGAGCCTGGCCCCGGTGGCCAACGACACCGTGGACACCGGCGAATTCTCGAACCTGAGCAAGACCAACCCGTACAAGATCAACTTCAAGATCGTCGACTACGACGACAACGCGCAGGTGCGGCTCTTCTTCTCCACCAATGCCAGCATCCCGCGCGACAGCGTCACGGTCAGCGGCACCTTCCCGAACCTCACCCTGAAACTGGGCGGGACCCAGCCGATGCAGTTGTCGGACAGCCTGCGCTCTGAGGACGACATCAACTTCACCTTCGACGTCACGGCCCAGGGCAGCGCCCGGGATTCGGTGCTGGTGCAGGGCAACTACACCATCTACGCCGTGGTATCGGACGGCGACTCCACCGTCCTGGGGATTTCTGGTAAGCCCCTGGCGGTGCGCCATTCGCCCTCCTTCGAGTTCACTGCCCCGCTGGTGGGGACCGTCAACAACGTCAACACCTCCCAGCAGGAGCGCTACAGCATCGAGTGGCAGCGCGGCCGGTCTGACCGCGACCTGGACGGCAACGCGATCATCTCCCTCTACTATATTGGGATTGATCCGAACCGGAAGAACTTCTCCGGCACCGACTCCACGGCCCTGATCGACAGCGGCGCCACCCTCATTACAGGCAGCATCCGCGAGGACGCCGAGGGCAAGGCCGACCAGTACGTCTGGAACTTCCGCAATCCGCCCGGGGTGCTGCCCAAGACCTTCCGGCCCAAACCCACCACCACCGGCCAGGGGTCTACCAACCCGCACAGCTACCAGGTGGGCCGCACCACGGATACGGCCTGGGTGTACGCAGTGCTGCACGACAGCCTGGGCAACACCCGGGTGCAGGCCGGCGGCTCGGTGCTCCTGCTGGGCTCGCAGGCCAGCCCGGGTTCCCCGGCGCCCAAGGTGACCGTGAGGACCCCGCCCTCGGGTGGCATGACCATCGTCAACGGCGACGTGGTCCGCCTGGAGTGGGATGCCTTCATGATCGACGACGGCACCGGCACGGACGACGCGTACCTGCGCCTCTACGCCGCGCCCAAGGGGCTGTACTCTACCCTGACCCAGCTCGAAGGCAACAATCTCGCCAACGGCGGGCAGGTGATCCTGATCAACAGCCTCAAGGGGCGCGACGACGTGGCCAGCCAGATCACCACGCTGCGCGAGAGCGGTTCCGCGTTCTACAACTGGGATACCAAGACCACCTCCTTCAAAATCTCCGGCACGCCGATCGAGTACGACATCTTCGTTGCCGGTAGCATCGACCCCTACTTCGGCGACAACGTGCTGGTCAATGGCAAGGTGGATTCCATCGCTTCCGGTATCGGCTCCCAGGCGCAGCGGGCAGTACTGTCCAAGTCGCCCGGCGCGCTGAAGGTGATCGGCACTGACCCGCTCTTCAGCGTCGAGCTCTCACCAGGGGCCATGACCGCCGCCTCCGGCGACACCCTGTCTATGGACGTGCTGGTCAACTCGCAGGGCAGCAGCGTCAACCTGATGGACTTCCATCTGGACGTGCCGCGCCGCTACTTCGAGGTGGTCGACATGGACGCCAACACCGCCGGCATGCAGCCCTTCAAGGACTCCACCGGCGCGTTCCAGGCGCCCAGCACCATCATCCAGAACGACACCACCCAGGGCACCGACACCTACCTCAAGTTAAACTTCGTCGAGACCGTGATCCTCGGCGAGACCATCGGCAGGATGGTGTCGCCCTACGACTCCTCGCAGGTGGCCGCTCGCCTGAAGCTCAAGGTGAAGCGCTTCACCGGCGGGGCGCCGCTGGACACCTTCCTGGTGTGGTCCACACAGTCGGGCCGCAAGACCGCGCTGTACCAGCAGAGCGTGGCCATCGCCAGCCCGGCCCGGGACGGGGCGGTGAAGCTGGTGCCGCGGGCCCGGGTCAGCGCCACCGTGCCGCTTGAGGGCCGAGCCAACAACTATGCCGACACCCTCGACGTGCATCTGCGTCTCATCGGCAGCGACGACGATATCACCGACACCACCTACATCGCCGCCAACGATGTGAAGAAGGTCTACCTCGCCGGGGTGCTGGAGGATTCGGTGCAGGTGGTCAGCGACGCCTTTGGCAGCTTCCAGCTCTACGAGATCCCCCCGGGGACCTACGAGATGACGGTGAAGGCCAAGGGCTACGTCTCCGGACGCAGCGACACCCTCAGGCTCTTCAACGGCAGCAGCGCGAGCATCACCCCGACCTTCGGTTCGGACGCGCTGGGCAACCTGTCCCCGGCTACCCCGCTGGCGGCGCTGCGCGCCGGCGACGCCACCGGTGACAATCAGATTGACATCGCCGATGCCAACCTGATCTTTGCCCGCTGGAACCTGACGCCGGCGAGCGCCAGCTACTCGAAGGAGATCGACTTCAACCGCGACAACGTCATCAACTCGCTCGACCTGGTGCTGGTGACCACCAACTTCGGCAACGACGGCTACGGGGCGCCGCCGGTCTTCAAGCGCACGGGCACGGCCGGCGACAACTCCACGGCCCTGGTCGAGGTGGTGGGTCAAGAAGAAGTGGAGCAGTGGTGGGCCGGCCGGACCTTCGAGGTCAAGGCCGTGGCCAGCGGGATGCAGGATGTGGCCGGCTACGGCTTCACCCTGAGCTATGATCCCGAGAAGGTCAAACCGCTGGGCGAGGGCCAGGCCGTCGCCCAGGGAGAGATCTTCAAGGCCAACCGGCGCGGCGCGCTCTTCTACCAGCAGGTGGCGCCCGGCCTCATCGACGTGACCGCCGGCCGCGTTGGCCGCGAGTGGTCGGCCAGTGGCCGGGCCGAACTGGCCACGGTCCGCTTCGTGGCCCTGGGGGATGATCCCGGTCTGATCGAGATCGCCTCCGGCGAGTTGGTGAACAGCGATTACCGCGCAGTGTCGATGCGGGTGAAGAAGGCGCAGCCGTTGCCCCTGGCAGCCGCCCTGCACCAGAACTACCCGAACCCGTTCAACCCCTCGACGGAGATCCGCTTTGATCTGCCCACCGCCCGGGACGTGAAACTGACCATCTACAATCAGGCGGGTCAGGCGATTCGCACCCTGGTGGACCGGCGGATGAAGGCGGGGGCCTATGCCCTCAAGTGGGACGGCACCAACAATGCTGGGTGGGGCGTCGCTTCGGGCGTCTACTTCTACAGCATCGAGGCGGGTGACTTCTCGCAGATCCGCAAGATGACCCTGGTCAAATGACCGACCAGGTCAGCCAACCAAGAATGCCACGGGGCTTTGGCCCCGTGGCATTTTTGTTGGCCGGCACAATTTTCCTATCTCCCGTTGCCACGCCTGCGGGAAACCCCTGGCCGGCACCGGGGTTATACTATTGTATTAGCACGGGATGAGGGCGAAGCCGGCCCGGAGGGGCGGGCAGGGCACGCAATTTGCACTGGCCTGCACGGCATCTCCAGAGGAAGGGCAAATGAGAAGGGCACTGATCGCACTGCTCCTGCTGCTCGCTTGGGGGGAAGTCCACGCCCAGAGCGCCCAGCTCCGGGTGCGGGGGTTCACCAATACCGACCGGATCAACGCGCAGATCGGCCAGGTGCTGACCCTGGAGATCTTCGCGGATCTGCAGGGGGTGAGCGCCTCGGGATTTTCGGTCTTTGTCTCGGTCCCCGACGGGGCTTTCCAGGTGGTGGACGTGGACCCCAACGGGGTGGGCACCCAGCCCTTTGTCGCCGGTCCGCTCTTCGAGGGGGCCGGGGTGCAGCGCAATACCCTCTATTCCGACAACGCATCCCCCTACAACGTGCTGGCCGGGCAACAACTCCAGTACTCGGCGGTGTATGGGGGGGGCCAGAACCGCCAGCGCACCGGCAGCGGGGTGATCGCCACCTTCCAGGTGCGCTGTATCCGCCCCATCCTTGCCGGCCGGCTTTTGGTGGACGACAGCCCGGTGCTGGAGACCTTCCTCACCCTGGCCGACGGGGTATCCATCGCCAAGTTCACCACCCTGCAGGGGGTGGAGGTCTCGGTCAGCGGGCTCACCCTGCGGGATATCCCCGACGTGATCCTGCTGCCAGGTCGGCCCGACAACCGCACCATCGGCTCCCTGGACAACTACCTCGAAAACACCCTCTCCCCCATCGACTCCATCCGCTGGACCTTTGAGCCGGCCACCTTTGACAGCATCACCGTAGTGATCGACCCGGCCACCCGGGTGGTCACCATCACCCCTGCCGAAGGGTGGCGGGGCCGCCGGCAGATCCTGTGGACCGCCACCGAGGCCAGGGGGCTGCTGCCGGGCACCGAGCCCTTGTCCGCCCAGGATTTCTCCACCGTGATCGTCAACACCCCGCCCAGCTTCACGGCCGGCAGCATCGCTGTGGAGGCCGGGGCGAAACGGCTGGCGGTGGACATGCACGAGGACCTGAATTCCTATATCCCCGGGGCGTTGAACCAGAACCGCAGCCGGTCCTTCAGGGCAGTGGACCTGGATACCTTGATCGTAGACCCGGACATCACCGACCCGCAGAGCCAGTTGGATTTCACCGTGCTGCTCTACGATCTGAGCGACAACCCGCCCACCCTGGCCGAGGACGACGAGATCACCGACGAATTGCTGATCTGGTCGCGGCCGGATTTCGCCGGGACCGACTCCTTCAAGGTGGTGGTCCGCGACGAGTTGTCGGGCGAGGATTCTCTGCGGGTGGTGGTGCGGGTGGAGGAGGTGCCAGACCCGCCCCACTTTCTGCTGACCGGCCAGACCCTGCGCATCGCCAAGGGCGGGGAGCGGCGCATCGCCCTGCGCGACCTGCTCGAAGACCCCGACACCCCGTTGGACCAGCTGCGCCTGGAGTGGGACGACGACCCAGGGGGGAATTTCACCGCTCTGCTCAACGCCACCGGCGACAGCCTGATCCTCACCGGGAATCCCGAGTACGTGGGTCCAGGGCGCTTCGTCTTCCGGGCCATCGACCCGCTGGACCCCGAGAACCTCTTTGCCCGACTGACACTCGACATCACCTCC
>Ga0194128_10002338_pt1 | contig 30849 bp, 30 predicted proteins | sample TA2KigCa65mmetaG_FD_148650 | JGI IMG/M metagenome (GOLD analysis project Ga0194128, IMG submission 148650) | Freshwater microbial communities from Lake Tanganyika, Tanzania - TA2015037 Kigoma Deep Cast 65m | ecosystem: Environmental > Aquatic > Freshwater > Lake | place: Tanzania: Lake...
CCGCTGGCGGCGCTGGCGGCGGCGGTCGGCTACTCCCGCGTCCATACCGGGGTCCACCACGCTGGCGACGTCGTCGCCGGGGTCGCCTGCGGTGTCGCCCTCGCGCTCGCGACCGAGCGGGCGCTCGACGCCCGCTGAGGCCCGCCCGCCGCCCGCCTTCCGGGGCCCCACCGTCTAGAGGCCCGTCTGGACCTCGATGCGGTCCGCGTCGACGGCGGCCCCCATCTCCTCGTAGTCGCGCTGGTTCTGGTCGGTGTATGCCACGGCGAACTCGCCGATCGCGCGGCTGAAGGTCTTGCCGCCGCCGAGATAGCCGGCGATCTCGATCTGGTCGCCCGATCGGGCGTGCGCCCGGGCCAGCGTCCAGCCGCACATCTGGGCGTAGGCGATCATGTCCGCCGGGTCCATCGCCTCGACCTCCGCCGACCCCTTCCCGTCCCAGAGCTGGCGCACGTAGAAGTCCCGCCTCTGCCCGTCGATCCCTTCCGCCGTCAGCCAGCCGAGCAGCGGGTCGCTCGCGGCCTGCATCAGCCGCTGGCCCTCGACCACGCGGCGACCATGCTGCGCGTAGCGGCTGGCGGCGGTGAAGGGCTCCAGCACCGAGGTCTGCGCCTCCTTGAACTGCAGGAAGAGCGGGTCGTCCGCGTCCCGCCCGAGCATCAGCGAGATCCAGGCCCTGTTGCCCACGCTGCCCACGCCGACCACCTTGTGGGCCGCGTCGGCGTAGCTGTAGCTGTCCAGCAGCCGCCTGTACTCCGGCCTCAGGGAGCGGCGATAGTCGGCGAGCGCGGCCTTGACCAGCCCCTCGACATCGTGATCGCCCGCGAGCTCCGTGATCGGGACCAGCAGCGGCGGCCGGCTGGCGATCCTGGGTGGGCCGTCGCCGTCGCGCACCGTCAGCTTCGCGAGCGCGCGCAGGCTGTCCTTGTTCTCGGCCTTGGCGATGTTCTTCTCGGCGCGACGAAGCTTCGCCGGGGAAATGCCGGCGGTCCAGCGTTCGACTATGTCGTCCACGTCGAGGCGCGAGTACCAGACGTCGAGGTCGCGCATCTCGGCGAATCTCGCCATCGAGTCGCAGTACTGCTGGGCCGACGCGACCGTGACCGCGCGGCGCTGCTTGGACTTGAACCCGCGCTCGCGCCCGGCGATCTCAAGGCTCGCGGCGAGCCGCTTCAGGTCCCACTCGAACGGGCCGGGGTGCGTCTCGTCGAAGTCGTTGATGTCGAAGACCAGCTCCCTGCTCGGCGCCCGGAACACCCCGAAGTTGGACAGGTGGGCATCGCCGCAGAGCTGCACCTGGATCCCCGAGCTCGGGGTGGCAGCGAGGTCGGCCGCCATGATCGCGGCGGCCCCCCGGTAGAAGGTGAAGGGGGAGACGAGCATGCGCCCGTAGCGGAAGGGCACCAGGTCGGGGAGCCTGGTCGCGTCCTGCGCGCTCAGCGTCTTGATCGGGCTGGTGCGATCGCTCGGAGGCTCCCAGGCGGCGTGGTCCGAGCGGGGGACGCTCGAGCGCACGTCCTTGCCCCTGGTTGCGCGCTGCTCGGGTGTGAGCGCCTCGCTCACGATGCGGTACCTGCCGCCGGCTGTTCGGCCTCATCCGGATCCGGGTCGGCCTCGGGCTCCGACTCGTCGATGCGGCGGTGGAAGCGCTCGCCGGCGACTCCGCCCAGCCCCGCCGACAGCAGCGTCACGGCCGCGATCGCGACAGTCAGGATCACGCTCGCCGCTGGGAAGGAGCCCTCCTCGTCCACCGGTATCCGCGGCAGCTCGAGAGACTCCAGTGGGTTCACCTCGCCGCCGACCGCCCAGGCGAACAGGGCCAGGGCGACGGTCATGCCCAGCGCCACCAGCCACACCCCCAGGCCCTGGCGCGGCCCGTCGAAGCGCGCCATCCGCGCCGCCACGTAGCCGCCCGCGCAGTAGGAGACGGCGAGGATCGCCACCAACACGGCGCTCCCGGCCAGGCCGAGCTCGCGCGCGCGATCCCCCGGGTCATCGTCGAATTCCCTCAGCCCGACGGCGATCTCGGCGCCGACGGCCATCGCCACGAGCAGCGCGGCCAGGCCGATCGCCGCGAGCCAGCCGAAGAACGCGGCTTCCCACTGGATCTGCCCGCCGAACTCCCGGCGCTCTCGCTCTCGTGCTTCGCTGGTCATCGAGTCATCCTTGGTTGGGCGATCCTGGCAGAAGGTCGGTGGTTACGCTGCTGCCCGTGCGAGCGGTCACCTTTCAGGCGCCCGGCGAGGTGCGCGTGGACGAGAAGCCCGACCCCGAGCTGGAGGGGCCGGGCGACGCGGTCGTGCGGGTCGAGGCGAGCGGCATCTGCGGCTCGGACCTCCACATCTACCACGGCCGGGTCCAGATCGCCCCCGGCTTCACGATCGGCCACGAGTACGTCGGCACCGTGACCGCCGTCGGCGACGAGGTCGAGGACTTCGCCGAGGGCGACCGCGTGCTGGGCTGCTACTGCACCGCATGCGGTGACTGCTTCTTCTGCGGGCGCGGGGACTTCCACAAGTGCGACCACGGCCGCGTCTTCGGGCACGGTGAAGTGCTGGGATCTCTGCAGGGCGCCCAGGCCGACAGCGTGCTGGTCCCGAACGCCGACCTGACCCTGCGCAGGGTGCCCGAGGGGATGAGCGACGAGGTAGCGCTGTTCGCGGGCGACGTGATGGGGACCGGCTACCACGCGGTGGACGCCGTCGGCGTCGGCGAGGGCGACGCGGTCGCGGTGCTGGGCCTGGGACCGGTCGGGCTCTGCGCGGTGCAAGCGGCGCTCGCCGCCGGCGCCGCGTCGGTGGTCGCCGTCGACACGGTCGAGGGGCGGCTGGCGCTGGCCGATTCCTTCGGCGCGACGGCCGTGCACCTGACCGAGGGCGATCCCCGCGGGGCGGTCAAGGAGGCGAGCGAGGGTCGGGGGGCAGACGCCTGCATCGACGCCGTAGGCCATCCCGAGGTGCTCGACATGGCCTGCCGCATGGCCCGCAAGGTCGGGACCGTGTCGGCCACCGGCGTCTACGCCGAGCCGATCGAGCTGCACATGGGGATCGTCTGGATCAAGGCGCTGACGCTGAAGACCGGCCACGCCAACGTGATCAAGCACGTCGACCCGGTGCTGGAGATGCTGAGGGACGGGCGCCTCGACCCCGCGCCGCTCGTCACCCACCACATGAAGCTCGAAGAGGCGCCCGAGGCCTACCGGATCTACGACCGGCACGAGGCCCTGAAGATCGTGCTCTCGCCCTAGGTGCCCGGTTTCGCGCCTTGCAGGACTCGCGCTGGCCGGACGAATGGTGACTTGGGGGGCCTATAGCCCCCCTAACTCATCAATCGAGCTGGATCCTGGCGTCGCTTCCCCTTCGCGTGGGAGCGGGTGCGCCCGGCGAGGCCATCCGGTGCGATCAAAGGCACCTAACCGGATACCCCGTTTCATCGCAAGGTGGCCGTCCGGGACGAGGCCCTGAGCGACGAGGGGGCGGGCTCAGACCGCGGGAGCGGGGATCCACTCCGCGGGCACCATCCCCGCCGGGACCCCCGTCGGGTATACCGGCAGCAGCCGGGAAGCGAGCGCGGCGGCGGGGCGGTCCTCGATCAGCGGTGCCAGGTCCTCGTAGCTCAGCAGCACCCGTACGGTGGGGGCGATCTGGAAATCGGCCGCGTTGGGCTCGGATCCGGCGATCACCCCGTCCGCGATCAGGGCGTCGACGCGGTCGAGCTGTGCGGGCATGCCCGCGACCGCGGCCCTGACGCGCTCGGTGTCGTCGGCGCCGACCTTGCGGGCGAAGTAGCGGGCGACGAGGGCGTTCGCTGGCGCGGCCAGCCGGGGCACCGGCACCCCCGCCTCGGCCGCCATGTGGACGCGCATCTCCGGGCGGTTGGCCGCCAGCCAGCGGGTCAGGGAGCGCGGCAGGTCCTGGAACTCCTCGTCTCCCCAGCGCTCGGCAGCCTCGACGGCGAGCAGCCGCTCGGGTTCCGCGGGGAACAGGCGGGGCTCGGGCTTTGCCTGCTCGAGGGCTCGCGCGATCTCGCGCGAGCCCTGCACCCGCCGGCCCTCGAGCTTCAGAGCCGGGACCGTCCCGCGCGGGAAGCCCGCCGCCCTGACCGCGAGTGCGTGCATGCCCGGGATCACGTTGACGACCTTGTGCTCGATCCCCTTGTGCTCGAGCATCAGCCGCGCGGCGTGGGAGGGATGCGAGGGGGGAATCGCGTAGAGCCTCGTCGTCACCCGCGGCACCCTACCCTCCCCTCCGCAGTGGCCGAGAGCCTCAATGGACAGCTCCTGATCGCCTCGCCGGGCATGGCCGACTACTTCCGCCGCTCGGTCGTCCTCGTGGTCGAGCACAACCCCGACGGGGCCTTCGGCCTGGTCTTGAACCAGCCCTCGGAGTCGAGCCTCGGCGAGGCGGTGCCCGGCCTGGCGGAGCTGATCGGGAACGAGCACGTGCTCCACGTCGGCGGCCCCGTGCAGCCGGGCGCGGTGACCGCGATCGGCGAGCACGCCGACCCCGGCTACGCGACCAAGCTGATCGTCGGCGCCGTCGGCATGGTCAACCTCGACTCGCCGCCCGAGCTGAACCGGGTGCGCGTGTTCGCGGGCTACGCGGGCTGGGGCCCCGATCAGCTCGACGGCGAGCTCGAGCAGGAGGCCTGGATCACCGAGCCCGCCCATCCCGACGACGCCTTCGCCCACGCGGACGAGGACCTCTGGGCACGGGTGCTGAGCCGAAAGGGCGCCGAGTTCGCCCTGCTCGCACGGATGCCGAGCGACCCCTCGCTGAATTGAGCGCCGGGCCGGAAGAGCCGGTGGCGGAGCGGGCGGGGCGGACCGAGGTCGACGGCAGGGCGCTGGCCTGGCGCCGGCTCGGCTCGGAGGAGCAACCACCGCTGCTGCTCCTGAACGGCTACGCGGCAGGCTGCGCCGACTGGGACCCGGGCTTCCTCGGCGCGCTGGCCGACCGCTTCGACCTCGTCTGCCCCGATCCCCGCGGAGCCGGGCGCTCGGAGCTCGGCGCCGAGGAGCTGACGATCGAGGGCCTCGCGGCCGACGCCGCCGCCGTGCTCGACGCGCTGGGCTGGGACCGCGCCGCGGTCGCCGGCTGGTCGATGGGAGGTTTCGCCGCCCAGGAGCTCACCGCGACGGCTCCGGATCGCGTCTCGGCCCTCGCCCTGATCTCGACCGACCCGGGCGCCGAGGCCGTCCGAGCGCCGGCCGAGGTCTGGTCGCGGCTGACCGACCACGGCGGCACACCGCGCGAGCAGGCCAAGCGGCTGCTCGAGCTGCTGTTTCCGCCGCGGCTCGCGGCGTCGGTCTTCGAGCAGTTCGGGGACGTCGTCGCCGAGGCGCGCGCCGGTCTCGACCCGCGAGCGCTGAGCGCTCAGGAGCGCGCGATGGACGCCTGGCACGCTCGCCCCGGCGCGGCCCGCCTGGCCGCGATCTCGGCGCCGACGCTGATCGCCGCCGGTGACGGGGACGTGGTCATCCCCGCCGCCAACGTGGAGTTGATCCGGGGCGGGATCGCCGGGGCCGAGGCGGTGACCTTCCCGGGATGCGGGCACGCGGTGATGGCCCAGGAGCCGGCGCGCCTCGCCGAGCGCATCGGCGATCTGGCCGGGGCTCAGGCCTCGTAGGCGAGCCGGACGTGGTCGCGCGCGACCGCGACGAAGTCTTGTCGCAGGACATCGCCGCTGTCGTGGTCGGTGATCTCGGCGTCCGCGAGCGCGACGAAGATCAGACCCTCGCTGTTCAGCATGTCCGAGAGCCGGGTGCGGAAGCCCTCGGCGGGCAGCATGACCTCGCCGACGATGCGCTGGTGGTCGGTCTCAAGCACGACGCGCTGGCGGCGGGTCTCGTCGCTCATAGTTGGGCTATCGGCCCCAGGGACCGCGGCTTGAGCGGCTCACGCCTTCGCCCCGAGCAGCAACCCGAGCTGGCGCGACTGCGCGACGAGAGTGCCGTCGGGCGCCCAGAGGACGCCGTCCTCCTCGAAGAAACCATCGCGGACGTAGTGGTTGTGGAAGCGGCCGAGCAGCGGCCCCTCGACCGGCAGCGGCGAGCGGAAGTGGATCGTCAGGTCCACCGTCGGGGCGGGGGCGAACTCGGCCAGGCGCGGCCACGGCGCCGGGAACCAGGCGTCGGCGAGCACGGCGATCGTGAGCGCGTCGACGGGGCGGCGCTCGCGCAGCCCGATCCAGCCCCCGGTCTCGCCGCTCTCGGCCCCGCTGAACGCCTTGGCGCCGAAGCGGTGCTGCATCGTCAGGCGACCCACGAAGGGGGGCGGCTTGCCTCCGCGCGGGGCGGTGTCGATGTCCGCCGCTTCCTCGGGCGGCTCCACCTCGGGCATCGGCAGGTCCTCCAGCAGCGGGCCCTCCCAGTGCTTCGAGTAGGCGCCCAGCGCGAGTCCGATCAAGTTGCCGCCCTGCCCGAGCCTGCCGCTGACGGTGCTGAGCGAGCGTCCCTCACGCTCGAGCGCCGCCGTCACCTCGACGGGCCCGGCCTCGGGCACGCGCAGGAAGTGCATCGTCACCGAGCGCGCCTGGCGCTCGTCGTCGCCGACGGCGAGGGCCAGCCCGCGCATCAGGATCGCCATCACGTAGCCGCCCAGTGGGCCGCGCGGGGTGTCCCAGCCGTGGACGATGTCGCCCTCCCAGACGCCCTCGCGCCCGCTCGGGCGCAGTGCCGTCTCCTGATCGAAGCTGGAGGTGGAAGTCATCGGGGCGCGGCACGATAGTGACCGCGCCCCGATTCTCGGCGTCCGGCGGTGCGGGGCCGGCCCCTGTCACGATCCGGGCGATGAAGGAGCTCGCCCGCCGCCTGATCCCGTTCCGCCTGCGCCGCTGGGTATGGAGCGTGCGCCGCAGCGCGCCGCGCGCCGCCCGCCCGCTCTCGGTCGTGCTGCCGAGGGCCGATCCGCCGCCGCGGCCGATCCTGGTGCTCGGCTGCCCGCGCTCGGGCACCAGCGCGCTGCTCGACCTGCTGCTCGCGAGCCCCGGGCTGGGGGGGATTCACAACGAGGGCCACATCCTCTGGGACGAGTTCCACCACCCGCGCGACCGCGGCTGGGACTCCGACGCCCTCGGCCGCGCCGACGTCGGCGAACGCGAGCGCGCCTACATCTACCGAGCGATCCGCATCTTCGCTTCGGGGGAGCGCTTCACCGACAAGACCGCCGAGAACGTGCTCCGCATCCCCTACCTGCAGGAGTTGTTCGGCGACGCCACCTTCGTCTTCATCCGCCGCCGCGGCGCCGACACCGTCAACTCGCTGATGGAGGCGTGGAAGGCGCGGCCGCGCTTCGTCAAGTACCGGCTGCCCGAGCCGCTTCAGGGGCTGGGCGAGCTGAGCGGGAACGAGTGGAGCTTCTCGCTGATCCCCGGCTGGCGCGAGCTGCGCGACGCTCCACTGGAGGAGGTCTGCGCGCGCCAGTACGTCGCCTCGAACGAGGCTGCGCTCGCCGGGCGCGAGGGCGTCGAGCCCGAGCGCTGGGTGGAGGTCTCCTACGAGGAGCTGTTCGCGGACCCCGTGCCCACGGCCGAGCGGCTGTTCGAGGAGCTGGGCCTGACCTTCGAGGAAGCGATCCGCGCACACGCCGCCGACTTCGCCCGCAACCCCTCCTCGACCGCGCTGACCGCGCCGCGCCCGGACAAGTGGCGAGAGCAGAACGGCGCCGCGATCGAGCGCATCCTGCCCCTGCTCGAGCCGGTCGAGCGCCGGCTCGGGTACTGACTGACGCGGAACCTGGAGAGGTCAGGCCCCGCCGATCCGGACGACCGATTCCCAATCCCGCGCCCACCCGGATGATCCGGTCAGACGTCGATCAGGAATCGGTCATCTCGGGGTCTGACCCCAGCTGTCCTGCGAGCTCGCGGTAGCCGGCGGCCGGCAGCGCCAGGAAGGCCTCGGCGAAGCCGCGGCCGCCGAGAGTCTGCAGCGAGCGCCAGCGCGCGAGGCCCTCGGCCGCGCTCAGGTCGAGCGCCAGAGCGGCGGTCTCGTGCGCGCCGAGCGCGGCGCGCTTGCGCTCTATCACGGCGGTGATCTCCACGAACCGGTTCGGCACCAGCGCGGTCCAGACCTCGTAGCCCCAGACCTCGGGGCCCCCGCGGTCGAGCACGCCCGCCAGCGCCTGCGCCACGGCGCGGTGGTCGGAGCCGCCGTCCAGCGGCCAGGGCGCGAACACGGCCTCGGGCTCGAGCTCGCCGATCGCCTTGCGCAGGCCGCTGGCCAGCTCGTTCGGGTGCTGGGCGAGCCCCCCGTCCGGAAGGCCCAGGAAATGGGCCGAGGCTCCCACCTCGGCGGCGGCGCGCTGGGCCTCGGCGCGGCGCGTGCGCGCGATCTCCTCGGCGGGCAGCGAGGAGCCCTGGGTCGCCTCGCCGTCGCTGGCCGTGAGGGTCGTCACCGTCGCCCCCTGATCGCTCAGCAGCGCCATCGTGCCCGCGCAGCCGAGGCTCTCGTCGTCGGGGTGCGGGGCGATCACCAGCACCCGCCGGAACGGTGGTACCCCCGTGACCGGCCCGCCCGAGCGCACCGCGCGCCAGGTCCGCGCCAGCCGGCGCACGTCCGCGGGCACCGCGCCCCTGGCGCGGTGCAGCGTTCTCCTCAGCGGAGCCGGGACCGCCATCGGCGGCAGTCTAGGAGCCGCTCTCTTGAGTCTTTGTACAAATTCATCTAGTCTCGGCTCGAGGAGCGATTTCCCGCCGCCCGGGGCCCCACAGTCGTCCCTCCCCCCAGGGCCATATGTCGCGCAACCTGACAGAGATCCTCAGAGCCGAAGAGCCGCAGTCGCCCCCGACCGCGCTCGACGTGCTCAAGGACGCGGTCGCCGACCACGGCGAGCTGACCGACGATGACCGCCGCCGCGCGGCTCGGCTCTCGGGCCTGCCGGAGGCCGCCGTCTACGGGATCTCGAGCTTCTACGACGACCTGCTGGCGCCCCGCGGGCGCCGCCACGTCTCGGTCTGCACCGGCACCGCCTGCTGGGCGGCCGACTTCGGCGAGCACGTGGGCGCGGTCCAGGACGCGCTGGGCCTGAGCCTGGGCGAGCGCAGCGCCGACCACGGCATCTCGCTCGGCCAGACCGTCTGCCTCGGCTTCTGCCACACGGGCGCCGCGCTGCGCGAGGGCGACCTGGTGGACGCCGGTCCCGACGTCGTCCGGCGCGTCGCCGCCGGGTCCTGCCGCGAGGCCCCCGAGCCGCAGGGGACGAGCATGCTCGACGAACCCGTGCTGCTGCGCGAGGGCGACTGGTCGGGGCTGCGCAGCGCGCTCGAGCGCGACCCGGCCGAGCTGCTGGCCGCGGTCAAGGACGCCAACCTGCGCGGCCGGGGCGGCGCCGGCTTTCCGGCGGGCCTGAAGTGGGAGTTCGCCGGCCGCGCGGAGGGCGACGAGAAGGTGATCGTCGTCAACGCCGACGAGGGTGACCCCGGCTCCTACATCGACAAGCACCTGATGGAGCGCAGCCCCGAGCTGCTGCTGGAGGGGATGGCCCTGGCCGGCTATGCCGTCGGCGCTTCGCGCGGCTTCGTCTTCGTGCGCTCGGAGTACCCGCGCTCGATGCCGATCCTGTTCGAGGCCGCCGAGCGCGCCCGCGACGCCGGCAACCTCGGCGCCGACATCGGCGGCAGCGGCTTCGACTTCGACGTCGAGGTCAAGGAGGGCGCCGGCTCCTACGTGGTCGGCGAGGAGACGGCGCTGCTGAACTCGCTGATGGGGCTGCGCGGCACGGTCACGGCGCGCCCGCCCTTCCCCGCCGAGCGCGGCTGGCACGGCAAGCCGACCGTCGTCAACAACGTCGAGACGCTCTGCAACGTTCCCTTCATCGCCGCCAACGGCGCCGAGGCCTACGCGGCGCTCAGCCCCGGCGCGACCTCAGGGACGAAGCTCGTCTGCCTCAACGAGCGCTTCGCCAGCCCCGGCATGCACGAGGTCAGCTTCGGGACCCCGATCGAGGTGATCTGCAACACGATCGGAGGGGGCCTGGTGGACGGCCACGAGATCAAGGCGCTGCAGATCGGAGGGCCGCTGGGCGGGATCCTGCCGGGGACCAGGCTCGAAACGCCCTTCGACTTCGACGAGCTGGCCGCGGAGGGCTGCATGGTCGGCCACGGCTCCATCGTCGCCTTCGACGAGCGCACCGACATCCGCGCCCTCGCCACGCACCTGCTCGAGTTCGGCGCCCACGAGAGCTGCGGCAAGTGCTTCCCCTGCCGGATCGGCCTGCAGCGCGGGCTCGAGATGGTCCGGCAGGACGGCCCCGTGGACCGCGCACGGCTCGAGGAGCTGCTGGAGACGCTGGAGCTCGGGTCGCTCTGCGCCCACGGCGGCGGCATGCCGGCGCCGATCCGCAGCCTGATCGCGCACTTCCCGGACGAGCTGGGCGTGGCGTAGCGATGGCCCCCGAGCAGCCGGCGGCCGCGCAGCTGGAGGTCTTCATCGACGGCGAGGCCGTGCAGGTTCCCAAGGGGAGCACCGTGCTCGAGGCCGCTCGCCAGGCGGGCTCGTATGTGCCCACGCTCTGCTTCGACGACCGCCTCGAGCAGTTCGGCGCCTGCCGCGTGTGCATGGTCGGAGTCGAGGGGGGCGGGCCCCCGATCGCCGCCTGCACCACGCCGTGCGTCGAGGGCATGCGCATCGACACCACCGACGCGACCGCCCGGCGCGTCGCCTCGAACACGGTCGAGCTGGTGCTCTCCGAGCTGCCCAGGCCGCCGGCCCCGCACACCGAGCTCGCCGGCGTCGCCCGCTTCTTCGAGCTCGGGGAGCCCCGTTGGCGGGGCGCCCGGCACGAGCCCGACGAGGACCAGCGCCACCCCTATCTCGTGCTCCAGCACGAGATGTGCATCAGCTGCGGGCGCTGCATCCGCGCCTGCGACGAGGTCCAGGGCGCCTTCGCGCTGACCGCCACCGGGCGCGGCTTCAGCGCCAACGTCACCGCCGGGCTCGACTCGGGCTTCCGGGACTCCACCTGCGTCTCCTGCGGCGCCTGCGCCGACACCTGTCCCACCGACGCGATCACGGAGCACCTGTTGCTTGACCTGACGAGTGAAATCGCTACAAATGGGGAAGAAGGAGAGGGCAGCCGATGAGCGAGCGATTCGAGCAGACGACCACCACCACCTGCGGCTACTGCGGCGTCGGATGCCGTCTGGAGGCCCACCGCGCCGACGGCAACGTGGTCTCGATCAGCCCGGCCTTGGACGGGCCCGCCAACAAGGGCCACACCTGCCTCAAGGGCCGCTTCGCGCACCAGTTCGCGCGCTCGCGCGACCGGCTGCAGGCGCCCCTGATCCGCGAGGGTGACGGCTTCCGCCTGGCCACCTGGGAGGAGGCGATCAACAAGGTCAGCACCGCCCTCAACGGGATCAAGGCCGATCACGGTCCCGACGCGATCGCCGGCCTCGCCTCCTCGCGCGCCACCAACGAGGACTGCTACGTGATGCAGCGCATGATGCGTGCCGCGATCGGCACCCACAACATCGACAACTGCAGCCGCGTCTGCCACTCGCCGACCTCGTTCGCGTTGCGCAAGTCGTTCGGCCTCTCGGGCGCCACCGGCTCCTTCGACGACATCGAGCAGGCCGACGTGGCGCTGCTGATCGGCGTCAACCCCACCCAAGGGCACCCGGTCGTCGGGGCGCGGATCAAGCAGGCTGCGCTCAAGGGCCTGAAGCTGATCACCGCTGATCCTCGCCGCATCGAGCTCGCCGACTACGGGCGGATCCACCTCGGCAACCGTCCCGGCACCAACGCCGCCTTCGTCTGGGGCCTGATCGGAGTCGTCATCCGCGACGGGCTGATCGACGAGGACTTCATCGCGCGCCGCACCGAGGGCTACCAGGCGGTCGAGGAGATGGCCCACACCTACACCCCCGAGGCCGTCGAGGAGGTCACCGGCGTCCCCGCCGCCGACCTCGAGCGCGCCGCCCACATGTACGCCGGGGCCGACCGCGCCTGCATCCTCTGGGGGCTGGGGGTGACCGAGCACAAGTACGGCTCCGAGGTCGTGCGGCTGCTCTGCAACCTCGCCCTGATGACCGGCAACGTCGGCCGCCCGGGCGCCGCGCTGCTGCCGCTCCGGGGCCAGAACAACGTCCAGGGCTCGAGCGACATGGGCGCCCTGCCCGACACCTTCACCGACTACCGCCCGGTCTCCGACGACGCGGTCACCAGCATGTTCGAGCAGCGCTGGGGCGTCGAGATGAAGCGCGAGAAGGGCATGAAGATCCCGGAGATGTTCGACGCCGCCGTCGCCGGCGGTCTCAAGGCCATGTACATCTTCGGCGAGGACGTCGCCCAGACCGACCCGGACACCGCGCACGTCGCGGAGGCGCTCGAGTCCCTGGACTTCCTCGTCTGCCAGGAGATCTTCGAGAACGAGACCACCAGGTACGCCGACGTGATCCTGCCCTCCTCCTCCTTCCTGGAGAAGACCGGGACGTTCACCAACGCCGAACGCCGCCTGCAGCTCGTCGAAGCCGCCAAGGAGCCGCCGGGCGAGGCCAAGACCGACTTCGAGATCCTGATGACGGTGTCGGCGGCGCTGGGCCACGAGATGGAATACGAGACGCCGAGCGACGTGATGGACGAGATCGCCGAGATGACGCCGCGCTACGCCGGCCTCAGCCACGAGCGCATCGGCCGCAAGGGCCTGATGTGGCCCGTCGCCGCGGATGGCACCGACTCCCCGATCCTCTACACCGACGAGTTCGAGCTGCCGGGAGGCAAGGCCCACTTCGCGCCGCTGCCCTACAAGGAGCCCGGCGATGCCGTCGACGACGACTTCCAGCTGATCCTGGTCACCGGGCGCCGCCTGGAGCACTACAACGCGGGCACCATGACCAGGCGCACCGGGAACGTGGACCTGATGACCGGCGACGTGCTGGAGATACACCCCGACGACGCGGCTCCGCGCGACCTCGACGACGGCGGCATCGCCACCGTCACCAGCAGGGTGGGCGAGATCAAGCTGCCCGTCCAGGTGACCGACAGGATCGAGCCCGGCCACGTCTTCACCACCTTCCACTTCCCCGAGGTGCGGACGAACCTGCTGGTCGGGCAGTCCTCGGACGTCAACACATCCTGCCCCGAGTACAAGGTGATCGCGGTCTCGGTCGAGCACGCGCAGGACCGGGAGCGCGAGCCGGCTCTGGCATGAGCCCCGAGCGGGCCGGCGCCTCGACCGAGGCGATGCTCGCTCACGTCGAGCGGGACGGCTCCACCGACGAGGTCGCGGTGGAGCTGCCGCTGGAGATCCGCCTAAACGGCGAGCCCGTCGCCGTCACCATGCGTACGCCGGGCGACGACGAGGCGCTGGCGGCCGGGTTCCTCTACGGCGAGGGGATCCTCTCGGAGGCTCCGCGGGTCGGCCTGAGCGAGGACATGGCCGCCAACACGATCGAGGTCACCTCGCCCGGGGCCGAGCTCCCGGCGACGAGGCGCTTCTACACCAGCTCCTCCTGCGGGGTCTGCGGCAAGGGGGCGCTCGAGGAGGTCGCGGTTCACGCGCCCCCCGTTGAGTCAAGGCTGCGGATCGACCGCTCGCTGCTCGCCCGCCTGCCCGCCCTGATGCGCCAGCCCGCCTTCGCGCGCAGCGGCGGCCTGCACGCGACGGGGCTGTTCACGCCCGAGGGCGAGTTGGTGATGGTGCGCGAGGACGTCGGCCGCCACAACGCGATGGACAAGGTGATCGGCCAGTCCCTACTGGACGGCGAGCTTCCCCTCGCCGATCGCGTGCTCTGCGTCAGCGGCCGCCTCGCCTTCGAGCTGGTCCAGAAGACGGCCGTCGCCGGGGCTCCCGTGCTCGTCGGCGTCGGGGCCCCGACCTCGCTGGCCGTGGAGCTGGCCGCCGACCGCGGCATCACCCTCGCCGGCTTCGCCCGCGGGGAGTCCGTCAACGTCTACACCCGCCCCGATCGCGTCGTCTGAGCCGGGCCCTGAACGCGACGGGCCCGCCCGCTGTCGCTTGATGCCTCGCCGTGTCCGGACTAGGGTTCGCGCGCATGAGGGAGGGCCTGCGCCAGCTTCGCGCCTCGCAGTCGTCGCTCGCGGCGGTGTTCGGCAACCGGGAGCTGGCCCGCCTGGTGTTGGCCTGGGGTGGAATGACCTTCGCCATGTGGGCCTACGCGATCGCGCTCTCGGTCTACGCGTTCGGGCAGGGTGGCGCGACCGCCGTAGGGATCGCGGCGCTGGTCCGCCTGCTGCCGGGCGCGCTGGCCTCCCCGTTCGGCGGCCTGCTTGGAGATCGGCATTCGCGGCGCCTGGTGTTGATCCTGAGCGCCGTGTTCGCCGGAGTCGCGATCGCGCTGTCGGCGGCCGCGGTGATCGCGGACGCGCCGGCATGGGTGGTCTACGCCTTCGCCGGCGCCTTCACCGTCGCCTCGACGCCGTACGTCCCGGCCGAGGGGGCGCTGCTGCCCCAGGCCGCGCGCAGCCCCCAGGAGCTCTCGGCGGCGAACGTCGCCCACAGCTAGGTGGACAACGCCGGCTTCCTTGCGGCCGCCCTCTGCACCGGGATCCTGCTCTCCACCGCCACCCCCCAGGCGGTGTTCGTCCTCGCGGCCGGCGCCGGGGTGCTGACGGCGGCGATCCTGGCGACCCTGCGCCGCGACGAGCGGCCTTCCTACGGCGCCGAAGAGGACGCCGCCGGCGTCCTGCACCAGACGGCGCTCGGCCTTCGGGCGCTGATGGCGGACTCCCGGATCCGCCTCGTGGGCCTGATGCTGACCGCCCTCGTCCTGATCGAGGGCACGCTCGACGTGATGATGGTTGTCGTCGCGCTTGATCTGCTCGGGCTGGGGCAGGGAAGCGTCGGCTGGATCAACGCCGCCTGGGGCGTGGGGGCGCTGGTCGCGGGCACGGCCCTCGCAGTGCTGCTTGACCGCGGCAACCTCGCGGCCGGCCTCGCCGTCGGCAGCCTCGTGATGGGAGCGGCGATCTCCTTCCCGGGCATCTGGCCCGTCGTCTTCGCGGCCTTCCTGGGCTTCTTCATGGTCGGCTTCGGCTACACGTTCGTCGAGGTCGCGGCCCGCACGCTGCTGCAGCGGCTCGGCTCCGACGAGACGCTGGCCCGCGTGATCGGTTTCCTCGAGACCAGCCGGCTGCTGGCGATGGCGGTCGGCTCGATCGTCGCCCCCGGCCTGGTCGCCCTGCTGGGGGTCCGGGGGGCCCTGATCGCGATCGGCGCCTTCCTGCCGCTGGTCGCTCTGCTGCGCTGGCGCGCCCTGCGCGGCTTCGAGATCGGCGCGCCTGTGGACGAGCGCCACTACGAGTTGCTGCGCGGGAGCCCGATCTTCGCGCCGCTGCCGGTGGACCGCCTGGAGGGTGTCAGCCGCTCGCTGGTCGAGGTCGAGGCGGGTGCCGGCCAGGAGGTGATCACCCAGGGCGATCAGGGCGACCGCTTCTATTTCATCGACGAGGGTGAGGTCGAGGTGGTCGAGGACGGCGCCTTCAGGCGAAACGAGGGGCCGGGGGAGAGCTTCGGCGAGATCGCGCTGCTGCGCGACGTGCCGCGCACGGCGACGGTCAAGGCGACGCGGGCCACGAGGCTGCTGGCGCTCGACCGCGAGAGCTTCCTCGAGACGGTGACGGGGCACGTCCGCAGCCACGAGCGGGCGCGCGCGGTCGCCGAAGACCGGCGGCCTCAGAAAGGCTGAGCGCCGATACTCTGTCGCGCTTCGGTTGTTTGAGGAGCGCCGGGAGTGGAGATCAGGAGGAGGCGGGGATGAGGAATCGGGCGAGCAGACTGGGCCGGAAGGGCGCCGCGAGGATCGCGGCGCTGGCGGCGCTGAGCGCGGCGGTCACCGTGGCTGCGGCCGCATGGCGGCGACGGGCGACCTGACCTCGGCCGGCTGCGTCGAGGACAACGACGACGGGCCCGATTCGTGCACGGCTTCGACGGCGGCCGACGGCCTCGAGCAGACCCGCGACGTCGTCGTCAGCCCCGACGGCGCCGACGTCTACGCGGTCAGCCCCGACGGCAGGTCCCTCTACGTCGCCGCCAACAGCGATGACTCGATCAAGCGCTTCGACCGCAACACGTCAACCGGCGCGCTGACGGCGCAGGCGTGCGTGGACGACGCCGGCGCGGGCGCCTGCGCGCAGTCGATGGCGGGCCTCGATGCTCCCGCCAGGGTCCTCGTCAGCCCCGATAACCTCTCCGTCTACGCCTCGGCCAACGGCTCGGACTCGGTCGCCGCGCTCTCGCGCAACCCCACCACCGGGGCCCTGACGCCGGCCGGCTGCACGGGCGACAACGACACCGGCCCTCCTTCGTGCGCAATCAAGGCCGACGGCCTGGATGCCGTCTGGGGTCTCGCGATCAGCCCCGACGGGAGCTCGCTGTACACGGGCTCCCGCCTGGACAACGGGTCGCCCACCTGCGCCGAGAGCTCGCTCCCATACCCGGCAAGTCATTGGTGGCCAAGCCCGTCAGCGGGACCGTGACGGTGAAGCTGCCGGGATCAACCGCCTTCGTCCCGATCCAGACCACGACCTCGATTCCGGTGGGCTCCGAGCTGGACACCAGCGGAGGGACCGTCACCCTGAGGTCCCAGGCGACCGGAGACGCCGTACAGTCGGCCGACTTCAAGTTCGGCCGTTTCAGGGTCACCCAGGCGGCGAAGAAAGGCGCCTTCACCGAGCTCAAGCTCACCGGCTCGCTGGGCTGCGGCAAGGGCAAGGGTCGCTCGGCGACCGCGTCGAAGCGGAGGGGGCGGCGGCTCTGGGGCTCGGGGAGCGGCAAGTTCCGCACCAGCGGCCGCAAGGGCTCCGGGGCTGCGCGCGGCACGACCTGGGAGGTCACCGACCGCTGCGACAACAAGACCCGGATCAAGTCGCACAAGGGCAGGGTCACCGTGCGCGACTTCGTCCGCAAGCGCAGCCTGGTGATCAACACGGGCCAGGGCTACCTGGCCCCTGGGCCGAAGAAGCGGAAGCGCTGAGCGCCACCGGGCCCATGGCGCGGCGATGAGCTCATCCGGGCAGCGTCGGCGCCTCTACCTCGGCGCCGTCGCGGCCGCCGCGATCGCGATCGCCCTGCTCTGCTGGTTCACCGACGCCCTCGGCCGCTCCGAGCTCGACACCGTGGATGCCCGCTTCGCGGTGCGGGGCACCGAGAACCCGCCGGACGATCTGGTGGTGGTCGAGATCGACGACGTCAGCTTCGACGCGCTCCAGCAGCGCTGGCCGCTGCCGCGCTCGCTCCACGGCCGCCTGATCGAGGTGCTCTCCGACGCCGGGGCCGCGGCGATCGTCTACGAGGTCCAGTTCACCGAGCCGACCGAGCCCGCCGAGGACGAGGCGCTCGTCGGCGCGGTCGCCGACTCACGCGCCCCCGTCGTGCTGGCGACCGAGGAGACAGACGAGCAGGGGCGCAGCGGCGTCTTCGGCGGCGACCGGGTGCTGGACCAGATCGGCGCCCGCGCCGGGCACTCCGCCTTCGATCCGGACCCCGGTGGGGTCTTCCGGCGGTTCGACTACTCGACGGGCGGCCTCGAGTCGCTCTCGGTCGCCGCGGTCGAGCAGCGCGACGGCGTCCAGGTGGATCCCGGGGACTTCCCCGATGACGGCGCCTGGATCGACTACGCGGGCCCGCCGGGGACGATCCCCTCCCACTCGTTCTCGCGCGTGATCGGCGGCAAGGTCGATCCCGAGGCTTTCAAGGGCAAGACGGTGGTCGTCGGCGTCTCGGCCCCGACCGTCCAGGACGTGCACCCGGTCTCGACCAGCGACGACGAGCTGATGCCCGGAGCCGAGATCCAGGCCAACGCGATCGCGACCGTCGAGAACGGGCTCGACCTGGGCGACGCCTCCTGGCCATTCGGGGCGCTCGCGATCGTGCTGCTGGGCTCGGTCGTCCCCGCGGCCGGGTTGCGCTGGCCGCCGCTCGCGGCGGCGGGGGCCGGGCTCCTCGCCGGGCTCCTCTATCTGGTCATCGCCCCGCTCGCCTTCAATGCGGGCACGATCCTGCCGCTGCTCTACCCCCTGCTCGCCCTGGCGATCGCGATCGTCGGCACGCTCGCGGTCCACTACCTGTTCGCCGCCTTCGAGCGCCAGCGAGCGCGACTGATGTTCGAGCGCTTCGTGCCGCCCGGGGTCGTGGACGAGGTCATGGGCCGAGCCGACGACGACCTGCGACTCGGGAGCCAGAAGCGGGTCTGCACGGTCATGTTCAGCGACGTTCGCGGCTTCACCACGATCGCCGAGTCGCGCGGGCCCGATCAGGTGCTGAGCGTCCTCAACCGTTACCTGGGCGAGATGACCGATGCGATCATGGGCCACGGCGGCACCCTCGTCTCCTACATGGGCGACGGGATCATGGCCGTCTTCGGGGCGCCGCTCGATCAGCCCGACCACGCCGACCGCGCCCTGGCGGCGGCCCGCGAGATGCTCGAGGTGCGGCTGTCGGCGGTCAACGAGGCGGTGCTCGGCAAGGAGCTCGACGAGCGCTTCGAGATCGGGGTCGGGCTCCACAGCGGTGAGGTGATGACCGGGCAGGTCGGCTCCGAGCGGCGGGTCGAGTACACGGCGATCGGCGACACCGTCAACACGGCCTCCCGCCTGGAGGGCCTGACCAAGGGCACCCCGCACGCCCTCTTCCTCTCGAGCGCCACCGTGGAGATGCTGACCGATCCCTCGGGGCTCGAGGCGGTCGACACCCTGGAGGTGCGCGGCCGCCGCGAGCCGATCGAGGTCTGGACGCTTACTTCGGCTGAGGCACGATCCTGATGTAGGGCTTCGGCGACTCCCAGCCGTCGGGGTAGCGCTCCTTGGCCTCGTCGTCGCTGACCGAGCCGGCGATGATCACGTCGTCGCCCTGCTGCCAGTTGACCGGCGTCGCCACCTTGTGGTTGGCGGTCAGCTGCAGCGAGTCGATCACGCGCAGGACCTCGTCGAAGTTCCGACCCGTGGTCATCGGGTAGGCGAGGATCAGCTTCACCTTCTTGTCGGGTCCGACGACGACGACGTTGCGGACGGTCTGGTTGTCAACCGGGGTGCGGTCGTCGCTCGCCTCGGCCTCGGCCGGGAGCATGTCGTAGGCCTTGGCGATCTCGAGGTCGGAGTCGCCGATGATCGGGTAGTTGGGAGCGGTGCCCTGGGTCTCCTCGATGTCCTTCGCCCAGTCGGCGTGCTTGTCGGTCGGGTCGGCCGAGAGGCCGATGATCTTGACGCCGCGCTGGTCGAACTCCGGCTTGGCGTTCGCCATGTAGCCGAGCTCGGTCGTGCAGACGGGCGTAAACCCGCGCGGCCGAATACTCGTTGACAGCACAAACCGGCAACGTGTTCGCGCGGCGCCACGGCCCTCGATGGGGGAGACGAAGATGAACAAGACGACACGAGTGATCCGGGTGGCCGGCGCAGGCGCGATCGCGCTCCTGCTAGCGGCCTTCGCGGGCTCGGCCGCAGCCAAGGATCGCAACCACGACAAGCTGCCCGACAGGTGGGAGAAGCGGCACAAGCTCTCGCTCAAGGTGAACCAGGCCCGCAAGGACCAGGACCTCGACGGCCTTCGCAACCGCGGCGAGTTCCGCTCGGGGACTGACCCCCGCGACGCCGACAGCGACGACGACGGCGTCGAGGACGCCGACGAGGACCGCGACCGCGACAACGTGGACAACGGCAACGAGCAGAGCGAGGGCACCAAGCAGAACGACGTCGACAGCGACGACGACAAGGTCAAGGACGGCCGCGAGGACGCCGACGACGACGACCTCGACAACAAGGGTGAGGACCAGACCGGCAACGATCCCGTCGATCCCGACACCGACGACGACGAGATCGAGGACGGCGACGAGCAGGCCGGCACGGTCGCCTCGTTCGACGGCACCACCCTCGTGATCAACCTCGCGACCGGCGGCCAGCTCTCAGGCAAGGTCAACGAGTCCACCGAGATCAAGTGTGAGACCGAGGACGAGCACGAGGACGAGGACGAGTCCGGCGACGACGACGGTCCCGGCGACGACGGTCCCGGTGAGGACGATGACGAGCACGGGGACGACGACGAGGGCGGCGAGTCCGACTCCGCCTCGGTCAGCTCCGAGGGCGAGGGCCACGACGGCTCCAGCAACGAGATGGACGACGAGGAGCACGGTGACGACGACGACCTCTGCACGGTCGCCGACCTGATCCCGGGCACCCCGGTTCACGAGGCCGAGCTCGAAGGCGGCGTGTTCGAAGAGGTCGAGCTGATCAAGTAGCCCGATCCCCCTACCAGCGGCACGAGCGGGGCGCTTTGGCGCCCCGCTCGGCGCTCCGGTTAGGTCGCGGCCGCGGCCTCGAACGCCTCCGAGCTGGGGAAGAACTCGATCCGCACGATCCTGCCGTCGCGGAATGTCCATGCCGAGCCGCCGTGGACCTCGACCTCGACGTCGCTGTCGCGCCTGATCCCGCGGTCACACGAGCGGACCAGGACCCTGTCGCCGTCGGCGGTGACGCTCTCGATGCCCGCGAAGTAGCTCTCCCAGGGGCGCAGCCAGTCGAGCCAGTAGTCGCGCAGCCCGAACGGCCCCAGGTACCGCGTGCGGCCGGTGTGGGGGGCGACCACCTCCAGCTCGGGGTCGAGCAGCGGCTCCAGCTCGCCGGCGGCCTCGGCGGCCGCCTCGGGGTCCTCCAAGTCGCGGAAGACCACGGCCAGGTCCGTCTCGCCGTCGGGCATCAGGCCCTCGATCACCTCGACGTTGCTCGGAGGCATCGCTGACCGATCATATGCCGGGTCGCCGGGCGGTAGTATCGTCCATCACATCGCAACGCCGCTCCGCATCTTGGTTCCGAGCGCCCTGTTCGCCGCTCTTCTCGCCCTCCTGCTCTGCCTCGCCACCGAGCCGGCGGGCGCATCCGGCTTCCACGGCTGCGCCACCCAGAAGCTCGAGAACAGGGGGGTCTTCAAACTCAAGACCAGTCACGCCAAGTGCAGGCTCGCCCGCCAGGTCGCCTTCGCCCGCGCCCGCGGCGACGAGACCCCGAAGGGCTTTGACTGCGTGACCGGCAGCGGCGGCAACCTCACCCCCTTCGACTGCATGCGCCGCGACCAGACGGTCCGCTTCTCGCTCGAGGGCTAGCCGCAAGGGAGTGGAGACCGGGACGCTCACCTGGCGGGCGGTGACGCCGGACGACGCGCCTGCCCTCGTGCGCGCCCACGCCGCCGTCGAGGCCGTGGACGTGATCGGCGAGCACCGCTCCGAGCAGGATGTCCGCGACGAGCTCGGGGAGACCGCTGATCCGGGTCGGGACACCTTCGCCGGGATAGCCGAGGACGGAGAGGTGGTCGCGTTCGCGCGGGTGCACTCCTCCGCCCAGGTTCACGACGTCGACTGGGTCGAGCTCGACGGGTTCGTGCTGCCCGCGGCGCGCGGCGGTGGGCTCGGCCGCCGGCTGTTGGAGTGGGCGAGGAGCGGGCCGCCGGCCTGCACCGCGAGCGCCACCCGGACACCACGGGGGCCGTCCGCGTCCACGTGCACCAGAACAACCCGAGCAAGGAGGCGCTGGTCCGGGCCGCGGGCTATGAGGCGAGGCGCTGGTGGCACACGATGGTCCGCAGCCTGGGCGATCCCCTGCCCGACCTTCCCCCGACGCCGCCCGGCCTGAAGCTGGCGCCGTACTCGGCGGATCGTGACGAGGCGGTCCGCCAGGCGCACTTGGAAGCCTTCGCCGAGACCTGGGGCGCCGCCCCTCCCGACGAGGAGCGGTGGTCGCGCTTCTACACGGGGGTCAGCCCGTTCCGGCCGCAGCTGAGCTGGCTGCTCAGCGACGGCGACCATGTCGTCGCCTACCTGCTGACCTTCTTCTGGGAGGCCGACGCGGCCGCCACCGGCGTGCGCGAACTCTACGTCGGGGACCTCGGGGTGCGGCCGGCATGGCGCCGTCGCGGCCTCGGCAGCCTGCTGCTCGCCGCCGCACTCGAGTCCTACCGCTCCGCCGGCTACGAACAGTCCGCTCTCAGCGTCGACTCCGCAAACCCAGCGGCGCCCTCGGCATCTACGAGCGGGCCGGGTTCGCGGTCAAGGACACGACCGTGAGCTGGACGAAGCCGCTTGAAGCGGCCGGACTGTCGAATTCGGGCTGATGGGCGCCGCTGAAGCGGCGGGTGCTCAGACGTGACAGGCGCGGATCAGGGCATCCCGGTGCCCTGGGATGGCTGCGGATACGGGTACCGAGAACCGGCAATTCAGTTGCCCTGCGCCCGCCGGAGTCATGCGGCGAGCTTCGAGCCAGGCGGTGTCTGCGCGCATCGCCAACATCAGGCTGACCACGATCGTCTGGAGTGACGCGTCATCGCCAGCGGCGACACGCCTGACGACGACGCTGGCGATGAACGCACCGATGATCGCGGCCACGGCCAGCACGCCGCTCAAAGGAACCAGCTTCTTCACCGACATACGCCCTCCTTGATCCCGTTGCCCCTTGTCAGCCTCATCCTATGCCGATCCCGGATCGGCAAGCGTCGCCGGAAGAACACCGGCGTGGACGGCTACGGCGAGCTTCAGCGCAACTCCTTCACCGATGAGGTCGGCAGTGGCGGCGTATGGCGCGCGCGGGACTCATTCTCTGGGCTGATGGATTCTGCCTCGCGGTTGGACCCGTGCCATGCGACCCGGCGCTCGCTTTCCGTGCAGCCCGCCTTGAAGCATGGGCGCGGCTGGTTTCGAACCAGCGACCTCTCGCGTGTGAAGCGAGCGCTCTCCCACTGAGCTACGCGCCCTGGGAGCGGATAATAGACTCGCGTGCCACCGCGTCAGCAGGGATAAGGCCCTCACCTTGGCCACTCGACTTCACCGCATGGGGCTGTTCATCACCCGCCACAAGCTGTGGGTGCTGCTCGCGTGGCTGCTGGCGCTCGCGGGCGTGGTCACGCTGGTCAACACGTTCGGGGCCAACACCTCCAACAACCTCGAGCTGCCGGGGACCGGCAGCCAGTCGGCCACCGATTTGCTGGCGAAGGAGTTCCCGCCCCAGCAGAACGGACAGAACCAGATCGTCTTCCGGGCGCCCGAGGGCGAGAAGGTCACCGATCCCGAGCTCAAACGGGCGATCGACGAGAGCGCCGACGAGATCGAGAAGATCCCACACGTCTTCCAGCTGACCTCGCCGTTCAGCACCACGGGCCAGGGGCAGCTGAGCAAGGACGAGCGCACGGCCTACCTGAACGTCCTGCTCGACATCGGCAACCAGAAGATCACCGAGGGCTACGCAGAGCGCTTCCTCGAGGCGTCCCAGCCCGGCCGGGACGCCGGCATGGAGGTCGCCGCCGGAGGGCAGATCGGAGCCGAGCTGTCCGAGCCCGAGACCAAGATCAGCGACCTGATCGGGATCATCGCCGCGATGATGATCCTGACGATCACCTTCGGCACGCTGGTGGCGATGGGGATGGCGATCCTGCCCGCGGTGCTGGGGCTGATCTGCGGGCTCTCGCTGCTCGGGCTGCTCGGGCACGTCAAGGAGGTGCCGTCGATCGCGCCCACCCTGGCGACGATGATCGGCCTCGGAGTCGGCATCGACTACGCGCTGTTCATGGTCAGCCGCTATCGCGTGCATCGCGACGAGGGCATGGCCACCGACGCCGCGATCGCGAAGTCGGTCGGCACCACCGGCACCGCGATCGTGTTCGCCGGGGGAACGGTCGTGATCGCGCTCGTCTCGCTGCTAGTGGCGCAGATTCCCCTGGTCACCTCGCTCGGCTATGCGTCCGCGGTGGCGGTGGTGACGGCGGTGGCGGCGGCGCTCACGCTGCTGCCGGCCCTGCTGGCGCTGGTCGGCGACCGCATCGACTCGCTCGGTGTGCCGGGCTTCATGCAGATGCCGCCGAAGCGCGGCGGCGGCCTCTGGCACCGCTGGGCCGGCTTCGTCACCGCCCGCCCCGGCTGGGCGGTGCTGATCACGCTGGGAGTGCTGACGCCGCTGCTGATCCCGTCTCTCTCGCTGCAACTCGGCCAGCCCGACACCGGCGCGGCCCCGCTCGACACGACCGAGCGCCAAGCCTACGACATGATCACCGCGGGCTTCGGGCCCGGCTACAACGGCCCGCTGCTGGTCGCGGTCGACCTCGGCGACGAGCCGGCCAAGCCCAGCGAGGAGTTCAACAAGCAGTACGCCAAGGCGCAGAGCCTGCAGTCTCAGCTCGAGGCCGAGCAGGCCGAGGGGGAGACCGGCGCGGAATCCCTGCAGCGCTCGGCCGACGAGCTCGAGGCTCAGGAGCAGACGCTGCTGGCCGAGAAGGACACGCTCGAGACCAAGGCCGGCGACCTCAAGACCGAGAAGGGGAGGCTGCAGAAGAACGCGGCCAAGCTGGCCGAGCAGCGCGACATCCTGGCGCAGCTGCAGCTGCTCGTGGACGAGGCACTGACGCTGGTCAAGCAGGCGGCGAAGCTGGCGGCGCAGGCCTCGGACCTGGTCGCGAAGCTCGACAAGGTGCTCGCCGCCGAGGCCGCGGCGACGAACCCGGAGGTGAAGGCGGCCCTCGCGGCCGAGGCGAAGCGCCTGGAGGCGCAGCTGAACGACGTCAAGCAGGAGCAGCAGGAGCTGAACCAGGAGGGCAAGGTGCTGGCGGGCGAGATCAACGATTTGGAGCAGGAGGCGACGAAGCTCGGTGACGAGGCCTTCGCGATCGCCGTAGACGCCGCCGAGGCGGCCGCCGAGGCGGTGACCCTGCTGAAGCAGAAGAACAAGCTCGTGCAGCAGGCCGCGAACCTGAAGGTGCGGGCGGCCAACCTCAACACCCAGAAGGTGCAACTCGAGGCGCTGCAGCAGCAGGCCGAGGTCCAGGCCCAGCAGGCCCAGAAGCTGCAGGCGACCCTGACCGATGAGCTGACCCTGGCGGGCGGCGACAAGCGCGGCACCGACACGAGGCTGGTGACGCTGCAGCAGGACATGAGCGAGGCGCTCGGGGTCGCCCTGGTGAGCCCGCCGGACATCAACAAGAGCGGGGTCGCCGCCGTCTTCGGCGTGATCTCGAAGTACGACCCCGCCGACGAGCGCACGACCGAGGTCGTCACCCGCCTGCGCGAGTTCGTGATCCCGCAGGCGAGCGAGGGCGAGGAGATGACGGCCTACGTCGGCGGCTCGACCGCGGCCAACATGGATCTGGCCACAGGGATCACCGGGAAGCTGGCGCTCGTCTTCCTGACCGTGGTCTCGCTCGGCTTCCTGGTGCTGCTGATGGCCTTCCGCTCGTTCATCGTCGCGACCCAGGCGGTGATCGCGATCGTACTCGCGGTCTGCGCCGCCTTCGGGGTGCTGACGGCGGTCTTCCAGTACGGGTGGGGCGTCTCGCTGGTCGGCATCGACACGACGAGCGCCTCGGTGCCGATCGCGAGCTACGTGCCGCTGATCATGTTCGCCGTCCTCTTCGGGCTATCGATGGACTACCAGGTGTTCCTGATGAGCCAGATCGAGCACGCGCGCAGCCAGGGCGCAAAGGAAGCGGACGCGGTGCGCGAGGGCCTGGCCGGCGGCGGGCGCGTGATCTTCGCCGCGGCGCTGATCATGATGTCGGTCTTCGGCAGCTTCATCATCAACGGCGACCCGACCGTGAAGCAATTCGGCGTCGGGCTCTCGGTCGGCGTCTTGCTGGCCGCGCTCTGCGTGCTGCTGCTGGCGCCGGCGATCATGACGATGGCGGACAAGGCGGCATGGTGGATGCCGAGGTGGGCGGACCGCTTCGTGCCCCACATCGACATCGAGGGGATGAACGTGGACGCCGAGATCCCGGACTCGAAGGACGGCAAGAAGCGCCGGCGAAAGAAGCCGAAGGCGTTCGACTCGATGAAGCTGTAGCTAGCTGCCGAGGACCCGCAGCACCTCGGCGACCGAGGTGACGCCGGCGCGGGCCTTGGCGAGGCCGTCGTCGCGCAGGCTGGTCATGCCCGCCTCCCTCGCGGCCTCCGCGATCTGGTCGCTCGTGCCCTTGCCGAGGACCAGCGCCCGGATCTCCTCGCCCATCTGCATCACCTCATAGAGGCCGATGCGGCCGCGGTAGCCGGTGCCGTTGCACTGCACGCAGCCGACCGGCTCGAAGGCCTGGAAGGACTCCGAGGCGGCGGGCCCGCCGGCGCCCGTCACCTCGCCGGGGCTGAGGGTGACGGGGCGCTTGCACTCCTCGCAGAGCCGCCGCGCCAGGCGCTGGGCGACGACGCACTCGATCCCCGAGGCGACCAGGAAGGGCTCGATCCCCATCTCGACCAGTCGCGCCGGGGCGATCGAGGCCTCGTTCGTGTGCAGGGTCGTGAGCACGAGGTGCCCGGTCAGCGCCGCCTCCATCGCGATCTGGGCGGTGTCGCGGTCGCGGATCTCGCCGACCATCAGCGTGTCGGAGTCCGAGCGCAGCATCGAGCGCAGCCCCGAGGCGAAGGTGAGGCCGGCCTTGGGGTTGACGTGGATCTGCTGGATCCCCTCGACCTCGTACTCGACCGGGTCCTCGATCGCGATCACCGTGCGGTCTGGGGTGTTGATCTCGGTCAGCAGCGCGTACAGGGTGCTCGTCTTGCCGGCGCCGGTGGGACCGGTGACGACCACCGCGCCGTGCACCTGCCCGATCGCGCGCCGAACGAGCTTGCGGTCATCGGCGAGCATCCCGAGCTGGTCCAGGTCGAGCACGACCCGGTCCCTGTCGAGGATCCTCATCACGACCGACTCGCCGCGGATCACGGGCAGCGTGGAGACGCGGATGTCGACCTGGCGGCCGTCCACGTTGAGCGCGATGCGGCCGTCCTGGGGGACGCGCCGCTCGGCGATGTCGAGCCCGGCCATGATCTTGATGCGGCTGACCAGCCCGCGAACCAGGCGCGCCGGCACCGTGGTCGTGGCCAGCACGACGCCATCCACCCGCATGCGCACCCGCATGTCTCCGCCGGTGGCGTCGAAGTGGATGTCCGAGGCGCCCCGGTTGACCGCGTCCGCGATCACCGAGTGCACCAGCTTCACGACGGGCGCCTGGTCGGCCGAGGCCGCGGCCTCCTCGCTGCTGACCTGCTCGAGGCCCCCCTCGGAGATCTCCTCGACCGACTCGCTCAGCACGGAGAGCTGCTTCATGACGGCGTCCAGGCCCTCCTGGCTGGCGATCGCGCGCCGCACCGGGTAGCCGATCGACATCGCGATGTCGTCGACGCCGAGGATGTTGGCCGGGTCGGAGGTGGCGACCAGCAGCGAGCCGTCCTGGAGGAAGGCGATCGGTATCGCCCGGTAGCGGCGCGCGTCGCCGGCGCCGATCAAGTTCGCGGCGGCCGGTTCCACGTGGAACTGTTTGAGGTCGACGAAATAGAAGCCGTTGCGCTCGGCAAGCGCGTGGGCGAGCTGCTTGGAGCTGACCATGCCGCCCGCCAGCAGCAGCTCTCCCATCGGCCGGTTCGAAGCCGCCTCCTTGGCCATCAACTGCTCGACCAGCTCACGGTCCGCGTAGCCGAGCTCGACGATCACGTCGCCGAGTCGGCGGCGGGGGTCGCTGTTGCCGCTGGCGGGGGTCAGACCGGGGATGGCGCCGGCTGCGGCGGCCGCGGGCTGGGCGGGCGTCGCGGCATGGCGGCGTCCCGGGCGCCACGCCGGCATGCTAACCATCGGGTTGCGCGGCCGTGGGCTCCACCCTCTCCCTATCGGCCGATCGCCGCCTCAAATCAAGCCCCGGTCTTCGCCGGACGCCTCTCTCGAGGATGATGTCGTCGTGAGCCCCCGCCGCCAGGACCTGCCGCCACTCGACCGCGCCGAGCTGGCGCCCGACCCGTTCGCGCAGTTCGCCGCCTGGTATCAGCTGGCCGAGCGCGAGGTGCCGCTGTGTGAGGTGATGACCCTGGCGACGGCCGACGCCGAGGGCCATCCCGACGCGCGCATGGTCCTGCTCAAGGGCTTCGGGCCCGACGGCTTCCGCTTCTTCAGCAACTACGAGAGCGCCAAGGGCGAGCAGTTGGCGGCCCGCCCCCGAGCGGCCCTGGTGCTCTACTGGCGCGAGCTCGACCGCCAGGTGCGGGCGCGGGGCCCGGTCAGCCGCCTGCCCGCGGCCGAGTCCGATGCCTACTTCCAGAGCCGCCCCCGCGGCAGCCGCATCGGCGCCTCGGTCTCGCCCCAGAGCCGGCCGATCGAGCGCGAGCTGCTCGACGAGCTCTACGCTGAGGCCGAGCGCGCCGCCGCCGACGGGCCGATCGCGCGCCCCGCCCACTGGGGCGGATACCTGCTGGCTCCGGAGACGATCGAGTTCTGGCAGGGACGGGAGGACCGCATGCACGACCGCTTCGTCTACTCGCGGGACGGGGACGGCTGGACGATCGAGCGCCTCGCGCCCTAGGATGCACGGCGGACCGTGCTAGGCGGGGAATTAGCGGTGCCCTGCACTCGCAATCCGCTCTAGCGAGGCCGAATTCCCGTTCGAGGGTCCGGCATCTGGAGCCGGTTCGCCGAGGGCGGCGCTGACGGCCAGGTCCTGCGCAGTGGCGGCCTGTGAACCAGGTCAGGTCCGGAAGGAAGCAGCCTTAAGCGGTAGCCGCCATGTGATGCAGGCAAGCCTGGCTCGAGCCAACCGAGGATGACCCGTCCAGGAGCTTCGTCTCGACGGCGGGTGCACGGTCCACTTCTGCTCTCCGCCCGTGATCTCCGGGCAGCCCGCAGTTTGCGGCCGGGCGCCGGAGTGGCGTTGGGGGCGCCGGTTAGACTCGCCCCCGTGGCCGATTCCGCCTCCCTCTACCGCCGTCACCGCCCCCAGAGCTTCGGTGAGGTCGTAGGCCAGGAGCACGTCGTCCGCACCCTCTCCAACGCGGTCACCCAGGGCCGCGTCCACCACGCGTACCTCTTCGTCGGCTCGCGCGGCACCGGCAAGACCTCGATGGCGAAGATCCTCGCCCGCAGCCTCAACTGCGCCAACGGGCCGACGCTGGAGCCCTGCGGAGAGTGCGAGTCCTGCCGCACGATCGCGGCCGGCACCTCGCTAGACGTGATCGAGATGGACGCGGCCTCGAACCGCTCGGTGGACGACGTGCGCGAGTTGCGCGACCGCGTCGCCTACGCCCCGGCCGAGGGCCACTGGAAGGTCTACATCCTCGACGAGGCCCACATGCTGACCAAGGAGGCCTGGAACGCCTTCCTGAAGACGCTCGAGGAGCCGCCGCCGAACACGGTCTTCGTGCTGGCGACGACGGAGCCCCAGAAGGTGATGGCGACGATCGTCGACCGCACCCAGCGCTTCGACTTCCAGCGCCCGTCGCTGGAGCAGATCGCCGAGGTGGTGCGCCGCGTGTCGGCGGCCGAGGGCATCGAGGCCGAGGACGGCGCCGTCGCCCTGATCGCGCGCTCGGCCCAGGGCAGCTTCCGCGACGCGCTCGGGACGCTCGACCAGCTCGTCTCCTACGGCGGCGACAGGCTGACCACCGACGACGTGGTCGAGATGCTCGGGGCCGCCGACGCCGAGTTGCTGTTCGAGACGACCGACGCGATCGGGGCCGGCGACGCGGCCGCTGCGCTGCGCGCCGTCGAGAGCCTGGCGCGCTCGGGCCGCGATCCCGGTCAGTTCGCGCGCGACCTGATCGCCCACCTGCGCCAGCTGCTCGTCGCCCGCGCCACCGGCGAGGTGCCCGAGTCCTTCACCGTCACCGTCGCCCAGCCGGAGCGGCTCGCCGGGCAGGCGCAGGCGATCGGCGAGGCGAAGCTGATGGGCGCGATCGATGCGCTCTCGACCGCGGCCGCCAACATGCGCGAGGGCGACGATCCCAGGCTGAGCCTGGAGGTGGCGCTGCTGAAGGTGACGCGGCCGGCGCTCGATGCCTCGCACGAGGCTCTTCTCCGCCGCATCGAGGTGCTGGAAGGGGGCACCGGCGGCGGGGCCGCTGCTCGGTCGCCGGGGGAGTCCTCCCCGGGCGCGCGCGCTGACGCGCGCCCAGACGGACCGCCTCCGGCGGCCGACATTGGTGACCGCCCGGCTGAGGATCCCCCGACGCCCGAGCCGCGGAGCGGCGGCGCGCCCAGCTCCCCCAGCTCGAAACCGAAGACGAAGCCCGAGGCGGCATCCGGGCCGGGTCCGGTGGCCAGGGCTGGGGAGGCGGCTACGGCGGCGGTGGCTTCCGTGGAGCTGGAGATCGAGCGGGTGGTGGAGTTGTGGCCGGCCGTGGTCGATCACGTGCGCTCGTCGGGATCGGAGATGCTCTCGACCCTGTTCGCCGGCGCGCGGCCGCTGGCGGTCGACAGGGAGAGGTCGGTGCTCAAGGTCGGCTTCCCGACCTCGGCCAAGTTCAACAAGCGCAAGGCCGAGGCGGCCGCCAACGTCGAGCGGATCACGGAGTCCCTGCGAGCGATCGTCGGCGAGGGCCTGCGGCCGCAGTACTCGCTGATCGACCCGGAGGAGGTTCACCCCGAGCCCTCGAGCGCCGGCGGCGAGATGGCCGAGGAGGAGCTGATCGAGATGCTGAAGACGAACTTCGACGCCCGCGAGGTGACCGGCGAGCCCGGCGCCGAGGCGCGGGAGGAGGCGGGTTGATGCCCAAGGGTCCCGACATGGGCCAGCTGATGAAGCAGGTCCAGCAGATGCAGACGCAGATGGCCCAGGCTCAGGAGGAGCTGAAGAGCGAGACCGTCGAGGAGAGCGCCGGCGGCGGCATGGTCAAGGTGACGATGACCGGCGACATGCAGCTGCGCGGCATCGAGATCGCCCCCGAGGCGATCGACCCCGACGACGCCGAGCTGCTCCAGGACATGGTCACCGCAGCGGTCAGCGAGGCGCTGCGCTCCGCTCAGGAGCTGCAGCAGTCCAAGCTCGGCGGGATCGCCGGCGGTCCGGGCGGCGGCCTGCCGGGCCTGCCGGGCATGTAGCGTCCCGGACGCAAGCGATAGGGGTAGGAGGCACCGGATGGGACGCTTCGACATCAGCCCCGAGGTGGCCGAGGAGTGGCGAG